>Ga0316193_10001227_pt1 | contig 17072 bp, 16 predicted proteins | sample MerIslsedime2_MG_FD_207735 | JGI IMG/M metagenome (GOLD analysis project Ga0316193, IMG submission 207735) | Coastal sediment microbial communities from Maine, United States - Merrow Island sediment 2 | ecosystem: Environmental > Aquatic > Marine > Coastal > Sediment | place: USA: Maine... | reverse complement strand
GAAGCTGGCCAGGAGGTCGGCGCGGCCGAAGCCGTAGAGTTGGCCGTGGATGTCATACAGGCTCGACCGCATCTTGACCTTGGCGCGATCAAGTGCGGCCTGATCGATCATTTCCGACTGCAGCTTCGTGATCGCGGCGTCGACTGCCGCCATGATTTCCTCTGAGGTGTTGGCCGAATCGTGGTAAAGCTGAGCCATCCACAGCATGGGTCCGTTGTAGTTGAACTGGTTGCCGAGCAGGTAGTTGATGCCGCCGCTGACCTCGCTGGTGAATCCGGCGTCCTTGACCAACGTATTGTGAAGCAGGCTGTCTTCGCCCTTCACCAGAATCTGGTCGAGCAGACCCATGGCGAAGAACTCCGGGGTGTTGCGCTCGGGCATGTGGTAGGCGAAGCCGAGGGCGGGACGGTTGGCGAGCTCGTCGACCTTGGAGTGGAGCTTCTCCTCTGTCTGTGGCGGTTCCGTCAGGTCGGGAAGCTCCGGTAACTCTGCGGACTCGATACCGCCGAATTGCCTCTCCACCATCTGCAGAGCCTCGTCCGCGTTGAAATCGCCGACCAACACCACAACCGCGTTGTTGGGCGCGTAGTAGGTGTCGAAGAACGCTTGAACATCCTCCAGCGATGCCGCCTCGAGATCGGCAAGGTCGCCGTAAAAGTTGTGTGCGTTGTACCAATTCGAGTTGGCGAGCTGTGGCAGGTCGAGCCACGGGAATCCTCCGTACGGTTGGTTGAGCACCGCGTTTTTGACCTCGTTGGTGACCACCCCCTGCTGGTTGGTAAGGTTCTCCTCGGTCACCGCGAGGCCGCGCATGCGGTCGGCCTCGGCCCACAGGGTCTTTTCGAGTACGTTGGCGGGCACGATCTCGAAGTAGTTGGTGAAATCGAAGCGCGTCGAGCCGTTCAATACCCCTCCGTTGAGCTGGACGAGGCGGATGTGCGCCATCTTGCCCAGGTTCTGCGAGCCCTGGAACATCATGTGCTCGAAGAGGTGGGCAAAACCGGTCCGGTCTCGTGGCTCGATGCGAAAACCGATGTTGTAGTAGACGGCAACGACGACTGTTGGTGTGGTGTGATCTGGTGACAACACCACCTTGAGTCCGTTGTCGAGCGTGTGGTAATCGAAGGGCACGTCAAAGCGTGCGGTCTCGGCCGTCTCCTGACCCACACCACATCCGCCCGCTGCGAGCGCCGCACAGACTACGAAGACCGCGGCGGCGTGGAAACCCCAATCGCGGTGGTGGCCCCGCGGCACGCATCTGTTCTTTCGAGAGTCAGTCATGTTTCCTCCCTTTCTCTGAGAATCTGGTTTTTCTGATGGAATATCGCAATTCCGCCCACCGAAAGAAATACGCAAGATACGGTACCAGGTTCAGGGCTGATCGAAATAGAGGGCCGCCCCCAACGGCCCGCTGATACGATGGATTTGAGATGTTGTGGGGCATCCCGGGTGACGTCGCGATCTTTGCCATTGCAGTGGTGGCGTTCTTTGTGGTTGGGCTGCCGCTCATCACCCGGAAGGTTTCGGTGCCGACCAGGGTCGAGTTCGAGGATGTTCCGGAGCACGACCTCACGCCAGCCCAGACGCAGTACTTCTCGGCGCTCGACCCGGAGATGCACGAGTTCGGATACCGGCCGACGATCAACCGCCGTCCGACCAACATGCAGGGGCGAGCCTTGATTCGGACCTATTTCAGCGATGCGGACCCGGCGATCATCATGATGAACCTCATGACGTCCGAGGTCGAGGGCTCCGCGGAACAACCGATGAACTACCTCGAGATCGTCACGCGATATGGAGATGGCACCGTCCTCTCCACCCGCAACGCCGAGATCTCCGAGGTGCTGGAGCCCGTGCCCGGCCACATCATCCAGGAGCGACGAGGGCTGCGCGGACGCGCCTCGCTCAAAGAGGCGCACGATCGAAAGGCCGAAGAGCTTCTGGTGCGAGGACCGACGTATTCTCGTCCGGAGGATTTCGAGGCGGTCTTCCACGAGTTCCACGAACGGTGGTGCCGCCACCAGGTCGATCGCGGTCTCCTGGTGCCCGTCACCGATGATCCCGATCGTCTGCGGCCAACCGTCAAAGCCGGCCTCCGGGGCATCGCCAATTACCTCAACCCCCTCGCGGACAACTTCACGTTACCAAGATTCCTGACCGCGCTTCTATTCGGACTCGTTGTACCGGTCTTGACCATCCTCTGGCTGACCGGGCCGGGCGCATTCGTGATATCGCGTTTGGCCTCCGCAACCGGGTTCACGCCGACCACCTGCGTCATCGCCTGCCTCGCTGTCATGCTCACGGTTGTCGGTGTGGTGGTTGGCCTGCTCTTCGTCACCAAGGCCTTCGTCTGGTGCTTCCTTCTGACCTACGCCCTCTTGCGCCTTGTCGGACCGACTGGCATCGGCGCCACATTCGTTCTCAGCCTGTGGACCGGAGTCGTCTCCGACTGGGCGGCGAAACGTCGGCAGAACAAACAAAAGCTCGTCTAGGCGTCTGTCACCCGGAACCAGACCGATAACGAAACCGGGTCACCAGGCGTTCGAGCTCGACGGCGAGTTCTGCCAGGCTGAGGGACGCATCCTCTGTCGAATCTGCATTCGCAAACGTGGCCTTCGCCCGATCGGCGATCTCGGCCAGTCTCTCGGCGATCTCACGGCTGCCGACCGCCGCTCGCTCGGCGCTCTGGTCGATCTCGGAGGTCGTCTGCGTCTGCTCTTCGACGGCAACCGCGATGCTGTTCTGCAACTCGTGGATTCGTTGTACGATCGAGCCAAGGCCTCCGATGACCTCGGCGACATCCGCTGAATCCTGTTGTAGGGCGGCGATCCGTCGCGAGATTTCCCTGGTGGCGCCGGCGGTCTTGCTGGCCAGCTTCTTGACCTCGTCCGCCACCACGGCAAAACCGCGTCCGGCTTCGCCGGCGCGCGCCGCTTCGATGGTGGCGTTGAGAGCAAGCAAGTTGACCTGCGCCGCGATGTCTTCGATGACCTCGACGACTCGACCGATCTCGTTGCGGCTCCGTTCCAACTTCGCCATGGTGGTGCCGGTTCTCTCGAGCATCTGCACCGCATCGTTGGCGACGGTTGCCGCTTCCGAAGCGCTGACCGCGATCTCCCGGATGCTCGCACTCATCTGCTGGGATGCGGTCGCCACCGAGTCGACGTTGCCGCTCACCGCACCGGCTGCGTCCGTGACGACTTCGACGTTGGCGGCGGTGCCCTCGGCGTCCTCCCGCATCGTCAGGCTGAGCTCGGTCAGTTTGTCGCTCGCCTGGGACAGGGTGTGGACGTTTTCGACGATCGTACCGACGGTCGCGCACAGAGACTCGAGCATGGTATTCATCGCGGTGCGTGCTTGGCCGACCTCGTCGCTCGAGACGACCTTGAAACGCCCGCTGAAATCGCCGTCGGCGACTCGGCGGGTCATCGCTCCCAGGCTCTCCATCGGCCGGGCCACCGAGTGCCTCATCGACTCGGCAAGCCAGGTGCCGAGGGCGAGGAAGACTGCGGCCGCAATCAGAAGGCTCGGCGCCGCATTCTTGCGGATGGTGCGAATAGTGGTGCCGACAGGTACGGTGACTTCCAAGACTCCCGCCACGCCACCAATCTCCCACCTCCGTGAGCGATCGGTCGAGAGAGAGTTGTGGCAGTCCGCGCAGAGCTGAGACACCATGACGTCGGCGGTGGCGTAGCGCAAACTCAGCTCGCCTTGCAGTTGTTCCAGGCGCCAGAACGGCTGGGTGGATTTGCGGAGGAAAGTGGCCAGAGCCTGCCGCTCGAATGGATCCCTGGAGTTCTGCTTGCCGTACAGGCGCAGCTCGTAGCCGAGAGACCGCGAATGGGTGGTCTCCGATCCGAAGGCGAATCCGTGCATGCCGCGGATCAAGGCCACGTGGTCTGCGATCGCCTCGAATGACCCGTCAAGAAAGGGTTCCCGATCAGCACGAACACGTTCGGTCACGAGGCGAGCGGTATCCAAAGCCGAGCTTTTGGCGTACTCGCGGGTTGAGTAGGTGAAAACGGTGAGAGCAGCGGCCGAGATGACCACGCCCATGCCGAGGAACGGCACCATGATCTTGGCTCGCACCGGGAGATTGAGCCACATTTTCTTCGCCGGGAATGATCGCAGGATGATGTTCATCGTGTTGCTTCTCAAACTCCACTGTAACCGAAACCCGGAACACGAGAAAAGACAATGATTTGCTGGATCATCATGAGATCGTCGGGCTGGAAGCGATTTCTTGTCCGGTGGTGGCCGAGACCCTCTGGAGTTCTTTCTCCAATTCGGGGTACACTCGATCTCAGAGGAATCGACCATCTATGAGCGAGGGGAACACGAAACCGGGCGGTCGGCGGGCGCTTGACGAGATCATGGGCCGAATGGCGGAACCGGATTTCACGGTTCGCCACCGGCGGGTGCCGGAGATCCCCGAGACCGGCGCCCACGTCAGCCCGGAGATGCTGGCGATGGTCTCTCCGAAATCGCGCTATGTCCGGCGGTGGAAACGCCACGCCCGCCGCTGTCTCCCGTGCGCCAACGTTTTTCGGTACTACGGAATCTCGCTGGATTGATCAGCGAACCACCGGGTCCGGCAATCTGATTGCGGCCGCGTTGTTAACGCAAAGACGCAAAGACGCAAAGAACATCGCAAAGAAAACCATCAAAATAGTCTCTTCGTGTGTTCTTGGCGGCCTTCGCGTCTTGGCGGTTCCAACGTTGATGAAGTGAGCAGAGGCATTTCCTGTTCTGATCGCCCTGACGAATCTTCTATAAGAATGGAAGATCGGACGGAATTTGACTTTGGGGTCAGGCTTGGCAAAACTCCTTCTCACCTGAGGGGGCTGTCATGAAACGAGCCGCATTCGTCGTCCTGGTTTCGTTGTTGCTTGGTCTTCCGGTAGTGGTCACCGCGCAGACAAATCTCGTCTCGAACGGTGATTTCGAAGGTGGCGCCGCTTCGTGGACCGAGTGGTCGAGCCCCGGAGGTTGGACCTCCGGCGTATTTGCTCACGACTATGCCTCCGGCGTCACGATCTGGCCCCCAGTTCCATATCCGTATGCCGGAGTCGGGAGCCACGGCCAGGACGTCGGTACCGACAACGTACATGGTGGGATCTATCAGGTGATCAACGTTCAGACCGGGATGCCCTACGAGGTCTCGGGTATGTGGTCCGGAGGCATCGGCGAAAGTGGTTCATTTCCGTTCAACATCGCCTGGTTCGAGGTCACGGTTTATCAGGGCGCGGTCGGGGCGGCCGAGATCGACGCCGCGCCGGGGCCCGGCGATGTGGTGATCGCAAAACGGGAGTACACGGGCGACTCGATCATCTCCTTCGGCTGGGAGCAGTTCAGCGGGTCCTTCGTCGCCGAACAGAACCAGGTGACGCTGGCATTCAAGACCGGCAAGGTGAGCCCAAACTGGCACCCGATCGCCGCCTTCCATGACGACGTCAGTCTTCGGCTCATCGCCGGAGAGATCCCGGCCGTCGGCCCCGCCGGTGTCATGGTGTTTATCATCGTTTTGGCGACAGCTGGGTTGGCGATTTTGTCGCGCCGGATAGCCTGAGATTTTCCCTCGTTGGCGCGGGCTCGGTCCGCTCCGTGTCTCACCCGCTCTCTGATAGCGGGGATTGGCCCTGAGCTTCGCCGTTTTCGATGCTCAGCATGCCGTGTTCGGCGAAATGACCGAGGAGATCGAGGGCGAGCTTGACCGGCAAGACGAAGATCGGGACATAGAGGAGGGCGCGCCATCCTCCGATGAGCCACGGGCGACCAAAGCTGCAGCTACCAGAGCTCGCGTCGTTTGGCGTCGGAGTCGAGCTGCGGTTGGCGGCGATACGAACCGGTGGCCTTCACCAGCAAAGTGTGGGCCGCGCACGCCTTCGGTTGGTCCGCCAGGTAGTAGACCGGGCAGCGACCGATCTCGACGACTTCCATTCCCAGCTCACGAGCCCTGGCCACGGCGTCCCGATGTCCGGTGCCGAAGCTGAACCACACCCGTTTGCAGCCCGCGGAGTGGGCGATCTCGACCGCCCGTGCGGCCGACCGCGGTTTGACCCAGATGATGGCGAGGTCGCCGTGGTCGTCGGGGAGGTCGTCGACCGAGGTGTAGACCTTGCCGCCGGTGGTCGGCCCACGGCTTTCGGTCAGGCCCCCGAGATCGAGGCAGTAGAAACGCTTCCCGATCTGGGTGTAGGCGTTGTATGAGTAACCGGGAAAGCGGTCTTCGGAGGAATCTCCAATGAGCACAAGCCCCTCTGCGTCGCGGATTGTCTTTTCCAGTGGATGCATGAGGTCATCGTAACAGATCGCCCCTCTTCGACTTCCTCACGCACCGCCGCAGTCGCCCTGTAAACTGCTGACCTCGTTGGAGTTGGGGCGCAAAACGTCGGGTTTGTCGAGAATCGTCATATAAAGTAGTCAAAACCCGATCGGGATGGAGAACGATGCAAATCGATCAGGCCGTCGAGGATTGCCACCGCTGGGCGCGTGAGCACGCAGACCAGGGGCAGGAGCTTCTCGACGACCTCTATCGGCGGCAGCTCGAGGCGGATATCAAGTTTCGCGGCCAGCCGATCGATACCTTTCTTCGGCCAGTTTTCCTTTCCGAGGCCCAAAGAGATCTGGTCCGACGGGCGTCGCAAGTCCTGCTCGGCTGCGCCGAGCGCCTGATCGAGCAGTACATGGTGGACCCGGAGGTTCGTGAAACCATTGGACTGCCTCCGGACGAGGAAGAGTACGCGTTGTTGGATACCGGCCTCAAGCGGCAGGTGGTCGTCGCTCGCCCCGATTCGTTCCTCAACGAAGACGACCTCAAATTCCTCGAGTTCAACTCCGACAGCCCGGCGGGTGTGGTGTGGACCGATCTTCACGAAGAGGTCTTTCTCGGCTCGCCGATCATGAGGGAACACCCGTGGGCGGCGGACCTGGGAAGGTGCGATTGCCGGCGGCTGCTGATCGATGGCTTGTTGAATGCCTACATTGACTTCGGGCTGCCTCAGGAGCCGGTTACGGCGATCACTGACTGGAGTGATGCCGGCGCGTGGCCCGAGTTCGAAATCGTGCAGCGTTGTTTTCAGGAGAGAGGCGTGCCGGCGGTTGTCGTCGATCCTCACCACTTCGAGCTCCGCGGCGACACCTTGTACGCCGATGGGACTGCGGTCAATCTGATCTACCGGAGGGCGATCATCCGCGAGCTCCACGAAAAGCGCCAGGAGCCGGGCGTGCGTGACTTCCTGGAAGCCTATCGGCGAGGTCTCGTCTGTGTGGTCAATCCCTTCCGCGCCAAGGTGTCCGGATCCAAGGCATGTCTCGCGTTGCTCTCGGATGCCCGCTTCGATCGGCTCTTCAACGCGGAGCAGAACGCGGTACGTCGCGCCCACGTGCCGTGGACCCGGGTGCTGCGGGATGACACGGTCGATTTCGAGGGCCGCAGATGCGACCTCTTCGAACTGGCCCGGCGAAGCAGGGAGACCTTCGTCATCAAACCCACCAGTGGCTACGGCGGTCGCGATGTCATGATCGGCAGGGAGACCGAACCGGGCGCCTGGGACGATCGTCTCGATCACGCAGCAGGACACCCGGTCGAGTGGACTCTCCAGGCGTACGTGGAGATCCCGGAGGAAGAATTTCCGGTGATGGATCCCGATCTGGTTTTCGAGCCCCGCAAGGTAAATCTCAACCCCTACCTCTTCGGCGGCCGCTACGCGGGTTCCTTCGTCCGCCTGTCAACCAACTCGGTGATCAACGTCTCGGTCGGCGGCGGGATGGCGCCCGCCTTCGTTGTTCCAGACTGACCGCCTCCTCCTGGCCACGCATGTCCTCGAGAGGAGACGAACCGCGATCGCTGATCTGAGTGGAAGGACCTCTGGATACTGGGCCATGCAGGACTAGCCAGGACAGAGAGGCTGGATCATGGAGTTGGCACAAAGACTGCTATGGAGTGGGTGAGACTTTCGATCGCAGTCGATCGAGGAAGGATGGATGATGAAACGACTGATGACTCTGGTTGTGTGCGTTGTTGTGCTCGGCTCCGGGATCGGCTGTTCGTTCCACCGGGCCTATGTCTCTTACTCAAAGGTCGATGAGGACGTCCGGGTCGCGGCAATCGGCTGGGACGGTCGACGTCTCGGTCCTGTTTCCGCGCGCGAGGGTGGCGCCCTGTGGGAGAAGTGCACCGCTGTCGCCGAGGGCTCGTTGTGGGTCCTGATGGACGATACCCGCAAGATGGGCGGTAACGCCATCGGTGAGATCAGGTGGATCCCCAGGAGTCCGAAACGGGTCACTGAAGACCCGACGTGCAGAAAGAAATGGGGTTGGATTCTGATATGGCCGGTGTTGGCGACTCCGGCTTTCCAGTCCGCGAGGGTCGAAGCTGTCGCCTACAACGTGCCCGACACCGGTGCCGCGGAGGCCGGACTCTACCTCATCCCGGATGATCTGAACGAGCGCGAAATCCTCACGCGGAGGATCGTCGCGGAGACGTTAATCGTCGACAGGTGAGATGTCTGTCAGCGAATAGACCTCGAATATCTTGTGAGCCGTGTGCTCTTGCCCGTAGTCGTCGATGGCCCGAACGGTGATCGTTTGCACACCGGGCCGCAGATCCTCGGGCAGCTGCGCGGTCCACATATGGGTGGTCGGAACGGCTTCGACCCACGGTTTGATGGTGTCGCTCTCGCGTTGGAAGAGCTCGATGACAAATGGGTCCGTTCGGACAACGCGCTCCATCGGCTCCGGCGGGCGGTCTCCGATGCTGAACTCGACGCTGGACATGGGGCCGCCGTCGAAAAGGTTCACCAACACCTGCGTTGAATAGACCTGCGCGAGCTCGATGCGGTTGCCGAGCAGCTCACCGTGTCGGAAGTCGCGACGGGTCTCAACACGGTGGTGTGGGTAGCCGGTGTCGAGAGTGATCCGCATCTGGTGCGAATCCGGTTTGCCGGTGGCCTTGAATCGGACGACCGCCCGGTTGCCGTCCACCTCCATGAGGTAGTAGCCCTTCGGTGAGCCGTCTCGCTGATAGCTGATGGGAACGCCGCGTTCGTCCAGCGGCCCGCTCCACCAGCTGCCACAGACCGCTGACAGGGTGTGAAGGTGAAGCGGCTTGGCACCGGTAAAACCGTCATCGGTGTCGAAGTAGTAGTGTTCCGAATCGTGCATGTGGCCGGCCAGCGCCAGTACTTGGTCTCGCTCTGCGAGGACCTCGAAGAGGCGGTCGCGATCGAAGACATTGATGGAGGGCTCGTCGGGATCGCGCTCGGAATGGAGTGGAATGTGCATCGCCAGAACCACCAGACGGTCTCCGGGAACGCGGTGCAGATCATTGGCGATCCACTCGAGCTGCCGGGCCCCGAGACCGCCCTCGTACGAGCCCCTGCCCATCGGGTCGGGATCGTCACTGCCGAGGCTCGTGCCAAGGTAATTGATGGTGTCGAGGACGACAAAATGGACCTTACCGTAATCGAACGAGTAGTAGGGAGGGCCGAATAGTCGGCGGAAGGTCTCCAGTGACTCGGCGTCATTGGCGGCGAGGTAGTTCACATCGTGGTTGCCAGCCACGTGATACCAGGGCGCGCCGATCTGAGAGATGTTGCGGGTCAGCCGCGGGAACAGCGACAGATCGTCATAGGTAATGTCGCCGAGGGTGATACCGAAGGCGACGTCGGCGCCGACCAATTCGGCAACGGCGTCGTCGCGGATGAACTCGACCTCGGCGCTTGTCTGCGGCTGGGTATCGGCAAACCAGATGGACCGGAATTGCTCGGGCTCGGACGTACGCCTCAGCGGAAAGTCAATCGAACTCGGCATCGGACCCGAGGGATCGAGCCCGCGGTAGTGACGCCGAGGAACGTCTGGCGAGCCCTTCGGCACATGATGGTGAAAGAAACGAGGCAGGAGGTCTGCGCTCAGGGGCACCGCCCATCCGCTCGGTTTACTGATGAAAAGTGTTTCGCCCGGTTGAATCGCGATCTCGTACCTGCCGTCGGCGGCGGTCTCGACGACGTCGAGACCGTTCGACACCGCGATACCGGCGATGCCCGCTTCGTCATCTTGAAACAGGCCATCTCCATTCGCATCCTCGAAAACCACGCCGCGAGCCGTTTCAGCCGCCCACAACGCGGGTTGGGCAAACGACAAACTCAGACAAACACCGATCCAGAAGGAAAGCGCTCTCATGGGAACCTCCTCGCGCTGTCGATTACACCATAGACGAGCCGCCTCGATTTGAGGGCCGTGTAAGAGATCCCTGCATCCGGCCCAGGCCGGTGAGATATGCGGGCTCGCCGCGTGCTAGCATGCAGCATTCCTTCGGGAGACACGAGAGGATGAAGACGATCGGCAAACCGCAGCACGGGTTTTTGGCCGCCATTACGGTGGTGGTCATTGTGGCCGGTGTGACGGGCTGCTCCGAGGAGGATTCCACGATGCAGATGATGATGACTTCGACGGCATTCGAGCACGAAGGCACGATTCCTCGTCATTACACCTGCGAGGGCGACGACGTGTCGCCGCCGCTGGCCTGGTCGGGGTTGCCGGAAGGCGCGCGATCGTTGGTGCTGATTGTCGACGACCCGGATGCTCCCGACCCCGCCAACCCGCGCATGACCTGGGTCCACTGGGTGCTCTACGACATCCCGGTGACGGCCGACGGGCTTGACGAGGACGTAGCGTCGTCGGCGTTGCCCTCCGGCACCCGCGAGGGCCTCAACGACTGGAAGCGGACCGGCTACGGCGGGCCCTGTCCGCCGATCGGCCGCCACCGCTACTTCCACAAGCTCTACGCCCTTGACGCCGAGCTTGGCGACCTCGGCCCCGCGAAGAAGGGCGAGGTCGAGCGCGCCATGAAGGGCCACGTCCTCGCGGAAGGGGTGCTCATGGGCACCTACCAGAAGGGCGATTGATCGGTCAGATCCGCGCTCTCCGATTGCGCACCGGCCAATAGCGGTGAGCCCACCAAGGCCGTACGTCTTCGACTGGCGTCGTCACCACCCGTTCGGTCCACTCGGCGAGGGCGAGATCCGCTGTGGTGAATGCGTCCCTCGGCGCCGGGGGATCGGCAAGCCATTGCGCCTCGAGGTGGTCGCGTTCGTCAGCATCGCGGTCGGAGTTCTTGGCGAAGAGCACCTTCCCTCCGTCGACCACGACCGCCGTGTCACACATGGCGCTCCACCCTGCCGGGCAGAAGGAATGGATACTGCCGTCTCCGGACCCGTCGCTGCCACGCCCGATCGACGCGGCGAAGGCGTTGCAACAAGGCCCACATCCGAGCGTCCTCGCGGTAGTAGCGGCGCACCTCAGCCTCGTCGATCGCGGGCTCGACCGCTGCGTTGACTACCCCGAGGCCGAGTGGGAGCCGATTGGAGACACCCTCTTTGATGAGGTTGCCGAGGAGATCGAGGAGCACCTCACGCGGACGGTAGTACTTGTCGAGAATTGAGTGGAGCAGGAAACGGCGCACCAGACCGCGCAAGGCCCATGGCAGCGAGGCGAGGAAGAGGTCGGTGTCGAGCGCTTCATGGCCGCGGTCGTCGCGCATCATCGGCGTGGTGACGTCGAAGTAGAGGACATTTCTTTCGACGACCGCCCAGTTCGAAAGCTGGCCATCGAGCCCGAGGTGGGGGCTGACTGCAGAGACAACGTGGTCGGTAATCCGCTCGAAGAGCCACCTCGTGTTTTCCGCATTCTCTTGCCTCAGCCAGTTCGGCGCCAGGGTACGTGGATCCAGCAGCGGCTGCAGGCACCAGGCCGCGATGCTCCCGTCCGCCGCCGGTGTGCTCTCGAGGCGGCTCGAGACCACGTGAATGCCGGCTTCGCTCAAGGTGCGGAGATAGCAGTCGAAAGCCCCCCGGTAGGCCTCGAACCGGGCTGTGGTGTCGAAGAGCGGCAACCGTTTGGCGGCGAATGCGTCGTCACCACTGCGCCACGACAACACGCAGGAGATCTCGCCGTAGCCGAGGACGTCGATGTCATTTTCGTCGCCGGCCGTCAGGGCGCGATCGACGCTGCGTTCGAGCTCAGCGAGGCCGAATAGATCATGCACTTCGTTCACTGCAGCGCAGCCTTTAGGCGTTCGATCAGCTCGTCAGCCTCGGCGTCGGAGAGCACCAGCGGCGGAAGAAGCTGCAGCACTTTCGGGTCGTTGTTGGCCCACACCGCGAAAACGCCGGCCTTGTAGAGCGCGGCGGCCGCCATCATTCCGCCGCTCTCGTGAGCGAAGGCGAGGCCCATCATGAGGCCGCGTTGGCGAAGCTCGCAGGGCAGCCCCGCGAGACCGTCCCGAAGGCGCATGGCGAGCCCTTCGACGCGAGACAGAAAGTCAGGCTCCTCGACGATATCCAGCACTTCGAGCGCCACCGCGCATCCGAGCTCGGCGCCGCCGAAGGTCGAGATGTGGATGTGCGGGTTGGTATCGAAGAACGAGTGGAGCTCACGGGTCATGAGGGTGGCGGCGATCGGGTAGAGACCACCGCTGAGTCCCTTGCCGGTGACGACAACATCGGGCTCGATGCCCTGGTGCTGGTAGGCCCACATCTTGCCGGTCCGTCCGAGCCCCGTCTGCACCTCGTCGATGATCAGCATCGCACCACGTTCCCGGCAGATGGCTTGCACGCCATCCAAATAACCCGGACCGGCGATCGGCATGCCGAGGGTTGCTGGAATCGGCTCGAGCAGGACCGCCGCACAGGTGTCGTCAACCGCAGCCTCGAGGGCCTCGAGATCGTCGAATGGGACCTGGAGAAAGCCGGGGGGATTCGGTCCGAAGGGATCGCGGAACTCGGGGTCGCCGGCCGCCATCGCGAGACCGGTGTGGCCGTGGTAGCCGCCGCGGGCGGAGACGACGGTCTGCCGCGAGGTGCCGGCGCGGGCGACCTTGATGGCGAGATCGATGGCCTCACCACCACCGACCCCGAAGACCACCCCGGGCAGGTGGCCGCCGGTCGTCACCGCGAGGCGTTCGGCGAGCTGCGCGCGCCACCCGGAGACCAGGTGGTGGTTGCCGATGTCGAGTGAGTCGAGGGCGCCGCGCAGCGCGGCCACGATCCGGGGATGGCGGTGGCCGAGGTTGAAGACGCCGCCGTTGCAGTGGCAGTTGATGAAACTCTGATCGGCCCATGCGTCATCGAAGGTCGATCCGCTACGGGCACCCATCACCGCGTCGAGACCGAGCTGGCGGTACATCGCCACCTTGCCGGCGTTGACGTGGTGCCCGAAAGCCAGGAACGTCGCGTCACGATCGTCATACGGTTGCGTGGGTGCGGTCATTCAACGGCTCCCTTCTTTGAGATCAAGTGAAACGTAGAGCTTCGGCTCGCATGCGTCAACGGGCCCGGCACAGTTTGGCGACAGTCAGGATGTACCGGCCAGCCTCCGGAAGACTACAATTGAGGGAGCGATGGAAACCAAAAGATCGCCGATCGGGATTTTGCAGAGACTGGGCCGATTGGCCCACCTCATCCTGTGGACGTTGATCTTTGTGGCAGTCGTTGTCGTTGCCGTCGTTGTCCTTCTCTTCGCTGGTCGCGTCCTGCTTTACGAGCAGAAGGACGACGAGAAACACCTCGCGAGCAAACGCTCCTACCTCGAGCAGGTCTGGGACACCACCAGCGATCTCCCTGCGGGTCCGAACGTCGTCGTCATTCTCTTCGATGATCTCGGGCACGGGGACATCGGCGCCTACGGTGGGCAAGCCATCTCCACTCCACGCCTCGATCGCATGGCCGCGGAAGGTCTTCTGTTCAAAAACGCCTATTCGCCGTCACCCTACTGTTCGGCATCCCGCGCGGGCCTGATGACCGGACGCTACGCGGTGCGCTCCGGCCTCGATCACGTGCTGCAGGTGCCGCGCTCGTGGCAGGACAACATGCTCCGTTTCGGCGGCCTCAACCGCCGCCTGCCGGCCGAGGAGATCACCCTCGCCGAGGTCCTACGGGCAGCGGGCTACGCGACCGCGATCGTCGGCAAGTGGCACCTCGGCGATCAGTCGCCCTCGCTGCCCACCGACATGGGCTTCGACTCCTTCTACGGGCTTTTGTTTTCCAACGATCAGGGCAAGCCGAAGGTGTGGGACGATCGCGAGATCGTCGAGCGGCATCCGATCGATCAGACGACATTGACCCGCCGATACACCGAACGGGCAGTGGCGTTCATCGAGGAGCAACAGGAGCGTCCCTTCTTTCTCTACCTTCCGCATACCTTTCCCCACATTCCGCTCCGGGTGGGCGAGGACCGACTCGGGACTTCGGCGGCCGGTCTCTACGGCGATGTCGTCGAGGAGCTCGACTGGAGCACCGGTGAGGTGCTCGATGCACTCGAACGAACCGGTGTGGCGCGCAACACCCTGGTCGTGGTCAGCTCGGACAACGGGCCGTGGTTTCAGGGCAGCCCGGGAGGGGTGAGGGGTCGCAAGTTCGATGTCTTCGAGGGCGGCATGCGGGTGCCGTTCTTGGTCCGTTGGCCGGAACGAATTCGTCCCGGTGGCGTCGACGAAGATCCGATGGTTGCGATCGATCTCTTCCCGACAATTTTGGAGCTGCTTGGCGTTCCGCCGCCGCCGGATCGGGTGATCGACGGCACCAGTTTCGTTCAGAGATTCGGGCGAGGGGAGAGCGTGCCGCGGGGCCCGGTCTGGTTCCACCAGGTGGGCCATTTGCGCGCCGTCCGCGAGGGTCGTTTCAAGTACCACGACCGCCACCGAGTGCCGTTCGGCAACCCGCCCGACTTCGCACTCGGCGTCTCGACCCTCCGAGGTCCATGGCTCTTCGATCTCGAACTTGATCCCGACGAGTCCTACGACGTGTCGGAGCGCCACCCGGAGACCCTTGCGCGCATGGGAAAGATGCTTGAGGCGCGCCTCCAGGAGATGGAGGACAACCGCCGCGGCTGGCGGTGAATTCTCGTTTCGCTCGAGCAACCTTGACCGGCTTCGAGATCGAAAACACAACTCAAGGTGTTGCGAAAAACCTTTTTCAGATCGATACTGGTCATGAGACTGTTCAAAAACCATGTATCGGAAACGAACGGAATGCCGGAGAGGAGGCGCACCATGCGGCTGAAGGTCTGTCTGATAACGGTGTTGTTTTTTGGGATGGTCGCACCGGGTGCGGCACAGATGGTCAACGAAACGCAGTTCTTTCCAGTCGTCGCCCACACCTCGGGCGCCGGTGACCCACCCACCTCGTGGCGCTCGGACCTCACCGTCCACAACGTCATGGATGCCGAGCTCACCGTAGGTATCATGTACTTCCGATCCGGTCAGATCCCCGAGTGGGACGGCACCTACGCGGTGACCCTGACCCTCCAGGCCAGGGAAACACGAACGGTCGAAGACCTCGTCGCAACCCTGTTTGGAATCACTGCGAATTCAAAAGGATCGCTGCTGCTTGAATGTGACGACAGCATCTTTCCCTCCAATCCGGACGGGTCGGTGATGTTAGTGACGACTCGGACGTACAACGTTGGCAGCGAGGTCGGAACTTTCGGGACCGCGGTGCCCACCGTGCAGTTTGCGGATGCCTTCCTCAACGGCGGTCAATCGGTTTCGTTGATCACCGGGGTCAGTAACGACGAAGACTTCAGGTCGAACCTCGGAATCGTCAACTTCTCATTCGCGGAGGTTCCGATCACCGTCCACTACCGGTTCCTCGATGAAGACGGAACAGTGATCGCAAGCGGCAGCAAGGACCTCGACCCGTTCGACATGAACCAGTGGTCGTTCAGAAAGCTCGGCGTTCCGAGCGTGATCGAAGGCCCGTTGACCGTCGAGCTTTGGCTCGACCCCGAAGACATCGCGGGTGATCTGTGTGAGATCGATGAGGACGATTTCGTCATTTTCGTGGCCTATGCCACCAAGGTGGACGGCAATCCAACGGGCTCTGGAGACGGGGTATTCATCTACGCCACGCCTCGAGACCGGCTCGAGTGCGATTGAGCAGCCCGGCCTGGATGCGCCAGAATATGATGCGTCATCCACGATGACGGAGGCTGCCGAGCATGGAAACCCAAGCGTTTGACGTCCTGGCCATGGTTCACCTGATGATGCTTTCGCTGTGGGGTGGGGTGGTGGCCACCGAAGCCGTGATCGAGGTCCTGCCGTTTCGGCAGCGGGAGCTGCACGCAGCCACGATCCGCTTCCACTACTGGATCGACCTCCTGGTCGAGCTTCCGCTGGTGCTGGCGGTGATCGCCACCGGAGCCGGACTGTGGATCTTGACCGACCCGGTGACGCCCCTGCACCTGGTCAAGATCGGTCTCGGCGGCGCTGCTGTTGCGGTCAATCTCTTCTGCATCGTGGTCGTGGTCAAACGCGGACGGCGCCTGGAGAGCGATGCAGACGATGGGACGTTGTGGCGCGCCTCGCGAACGGTTCTCGCTTGCTTTGCGGCCGGGCTCCTGTGCGCCGCCGGAGCGGCCATCCTGGGTTTTCGTTTTGTCTTCGAGCGGATGGGCTGAGCCCCTCCGAGGCTGCCAGCCGATCAGCCCGTAAGGTGCCGGTTCCTGAGGTACTGCCAACGCAGCAGGTACCAGAGCGCCCCGGCGCCTGCGAGCACCAGCAATCCGGCGATGGAGGAGACCATCCCTTCCGCCGAGCCGATCAAGACGGCTGGCGGGTTGACCACGCCACGGGCTATCACGACGGTCATGACCTTGTGGTAACCAATCGCTGAGCCGAGCACGCCGATGATCACCGCGAACCCACCCCAGAAGAGAAGCCCGTCGAGACAATTCTGTATGACTGCGGCGTTGTTGCCGCCGCGCACGAACAGGTGCCACAACGTCCGGAGAACGATCCCGAACAGCACCAGTGCGATCAGCACCAGTAGCCACATCATCACCCCACCCTGCATGAAAATATGCATGTAATGCATCACTTCACCTCCATGAACTTACGGGTCACATCATCCTCGAGGCGGGCGACCCGGCCGGCGAGGAGGAACCAGGCGACGCCGGCCGCGAGGGCGACCAGCAGGGCGATGGACAGGGTGGCCGTGCTGTCGAGAACGACATTCGCGAAGAGCGGAGCGGCGTGCTCCGGGTCGGCGGCCATGCGCATCAGCGTGCGGTAGAGC
>Ga0316193_10001224_pt1 | contig 17085 bp, 8 predicted proteins | sample MerIslsedime2_MG_FD_207735 | JGI IMG/M metagenome (GOLD analysis project Ga0316193, IMG submission 207735) | Coastal sediment microbial communities from Maine, United States - Merrow Island sediment 2 | ecosystem: Environmental > Aquatic > Marine > Coastal > Sediment | place: USA: Maine... | reverse complement strand
TCCCGGTTGTACCGCAAGCTGACCGGATAACGCTCAAGGCCTTCCACGGTGGTGGTCACGTTCATCCCACCAATGGCGGTCATGATGACGTCCTGGACATCACCCACCGTCAGTCCGTAGCGGGCGATTTCATGTCTATTGATTTTAAAATCCAGGTAGTTACCGCCCGTGACACGTTCCGAGTAGGCCGATAGCGTACCGGGAACATCCTGAACCACGGCTTCGATGCGGGATCCCAGCTCCGAAAGGACCTCCAAATCCGGACCCATCAGCTTGATGCCCACCGGCGTTTTGATGCCCGTCGAGAGCATGTCGATACGGGTCTTGATGGGCATGGTCCAGGCATTGGTGAGCCCCGGAAATTGGATCGCACGGTCGAGATCCTCGACCAGCTCATCGAGGGTGATATAGCGCTCCTCAGGCCAGATCCAGGTGAGCGGCCCTTTGAGCCAGCCGGGCCAGTGTGAGAAAACACGGTCAATTGACTTTTTGCGCCATTCATGCAGAACCTTGCCGTTTTTGACTTCCGGCCAAATCCATGTCAGGGGCTTTTTAAGCCAGCCCGGCCAGCTTGAAAAAAATCGTTCCACGCGATATTGCTCGTACTCCACTTCCGGCCTTATCATAATCGTGGTTTCAACCATGGAAAGGGGAGCCGGATCGGTGGCGGTTTCCGCCCGTCCGATTTTGCCCAGGGTGTGATGGACTTCCGGAAAGCGCTGAATGATCTTGTCGGTTTGTTGCAGCAATTCCTTGGCCTTGGTGATGGAGATACCGGGAAGGGTGGTCGGCATATAGAGCAGATCCCCCTCGTTAAGCGGCGGCATAAACTCACTGCCCAGTCGCGACGCCGGATAAATTGAGACCATCAGTACGACCACGGTCAGAAGCATCGTCACCAGGCGGTATTTTAATACCCTTTGGATAAAAGGCCGGTAAATCCAGATGAAGAAACGGCTCAAAGGGTTGCGCCTCTCCGGCATGATTTTCTGCGGCACCAGGCAAACGATCGCAAAAACCGAGACCGCCATGGCCGCCACCAGGGCCCAGTCCGGCGGTTGCCAGCCCAACAGAGAGGGACCTGCCAGACCCATCACGACGACCAGAAGAGGGGGCCCTGCGACCGTCGCAAGCCAGATGTTCCGTCGTCGTCTGCGTGTAGTTTCCGGAGGGAAAGTATTCTCGCGGATGAAGAAGGTCATCAACACCGGGACGATGGTAATCGCCAGCACTGAAGAGGCCGCCATGGCAAAAGTCTTGGTGTAAGCCAGCGGCTTGAAAAGGCGGCCCGACTGTTCCTGCAGGCTGAAAACCGGCAGAAACGAAACGGTGATGATCAGCAGACTGTAAAAGAGCGCCGGCCCGACCTCTTTGGCAGACTCCAGGATAATTTCGGTATGGGGTTTGCGCCCCTGATTTCTTTCCAGATGCTTGTGGGCGTTTTCAACCAGGACGACCGAGGCATCGACCATGACACCGATGGCAATGGCGATGCCCCCCAGGCTCATGATGTTGGCATTGATGTTCAGTCGGTACATAATGAGAAAGGACAACAGGATACCCACCGGCAGAGTAAAAATCGCCACAAACGCCGAGCGGAAATGAAGCAGAAAAATAACGCAAATAAGGGCCACCACGCTTAGTTCCTCTATGAGCTTCTTTTTTAAGGTGTGAACGGCTCTTTCAATAAGACCCGATCGATCATAACCTTCTAAGATCACCACCCCTTCGGGCAACCCTTTCTCAAGCTCTTTTAACTTCTTTTTAACGTTGTCAATGACCTCCAGCGCGTTTTCGCCAAAGCGCATGACCACGATACCGCCCACCGCTTCCCCCTGGCCTTTCCACTCCAAAATACCGCGGCGCAGTTCGGGGCCAATCTGAATGTTGGCAATGTTTTTCAATAGAACCGGCGTGCCCTTGCTATCCACGGCCACCGCCACGTTCTCCAGATCCCCTAAGGAGCTGATATACCCAAGGCCCCGTACCATGAACTCGGTTTCAGCCATCTCCACCAGCTTGCCTCCAACGTCGCTGTTGGAGCGCTGGATGGCCTGCCGAACCTTCTGGATGGAAAGGCCGTAAGCCTGCAGTTTGTTGGGGTCTACTTCCACCTGATACTGCTTGACGAAACCGCCGATACTGGCGACCTCGGAAACACCGGGCACGGAGGTGAGTTCGTATCTGAGATACCAGTCCTGGATGCTTCGGAGCTGTTGGAGGTCATGTTGGCCATTGGTATCCTGAAGGACGTATTCGTAAATCCAGCCGACACCGGTAGCGTCCGGTCCAAGGCTCGGCGTCACCCCCGGTGGAAGCCGGCCCGATACGAAATTCAAATATTCGAGTACCCGCGATCGGGCCCAATAGAGGTCGGTGTCCTCCTCGAAAATAATGTAAACAAAAGAAAAACCGAAGAAGGAGTATCCACGCACCACCTTGGCGAAGGGGACGCTCAACATGGCGGTGGTCAGGGGATAGGTGATTTGGTCCTCCACCACTTGAGGGGCCTGGCCCAGGTATTCGGTGTAGATGATCACCTGTACATCCGAAAGGTCCGGGATGGCGTCAAGCGGCGTTTCCATCATCGCCAGGGAGCCGCCCAGTATTATGAATACGGTGAGCAGAACAACCATGAACTTGTTATTGATCGACCACTGTATGATTCTTTCAACCATGATTTAATTCCGCAATTCCTGAATTCCTAAATCCTATAATTTTTTTTGATCTTCCATATCTTTAAAAAAGTCTTCCTCGTCTTCCATATCCTTGAAGAATTCCTGTTCTTTCTCCATATCATCGAAGAAGTCTTCTTCCTCTTCCTTCTCGGCCGATTTGGCCTTTTCCTTCTTGGCTTCCAGCATCTTTTGGACGGCTTCTATGAGCTTCGACTCCGAATCGAGGAGGAACTGGCCCGAGGTAACGACCGCTTCTCCCGGAGCGAGTCCCGCTAAGATCTGGACCCTGCGGTCGTCAAGCGCGAGACCTAGCGTCACGTCGCGGGGTGTGAACTTGTTACCATCGCGCATCACGAACACCACATTGCGTTCGCCGGAGCGAATGACCGCCTCGGAGGGAATGATCAAACCCTCCTCTTTTCCGGTGGCTTTAAGGCGAATGTCGGCGTACATTTCGGGCTTGAGTACCAAGTCCGGATTTTCAAATTCGAGCCGGATGACGATGTCCCGCGTTTTGGGCTGCAGATAGGGGTAGACGTAAAAAACCTTACCGGAAAACACCCGGCCCGGCAGATACGGCAGGGTCATCTCGGCCTCCTGTCCTTCGGATACCCAGGGCAGCTCATACTCGTAGATGTGCGCCTCGACCCAGACACGGCTCAGATCGGCAATCCGGTAAATCGTGGTCCCGGCTTTGACAAAGCTTCCCTCTTCCGCGTTTTTAAGGGTGACGATGCCGCTGAAGGGCGACCGAATCGTTACGGTTTTCTTGACCTGACCGGAGCTCTCGATGCCCTGGATCTCGCTTTCGGCCACATCATAGTATTGCAGCCGACGGCGTGCCGACGCCAGGAGTTCCTGATTACCCATTCCGGCTGTGCGCTTCAGGTTACGGTAGGCCACCATATATTCTTCCTGGGCCGTCAGGAGTTCAGGGGAGTATATCTCGAAGAGGGGCTCGCCTTTTTCGACGAATTTTCCGGTAAAATCAATGTGGATTTTTTCAATCCAGCCGCTTGACTTGGGACTGATCTGGGTCGCCCGGGTTTCATCGTAAGTGACATGACCGTAGATCCTCAGAGTATGAATTAAAGGGCCTTTTTTGACGATTGCCGTACGAAGCCCCATGTTTTGCTGAGTCACCGGATCAACCTTCACATCCACCCCGCCCACCAGTTCGTCCTCGTAAACCGGAACCAGATCCATTCCCATGGCGCTTTTGCCGGGCTGGTCGTAAATTTCGGTGGGGACCATGGGCGCCCGCCAGTAAGCGATTTTGCGCTCCTTTTCCCCACCCGGCTGGTCCTCTATCTCGTCTTCGTAAACCGGGACGAGATCCATGCCCATGGCGCTTTTGCCGGGCTGGTCGTAAATTTCGGTGGGGACCATGGGTGCCCGCCAGTAGGCGATCTTGCGCTCGGTCTGCTGGCCGGTTGTATTGGCGGAATCTTTTTCGACGATCTTCCCGTTTTCACGCGGCCCCAGATACCCCAGCAAATAGGCCCCGCCGCCGGCCACCAGCAGCGTCGTTACAGCGGTCAAAATAACCATCATCAAAGAAGATTTAGATTTCTTAAGAGCTCGGTCTTCCGGCATGGGTTTAACTCCCTAAAATTCAGAATTACTGACTTGTCGTAACATCTAATGCAACTGAAATTAGTCTTCCGTAAAATATCATCATCGCAAAGAGGTTCCGACGACCCGTTCCAGCTCCGCCCTTGCAATGCCCAGATCGCTTTTTTTGCGCGCCAGGGTCAGATTGGCCTGCAGCCAGGTGTTATAGGAAGCAATCACGTCGGCAAATGTCACTTGGCCGGTCTCGTAACCGCGGGTGGAAACTTCGAGAGCGGCCTGGGAAAGTTTCACAACCGTCTGGCGGTAAAGAGCTTCTTCGCGTTTCGCCTGGTCCAGATCAAACCAGCTATTACGCACCAGAGTTTTGGTGGCCGCCTCCATCTTGATCAGTTCCGCTTTTAAGGCTTTCAGCTTCTGCCGGGTTTCCCGCAAAAACGCATCGTTGGTGCCGTACCAGGGCATTTTTGGCAATCCCGCCCCCCTCGATGCCGTCGTCACAGTCGGGAAGGTCTCTTTCATTGCCGCCGAACCGACCTGGTTCACCGCTTCATCGTCGTACAGGGAAAAATTCAAGGTATAGGGCGGCAACACCATCGTTTCCGCCATTTCGATCATACGCTCCATTTTGCCCACCTTGGCCCGCATTTGCCGCAATTCCTGCCGCCGTTCATGGGCCAAAGGATAGAGTGAGGCCAGGGCCGGCACATTCGTGCTTGGTCTGTGATTCACGGGCGAACCGACCTTGCTCCCGGGTGGAAGATTTACGATTTCGCGAACCTTGGACTCCATATTGCGCTGCTTTTCCCGTAGTGTCGTCAGCTCCTCCACGAGAATCTCCCTTTGGATGCGCACTTTGATGACATCCTGAAAGCTCGTTTTGCCGCCCTCATACCGGGTGTTGGCCACCGACTCCAAGCGCCTGAAAAGTTCCACCGTATCCGCCTCGATTTTTAGCGCCCGGCGAACGAAAACAAAATTCCAGTAAGCTTTGCGGGCTGCGGTGATGGCCTCGCGGCGGGCCATCTCCAGGCCTTCCCAGGCGGCCCGAGCCTCCTGTCCCACGATTTCACCCTTCAGGGACAGGACTCCGGGAAAGGGAAACTTCATCTGAACCGGATCGCGGCCTTTCATGGGTCCGATGCCGGTCATCAGTCCTTCCGTAAAAGCAGTATACCGGCGCAGAATTTCATCGAGATTGGCAACCTGGCTGAACTTTTCGACGGCGGCCCGAAATCGGTTTGCGGCCGCCTCAATCCCCGGGTTGCGGAGCAGGGTCAGTGCTTCCAGAGTTTGAGGGGAGAACCCGGATTGCAAGGCAGCGGTCGCTTTGCTGTCGTCACTGACGGCCGGCCGCAGCGACGCCAATATTGTTGAATCGGGGCGATAAAAGAGCGTTTTCTCATCCGCTGAGGTCAAGGCTTTCTCCCAGCGTTGCCGGGTCTCGGCCATTTGTTTTTTTTCTGCTTTAAAAGTGGTGTCGATTTGGGACTCAGCTTGATCGGTGCCGGACCACTCCTGGGCCGGTAAATAAGACGGCGGCTGATACGCCTTAATTTCATTTTTCATATCCCGGTAACCCATACAAGCCTGGGCTGCGACTAATACTATCAATGTGCCGGCGGCAATATACGTGCGGCTCATTGGCCCTCCTTCCCGACACCTTCCGCCGTAGTGCCGGTTCGTTGGCTAAGACCTTGACCTACAAACCGTTCCAGCCGCGCGAGAAATTTTCCGTAATCCGCGCGGGCCCTGGCAAGTGCGAGCTGGAAATTGTACCAAACCGCTTGAGTTTCGACAAAATCCGAAAAAGTAGATTCGCCTTCCCGAAACCAGGTCTCCGCTATCTCCATCGATCGTGCCGCCTGAGGCAACAACTCTTCCCCGTAAAGCTTCATGAGTCTGCCGGAATTTTCCAGGCGGAAAAAAAGATTGCGAATTTTGGTGCGGGTGTCGTTGATGCGCGCCTGTTCAGCCGCTTGGGATTTTTTCATTTCCGCCCGGGCAATATTCAGCCGCGCTTTGTTTCGGCCAAACCACAGCGGCAGCGTCATACCTGCTTGAACACCGTAGGCATCCCGGCCCGCATGATCGGGGTCCTGGGGAACGTCGGGGTCTCCGATGGACGCGTAGAATAGCCCGAATTTAAAGTCCGGAAAATTTTGATAGCGAGCCTGATCAATCTTGACATCCGCTTTTTCTACCTCCACTCCGGCGATACGGATCTCTTCCTGATGGGCCTGTGCCAGCCCATAAAGCTCCTCGAGGCTGAAAACGATCGGTGGAAATGCCTCCGCCGCCAATGTGCCGAAAGGCGCCCCCGGGGCGCGATTCAAGATGCCGTTCAGCCTGGTTTTTTCCGTCATTTCCAATTCATCGAGCAGAAGCATATCATAGCGCAGCTGACCCGACTGGGACTGGGCTTTGACCATATCCATTAAACCGGCCCGATCCTCGGCATAAGCTGTTTCACCGACCTTACGAAGATGGTCAAGCAGTTGCACATTCTGTTTGACCACGGTCTTGGCCTCGCGGATATAAAGCAATTCGTGATAAGATTCACGGATAGACAGAATGACATTTTGCACCGCCTGGTCCAGTTTAAGCCGGGCGATCCGGGCATCGGCCTGTACGACTTCGCCGGCCTTGGAGAGTTTTCCGGGGAAGGGTATCATCTGTGAAAGTGTAAGATTCCAATCCTGAGGGCCGAGACGGGTTTCGATGGGATCAGGAAAATAAGTGACATTAAGCTGGGGATCCGGCAAGGCGGTAGCCAGCCGGTATTTTTCCGCTGTGGCCTTCCATGTTTCCTGAGCCGCACGGATCGACGGGTTTTCCCGGTAAGCGAGCACAACGAGGTCGCCAATGCCGGCCGTCTGTGTCAGTTTGGCCTCCAGTTCTTCCGTGGCCATCGTCTGCGCCGCGTAAGAGGGCGGCAATAAACTCCCCGCCAAATAAAGCGAAAGCAATGTGGCGACAATCCATATACTGACGTTTACGTGTTTTGCAATAAAACCCAAACGTTCACTGATACTGAATCCTTTCATCAATTCCCCCTCCTTGATGTTTGGGGCATACTGACTGTTTTGGTCGATACAATCACTAACCGTGAAAATATGCGATAAACATGGGTGCGTTCGTTGAAAAGGGCTTAAATTCTGTGTTTCAAGCTTGGTATCTTTCTGTGAGCAAGGCACGTGCCAAACTATCGGAGCCTGAATGCAGTGGCAAATATCAATCTGATATAATTCAGAAATTGAATTATCAGCCCATTCCAGAACAAAAGCTGACTGTGCAGACCCTGGTTAAAATGTATCCACTTTGATGGGGCGGCTTGGCAAAACTGCGCAATTATTGCGCATCAAAACTATCCTCACATGGAAACCAAAATCCGCATTCAATTTAACATACTGATATTTCAAGACTTATTAATATAGATCTGCTTCTGGTCAACCTGGCACGCCGTTTGCCTTAACTATACAAAGGTCGGTTAGACCAAACGTAAAAACTGGTGGTGCCGTTATACGGAGAGGCTGGAAAAGGCCACTGGCGGCAAGGTGCTTAAGTGTCATTGATAGACCTTCGCAAGCAATATGTAAAGAATCCAGGCCCAAAGGACTAAGTATTCAAGATTAGAATAAAAAGTTCTAGTATTTGCAATTTGCCCCTCAACTAATGTAATAATTATGAGAGAAATAAACAATGAGAAAAACAGAGAGTCTTGACGATCAATTCATAAGCCGCCGGCATCGATCAGGTTTGCACCATGAAGCTTGCCCTCGCGGCAACGGTAGAACCTTTTAAATTATCAACACCATAGCCGGTGGCTTATGAATTGAGTGAAGAACGAAACGCTAAGAAAAGGTATTGGGTTATACCCCTTTCGCCAATGAAGATACTGCATATGAAAAGACTATATCTTCCGGCTCTGTCCATTGTGGCGGTCGTCTTACTGCTCCTGATTTTGATGAGTATCTCAACATATCGAAACCTGAACCGTGAAAAAGAAATGGCGTTACAATCACTTCATCAGCAGGGGATTGCGCTGATACGTTTCCTTGAAGCGGGTGCACGAACTGGTATGATGATGCATATGTGGGGGGAAGATTCCGTCGGTCGGCTTATTCAGGAAGCCGCAAGGAATAGTAATATCGCCTATGTGTTCATAGTTGATAAACAGGGTCAAATTGTTCATCATTCGGATATATCCCAGGAACGCAGCACTGCTCCATGGAAGGTCTCCCTGTCCGGAGACCTGCAAACGGAAAATCGAATCACGTCTCTTCCTGACGGAAGCCACGTATACGAAATTGCGAAAAATTTCTCACCACAACCACTATCGGCGGAGATAGCCCATCGTCGCATGATAGACTTAAACCACACCCATCGCGATGATCTAATCATCCTGGGGTTGAAAATGACGGAATTCGAAGAAGCACGCCGTTCCGACATTCAACATGCTTTGATAATGGCGTCTATACTGGTCGTGTTGGGAACCGGGGGACTTTTTTTTATTTTTGTTATTCAAAATTACTATCTTATCGATCGAACTCTTGAACAGACGCAGGATTTCACGAGACAGATTATCACCAGCATGGCAAATGGCCTTCTCAGCATAGATCGCGATGGCAAGGTTACAACCTATAATCCGTCGGCAATACAGCTTCTCGAGTTGGACAAAAAAAAAATAGAGGAGACCAATTTTAGAACCATTATTGATTTTCAAAAGACCGGCATAAATGAAACGCTCGAGACTTGCATGTCTGTGATGGATGTCGAAATAACTCATCGCAGACGAAACGGGGAAAGAATACCCCTGTCAGTAAGTGCAACTCCCATTTTGGGTGATGATGACGTCTGCAGCGGTGCAGTGATCGTTCTGCATGATTTACGGGAAATCAAGCAATTGGAGGCTAAAGTAAAACGTGCTGAAAAAATGGCTGCTATTGGAGAACTGGCTGCCGGTGTCGCCCACGAAATACGCAATCCATTGAGCTCCATACGTGGATTTGCCCAATATCTGAAGCATTTTTTGAAGAACAACCCGCAAGAGCAAGAATATACCAGAACGATGATAGGCGAAATCGATCGGGTAAACAGTGTCGTCACTAATCTTCTCACGTTTGCACGTCCGATGGATGTGGTCCGCACAGTGACCAATGTTAAAAAACTGATTAAAAAAGCGGTAAGTTTGACCAAAACCGATGCCGAATCTAAGAACGTTGACGTTACCGTGTCTGTTCAAGCGCCTGGAAATGATTTCCTGCTGGACGAAAACCAGATGCTTCAGGTTTTGCTTAATCTGTTACTCAATGCCATTCAGGCTGTTTCCTCTAATGGGCAAATCGAGATAGGCTGCAGTATTGACGCCGAAAACGATAAACTGGAAATATGGGTTGAAGATGACGGCATTGGCGTGCCGGCTGAAAAAACGTCGAAGATATTTGAACCTTTTTTTACGACACACGCAAAAGGAACCGGTTTGGGGCTGTCCATCGTTCACAAAATTGTCGAAAACCATAGTGGCGAAATTATGCTTCAAAGCCCCCCGCTCTCAAAGAGCCGGGGTTGCCGGTGTACGATCATTATCCCCGGAGAACGGAATTAACCGGGAACCTTGAACATTGAACCGCTCAATCTATGCAGGATATACTTCATGCCCCCCAAGATTCTCATAGTAGATGATGAAGCACCTCATCGGCAGATGCTACGAGCTGTTTTGTCCGCAGAAGGGTACGACATTCATGAAGACGAGGACGGTCAGACCGCAATTGACGCTGTAACCAATCGATTTTATGACCTTATTCTGATGGATATTCGAATGGCCGGTTTAAGCGGCATCGAAGCTCTCAAAGAGATAAAGCATCTCAGCCCCGGCATTCCCGTTATTATCATGACGGCCTATGCTTCCGTAGACACCGCGGTCGAAGCCTTAAAAGCCGGCGCTTACGATTATATAACCAAACCGCTGGATATTGATGAATTAAAACTGCTGGTGGAAAAAGCACTACAGTTTCATCACCTAGAACAGGAAAACCTGCTACTTAAAGAGCGCCTGAATGACCGCTTTGACTTCTCGAATATAATCGGCCGGAGTCGCTCTATGCAAGACGTTTTCGAGACCATCGGTCTGGTGGCACCATCTGAAGCCACGGTGCTCATCACCGGTGAAAGCGGCACCGGGAAAGAGCTGATCGCCAACGCCATACACCATAACAGCCCGCGCAAAGACCGACCATTTATAAAAATAAACTGTGCCGCCCTGCAGGAAACCCTGCTGGAAAGTGAGTTGTTCGGCCACGAAAAAGGTGCCTTCACCGGAGCGGTGGCTAGCAAAAAGGGAAGATTTGAACTGGCCCACAACTCTTCTATATTTCTGGATGAAATCGCTGAAATGGCGCCGGTCACCCAGGCAAAAATTCTACGGGTCTTACAGGAGCGCGAATTCGAGTCTGTCGGCGGCACGGACACCACCAAGGTGGATACCCGTCTAATTACGGCCACCAATAAAAACCTCGAAGAGGAGATCCAGGCCGGCCGTTTTCGCGAAGATCTTTACTATCGTCTGAACGTGGTCAGGGTCGATGTGCCGCCGCTGCGCGATCGGCAGGATGACATCCCCTTACTGGCCGACTTTTTTCTGAAATCTTATGCCAAAAAAAACCGCAAACTGCTCAAGGGGTTTACCCCGCGGGCGGTAGACCTGATGATGCGTCACGAATGGCCGGGCAATGTTCGTGAACTTGAAAATATTGTCGAGCGTGCGGTAATCATGGCCCGCGGCGAGATGATCACCCCGATGGAATTCCCGGAAATGCTGAAAGAACTGGACGACGAGCTAAAGGCAACTTCGGTAAATCTCGAACCCGGTCGCTCATTAAAAGAAGTGGAAAAAGAAATGATTCTGCGTACCTTGGAGGAAACCGGAGGAAATCGCACCCACGCCGCCGATATTCTTGGAATCAGTCGCCGCACGCTTCAGATGAAGCTGAAAGAATACGGGATTAACCCCTAGTTCGAAGTTGGGCGCCACATTTTACCCAACGCTCGCAGGCTAACCCAGAAGAAAACCAGACCGAACAGACCCCCGCCCGGAATATGCAGCCAGAAAAAGAGCGGTGACACAAAGCCTTAGACGAGAGTGCGCAAATTTTACGCACTGGCAGGGGAGACAATTTAACCGATTCAGAAAAAGTGTGAAAAAATTTCGCATCATTCCAAAAACCGGTCGACGGCATCGAATATCTGATCCAGTTGCTCCGGCTCGTACCATTTAATTAGCGGATCGGCACCAAACCAGGTGAACTGGCGCTTGGCAAATCGACGGGTATCTCTTTTTAACGTCCGCAGGCACTCGGCCCACGGCAGGCTGCCGTTGAGAAATCCAACCACATGACGATAGCCGATGGACTGCATGGATTTCAATTCTGGCGAATAGCCCATGGCTAGCAACTTCTTTACTTCCTCAACCAAACCGGCTCGAATCATCAGGTCCACCCGCTGGTCAATCCGTTCGTACAGCTTTTCACGGTCTCTCCGAAGCCCTATCTTGAACGCATCGAACAGCTCATTTTCAAATCCGTGGTTTTGATGGTGCTCCGAGATCGTCTTCCCGCTGGATTCAATGGTTTCCAACGCTCTTATAATGCGGTAGGAATCATTGGGGTGCAATCGCCCCGCAGTATCCGGGTCGATTTGTGCCAGGCGCCCGTAAAGACAACTGCTGCCGTCTTGCTCTAATTCCTGTTTGAGCCGGTTTCTGATTTTTGGATCAACCGGTTCGGTTTGAAACAGCCCGTGAAGCAGCGCTTTGATATAAAGTCCGGTGCCACCCACTACAAAAGGTATCAGGCCGCGGTTGGTAATTTCCGCAATCCGCTCTCCGGCCTGTTTTGAAAACTGAACGGCATCATAGTCCTCATCCGGCGCCACAATATCGATCATATGATGCGCAATTTGAGCCTGTTCTTCCGGGGTGGGTTTGGCGGTTCCAATATCCATCTGCCGATATATCTGCATGGAATCCGCGCTGATGATTTCACCGCCGAACTTTCCGGCAACTTCAATGCCGACTGATGTTTTGCCGATTCCGGTGGGGCCGCAGATGACGATTATTTTCAGTTTGTTAGAGACTGAGAGCATCGGTCTAGTATCTCCTGGGTTGAGCGGTTCAAGGTTCACGGTTCCCAGTTAAAGTGCCCTAACTGGTCTCTAACAATAGTATTACGCGTCAATCGGGTCGAATTCCATGTTTCACCCAATGGGTGAAAGAGGCCATTCCAAAAAATGGAGTATAAAGTTACGGATATCAGAATTTTATAACCTTTGAACCTTGAACCCTGAACCTGGAACCGATTACTTAAGGTATCTAACTATTAAAATCGCATCATATTTGCGAAGGATTTATCGAACAAAATATTTGCGCCACCAAGGCACTAAAACACGAAATCAGCGACCACCAGCAGAGCTGGGGGTATGAGGAAGGCCCCTGGAAGGGGCCGGGGCCACACCTCTGCTGGTGGCCGCTGATTTATCTCAATTCATAAGCCGCCGGCATCGATCGCACTTGCACCCATCAAGCATGCCCTCGCGGTAATGGTAGAACCTTTTAAATTCTCATCCCGCCAAGGCGGGGTGACTTATGAATTGAGTTAAATTATAAAGCTAAGCTTTTGTGCGGCGATTATCTTTCAGTAGTTTTTCCTTGCGAGCATTACCGTTTCCCATCTACCGCTGTGGTTCTTTTCAAGTTTAAGTTTGGCCCTGAATTTTCCGTCGGTTTGCGTCTTGAACACGTATTTTCTTGTGGTTTTACCACCTGTAAGGGTTCTAATATTGGCAGGGGTGAGTTTTTTTCCGCTGATCATCTCCCATATCACGAAACGACAGCCGCCGTCCTGCGACTTCCAGTTTGAACACCCGTAGCCCCGCTTGCCCTTGATGATTTTTCCTCCGCAGGCGGGACAGGTACCGAAATCTTTTATGTTCTCAGATAATTCCTTTAGCCCATCCCCTGAGGGTTTCGCTTTTGCCCTTGCTTTTGATATTGGCCCGGAATTGTCGAACAGGAATCTGACCACCCAGTTTCCATCTTCACACACCAGCCTGAGGGAGGCTGAAAACCTCTTTTTCTTTTTAGATACAAACCCCTTGTACGGCCCGACGGACTTTCCGTTCAGAAGCATCGCCGCCGCTGCCGGAGAGATCCTCTTTCCGGATATTTTCTTCCAGATGACAAACCGGCATCCGCCGTCAGCCTTTCTTTTTGCGGAACACGCATACGTTTTATAGCTCTCCACAACGTCCTGGCTGCACAAAGGACAATGCCCCACAGCTTCGCGTTGAACTTCTTCGGTTTCGCTTTCCAAAAACTCCCGTACCGTATCTCTGACGAAGTTTTCGATTCCCCCCAGAAACACTTCCACCGAACCTTTTCCTGCCGCAATCCGCGCAAGCTCCATCTCCCACAAAGCGGTTTTCTCCGGCGAGGCCAGGGTTCCGGCCGTATTGAATTTTTTCAAGGTATCGATCAAAAAGACGCCTTTTTGCGTTACATGGAGTCGTCTCTTTTCTCTGCGCACATAACTGCGGGCAAGAAGCGTTTCTATTATCTGGGCTCGGGTTGCCTGGGTTCCCAGGCCCACATCTCCGCGGTAAATTTTTTTAAGATCGACCTCATCCACATACCTACCGGGGTTGGTCATGTCTTTTAATAAAAGCGCTTCGGTGTATTCCGGCGGCGGGGAGGTCTTTTTATCTTCGATCTCACTTTTGATTACATCTCCCCAATCACCCTTTTCAAGGAGCGGAAGATCTTCCTGCTCAGGTTCGTCAAGGCCCTTTTTCGCCTTGCCTGATTCCGGCTTCAAAAGGGACTGCCAGCCCGGCCGGATGATCACTCGGCCCATTGTACGAAAAATCAGGTCTTCATCCACTTTTGTAAGGATCTCTCTAACCTCGAAAATACAGTCCGGATAAAAGGCAGCCCCGAACCGTTTCAGAACAAGCTCATAAATTTTTCTTTCCCTGTCGGTGCAGTTCCCCGGCAGGGGCGCCAGGGGAATCAGGGCATGATGATCCGTAAGCTTGGCATCATTATACACCCGTTTGTTGCGCGCCTGGGTCAGAGCCGGATCGATACCTGAAAAAACATCCGTATATGCCTTGGTCAGATTCTGAACCAGCCCCTGTACCATAGAGACGTTTTTTGAACCCAGAACTCGGGAGTCGGTTCGAGGATACGACAGGCATTTTTTTCTTTCATACAAGCCCTGTGCTATTTCAAGGGTCTCTTTGGCGGAAAAACCGAAACGAATATTGGCATCCTGCTGCAGATCGGTGAGGGAGTAGAGAAACGGTGGCGGCTGGCTCTTTTTGGTTTTTTTGAACGATGTCACCACACCCTGCCGGTTTTCAATGCCGGCCACAATTTTCCGGGCCTCCTCACGGGAAGTAAGCCTGCTTTTTCCTTCATGGATCCATAATCCCTGCCAGATCCCTTTTTCACCCCTGAATGTTGCTTTCACCAACCAATAGGGCTGTGGTGTGAAGTCGTCGCGTGCCTTTCGTCTTTCCACCAGTAGGGCCAGCACCGCCGTCTGGACTCGGCCGATACTGAACAGATCCTTCAGCCTGATGGTAGCGGCCCTTGATCCGTTCATTCCCACAAGCCAATCGGCGATCTGTCTGGCCCTTCCAGCATCCCAAAGCCGATCATAGGCTGTTGCCGGCTTAAGGGAGTTCATCTGGCTTTTAACAACTGCGGGCGTCAAGGCCTGGCTTGTCCAGAAGCGGTATATTTGTATCATCTTCCCGGGCCGGGCGGCCGATAGCACCGTGCGGGCGATAACTTCCCCTTCGCGGCCCGCATCCGTTGCCACGACGATTTTGGCGATGTTTTTTTCAGAAAGGAGTCTGCGAATTATTTTAAGCTGCTTGGCTGTCTTTTTTATGGGCTTATATCTGTATGTGTCCGGGATGACGGGAAGGTTTTCAAAACTCCATTTTTTCCAGGCCGGGTTGTAGTCTTGCGGCTCAAAAAGCTCAACCAGATGTCCCACCGTCCAGGTGATTATGTATCTGTCGTTTTCAAGATATCCGTCTTTTTTGCCGCGTATACCGAGTCCACGTGCAAAATCCATCGCCACCGAGGGCTTTTCTGTAAGAATAAAGGTTTTCAACAGGACACCGATTTATAGAAGATCTCCCACCTTGATTACTACCAGTGTAATATCATCGGTTTGCTTAAGACCAATCGTAAATTTCTTCAAATTATTGAACACAGCATCGATAATCTCACTGGCAGACCGATGGGCATTCTCGCGGATGAGTTTATGAAAACGCTGCTTTCCGAACATCTGACGGTCGCTATTGTATGTCTCCCATATCCCATCGGTGCCAATAGCAATTATTTGACCTGGGTTCAGACCAACTTTCAAGTTCTCTTCATATTCATAACTTTCATCCAAACCCAGGGCCAGCCCTTTGCCCTTCAATTCTTCAAAACGATCTTCTGCTGGATCATAAATTACAGCTGGATCGTGACCTGCACGGACCCATTGAAGTTTTTGATTTTTCGAGTCGATACTGGCATAAAACAGAGTCATGAAATGATCAGTATGAGAAAAATCCGATAGTAAATGTTGGTTCATTTCTGTGATTATCCGAGAAATACCTCCGCACTGCGGAGCACGCATACGCAAGAAGGTGCGCGCTGTCATCATGAGAAGCGCCGCATCGACACCATGGCCGGTAACATCTCCGACTACAGTTTCAAAATGATTGTCCGAGCATTCATGTCCCCAAAGAAAATCGAAATAGTCGCCACCGATTTCATCACAGGCAATTGTCCTTCCCGCAATGTCAAGACCATAAACGTGTACGTTGCTTTGCGGGAGAAGACTTTTCTGAACTTCACTGGCCAGTGTCAATGACTTCTTCTGCTCAGTCATGTTCGTAACAAAGGCCATGTTGCCAATAATATTACCCTCATCATCGTAAAGGGTGTTGCCGTGAATAAGAACAGGTATAGACGATCCAGTGCTCGCGACAAGGTCACTTTCAAATTCAAAGCCTTTTCGATGTAACAGGTTATCACGATTAGCGGATAAAAAAGGACGGTGTTCCTTGGTGACCATATCTATCAGGTTTTTTCCAATGAGTTCCTCCCGGGAACACGAAATCATACGGCAGTAAGCATTGTTCACGTCAACGACGAACAGGCCTTTGTCCATGTACAAAAATCCTTCACTTGTAGTTTCCACTATTTGGCGGTATTTTTCCTCGCTCTTGCGTAATTTTTCCTCCGCTTCTTTTCGTTGATGAATATCCGTCACGATGCCTTGATGGTATCGAATCCCGGTTTCAGGATCAACGATCACGGCTGTATGATCCTCTACCCAGCGGAGATCTCCGTCCCGGGTGATGATACGATAGGTCTGGGTATAACTTTCAATGTTCTTGTTCACATATCGCTGGATTTCCATTCGGATTTGTTCTTTATCTTTGGGATTAACGATGTGACTGAACATTATTTTATTGCTTATAAAATCTTCCGCCTTGTACCCAAAGCGGGAAATATTCGGAGATACATACACCATTCTTCTCTTTTTTAGATCTTCCGAAGCCAGGCGGCGAAATAAAATTGCAGGACTGTTGTCGATAATCAAATCAGCGTACTTCTGGGTTTCAGCGACTCGCTCCATTTTGGATAGGCGCTTTTTAAGCTCAATCATCTCCTGACGCTCGGAGTGCAGTTCATTGAGGAGGCCTTGTCTCGACTTGTATTGGGAATTTAACATTATAGTTTACGGCCGTATTTATTGACCATCCCTTC
>Ga0316193_10001223_pt1 | contig 17096 bp, 17 predicted proteins | sample MerIslsedime2_MG_FD_207735 | JGI IMG/M metagenome (GOLD analysis project Ga0316193, IMG submission 207735) | Coastal sediment microbial communities from Maine, United States - Merrow Island sediment 2 | ecosystem: Environmental > Aquatic > Marine > Coastal > Sediment | place: USA: Maine... | reverse complement strand
CCGAGGCGTACCTGAACGGTACGTCGCAGGGGCCGCCTGTCCTGAGCGAAGTCGAAGGAACACCCGAGGACGCCAGGAAGGACGGCCATATCCGTGGTCGCAGCAAGTCATACATGAAATATCCGGGCTGGACTCTTTGCGTTCAAATACAGCAGGCAATGAGTTTCACCATTCGCAGAACATCAGCAATCCCAAAGCCACCCGACCACACCCATATAACATCATTTACCTCCTTACAATGAAATCTATCCTCATTGTCCACCAGGGTGCCATCGGCGATTTTATCCTCAGCCTACCGGCGGTGGAGGCTATTCATCGCTTTTATCTTGCGGCCCATTTCTACTTTATCGCCCATCCTGGCATCGTGGAGATCCTCCAAAGACGCCCCTACTTCAAGCAGGTGTTTAACTGTTCCGACAAGTGCTGGACCTCACTCTATAGCTCGGAAGGAACATTACCTGCAATTGTTCACGATTTACTGCCCCAAGTGGAAACCACCTTTGTTTTTGGTCGTCCAGCCAGCCAGATAATAGCCGATAATCTTGCAAATTATTTCGGAAATCCTGCACATCGACTAGATCCCTTTCCTGAGCCCGATCTTTGCCTTGCTGTTGGTGATTATCAATGCCGTCAACTGGAAAAGCTCGGTATTCCCGCCACTCCTCCCGCAGATGCGATTATTGCTCCGTCGCACCCCAATGTCCTCGAGGCTCGTGATTTTCTCAGCCGGAACCTTGGGCCCAGAGACCGCTTTGTTTTGTTGCATCCCGGCAGTGGAGGGAAACAAAAGCTATGGGCAGTTGCAGGATGGCTCAGTGTTATCAACAAACTGTCAGCCCACCGCAACATTCGTTTCGCTTTGTTGCAAGGACCAGCCGACGAAGGTATTGTTCAGTACCTGCGCTCTCAGTTGGAATCAAACTCTTCTATTCTCGTGGAAAATTGGCAGCTCGGCAAGCTGGCTGCACTCATGAGCGAGGCCGATCTCTATCTAGGTAATGATTCCGGAATTACCCATTTGGCAGCTGCTTGCGGTACTCCTACCATTGCTCTTTTCGGTCCTACTGACCCGCAGGTTTGGGGGCCCCAAGGCCCACAGGTCAGCATTATCCGTTGGCAACCAGGGAGCTCATTCAATGAGCAGGCAGAATCCAGAAAAATCTCTGAGCCTCTATTGGAAGCAGAGCTTGTGTGCAAAAAAGCCAGGGAGTGGCTGCAGATATGAGTGACCAGAAAAACCAGGGCCACAGGGATTATCTGGCCATCGCGGTGTTTATTGGTGTTTTGGTGGTCTTTATTGTCTCTGCCTTTTACCTCGTAAGAACTATTAGAAAGCAGGACTTTGGCGACCCGGTTAAAATAGTCTCCAGGTGGATGGACACCCACATAGAGAAATACCTGGAGAAAAAGAAAGATATACGGCCGCAGAAAAAGAAAGACAGGAAGTTAAAAAAACATTTTACAGCTGGCCGCAAACTCTACAATAAAAGGAAGTACAACAGAGCACTACAGGAATTTGACAAAGCAGTGAAGATCGACCCAAGTAGCTTCAAAGCTTATTTCTGGAGAGGACGCGCATATCTTAAAATGGGACACTATGATAAGGCGACAGCTGATTTCAAGATGGTAGTTAAGCTGAAGCCAGATTATGCAAGACCATATCACAATTTGGGGTGGCTCTATTATCAAAAAGGAAAATATGAAGAAAGCATTCGGTATTTGAATAGAGCAATCGAGCTCGAACCAAACAATGGGTGGGCATATTATACCAGAGGTCGTAGCCACTTTAAAAAAGGCGATCTCCAAATGGCATTAAGAGATACCACGAAATCCTGCACCTTAGGCTATCAGCAGGCTTGCTCGGTTCAAAAGAAGTATGAGAACGAAGTTAGAGAGGGGAACCAATAATATTATTAGAATTCTTCTAGACGGACATGGCTAGAAGCGGTTGATGTTTTCCTAAAATCTGCAGTCGATGCTTGAAAGAGGTGAAACAATAAGTTTCATTAGAGCTAATAAGAATGTATTCGTCCCGAATTGGTTTTTTCAGCTGGGAGGTTTTGACCTATGAACACAGAGAAAAGAATATTATTTGGGGTAGACGATTCTGAGTTTGCCATCCAAGCCGTTGCTGCCGTAGGCGGTCTGCTGAAAAATAGCAGAGACTATAAGGTAACACTGTTCTTCGGTTCCCCTGACCCAAATCTCCCTTTCTTATCAAAAGCGTTAGGGTTAAGTCCCGAGGCAATTGAAGAGTTCGAAAAAGTGTGTACCTTGGAGGAGCAAAAGGTCTTAGATCGGTGCAAAGAAGCCTTGACAAACTCCGGTTTCGATTCCGATAGAGTCGAAATGATCTGTGAGGCAAAATGCACTGACCCCGTCTACCATCTGTTGCAGTTGGCTACCAAGCAAGGCTATGAAACGCTCGCCTTGGGACTTCGCGGACCCGCGCGGGCGGAGCGTAAATTGATGGGCTCAGTTGCCTACAAACTTGTTCACACAGCAGAAGACCAGACCCTCTGGGTTGTAGATCCACGCATCTCTTCTCGTAACGTACTGGTGGCTCTGGTTGGGGCGCCCGTAGGCAGGCGGGTGGTGGAGCATGTGGTTACTCATTTTTCCCATCTTAAGGACAGCAAATTCACCTTCTTTCATGTCACCCCGCCCTTGCCTCCCCAATATTGGGATGATGCCCGCATCTTAGATGCTAAAGAACGCCAGGAGCGTGAAGAGCAGATTGATCAGTGGATGGAAGGATATGCTGATAGGGTTAAAGCGATAGCGGCAGAAGGTAAAGAGAGGCTCATCAACTCTGGTGTGCCTGAAGAGAACGTATCCTTCAAAATTCAAGCCCAGGAGAGGGGCATTGCCCGTGATATTCTTGCAGAACTGGAAGGTAATAACTACGGCATCTTGGTAATTGGCCGCAAGGGTTCTAAAGAGATCAAACAATTTGGGCTTGGCAGTAAAGCTCATAAGCTGCTTCACAATGCCCACGCCCTCGCCATTTGTGTAGTCAACTGAGATCGAGACTTATCGTTATAGACGACCGGCAGAAGGGCGTGGTAGAGCATTGCAAAATATCAAATTCCAATATTCAATGACCAAAACAGGTTTGGAATTTTGAAACTGGGGACCCGTCCGCAGGATGGGGAGTCCAAGCGAAGCGCGGACAATTTTGGTTCCGCCTTCGGCGGATTATTTGTTTGATATTTGTGATTTGTGATTTGGAATTTCTGTACCTGGGAGGTGATATCCATGGCTGTCCACAAAGTTGCAATGTTTCGTCCCTACCCTTTTCAGACAGGGCAAAAAATCCACATTGAAACCGGGCCACGGAAGGGTGACTGGGAGGTTATTGGGGTTAGTGATCGCAAGGTCGAACTCAGATGCCCGGTCTCACTACGAGAGTTTGAGTGGAACCGATTCTGTTACTTTATGGAAGACCGTGAAATCGATCAATGGCCTCAGGAAGATTAAATGGAGTTTTCTTTTGGTATTGAGCATGAAGTAGCTTTTCTGAACGAAGAAGATAAGTTTGCAGATTTTTCACGAACCACATTCGACGACTTCAATCAAATTATAGAGAAACTTCCCCTCTATCCCCAAGACTATCCTCAACTCCGTATCGGAGATGCCGGTATAAAGGTAAAAAGATGGTATATTGAAGGCTTCGAGCGCTTCAAAGATTCTGAAAAGCCCGTTGACTGTGTACCAAAAGGAATAGAGATCAGAACGAGGATTCATTCTAGTATAAAAAACACCATATCAGAGCTTACTGAAAGCTTTTATTTATTAACAGACATTGCAAATTCATTTGGCTTTACCCCCGTCCTTCTCAGTTTTAATCCTTGCCACGCAGTGTTTGAACCTGCACCCCCATTGAATGCGTATGAGATCAAGCGAAGACAGGCTTCGCCTGAGAAACAAACGGCTCATATTCCAATGCTGACCTATGGCCCAGACCTGAGCTTATCCGTAAAAGGTCTCACAACTGAAAGAGTGATAGATATAGGGAAGAAGCTTACCTACTACAGCCCATTTGTTGTGCCATTTAGTTTTAGTTCGCCGTTTTATGGAGGGAATTTATGGAACGGGCTCTCCGTGAGAACGTTTATTAGAACAGGAGCAAGACCGGCAGCTATGGTGTTTATTGACGAGCCCGAAAAACTCGTGCAAAGTAGCCCTTCACTGACCAAAAAGGCACGCATCCCTGCAGAAGTCGGAAGGATTGAATTTAAAGCATTTGACAGCTGTGACGATTTTTCACTCTACTCCGGGTTGTTTGTTTTACTCAAAGGGTTGGTTGTTGATCAATCCCTTCCTGGAAGAGCAATCGTCCCTGACCCAGAGTGGCATCAGGTGTCGGCGCGGGAGGGTTTTGAAAACGATCAGGTTTTCCTGGAAGCAAAAGAAATTATCCATGCCGTGAAAACTGCCCTGGACCGAGATCCAGATTGTAAAATGCTGGCACCGATTGAGACGCTACTCGAAGAACGCAGAACACCCGCTCATAGACTGAAAGAAGTATTTAACGAGGCGCGGTCCATAGAAAAAACTTTGAAGAAGACCTACACGGAGTTCACGGGTTAGCTAACGTTTATCCGCAAACTCCACAGATTCCCTCCCCCTTGACGGGGGAGGGTTCGGGTGGGGGTGAAGAAGCACATAGCAAGAAAGACTTCCTCTCAACGCTCTGCGCACTGCTCTTTACGCCATGCGATTAGGTCCCCCTCCCCGTGCAACCACGAACATGGGTTACCTATGTACCAGGTTCAGACCCCCCTCTATCCCCTCCCGCCAGGGGAGGGGAAGGGTGTTTCCAGATGGACTTTAGCAAGTTTTAATCCTAAAACTCTTAGTGCAAAATTGGTTGACATTGCGGACTTTTTCTAAGACGTTAGGAATTCGATATTCGCATTGGTTATAATATAAAGACTAGCCCGGATATCTCATGAATTGCTGTCGCGAGACCACGAAGATGGGTGTGCCACCGGGCAACCGCAGGGTGTTGGTTCCGAGGCGTACCTGAACGGTACGTCGCAGGGGCCGCCTGTCCTGAGCGAAGTCGAAGGAACACACGAGGACGCCAGGAAGGGCGACCATATCCGTGGTCGCAGCAAGTGATTCATGAGATATCCGGGCTAGAATGCTTGTCATAGAGCGTAACTTTCGGAACCACTTAATTTTATCTGAGTTTTGATGAGGTGATCTACCATGGGAAAAAACGAGCGAGATTCTGGAACGGCTCAGACGCTCAATAATAATGATCAACTGTCCGCAGAAATACCTAAGGTGAATTCAGAACTGGACAAAAGCGTTGATGAATACCAGATGTTGTTCGATTTAGTACCTTGCATTATTACGGTTCAAGACAAAGACTACAAACTCATCAGGTACAATCGGGAATTTGCCGATAAATTTGATCCCCAACCTGGAGATTACTGTTATCAAGCCTACAAGGGGCTTAGCCAAAAATGCCCGGTCTGTCCCGTTGAAAAAACTTTTGAAGACGGCAAGTCTCATTGGAGCGAAGAGTCAGGGCCGGACAAGGATGGCAGGCCAAGTCATTGGGTGGTCAAGAGTTCTCCCATCCAAAACTCCGAAGGTGAGATAGTCGCCGTTATGGAGATGTGCCTTGATATTACCCACAGAAAAGAACTCGAACAAAAGCTGATCATATCGGAGAAGAAATATTCCTCAATTTTCAGCAACATCCCTAACCCAGTCTTTGTTCTGGATCTGGACAGCTTGGAAATACTCGACTGCAACGCAAGTGTGGAAACCGTTTACGCCTGTAGCAAAGATGATATGACATGCCGATCTTTTCTCGATATGTTCAGCGAAGAAGATAGAGATTACTACGCTATAAAGCTGAGGACGTCCACCTTTCTGGGACAGGCAAAACACAAGACCAAGGACGGCAGGACCCTTTACGTAAATATCCGGGTTTCACCCTCAGAGTACAACGGCCAGAAGGTGCTTCTTGTCACCACCAGCGACATTACCAAACGCTTGGAGACCGAACAGCAGTTATTGCAGGCCAGCAAGATGGCAACTCTGGGTGAAATGGCTACCGGTGTTGCCCACGAACTAAACCAACCTCTGGCGGTAATGGAAAGCGCCAGCAGTTTTTTGATGAGGAAACTAAATAAAAAGGAAGACATAGAGGAGGAGCACCTGCTTATCATGGCACAGAAGATAAGCAGCAACGTGGACCGGGCCACCAGAATCATAAATCATTTGAGGGAATTCGGCCGGAAAGAAGACGCCGGACTTGAGAAAATCCAAGTCAACGATTTACTAAGGAGGGCAAACGAACTTCTGAGCCAGCAGTTAAAAGTGAGGGGAATCGAGGTTGTTTGGCAGCTTGCAGAAGGATTGCCCTTGATTATGACAGATCCCGGTCGCTTGGAACAGGTCTTCGTAAACCTTTTGTTGAACGCCAGGGATGCCATTGAAGACAAACTGTCAACAAAAGGGATTAAAAAGGGCTCTGAAAAGATCATTCTCACCACCAGCTCTGATGGAGATAAAATTACTATAGAGGTAAGTGATACTGGTACGGGAATCCCTAAAGATCAACTGGAGAAGATTTTTGAGCCTTTCTTTACCACCAAAAGCGTTGGCAAAGGAACAGGACTCGGCCTTTCAATCAGTTACGGTATCATAAAAGACTGCGGTGGGAACATACACGTCAGGTCTAAGAAAGGTGAAGGTGCTCGTTTTATCATCGAATTTCCCATATCGAATGATAGCTGATGGATAAAACAGTCTTATTTGTCGACGATGAAAAAGACATCTGTGATGTTCTCAGCATATCTCTGTCCGACCTCGGCTACAAAGTTTATACAGCAGAAAATGGTCAAGAAGCCCTCCGGATCATCCAAGAGATTAACCCACCCATAGTGCTCACCGATATCAGAATGCCGGTCATGGACGGCATCGAGTTGCTTCGCAGGATCAAACTTCAAAATCCTGAAACCGAAGTAATAATGGTTACCGGCCACGGTGATATGGATCTGGCCATAAAGAGTCTAAAACATGAAGCAACTGATTTCATCGTCAAGCCCATCAAGGACGAAGCTCTTGAAATCGCTCTCAAAAGAGCCCTGGAGAGAATTTCTCTGAGGAGGCAATTGCGGGAATATACGGAAAATCTTGAGGAGCTGGTGCAGGAAAAATCAGCCAAGCTGGTGCAGGCCGAAAGGCTGGCTGCCGTAGGAGAAACAATTGCTGGGCTGTCACATGCAATAAAGAATATCGCCGGAGGCCTTGAAGGCGGCACTTTTGTTCTGGAAAAAGGTATAGAACTTGACAACAAAGATTACATAAGCCAAGGCTGGGAAGCAGTTAGATTCAGCTTTGAGAAAATAAAAGACCTGTCCGTGGATCTTCTCAACTATGCCAAGTTCACTGACCTAAACTTTATATTCTCAGATCCCAATGAACCCGCCAGGGAAGTAGCGGAGCTAATGAAAACCCGGGCCGAAAAACTCGGGATCAATCTAAAGATGGACCTCTCCTCGGATCTTAAAACTATCCGGTTTGACCCGGATGCCATCCACCACTGTCTTCTTAACCTGGTTACAAATAGTATCGACGCAGTACTAGGCGAAGACAGCTCAGACACACGAAAAGAAGTGCTTCTCGAGACTACCAAGCCTGAGGGCTGGGGAGTTGAGTATAAGGTCACAGACAATGGCTGCGGCATGCCAGACGAAGTTAGGGAGAAGCTCTTCACCAGCTTTTTCAGTACCAAGGGAGCCACCGGCACCGGCATTGGACTTATGATCACCAAGAAGGTGGTTGACGCTCACGAGGGCCTGATTCAGTCCGAAACAGAAGAAGGTGTTGGCTCTGTTTTCACCATAAGACTCCCGGAGAGAACTAGCCCGGATATTTCATGAATTCCTGTCGCGAGACCACGAAACTGGGAACCCGCTTGCGGGACTGAGCGGAGCGCAGCGAGCGCGAAGAAGATGGGCGTGCCACCGGGCAACCGCAGGGTGTTGGTTCCGAGGCGTACCTGAACGGTACGTCGCAGGGACCGCCTGTCCTGAGCGAAGTCGAAGGAACACCCGAGGACGCCAGGAAGGACGTCCATATCCGTGGTCGCAGCAAGTGATTCATGAAATGTCCGGGCTAGAGATCACGAGAGCAATTCCTGATCCCCCAATCCCATCATTCCAACCTATTGTAATCAAACAAAACATAGTGTGATTTGGCCTCAAGATATTTTTTAGCTCCTGGGTAATTTTTGACTTGACAAACGATCTCTGATTTGGGATTAAATACCAGACCAATTTATTCTAGACTATTCTAATCTAGAATAAATTGATCTATAACCCCGAATTTGAGCCTATAAATGAAGCTTTCCACCAAAACGCGGTATGGCACTAGGTTGATCCTTGATCTCGCCAGGCATTATGGTCAAACGCCGGTCTCAATAGGAGATATCTCCAAAAGACAAGACATATCGGTCAAATACCTCGAGCAGATTATCCGCCCCCTGAAAACGGCACGCCTGGTCATCAGTACTCGAGGTCCAAAGGGCGGGCACTCTCTTACAAAAGATCCGAAAGAAATAACTCTGGGTGAAATTGTCAGAGTCCTGCAAAGTTCAGAAGTACTGGCTGAGTGCGTGAGCGAGCCAGAAAAATGCCTCAGGTCTAGCGACTGTTGCGTGCGAATCGCCTGGCAGGAAGCCACGAATGCCTTGTATGAAAAACTCAACTCCATCACCATAACCGATCTACTCACATATGAGGATCAAGGGGTTGGCTTTCCAGACGAATGCAGTTCTCTTGGTGCAGGCAAGACCTAATGGTTGCCACCCGACGGGCTCCCTCAGGAGACGAACAGAGATCCGAAGTCTAATTCGATATATTGCCCTGCTAAAACAATAACGAATAGGGATTGACCATGAACAAGCGAATATCACTTCTGTTGCTGACCGGGATCTTTTTTACAGCTGCCATTGTTGCATTTTTCACAAGCGGAGTTCAGGGGGTCGAGGAGGTCAGCAATGATTCTCCCCTGATGCGAGCCGACGTCATTACAATTGATGCCTTAAAAAGCCTGGGCGCTCTTGAACAACCACCGGTGGTATTTTTGCACGACCTACATACTGACGCCGTAGAGAAACAGAACAAAGACTGCTCAGCCTGCCATTTGTCTGAAGAGAATCGGCAATCCCCTAAATTTAAACGGCTTAAGGATACCAGCAGACAACAGGTGATGGATATTTACCACATCGACTGCATGCAGTGTCACAGGGAGGTGCGGAAGGCTGGAGAGAAAGCCGGACCTGTTGAAAAATGCGGTCAGTGCCACCAGGGCCAGCCCAAGGCTGTCTCTGATAAGGAGCTCATCGTTTTTGATAAATCACTCCATTTCCGTCACACTGAAGCGGCAAAAGACAAGTGTGAAACATGCCACCACCAATATGACGAGGTGACCAAGAAACTATTCTACGCCAAAGGAAAAGAAGGTTCTTGCGTTTACTGCCACAAGCAACAGACAGAAGAGAATCGGATTTCCAAGAGACTTGCATCTCATCTATCCTGTATCCAGTGCCACAGAGAAACCTTGGCTAAAAACAAGACGATGGCACAGGCTAAAGACCAGAAGGCTGGGCCAATTAAATGCAGCGGTTGCCACGCTGAGCCGCAGCTTCAATTGATAAAAAAGATCAAGGACGTTCCCAGGATGAAGCGCAATCAGCCCGATGTCGTCCTCATCCAGGCAGTTCAGATTGACGGCAACAAAAAAGGAGCCCCATCGACCATCCTGATGAACGCAGTGCCCTTCGATCATAAATCTCATGAAAAATACAACGATACCTGCAGAGTGTGTCATCACGCGGATTTGAATACCTGTAGCAGTTGTCATTCTGTCGCAGGCAAGAAGGAAGGTAACTATGTTAGGTCTGAGCAGGCTATGCACCAACTCGACAGCGAAAGGAGTTGTTTGGGGTGTCATGGTGCCAGACAAAGCAAACCGAGTTGTGCGGGTTGCCATGCCTCCATGCCAACAGTGAGTAAGCAACAGACCTCTTACTGCGTGCAATGCCATGCCAAGCCGCCGCAACGCAGTACTGCCAACCAGAAGCCTGAACAGCTAGCTAGAATGATGGTGAAATCAAGAAAAGCCATGACCGACACCTATCGGGATAAGGATATCCCGGAGACGGTTACCATCAAGGACCTGTCGGATCAATACGAGCCTGTTTATTTTCCACACCGCAGGATTGTTCGCCGGCTCGTAACTGAAATTAAGAACGACAAGCTGGCTCAATACTTCCACAGCCAGAAGGGCACAATTTGCCAGGCGTGCCATCATAATAGCCCAGCTACCAAAAAACCTCCCCGTTGCTACAGTTGCCATGGCAAGCCTTTTAACGAAACGGAAATTCTGAGGCCTGGAATGAAGGGTGCCTATCATCAGCAGTGCTTCGGATGTCACAAACAGATGGGCATCAAGAAACCTGACTCCCTTAATTGCGTCGAGTGTCACAGGGAACAGAAGAAATAGCTAGCCATTGGTTCTAATTATTGATGATCTCGTAAGAAGTCATAAAGGAGACGGCACAGTAAAAAGCTGCAGATGCAAGGCGCGCGAATCTTTAGGAATGAGGCGTACTTATAGGTACGCTGCAATGACTAAAGATGAAGCGCAACACAGCAGATGGACTTTTTACGAAGCCGGCAATTATTGAGGTGTGTTTATGTCCCTATCGCGACGAAAGTTTCTCGGCTGGTTAACCGCTGCAGGGTTGAGTGGCAGTGCGTTTGGCAAGGTAGCTCATGCTGCCACCACCAAACACTTTGAGGGTCATCCTGACAGCCTCGGGGTGCTGTATGACAATACCAAGTGCATAGGGTGCCGAACCTGTGAGGCGGCTTGCAACAAAGTTAATGACTTACCTCCCCCAGACCGCCCGTTTGATGACCTTGCAGTCTTGGATAACAAAAGAAGGACTGATCCAAAGAAATATATGGTCATAAACAAGTATGATGGCAGCGTGAATGTCGAGACCCCATTGTTTGCCAGAACAGGTTGCAATCACTGCTTGGAGCCTGCCTGCGCCTCGTCATGCTTTGTTAGGGCATACACCAAGACAGAATCGGGCGCAGTTACTTACGATTCGTCTGTCTGTGTGGGCTGCAGGTATTGCATGCTCGCCTGCCCATTCAACATTCCTACCTTCGAGTATGATATAGCCCTCACCCCGCGGATAAGGAAGTGCACCATGTGCTATGACACCCGCCTCGTCAAGGGCGAGCTCCCAGGATGCGTAGAAGCTTGCCCCACAGAATCTTTCACTTTCGGTAAACGCACCGACTTGCTCAATATAGCCCGCGAGCGCATGAGAAGATTCCCTGGCCGCTATCTGGACCATATCTATGGCGAGAACGAGATGGGAGGAACAAGCTGGCTGTATCTATCAGGAGTCCCCTTCAAGAAAATAGGAATGCGTGAAGACCTGGGGATTACACCTGCTCCTCAATTCACCTCCAGTGCCCTGGCCGCGGTCCCGATGGTGGTGGGAACCTGGCCGCTGCTGCTGATGGGCATTTATGCAGTGTCCAAAAGGAAAGATAAGATCGCCAAGGAGGAGAAAGAGCAGGCCCTTGCTGAAGTCACAGCACAAGTAAAAGCAGAGGCTGATCAGAAGGTTTCTGAGGCCTGGGAAAAGGCTGCCCAAGAGAAAGAAAAAGCAATAGAAGCAGCGGTGAAGCAAGCTTTGGAAGCAGCTGCCGACGTCGAAACCGAGGAGAATTCCTAATGTCCCAAGAAGCGACTACAACCGAAAAAACACTCATCAGCCCCTTCAATATTATTGCCGGCATAATTGTGCTGATAGGATTGTACCTCACTGTTCGCCGGTTTACCGGAGGCTTGGGAGCGGTAACCAATCTTTCCGATAATAATGCCTGGGGTATATGGATCGGCTTTGACCTCCTGACAGGAGTGGCTCTGGCCGCCGGAGGCTATGTCACTGCCGCGGCCGTTTATATCTTTGGCATGAAAAAGTACCATTCTGCGTTACGTCCCGCTGTGCTCACCGGGTTTTTGGGCTACGCGCTTGTGGTCCTGGCCCTTCATTATGATGTGGGCAGACCCTGGCGACTGCCTTATCCGTTTGTGGTGCAGGCAGGAACATCGTCGGTACTGTTCGAAGTAGGTGCTTGTGTCGCTCTCTATCTCACCGTTCTCTTTCTGGAATTCTCGCCGGCAGCGCTAGAATGGCTCGGCTTGAAGAAAGCACGGAACCTCGCGGTCAAATTCACCTTGGTTCTGGTGGTATTCGGCATAATACTTTCCACTCTGCACCAATCGTCACTGGGAGCACTTTTCCTCATTGCCCCTTCCAAGGTCCACCCTCTCTGGTATTCATCCTTTATACCCGTCTACTTTTTTGTCTCGAGCATTATTGCCGGATTGTCTATGGTGATATTCGAATCCACGCTTTCCTACCGTTTTTTCGCCGACAAAATGGATGAAGCCCACCTGAGGGAGAAAGACGACATGGCTTTAGGGTTTGGCAAAGCCGCTGCCTTTGTCATAGCGGGTTATATCGCCATCCAACTGCTGGGGATTGGAGCGGACGATGAATGGCGACTGCTCGGTACAGGTTACGGACTCTGGTATCTGGTGGAGCTTTTCGGATTTTTCGGCGTTGCCTGCCTGGGCTTTGCCATTGGGGCTCGGGAGAAGAAGGTTCAACTGATCAGATGGACCTCCGCCTGGGCCGTGCTTGCTGTGATAGTAAACCGCTTCAACGTGTCACTGGTTGCTTTCAACTACCACCTTCCCGCCAGTGACCGCTATTTTCCCAGCTGGATGGAAATCGGAATTTCAGTCTTTCTGGTTACTCTGGGTCTTATCACCTTTCGATTCATTGTGAGCAGGATGCCCATCTTGTATGAGCATCCTGAATACGAGGATGTGCACTAGTAAACAATCCGGGCCCTAAGGGGCTCTGTTCTGCCCCTAGAGGGGTGGAGATAAATGAAATTGGAAGAGTGGAATAATGGAAGGATGGAGCCTGGCGATTTCAGATTTAAGATTGAAGAGCTCAATACCTCGCGGCGGTGTCGGATGTCAGGTGTCAATGTTGAGGATTCAGGTGTCAGGTGTCGGGTGTCAGGGAAAAAAACAAAAAAACTGAAACGTGTTGGAGCGAAGCGGAAATCCCGTCTGAAGCGAAGCGGCAGCGGGAAACACTGAAACCTTAGTCATTGTGATTTGTTATTTGTAATTTTCAGTCACTGGTTGAACGGGGGCTTAAAAAGTATGGACACCGTATTTTATACGTTACAGGATTTTCTCACGCACACGAAAGCTGTCATTTACATACTGATAGTATTAACCCTGCTTGCGCTGGCTGGATTCTGGAGCTTCCTCACTGCAAGGGATGAGGATTAAGAACCGAGAATAGGGTCTTGATCTTCCCCGAGGTTGCTTGAATCGTTATAATTGTTGCCCCAGCCCGCAGCAGTGGCATGTAGTAGAAATATTCCAGTAAATTGCTGAAGTTTTAACTGAGTTGAGGGGTGTAAAATGTACCAGTTTCTAACAGGTCCGCTTCTGTGGCTGTCATTTCTCATCTTCTTTATTGGCTTGATAGTGCGTGTGGTCTGGTATGTCAGGGGCCTCAATTGGCAAATGGATAGGGTTCCCTACACCAAGCACGTTTCCCACGGAGTCAAGGGCGCTTTGAGGTCGATTTTTTTCTGGCTCCTTCCCTTTGGCACTCGAAGGTGGAAGACCAGGCCAGCCATGACTATACTCTTTTTCGTCTTTCACATTGGTATCGTGATTACACCTATTTTTCTGCTGGCCCACAATATTATTCTTAGAGAAAGGTGGGGAATAAGCTGGGCCACACTCCCCGGCCCTGTTGCCGACATTTTAACAATCGGGGTCCTTGTCTCTGCCCTATTCTTGGTGCTGCGACGTGTTGCCTTCTCAGAGGTCAGGATACTTACCTCAGCTTATGACTATCTGCTTCTGGCCATCACCGTAGCACCATTTTTCACCGGCTTTCTTGCCAGTCTGAAGGTAGCAGACTACCCGTTCTGGCTCTACGCTCACATCATCAGCGCTGAAATTATGCTGATAGCCATACCTCTCACCAAACTGTCCCACATCGTCCTTTTCTTCATGTCAAGGGGTCAACTTGGCATGGATTACGGTATTAAACGAGGCGGGATGAAAGGAAGGGGTTTAGCCTGGTAATCATTGCTCAAGCTTTGAGCTATTAGGAGGAACAGAAGATGCCCGAAGGATCACTTTGCAATAAGACACCAGTAGATACCATGGAACAACTCCAAGCCCTCTTGAGTGACCGGCGTGGGGTAACTTACTACCAAGAAATGGATCAACTGGATGTGAATAAAGAGGCCCTGGCCACAGCAATCCAGAATACCTGCAAATCCCGTATACGCACCTGGCTGGAGATCTGCGCTCACTGCGGCCTGTGCGCCGATGCCTGCCCATATTATCTCGTCAACGACAAGGATCCCAAACAGGTTCCAGCCTACAAGATACAATCCACTCTCGGGGAAATAGTTAAGCGTAAAGGTGAGGTGGACAATGATTTCATGCAGTACGTTATGGACACCGCCTGGTCCAAGTGCACTTGCTGCAACCGCTGCGGCATGTACTGCCCCTTTGGCATTGACATGGGGGTTATGTTCGGATATGTGCGAGGTCTTTGCTTTGCCCAGGGCTTTGTACCTTGGGAATTGAAGATCGGCTCCGGCATGCACCGGATATTCCGGGCCCAGATGGACGTTACCCAGGAAGACTGGATTGAGACCTGCAAGTGGATGGAAGAGGAGCAGGAAGATGATTGGCCGGGACTAAAAATCCCCATAGACGTGGAAAATGCAGACCTGCTCTACACTGTCAATGCCAGGGAAGTGAAACACTATCCGGAAGATCTTGCCGAGGCTGCCATCCTCTTTCATATTGCCGGTGAAAATTGGACCGTTGCCAGTGAGGGTTGGGAGGCAACAAGCCTCTCCATGTTTGCCGGGGACTGGGCTGCCTGCAAAATGCAAGTGGAGACCGTCTATGATTCCATGAAAAGGTTGAAGCCAAAACGGATGATTACCACCGAATGCGGCCACCTGTACAGGGCTACGGTTCTGGAGGGACCCTACTGGGCCGGCTATGAAAGTGGACAGCCCCCGGTGGAATGCATCCACTATGTCGAATGGGTTGCCGAAGCCCTGAGGACTGGAAAGCTCAAAATAGATCCTGCCAAAAAGATCAAAGAACCTGTAACCTACCAAGATTCTTGCAATTACATCAGGAACGGAGGGTTAGGTGACATTGCCAGGGAAATCATTAGCTATGTTGCCGAGGATTTCAGAGAAATGTCACCCTGCCGTGAACACAATTTCTGTTGCGGTGGTGGTGGCGGCCTTAACGGTATAGGGAGGTATCGACCTCAGCGAGATAAAGGCCTTGAGATAAAGCGGGACCAGATCCTGGCCACCGAGGCAAAAATTGTAATTGCACCCTGTCACAACTGTTGGGATGCAATCAGGGACCTGGAAGAAGTTTTTCATATTGACATTAGTTGGACATTCTTAAAGCCCCTTCTGCTGAGCATGGTTGAAGTACCTGAACATTTGAAACCCGCGGAGGATTAAGAGATTAGCAGGGGAAAGAAGATTTTCGATTTTACCTATGAACAGTCTTCTCCACGGTATTGAGGCTGGCCGTCGTTCCGCTAAAGGCTCCAACATACGGTATTTGCACCATCCGGCTCCCCTTCCGATAACTCCCCTTGCGCTTGACGTATAGACGCAATAGTTCTACAAAGAAATTAAGGGGGTTAAATCGCGGCGATCCGGATTGAAAAGGGGTTTATGAATACCGTTACCCTGAAAAGAGATGGCTCGATCCTTAGTGACGGGAAAACCGTAGACACCGACCCTCTGGTGTGTCTCAGCTATCAGGTGGACCTTAATGATGACTATATACTGCGGAGCTTCTTTCGAATGCTCGAGAAGCACTCTTTACTTGCAAAGTTGAATGTGTTTTTCCCATCATATATGGAACAGTACCTGGCATGTCCAGATGACAACTGCAAGACTGGAAATATAGACCATCTTGAGCTTAGAAAAACTGTCGAGATGATCGGCTTTCCGGGTCAGCCACGGCTGGAAATATACAACTCTTTCCAGGGTATTCGTGGAGATAAAACGTGTGAAATAAGGACTCTCCAGTTCGACAGTCTACTGGACATTCCGGTCAAGCTTGGCAAACTTAAACACATAGTGTTTGGAGACAAGGTGGATATATTTGAGTTTGACACTGTGTTCACTTTGTTCGAATTCATTGAAGGGATTGCCTGGGAACTCAGTTTTCATGTCGCGCCAACGGAGTGTGCCCTCAGGAGGTGACATTATGTTTGACAAGATTTTGTTTGCCACAACGGCTTCGCCCATATGCAAAGATGCGGCCGATGTGGCTTTCGATCTGGCCAAGAAGTACAACTCACAACTCACTGTATTTCATGTGTTTGGCCTTCCCACCCACGGTTTCAGCCAATTCGCAGTAGACCTTAAAACGGGTGAGACCGAGGTGCATGACGACGACTGGGTTGAACGGGTAACGGCAGAGATGAAGACTACCTTTGCCGACAACTTGGCAGAAGCTGAAAACTGTGTGGTGGAAGCCGTTGTGGGGGCACCCCACCGGGAGATCTTGAGGGCAGCGCGTGAAAAAGACATAGACCTGATTGTAATGGGCTCCCACACCAGGCAAGAGGACACGGGTGCTACCCGCTTCAGGACTGTGGTTGGTAATACCATGCAAAAGGTTGCCAAGGCAGCCCGGTGTCCCGTCCTTATAGTAAGCAGACCATGTCAGACCTGCTGGTGGTATTTTTCTAATATCGTATTCGGCACCGATTTTTCCAAAGCGGCACAGTCAGCCTTCAAGTTTGCCCTCCAAACTGCAAAACAGATCGGTTGCAAGCTTTATCTCTTTCATGCCTGCGACATTGGTCCGACGGACCCTGGGAAAGTTCGGACCCAGGCAGATATTGAAGAGAAGGTCACAGAAGCACG
>Ga0316193_10001222_pt1 | contig 17105 bp, 17 predicted proteins | sample MerIslsedime2_MG_FD_207735 | JGI IMG/M metagenome (GOLD analysis project Ga0316193, IMG submission 207735) | Coastal sediment microbial communities from Maine, United States - Merrow Island sediment 2 | ecosystem: Environmental > Aquatic > Marine > Coastal > Sediment | place: USA: Maine... | reverse complement strand
ATGCAGTGGAAGCCACCGTTGCGGCACGAAAGCAAGCAGCGCAACGCAAAGCCGAAGCGCAGCTCGAGCGCATTCAGGCGTGGCAGGATTTCCAGTCGCGGCAACAGCAAACACAGGTGCAATTGAGGCTGTCCCGTGAAGCCGTTCACCAGGCGCAGCAACAACTGATCAACAGCGGTTTGCAGCAAGCCGCTACACGTGTGCACAGCGGAGCCGTCGCTGAAGGCTTTGTCGAACAGGGCGGTATGCTATCGGGCGAGCGGGCCGCCGGGCTGATGGCGGACATCGAGCGGCAACTGGTGTCGCTACCTGCTGAGCTGTTCAACGACGAGCGCTTGCCATTCACCCGCCTGCGCAGCCAGTTGCAGCGGATGCAGCAGGCGACGAAGGCCGGAACGATCGATGAAGTGAACGCCCTGGGCAGTATGCTGCAGCGCAGCTTCGCTGACTATATCCAGCGTGCCGACCAGGAGGTCGAGCAACAGCGCAAGCAGGTGGCTGGCGCCGAACAACTGCTAACGCGGATTATCGAAACGCGCGAACTCAGCTTGGATGACGAGGATGCTGCTTACTGGCCGGCGGCTGGATCCGGGGCCTGGCTGGTGGCGACCGGGCGTCTGGCAAATCCGGATGCCCTGGATCAGGTGTTGTGGAACACGCAAAGCAGCGAGCGGAGCAAGCTGGAATCGGTTCTGCAACTCATGGACCCCGAATTGCCCAGGCCGCAACTGTCGGTCAAGTTTTCACGCATTAACTTTGGCCGGCTGGATCCCGAGCAGCCGCGTTCGAAAACCATCGTTATTCGCAACGCCGGACGCGGCTATCTGAGCGGTGACCTGCGCTTGCAGGAGTATGATCGCGGTTTCACCATCGATAGCAGCGTCATAGAAGGCAATGAAACCGTGATCCGTCTCAGTGCCAGTTCGCTGGGTATGCCCGAAAACAGCAGACAACACACCACGCTGAGCATATCCAGCAACGGCGGTGATCATACCATTAACCTCGCTTACCAGGTGCCCCGCCAACGGCAACGTCACGAACTGCCGGACCTGCAGGAGATTCTGCTGACGTTTTTCCAGCAACTCAATCCGCGCTATCTTGTCACGATTGGCATTTTTCTGGTTTTTATTATTAACCTTGCGTTCTGACCTTTCATTCCGACGCTATACAGTCGCTCAAGCCCCGATCCAGATCCGCATAGTCTGGCTCCACCCCCAGCACAGTCCTCATCCGCGTGATATCCAGTCGCTTGGACTCCGCCAGATAACTCAGCATCTCCCTGCTCAGGCTGTGCTGCGCTTCCTCAAGTGAGATTTGCTCCGGCCGGGGCAGGCCGAGGGCATCGGCGACGCGGTTGAAATAGTCGGTCATGGTGCTTGGGTGACCGTCGCTGACGTGGACCACACCGCTGAAGTCGCCGCGGGCGGCGGCCAGGCAGGCGAGTATCAGGTCGTCCACGTGGATGCGGTTGCTGTAGGGTGATGCCGCTTCGGCCAGTACCGGCAGACGGCGTTCAAGCCGTGCACGGGGCAGGCGCCGGGGACCGTATATGCCTGGCACGCGGAGAATGGCATAGGGTACCTGACGGGCGTTGCACCATTGCGTGAGCCGCCGCTCGGCATCGATCCGCCGGCGGGCACGGTCGGTCTGGGGATTCAGTGGCGCGGCTTCGGTGATCCAGCGTCCACCACAGTCGCCATAGACCCCGGTGGTGCTGATGAGCACGACTTTCGCCGGCCTTTGCCTTGCCAGGCTGTTGAGCCAGTGGCCGATGCGCTGGTCGTTGTGGCCCGTCGGCGCAGGTGGTGCGAAGTAGAACACCCAATGCCCATCCACCGGTGGTGAGGGGTCGGTATCCAGGTCCATCGGGTGAGCGCTGATGCCGATATCCTGGAGATGCCGGGCACTCGATTCACTGTGCACCACGCCGAGCGGGTCGGGTGCCTCCTGTTTGATCTGCATGGCCAGCCGAGTGCCGACATAGCCGCAGCCAATGATGGTGATGGGTGGCATACTCATAGCGCCGTGTCAGTGCAGAGTCTCCCTGGCGGGTTGGCAAAGGTAGGCAGCCATTATCGGCGTCCTTCCGCTGCAAGCCAAGCGGCGCTGTACGCGGCCCCCCGTAACTCCGGAGAGACTCGCTCCCTGTTTCACCACATGCCCCAGGCTACAGGCATGGACTATCGGACCGTTACAGTTTTTGAGACCGGGTTTTCGGCAGCCTGTCCTCGATACCTGCTGTTGTCGGTCTAAAAAAAAGGTATAATTCCACAGTTATTGTATGGAGGGACGGCACGGTGTGCGAATATTCAGCACCTGTCACGGGTGTTTGCTTCCAGGGTCGTCTGGGTGGTGCGCCATGGGTCGAGCCAAGCGTCGTTGGTCTGCTGAGACGCGGCTAAAAGGCGTCCCCCTTGCTCCGGGCATCGCTGTCGGGCGGGCCTGCTTCTATGAGTTGCATGCCGCCGAACCCGGTTCAGCATCCCAGGCAGGTTCACAGCGCGAAACCCAACGTCTAAGTAATTCCTTAAGGTGGCTTGCGCGTCAGCGCTCGGTGCTGGCCCGTAAATCAGAAGAAAAGCTGGGGCCGGAGTACGCAGAAATTTTCGAGGCGCACCGTTTGATGCTGGCCGATGAATGCTTTCGATCGCAGCTTCTGCGAGTCATCGAAGTAAAAGGCTGTAGTGCTCAAGAAGCGGTCGAGACAGAGCTGAATCGCTATATGGAACAGTTCGAGGCCGCCGATTCGGACTATCTACGGCAACGCGGTGCTGATATCAGGGAAATCCAGCAGGCCCTGCTGGGTTACCTCAACCGCAAGGTTGCCTGCCGGCACTGCAGGGATGTGGCCGCTTGCCGTGTCGGGCGCTGCCGGCAGGGTAATGACCATATCCTCGTCGGCGAGGAAATCAGCGCAAGTCTGCCGATCGAAACGGACCAGCATACCATCGGCTTCATCGTTGAGAAGGGTGGGCCGAATTGCCACGCTGTTATCCTGGCGCGCGCCCTGGGTTACCCGGTCATTGGCAATATCCAGAAACTGCCCGCTTGCATTCCACCGGATGCGCAGATCCTCGTCAACGGGGATACAGGCGAGGTTATCCTCAATCCGACTGAAGAAACCCTGTCCCGCTATCGATCCGCGCTTACCGCTGGCGGGCAACGCCTGCAGCAGAGCAAGCCGGTGCCCGGCTTGAGGGTTATGGCCAATATCGAACAGTCCGCGGACGTACACGATGCCATTGCTGCCGGTGCAGAGGGCGTCGGCCTGTACCGGACTGAGATGGAACTGCTGGTAGCGGGCAGGTTGCTGAGCGAGGCAGAGCAGGCAGCGCGCTACAGTGAAGTGGTGAGGGCCATGGCGGGCAAGCCGGTCTGCATCCGGCTCCTGGATCTGGGTGCCGACAAGACCGCGGAATGGCTGGTAACAACGCAGCAGGCTGACGCAGTGGCGGGACAGCGCGGTGCCCGTTTGCTGTTGGCCCGCCCGGAACTCCTGCGCGAACAGGCCCGGGCGCTCGCTCGCGCCAGTGAACACGGGCCCATTCACGTGCTCTACCCGATGATTGTCGACGTCGGGCAGTTTCTCGAATTGCGGGCCTTGTTCGATCAGGCAGTAGCCGACCTGCAGCCGATCGGCTTACAGCATGGCGCATTGTTCGAAGTGCCGGCGGCCTGCCTGGCTGCACGGCAGATCATGCAGGTGGCGGACTTCGGCTGTATTGGCACCAACGACCTCGTTCAGTACCTGTTTGCCGAGGATCGAGGTGGCGGTGCGGTGTCCGGTCATACCTGTTTCGAAACCGATGCCCTGCTGTGGGAACTGATACAACAATTATCGCAGGTCGCCAGGCAAGCGGGTAAGCCGATGGCCATCTGTGGCGAATTGGCGGGTAATCCCGATTTGACCTGCCGTATCCTGCAGGCCGGTATCGCTGCCATCAGCACCAGTCCCTCGCGTATCGCAAAGGTTCGCCAGGCGGCGCAGAGTTAACATGCCCTGGCCCGCATGTCCTAAAACTTCGCCTTGTATCCCAGACTCATGAAGTAGGAGGCACGGGTTTCGTAGCCGTCGGGGTCTTCCATGGCTGACCACTCGCCACCAGCCTGGATATCCAGGCCGTATTGTTTTCCCCAGCGGTATTCCATTTTCAGGCTGGGGGAGGTTACCCACTGAACCGAATTCTCAGGTGTGTTGTTGCGGTAGTCGGCACGCAACCTGGGACTGATATTCCAAAACCGGTTTATATCGTATTTAGTGTCGAGGGAGGCAGTGGAAAGTCTAGAAGAATCGCTGACCCGGTGACGAAGGTCGAGTATATTTTTATCACCTGCAATCATCATGTCCGTGCCGCTGAGCTTCAGATGATAAAAGTACTCGTTCAAGCGTGCAGCTGCCGTTGTCGAGTCACCCGACTTGGTGGTATTGGAAACATCCATCATGGCGACATCGCCGCTGAACTTGATGCGTTGCGAAAAGCTGTGAGACAGGCCGAGGGCCAGCGTGGCGACCTCATTGGAGCGGTCCCTGGTAAAGTGCTTTATCCTGTTATCGGGCAGAATCCAATGCCAGCCGTCGCTGCTGGCCATGGTTTGCTGCAGATATTTCTGTTGCTGTTTGCGTATCGGGCTGTTGCGGATATCGAGTGTTGCGCTCACCGTGGTTCTGTAGGGCAGTTTCCAGGCGCCCGAGGTCATGAACGAGCCCAATGAGTTTTCGAAAACGTCATAGTCGAGAAACACCAGCAATGACCGTCTTGGCTGAAGGTAGCGTACTGCGCCGCCGACGGATCGACTGCTAAGCTGTCCGTTATCCTGCTGCTCGATGAGGTAGCTGTTCAGATCCCACGCCCGTGCAAATTTACCTGTGACGGCGTTGACACCGAACATCTGTCTGGTGGCATTGAACTTGTCCTTGGAGGAAAGAACCGGATAGCCGGCGACACCATTGAGAGTCAGGCCACCGGTTAAACGGTAATCGACCTGTATACCGTCGAATTCACCGAGCATGCTGCTGCCGGCGCCGATGCGACTGCCAAACTGAATCGACAGGCGTTGCCGATCGTCAGCGGCGACGCAGGGGCTCTCCGCGGTGTTGTCATCAAGAGGCAATTCGTTGGAGAAACCGTGCAGGCAGGGGATGCTGAGTTGTAGCCCGGTATCCTGCAGTTCTGTCGGTCCAGGGGGGCTGAGTTCCAGCTCTGAAGTCAGCAGCGATGAATCGGCAGTGCTGCCGGCTTGATCAGCTGCGCCTTTTTCGTTACCGTCAGGACGCTGGTTAGTGACGGGCGAGTCAGGAGCCGGTTCGCTGCTGGCGGACTGCGAGCCCGCCCTGCCCGGTATGGCGGCTGTCCCGGCAGAATAAAGCAGCGTGCCCGAGCCGAGAGCCAGCAAACAGATCGTCACAGCAACAGGGCTTGCTCCCATATTTCAGTCTTTCGCCTCCTGCGCTTTCATTGTGAGCTGGATGACCAAATAATACACTGGTGGTTCATAAATTTTCCAGTGTTTCTTCAAGTAATTTCTAGGTACGTTCTCAAGGATAGCAGTGAATGCTGAAAAAGCCAGTGGTGCGAATTCAGCGGATTTGTATCCAGCTGCTCATCTAACAGGATTGTCGGTGTTGCGGGGAAGAAACTTGAGGCGGAAGAGTGGCGCAATCCGCTCGGACTGCAAACTGCGTCACACAAGCGGTTACCCGATCATGGCGACCAGCGCATACAGGCGCAAGCCGCGCGGTGGCTTGTTGCTGCAGTCAGCCCTCGGTCACTACCTTGCGAATGAGTTGCATCAATTGTTCACGGGAGTACGCACTCTTTTCGAGCACCTGTTCCACCCGGCCACTCAGGATTCGCTGGTCTTTGTCGGTGAGGTCCTTGGCAGTGAGCACGATCACGGGAATGTCCTGCCATTCGGCATGGGTGCGCATCTCCAGAAGGAAGTCGAAGCCGTCCATTACCGGCATCATCAGATCCAGCATAATGAGCGCGGGTCGTATACCGGTCAGCAGGTGCAGCGCCTCACGGCCGTTACCAGCCTCGATTACCTCCCGGCCGGCCTTCTGGAGTATACGCGACATCATATCGCGAGTGTCGGCGTCGTCTTCAACCAGTAACACCGGGCCGGACTTGCCGGGCATGTAAAACCTCGAGAGCGTGTTGAGTAGCTGCTCCCGGTCTACCGGCTTGGTAAGGTAGTCGGTGGCGCCCAGGGAGTAGCCCCGGGTCTTGTCATCGACCATGGTCAGCATGACCACAGGCACATCACGCAGCCGGGGATCGGCCTTTAGGGCACGCAGCACCGACCAGCCGTCCATGTCCGGCATCATGACGTCCAGGGTGATAGCGGCGGGCTGAATCTCATGCGCCATACGCAGGCCTTCTTCCCCGCTCCTGGCGGTAACCACCGCGATGCCGTCCCTGCTGAGAGAGCGCTCGATGATCTCCCGGGCCTCGGGATCATCGTCGATGACCAGCACCATGGTTTCCGGTTTGAGCTGCCGGATTGTCCCCAGCTTCGCTCCTGTCTCCGCCGGCACTGCTTCGATCCGGGTTTCCAGTGTTGCGCTGCCGGGCAATATCGCTGGCATACGAATAGTAAAGATGGAGCCCTCGCCCGGCCGGCTCTTTACCGTGAGGTCGCCACCCAACAGCCGGCAGAAGCGCCGGGAGATGGCGAGCCCCAGGCCCGTACCGCCATAATCCCGCGTGGTTGACTCGTCGGCCTGACTGAATTCCTCGAACACATGGTCGATCTTGTCTGCCGGGATACCGATGCCGGTATCGCTGACCGCGAATGTCAACCAGTCTATGCCACCGTCCTGCTCACGTTTCACGCTCAGTGTGACCTTACCCTCATGGGTGAACTTCGCTGCGTTGGACAACAGGTTGAAAAGTGACTGCCGAAGTTTTGTCACGTCCTGGTGCGCGGCACCCAGCTGTTCGCCGCTCTCGATCTCGAGCCGATTCCCGTTCTTGTCGATCAGCGGCTGGGCGGTACCTGTCACCTCATCGAGCAGGGCAGCAACGTCGATGTCTTCGGCATAGGCTTCCATTTTGCCGGACTCGATCTTGGACAGGTCGAGCACATCGTTGATCAGCGCCAGCAGATGGGTGCCTGCCTGATTGATCTTCTTGAGATCCGGTATGAAATCCTCCTGCCCCAGGTCTTCCGCCTCTTCCGCCAGCATCTCGCTGTAGCCGAGAATGGCGTTCATCGGTGTGCGCAGCTCGTGGCTCATGTTGGCCAGGAAGGCACTCTTGGCTCTGTTTGCAGTGTCGGCGGCCTCTTTGGCTCCGGCCAGGGCCAGCTCCGCCCGCTTGCGCTCAGCGACTTCGCGGCCGAGGCGGCGGTTCCAGATGACTACGAAGATGATGATCAGGAAGAAACCGCCAATAAGAGGTGCAACCCAGGCCGCTACGCTTTTCCAGTCCAGTCCCTGCGACATCCAGCGCTCGTCGATAGCCGCCAGGATATCCGAGGGTATCGCGCCCAGGCCCCGGTTGATCAACGCGAGAAGACTGGCATTGCCCTCGAGGACGGCGGCATGGACCTCTTTAGTAAACAGGGCGTGTCCCTGCTGCGCAGCTCCAGTGATCCCGAGCCGGCTCAGGGCCGACGTCATCTCGGGCACTTCGGCAACTGCGGCTTCGACCTCTTCCAGTAGCAGCCCTGTCAGCAGGTCATCGACGTCCTCGTAACGGATTAGCTGTTTACCCGGATATTTCCTGCTCAGGTATTCCTCTTGAAAGGAGCCGCGAATGATACCAACGCCGACATCGGAAAGTGCGTCGAGTGGAACGGCATCCCCCTTGCCCGATTTGAAATAGACCGCCGTCTCTATCTCGAGGAAGGGCTCGGAGAAAGCCATCCATTCTTTTCGCTCGCTGCTCTTAAACAGACCGGAATGAATGTCCGCTTCTCCGGATTTGATGCCGCCGAGCGTGTCCAGCCATTTGGTGGCCCGGAATTCGACGTCCCTGCCAACCTGCCTGCCCCATTCACGCCAGAGATCCACGAGGTACCCACTGGGTTTGCCGTCGATACCAATGGTTGAAAACGGTGCATAGTTGCTGGAGATGGCGACGATGATCGCATCCGATGCCTCACCGGGCATTCCCGATACCCAGCGCCGCTCGATCCGCTTGCGCTCATCCGGGGAAATGAGGGCCATACCCTGGTTGATCAGTTCCAGCATCCCGGCATTTCCTTCGCCGGATGCAACCAGCCAGTCGTTCTGGTACAGCGGGGTTAAGTGGTCGTAGTGGAACTTCGCCAGTAGCCCGGCCTGGGCCAGATGATAGAGTCCCGTCGGTGTGTCCGCGGCAAACACCTTGAGTTCGCCGGACTGGAGCTTTTCCATGATCTCGCGGTAGTCCGGGAAGCCGATGACGGAAGCCGGTTCCACCTGTTCCTTCAAATAGCCTTCAACGAAATCCTTGCCAAGAACTCCAATCCGGTAGGCCGAGAGCTTTCTGATGTCATCGGGGATCCCGATCGAGTTGTGAAAGAAGACATTGGTATCTGTCCGGGTCAGCGCCACGCCGTAATCGAGGAATTGGTCCCTCTCTTTGTTGAAGAACAGGCCAGCATGTGCATCCACCTCGCCGTCCCGCGCCAGGGCCAGCGTCTCGTTCCATGGCGCCCCGATGAAGTCGACGGTGATTCCGGTTTTCCCGGACCAAAGTTTCCAGTAGTCGATGATTATCCCGCTGGGCTCGCCACTTTCATCGGTGTATTGAAACGGGATGCTGTCCGTCGAGTAGGCAACCGAGATTCGCTCGGGAGAAACCGCAAGAAGCGACAAGGGGAGCAGACACACCAACAGCAGCGACAAGCGGGTGGCATGCCGGACCACTGATGTTACTGTGTCGTGGATGTTACTGGCGGTGCCCACGCTTAGCCGATCATCTTCAATCCCGCTCATTTCAGGCATATCCTGCGTTGATTTTGACTGAAAATCGTTCTCTCTATTCTGATCGGTATTCGTGCGGGTTGCCATTCAGTGCGCGCACGCTGTTAGCTGCTGCATCGAGTGGTGGGGAACTAGAATTTGTAGCCACCGATCAGGCGCAAGGCCCATACAGTCGGTTCGTGGTCTATCTTGTGCTGCTCATAGGTGCCCGTAAAGTAACCGCCGGACAGGAAGTTGTAGCTCAGCCGTATACCGCCCATCTTCATGAAATCCTGTCGTTTGCCATCCGAGCTGATTGAGTAATCCGAATCGAGGCTGAAATAGGTATACCGTAACGCGAGACTCAGTTTGTCGATGCCCATTTTTGAAAAATCGTAGGCGCCCTGAAGCTTGTAGGCCTCTGCATTGCGCAGGGATCCCGCTTCGAAGAAATGAAAGATCATGCCGTTGGCAAAGTACGGGTAGCCACCCCAGGCACCGAGCGTGGAGCCCTGGCCATCACCGTCGGTATATTTTGAAAATCCGCTGGCAACGGAAAACCCATTATCGAGGGCTGCGTCATACTTCAGCGAGTAAATACTGTAGTCGATGCGAGTGTCACTGCTTTTGAGATCTCCCACTTCATTGAAATTAATGAACTGGGCGCCGGCGTCGTAACTGAAATATTTATTCCTGCTGGTGTAGTTGTACTGCGCAAAGACGGTATTGTAGAGATCTTTTGCATAGTAGTTCCACAGCTGCGCATGGTGAAGACCGTTGTTGAAATCCACCGCGCCGTAATACACACCGGTATCGTCTGCCTCATCCTTGTTTATCTGTGGCACGAAACTGGCGTCAGACATGGAGTGGAACTCGGTACCGTCAGCGCCACTGTCCCAGACACCGGCCATTTGTCCAAAATAGCCGACATGCAGTTCAGTATCCTGAAAAGAACTGTTTACGTATCTTGCCACTTCAAAGCTGTTGGCCAGCATGTAGTAGTCATCAGCTTCGATCATCGGTGTGACGATTTCATTACGGCCGACGAGTACGTTGTGCTGTTTGTTGGCGTACTCAACGTACAGCTCCTGCAGGATGGCGAAAGGGTCGTTCTTGACGGGATCGAAAACAAAGTTCCGGCTTTGTTTGTCGTTCTCGTTGAGACCGAAATCGGTGGCTCCCGCCCCGGTTATTTTTGCCTTGAAACCCTGGTAAACCGGGGTTTCGATAGACAGCTTCGGCATGACATAGAAGCCGCGAGAGTCTTTGTGGCCCCTGTTGATCGCTGGGAGGCCATCCGGATTATCGTAGTCGTACTGGACCCAGCCGGCTCGCTGGTCACCCGACAGGGTGAATCCGCTTAAATCAAAGGCGCTGCTCTGGCCGGAATACAGTCCAGCGGTCAGCAGCGAAAATAACAATGTACAGGCTACCTGGTGGTGCTTCGATTCATTCATTTTAATTACTTTTACTACTTTTTCGTGAAAACCGCACAGGCGGATGCTTTTCAACGGCCCTTCAATTCGACAGACCGGTCTTGAAAATGTGAAAAATGGGGTCGGAACATAACAGTTTCAGGTCGATATAAACGCAGACAACTAGCCGATTATCGATAAATTTAGCGTTCGGCACAATATTATGGCCGTGAAGACCAGGACCCCCAGGCACCAGTTCGAAAGCCAGGCACAATTGTATAGTCTCACTAACGAAGAAGCGATGGCTGCGCATATTGTATTTGAAATGGCTGACATGGGAGGTTCCCCGCAGACGGATGCGGTCAGTCCGATCACCCTCCAACTCATCAAGCACACCCGTACCTGACTCACGCCTTGCTCGCCACTTCATCGGGCACGAAAGCCTTGTCGGTGATAATAAAATGAATGTGCGGGTCCACAAGGCCCTGTCGATGCAAGCATACTCGCAGGCAGGCCTGCGGCAGCCATTCTACCCTGTTGCCCGAAACAGGTGCCGGGTCCATTTTTTTGCTACCATGTGGCAACCGTTTAGAATTTCACGAGAAAGGACAGATCAATGGCAAAAAAGCACAAAAAATCCGCAGCAGCAGAACCGGCAGGTGGTGACAAGCCGCAGAAGCTCTCCAGAAAGGCCTACGAAGATGAACTGGAGAAGCTGCAGGGCGAGCTCGTCAAACTGCAGTTCTGGGTGAAAAAGACGGGCGCGAAGGTCATCGTTATATTCGAGGGCAGGGATGCGGCCGGCAAGGGCGGTGTCATCAAACGCCTCACGGAACGGGTAAGTCCCCGCGTATTCAAGGTGATTGCGCTGCCGGCACCGACAGAGCGTGAGAAGACCCAGCTGTATATGCAGCGCTATTTAAGTCATTTCCCGGCGGCGGGGGAGATTATTCTGTTTGATCGCAGTTGGTACAACCGTGCCGGGGTCGAACGTGTCATGGGTTTTTGCAACGACCATGAGTATGAGCGCTTTCTTAAAATGGCCCCGGCGTTCGAACGGGTGATCCTCGAGAATGACATTACCCTCATCAAGTACTGGTTCGACGTGAGTATGGAGGAACAGCAACGTCGTTTTCAGGACCGTATCGATGATGACCGGAAGAGATGGAAGCTGAGCCCGATGGATACGGAATCTTTTCACCGCTGGTATGATTATTCACTTGCCAGGGATGCGATGTTCGAGGCCACCGATACGGATTTCTCACCCTGGCACGTTGTGCCTTCCGATAACAAAAAGAATGCTCGCCTGAACTGTATTTCCCATCTGCTCAGTCAGATTCCCTACAAGGAATTGCCGCGTCCCAAGGTGAAGCTGGGCAAGCGGAACCTGAAGGGCAAGTATGATGACAAGGCCTCGCTCGAGGGCAGGCACATCATCCCCCAGAAGTATTAGCCCCGATATAACCCCCGTCCACCTCCCGACTGCGGCAACTTGTCCGCACGTTGGGGGGGTGACTGCATATTGTGGCAGGCATGGTACTCGTGGCTGCCTGTCCGGGTGGGGCGATCTCGAACTACTACGTCTACCTGGCGAGTGCCAATGTTGCGTTGTCGGTCACACTGACGGCGGTTACTACGGTATTGGCTTTTGTAACACTCCCGGTGTTGACTGCATTGGGGTTCAAACTGTTGCTTGACCAGCAGGAGGCTATCCCGGTCCCGATAAGCGACATGATGAGCCAGTTGTTTGTCGTCTTGCTGTTGCCGACAGCGGCGGGAATGTGGATGCGTCATCGCTGGACGGCATGGGTAAGACGGCACGGAAACTTGCTCAGACAGCTCCGCATGGGAGCGTTCGTCCTGCTCACTTAACGTGGTATCTGTTTCAACGAGAATATCGACTAAGCCCGTGTTCAATAAGCCGGATTGGTAGGAGAATATTTTTCCGGCTTGTGCTAAAACCAGTTTTCTATTTTTAACTTGGGCACTCTTTTAAATTCATTTACATTGTTTGTGATCAATACGCCTTGCTGGCTAACAGCGGTGCCTGCAATCATCACATCATAGGGGTCTATGGGTGTCCCCTTTTTTTCCAAACCCGCTCTAATCAGTGCTGAAGCTTTCGCCTCTTTCTTTGCGAAAGGCAGGACATTGACCAAGGAACACATTTCCTCTAACTGTTTCATCCTTTTCCTGGGTGAAGTGGATTTGGCTATCCCGTACTCGAGTTCATACAACACCACCGACGGTATACCAATATCTTTTGGTGATATTGCCAACAGATTTTCCGCGACATTTCCCATTCCTTTGAAGAAATAAATCAGCATGTTGGTATCGAGGATGTACACTAGAGCGCCTCTCGCTCTGTATCCTGATCCAGGCCCTTTCTACTCTCTTCAGCCAGGGGTAAATCCTTCCAGGCACCGGCAAGCCCGACGACCGATTCGGGCCATTCGTTAGCTACCTTCGACTTAATTAAGCCTGCTATCCACTTACTCTTTGATAAATTGGCAGATTCTGCAGCAGCAGACATTTTCTCCTCAATTTCTTCTTCCAGATAAATTGTAACCTGTCCCATAAATGCCGCCTGATAGTCAACATATATGTGTAAGTATATGTGTTTGTGTCTATCTGTCAAGGCCTGCATTCGCTGCCCGGGATCAGGCGCAGATCTATTTTCCCGGTTTTTCCGGGTGGGAGGCGCCGCGCAAGAAGCTGAAATTGCTGATGCAATGCAGTTCGGCGTAGTCAGGTTTCTGAAGGCGATGTAATTCTGATCAGCCTCGATGTGCGGGCTGCTATCGGGATGTCTGGCCCAGCGACTCAACAAGCGGTGCTTCCTGCTCACGTAACGTGGCATCTGTTTCAACGAGAATATCGACTAAGGCCGATGCTGCCGGGGACAGGGATAACCCCTGCTTTTTCAAAATTCTGTAATTGGTCTTAAGTCCGGGAATTCGGACTGGCAGGGCCACCAACTGCTTTCGCTTCAGTTCCTCACTCACCGCTCCGTAGATTGTCATTCCGATGGCGTTGCTGCTGGACACGGTATCCTTCATCACCGACATGTCATTACATTGAATCGACGTTATTTGCTCGATGGACTTCAGGTCATCCCAGGTCTTCTTAAACAGCTGGCGAAACAGATTTACAGCCCACTCCGGTAGCGTCGGGTTATTGGGGCTGATCTGGGCGATGCTTTACCTGTTTATTGCGGAGACCATCCCCGGCGCCTTCAATGGTCTTCCCCAGGCGCCATGGCTTGATAACTTTGCCACCGATGTATACTTCAACTTTGTCACGATTACCACGCTGGGCTATGGCGATATATCGCCGGCCCTGCCACTGCCCCGGTTTCTTGTCTATATGGAAGCGATTGTCGGAGTAATTTATATGGCAATCCTTGTTGCCAGCCTGATCGGTATACGCATATCAGATCGTGAAGCAGCGCGGATTTGATGTCGAGATGTCTGGTCCGATGCCTGGGCTGACGTTTCATTTCTGGTTTTGTATGAATGGATTAATACTATGCAAGCATTAGCGCGTTTTGTCGGTGTTTTAATTACAGCTGCAGTTTTTCTGAGTGGCTGTGCCAATTTCGGTAAGCTGTCGCAGGGCGGGGCTGCAATGGCGCAAGTCCCGATAACAGAAAACCCCAGTGGCGAGACCTATCCGGGCAAGTTTATCTGGCATGATCTGCTGACGCCAGATCCCCTGTCGGCCGGGAAGTTTTACGAGGAGCTGTTTGGCTGGCAGATTGAATACCAGGGACGCTACGCGGTAGTGCGTAATGGCGGCAAACTTATTGCAGGAATTCTGCAGGTGGAACCAGCGGATGGCAGTGCCAGAAACGGGGTCTGGATACCCTCGGTATCCGTGGCTGATGTGGATGCAGCGGCCAGCCTGGTAAAGGCCAATGGCGGAATGATACTGAAAGGCCCGGTTGATATGGGTCAACGCGGTCGGGCTGCCCTGATCAGTGATCCACAACGGGCAGACCTGGTGTTACTCAGCGCAAAGGGAGGAGATCCAGCCGATGCCGAGGCAGCGATCGGTGATTGGCTGTGGGATGAGATTTGGACTAACGACCCGGATAACATCGAGGAGTTCTATCGATCTGTGTTGGGATATGACGAGATGGCTTTGGGAGACGAATATGATGTCTTCCTGCACAAAGGAAAATGGCGTGCAGGTATCCGTTTTGTGCGGGATGATAAAGAGCACATGCTCTGGGTGCCAGTTGTCCGGGTTGCTGATCCTGAAGCGACTGCGCAGCGCGCGAGCGAATTAGGCGGTGTCGTATGGGTTGCACCTGATGAGGCGCCGGGTAACGGCAATACCGCATTGATTGGTGATACCACCGGTGCATTGTTGTTGATCCAGCGATGGCCTCCGCAGGCATCCAAAGGGGGACAATGATCATGAGGCAATTTATCAGGCTATTCATGATTTCTCTGTCACTCTCCGGTGCCCTGCTTCTGACAGCTTGTAGTAGCTCTGGCGGTGGCTATCGTTCAGATCATGGCGGTGTATATAGTGACTACAGATATCCGTACAACGGGTACGGCTATGGCGGTTGTTGTTACCATAATGACGATGCTGAAGATTATCTGGAGGCGCGAGACGACAGAAGACAGGCTGGTCGGGAGAGAAGACAGGAGCGACGGGAAAACAGACCAGACCGACCAGGGGGCGGAATGGGACGTCCCGCCGGAATATCGAGAGGCGGTGGCGGCCGTGGCCGTCGCTAGTGTACTGTCTCGTATTAAATGCCCGAAGGGAGCCCCACAAATGGCCCACCGCCGCGTTGCAGCTCTTGACAAGGGTCTAAACATTGCCTGCGAGCTGCGCCTCGCCTAAAGCGCCTACTGTTGGTGCTGTGAACCATTTGTGGGGCTCTGATATGTACATTTAATACGAGACAGTACATTAGGTTCGGGCTGGAAATGTACGGACCCAGGCTCGTATCCCTGATTCAGGCGATCCCTGTTTGTGGTGTTCGGGATCAATCAAGAAATATGCCGAAGTATTATTGCTGCCCTGACTGTTCGTTCTCGAGCGCCTTGTCGGTGATTTCCTTGTACAGGTGCACCATCTTTGCCGCCAGCGGTTGCCATTCTGGATGCCGGTCAAGCAGCGGCTTGATGGCATTTGCATCTTCGAAAACCTCTTTGAGAAACTCGATGTCAAAGTTGTCCAGGAGTCCGCCATTATCGACTTTTTCCTTGATCGATAGCGCTCGTGGAAGTCTTTGAGTCTCGAGTCGTTCTGCGAGAACCTGTATCAACCCAGCATCTTTTGGCGAATCAGACATGCTGCCCCCTGTGAAAAATCAAGTGCATTGACAATGCGGCGTTTATTGTAGTTCAGATTGAAGACGCAGACTAGCCAAATCATCTCTTGCATGCCATCGTTTCATGCTAGGGTAAAGGCGCCCAGAATGGTGACACGGAATTGCTGATGAGCCAGAACATCGTAAACAGGTCGGTGCTGCTGTTGATGGTTATCGCCATCTCGGCACTGTTTCTCTCAATGATCAAGCCATTTCTCATGGCCATCTTTCTTGCAGGCCTGTTTAGCGCCATGGCGCGGCCGGTTTTTCGCCGTCTTAGTATCGTCTTTAACTGGCATAGACATTTTGCCTCGATAACCCTATCAGAATAATACATGTAATTCATTCATTAGATAAATATCTCTGTTGTTATTATTATTCGCGATCCTGACGGAATCCAACCTCAATTGGACCGGAACTTAGTGTCATAAAAGTTTAATGAGGACTCAGTGAAATGAATAAACTATTGTCAGTACTAGCGGCAGGATTGTTGGCTACTTCTTCGGTTGTGCTCCGCAAATATTCACCGACAGCACAGTTGCGCCGGTTTGAGGGCTTAGGTTAGCCATGCATTGAGAGATGAGGGTCGTATGATAGCCGCGGCAAGAAAGTCAACGAAGTCAATATGTACAATTTTTTCGGTAGCCACAGGGTAATCCGAAGCAGTATAAAAATTATAGCGGATGCGGCAACACCGTGAACTGCAACCACCCACTGGTAGAAAAATCTATCATCAAAGCCCTGAAGTACTGGATTGAAGAATTACATGTGGATGGTTTCAGGTGTGATCTGGCCTCCACTCTGGCCCGTGGCGAAGACGGTGCCCCCATGTATCATGCACCGGTGGTGTGGGATATTGAATTCTCCGATATTCTGGAAAACACCCGTCTCATTGCCGAGGCATGATGACCTGGTCAGTTACGCTGAAAAACATAACCAGGCCAACGGAGAGGATAACCGCAGTGTTGTTGTCTGCGAGAGCAGATGACCGGGAAGGGATAATGATAGAACACAAACATTTCGCTGATCATTTTGAGTATGTGGAAATATTTAATGCGAGTGCTCGCGCAAAAATTGCGCTTCAGGGTGCGCATTTATTTCATTATGAGCGTGTTGGAGAAGATCCTCTTTTATGGCTCAGTAAGAAAAGTCTTTTTAAGACCGGTAAGGCGATCCGTGGTGGTGTTCCTGTCTGCTGGCCATGGTTTGGCAAGAATCCAGCTGACAGAGAGCTGCCGCAACACGGTTTTGCCAGGACCTCTGTCTGGAACCTGCTGGAGGTTAAGGAAATTGATGGGCATACAACTGAAGTCGTATTACAGTTGCTACCTTCTGCCGGGAGTTTACAGCTGTGGCCGCGCAAATTTGAACTGCTCTTGACCATTACCGTGGGCCGGGAACTTGTTCTTTCGCTGACCACTAAAAATTGTGATGCACAGGCCTTTGAAATCACAGCTGCTCTACA
>Ga0316193_10001221_pt1 | contig 17109 bp, 18 predicted proteins | sample MerIslsedime2_MG_FD_207735 | JGI IMG/M metagenome (GOLD analysis project Ga0316193, IMG submission 207735) | Coastal sediment microbial communities from Maine, United States - Merrow Island sediment 2 | ecosystem: Environmental > Aquatic > Marine > Coastal > Sediment | place: USA: Maine... | reverse complement strand
TGCGGCCGACGGTCCCTCAAGCCTATGTCGACCAACTTCTGTACTCCTTAGTATGTTACAGCATAATTACACCGGGAACGGTTCTGAGCAAACAATAAGGAGGGGCTATGAAACGTATTTTACAGGCGGTCCTGTTAATTGTAATCGCGGTGCCGGCAATTGCAGCCGACACTACTGAATACAATATGATGGCATGTTCGTTACCCGGTTCATCCTTATTGAGACTTTCATGACTCCCTGGGTTTTGCTCGATAGCGCATCAGTGCCCGGCAATGGCGGGGAGCTGCGCCTTTACCAGCGGCGCGATGAATTCTCGATCAAGGTCGTGGGCCGTGGCGAGCTGATGAACAGCCGTGTCCACGGTTCCGAAGATGCGCTGGCTGAGCATACCTGTGCCAGGCTGGTGGGTTGCTTAAAGCCGCGGCTGCTCATCGGGGGGTTGGGCATGGGGTTTACGTTGGCTGCGGCGCTCCGGCACATCGGTGACCAGGCGCAGGTGGTGGTGGCTGAACTGGTGCCGGCAGTGGTGGCGTGGAACAGGGGGCCGCTTGGGGAGCATACCGGTCATCCGCTCCAGGATCCGCGGGTGACGGTGCGCGAGGGGGATGTCGCCCGCATTCTGGTGGCCGGGCAGCAGGCTTACGATGCTATCTTGCTGGACGTGGATAACGGCCCTGAGGGGCTCACTCGCAAGGCGAACGATTGGCTCTACAGCATGAACGGGCTGAACGCGGCATACGCAGCGCTGCGCCCTCAGGGTGTGTTGGCTGTGTGGTCGGCCGGTCCAGATCAGGATTTTTTGCAACGGCTGCGAAAAGTGGGCTTCGAGGTGGATGAGTTGCGTGTACGTGCGCATGGCTCGAAGGGCGCGCGGCACATCATCTGGTTCGCCAGGCGTGGGTGTTAATCAGGGTGACAGGGGGCAGAAGGCATGGGAAAGTTTTATCGTCTATCTCCATGTTTTCAGGGGCTAAATTCAACCCTGTTCGAACGGGGGCAGCCTCGGCACGCAAAAAATATATCTGTCCCCTTTAACCGTTCAGCGTTGATTCAGGGAACATTTTCTATGCTGGCTGTGAATCATGGGAGGAAGGTCGCCGGACGCCGTTCCATTCGATCATAACCAGACAAAACAAGGGGAAGCATAGTGAGACGCATAATTGCTGCCATACCGATCGCGATGACTGTGCTGACCTCTTGCAGTACCGTCCCCACCGGCCCTGCAGTTCCGGGCTACGTTGATACTGCAGAAGTCATCCAGGCGGAACCTCTGTACAAACCGGTGCAAGTCGCACATCCAGTCAATGAATGCTGGATCGAAAGCGTCACTTACGCCAACCCGGCTCGTGGCGCTTACGCCGGACCTGTTGCCGGGGGTATCATTGGCGGTGTGCTCGGCAACCATTTTGCCAGGGGGCGAGAGAGAACAGCCATGACGGTGGCGGGCACCCTGCTCGGGGCCTCCGTTGGGCACCGCCTCAGTGCGGCATCCTACAGGCCACCCACAACTGCCAATGTGAGGCGTTGTGCGACCGTGAACCGTTATGAGCAACGCCAACAACTGGTTGGCTATCGTGTAGACTACCGCTATGAGGGACAGACCTTTACCACACGCACCCGTGGACATCCTGGCAGATTCATCCGTGTACGTGTTAACGTGGATCCGGTTGACGGTACCTGAGTCGGTGTATGCACCAGTGCGATGATTGATAAGCGGCTGATTATCTGTGCTTGGATTATTCTGCTGGCAGCCTGTCCGCTGGTGGCAGCTGCTTTCGATTTCAAAGATCTCACCAACCAGTTCGCGCATCCGTCCCACTCCGAAAAACGGGGAATCAGCCTGGACGAGGCGGTTTCGCGTGCACGCCGGCAATCGGATGACAAGGTTCTGTCTGCAGAAACCGTCCACGTCGGTGGCCGGCGCGTTCACCGCATCAAGGTCCTGACCAGTCAAGGACGTGTCAAGCATGTGCAGATCGATGCCGATACCGGTCGACCTGCAGCGCGCGGGCGCTGACTGTGCATATCCTGATCGTCGAAGATGAATCGCGCCTGCGGGAACACTTGCGGGATCGCCTGCAGAAAAACGGCTACGTGGTCGAGGTTGCGGCAGACGGTGAAGAGGGCCTGTACTACGGCCAGGAATTTCCCCTCGACCTGGCGGTGATCGATATCGGCTTGCCGAAAATATCCGGCATCGAATTGATTCGCCGCTTTCGCTCCAACGGCAGGCACTTCCCTATCCTGATTCTCACAGCCCGGCGTAACTGGCAGGACAAGGTGGAAGGCCTGGAAACCGGGGCCGATGACTACCTGGTCAAGCCGTTTCGCTTTGAAGAACTGCAGGCGCGTTTGAATGCCCTGCTGCGTCGTGCCTCCGGCTGGTCGAAACCGGTCATTGATTGCGGACCGATCTCCCTGGATACCGGTAAGCAGACCATCACGGTTGCCGGCGAACCGGTGGAACTGACCGCTTTTGAATACAGGGTACTCGAGTACCTGATGCTGCACGCCGGCCAGGTTGTCTCCAAAGCCGAGATTACCGGCAATATTTATGATCAGGATTACGACCGCGACAGTAACGTACTGGAAGTCTTCATCGGACGCCTGCGGCGCAAACTGGATCCGGACAACCGCATCAACCCCATTGAAACCCTGCGCGGCCGCGGCTATCGATTCAGACGGGGGGAGTGTTGAAGTTCTGATGCGCTCGCTGCACAGTCGATTGCTTCTGGCCGCGACATTGGTACTTGCCGGTTTCATCGGCGCAACAGGACTGGCGCTGGACAAGGCCTTTAGAGTCAGTGCCAGGGCATCCATGCAGGATCGCCTGCAGTCATATATCTATGCGCTGCTGGCCGCCGCCGACGAAGACGACGGTGGCCGGATGATCCCTCCGCAGGAGATTCCGGAACCGCGTTTCTCGAAACCGGATTCCGGACTCTACGCCATGATCGCCGGACAGGACGGCAGGCCGCTCTGGCATTCCCGCTCCCTGGCCGGACGGAGCATCAACATTGTGCAGCAGCAATCCCCGGGACAGCGCGAATTTCGCCGGCTCACCCAGGCCGGTATGGACCTGAACGCAATCTCCTTCGGCGTCGCCTGGGTAGACTATGCCAACGCAGAGGAGCTGTACACCTTCACGGTGGCAGAGGACGCATCGGCATTTGAGCAACAGCTTGACAGTTTTCGTACCGCCCTGTGGGGCTGGCTCGGCGCTATGGCTGGGGTGTTGCTGCTGGCCCAGGGCCTCATTCTGCGCTGGGGGCTGCGGCCACTGCGCAGCGTCGAATCAGACCTGCAACGGATAGAGCAAGGCACGGCGGAACACCTCGACGGAACCTATCCGGAAGAACTCACAGGGCTCACATCCAGTCTCAATTCACTGATCGAGCACGGCAAACTGGTACAAACCCGCTATCGCAACAGCCTGGACGATCTCGCCCACAGCCTGAAAACACCGCTGGCAATCATGCAGTCCTTCTGTGAGGGAAAATCCGAACAGATCGGTCAGGAGCGCACCCTGATCAGGGAACAGGTGGAGCGCATGGATGGGATCATTGATCATCAGTTACAGCGCGCAGCGGTTTCAGGCCGGGCCACTCTGGCCCGTTCGGTGCCGCTTCAGCACGTGCTGGAGCGCCTGGTTCGTTCCCTGCAGAAGGTGTATCGGGAAAAACAGGTCGACGTCAGGCTGGACCTGGATCCGGGGGCGATCTTTTACGGCGACGAAGCGGACCTGACCGAGGCGCTTGGCAATCTGCTGGAAAATGCTTACAAGTACTGTTCCGGTCAGATCCGGGTGTGCGTCCGCTGCGACAGGAAAACCGCTTCCGGACAGGATCTCGAGATCACCATCGAGGATGACGGTCACGGCATCGACCCGGAGATGATCGACACCGTCCTGCAACGGGGCAAACGCATGGACGAAACGGTTCCTGGTCACGGTATCGGCCTCAGCATGGCCCAGGAAATCATCGCCGTATACGGTGGCGAACTGGACATCGCGTCCAGCAGTCTGGGCGGCGCCCTGTTGCGTGTCCACTTCTATACCTGATTGCGGTTCGCCAGTCGATACAGTACAGGCAAGACCAGCAGAGTCAGTAGCGTCGAGGAAATTATCCCTCCAATGACCACGGTCGCCAACGGTCGTTGCACTTCTGCGCCGGTGCCGACGTTCAGTGCCATCGGAACAAAACCAAGACTGGCAACCAGTGCCGTCATCAACACGGGCCGAAGGCGGGTGAGCGCACCTTTGATAATCGCCTCATCCAGGGGCAGGCCTTTGGTGCGAAGATCGCGGATAAAAGACAGCATTACAATACCATTGAGTACAGCAACACCCGATAAAGCGATGAAGCCAACTGCTGCCGAAATCGACAGTGGCATGCCACGTAACGCCAGTGCCGCCACGCCTCCGGTCAAGGCAAGGGGAACACCGGTAAACACCAGGGCAGCGTCCCTGGTGGATTTGAATGCCATGAACAGCAGGCCGAAGATCAACAGTAAAGTCAGTGGAACCACAATCGACAGACGTTTTGACGCTGACAACAGCTGTTCGAAAGTTCCGCCATAATTCAGCCAGTAAGCGGCTGGAAGGGTGATTTCGGTACTGACGGCGTTTTGCACATCGGTAACGAAGCTGCCCAGGTCGCGCCCGCGGACATTGGCCGTGACCACAACCCGGCGTTTGCCGTTCTCGCGGCTGATCTGGTTGGGGCCCTGCGTCATTTCGATACTGGCGACTTCACTCAAAGGGATAAAATGTGGTGGTGTGCGGGCGACACCGAGCATATCCGCGTCGCCGGTCACTTCGCTTTGCTGGTTCGATGGCAGGCGTATCGGCAGGCGGCCCAGCATGTCCAGATCACTGCGCAGCGGTTCCGGCAGGCGCACCACAAGGTTAAAACGTCGGTCACCTTCAAAGACCTGTCCGGCTATTTCGCCGCCTATGGCGATTCTCAGGGTTTCCTGCACGCTGCCCACATCCAGTCCATACATGGCGAGACGGTCGCGATCAGGATTCACCGTCAGAATCGGCAGACCCGTCACCTGTTCAGTGCGTACATCAGCCGCCCCTGGCACATCTGTAACGACTGCTTCTATCTGTTCGGCGACAGCCAACAGCGTATCCAGGTCATCTCCGTAAACCTTGACGGCCAGGTCCGAACGTACCCCTGATATCAGCTCATTGAAGCGCATCTGTATAGGTTGGGTAAACTCGTAATTATTACCCGGTATCTCTTCAACGGCGGCTTCCATCTCGGCAATAAGCGCAGCCTTTGGCTTGCGGGGATCGGGCCATTCACTGCGTGGTTTAATGATGATAAACGTATCGGCCACACTCGGTGGCATGGGGTCGGTCGCGACTTCGGCGGTACCGATTTTTGCAAACACGTGCGAGACTTCCGGGAATTCACTGATGCGGGCTTCGAGCAGGCTTTGCATTTCCACCGCCTGGCTCAAGCTTGTGCCCGGAATACGCAGGGCATGCATGGCAATATCGCCTTCGTCGAGGTTAGGTACAAACTCGGTACCCATACGCGATGCCTGAAGGGCGGAAAGCAGCAGCAGCGCAAGCGCACTGGCCACTACCGGCCAGCGATGCCGCATGACCCAATGCAGGCTGACCTGATAGGTTTTGCGCATAAGACGCATGAGGGGGTTTTCTTTTTCCGCCACCTGGCCGCGCACAAAAATCGCAACAGCGGCAGGTACTGCCGTTACGGAGAGTACTAGTGCAGAGAGCAGGGCTGTCACAACGGTAAAGGCCATGGGGTGGAACATCTTGCCTTCCACGCCGGTCAGCGCAAAGATCGGCAAATAAACGATGAGGATGATAGTCACGCCAAAGACACTCGGTTGTATGACCTCGACGGTCGCTTCCCTGACCACGCGCAGTCGTTCACCTGTATCGGGAATACTGCCGTGCATACGCTGATAGGCCGCCAGGTGCCGCAGGCAATTTTCGACAATGATTACTGCGCCGTCGACAATCAGGCCGAAGTCCAGTGCACCGAGACTCATCAGGTTGCCTGACACGTTGGATTCAACCATGCCGGTTATTGTCATTAACATGGCGACAGGAATGACGGCTGCCGTCACCAGTGCAGCCCGCCAGTTGCCCAGCAATAACAGCAGGACAGCGATGACCAGCAATGCACCTTCGGCCAGGTTTTTCTGCACCGTGACGATCGTTTTGTCCACCAGTGATGTCCGGTTGTAGAGGGCATTCAGCTCAACACCCTGCGGCAGGGATGGCCTGATTGCCTCCAGTTGCCCGGCCGTAGCCCGGGCGACTACGCGGCTGTTTTCGCCCATCAGCATGAACACCGTCCCCATCACCACTTCCTTGCCGTCCTGGGTCGCGGCCCCGGTACGCAGTTCACTGCCGAGCCTGACTTCGGCGACGGCGTCGAGATGGATGGGGACATCATCACGCAGCGCTACGGTGATGGCACGGATGTCGTCCAGGTCCTTTAGCTGTCCGGGAGAGCGGATCAGGTATTGGGCACCTTGTCGTTCAATGTAACCCGCCCCGGTATTGAGGTTGTTGCGTGCAAGCGCGGCTACCAGATCCTGAAGCGTCAGGTCATAGGCAAACAGCTTGTCCGGATCCGCCAGTACGTGGAACTGTTTGCTATAACCGCCAATGGTATTGACTTCGACGACGCCGGGCGTCTGGCGCAGCTGGGGACGCACAATCCAGTCCTGTACGGTACGCAGATCCATTGGGCTGAGGTCGCTGCCTTGCTGTGCCGAGACGGTATACATGAATATTTCGCCGAGGCCGGTGGCAATGGGTCCCATGCGTGGCTCGATACCGCGTGGCAGCTGTTCCTTGACCTCGCTGATACGCTCATTAATCAGCTGCCTGGCCCAATAGATGTCGGTGCCATCCTTGAAAACCACGGTAACCTGGGACAGGCCGTAACGGGAAATCGAACGTGTATAGTCGAGGCGTGGAATGCCCGCCATCGCTGTTTCAATCGGAAACGTGATACGTTGTTCGGCTTCGAGCGGCGAATAGCCGGGTGCCTCGGTATTGATCTGAACCTGTACATTGGTTATGTCCGGGACGGCATCAATCGGCAGCTGTTGATAGTTATACAGCCCCAGAACGCAAACACCGGCCACCGCTATCAATACCAGCCAGCGATGCTTGAGCGAAGAGCTGATTAATCGGTTTAGCATGCCACTGCCCCTCAATGATCGTGACTGGCGCCGGATTTTTCGATATCCGCCTTGATCAGGTAACTGTTGCCGGTGACGTATTCCACGCCCGCTTTCAGGCCTGCAATCACTTCCACCCGCTGGTCATCGCGTTTTCCCAGCGTCAGCATGCGCACTTCGTAAGTTTCACCGTACTTCGCGAAAACAACATCGAACTCGCGGAATGTCTGCAAAGCAGACAGTCGAACGGCGAGCGGAACATCGTGCTCGGAGATCGTGACCTGGCCGCGCACAAACTGGCCTGGGCGCAACTGAATATTTTCATTCGCCAGTTCGATGCGGGCGCTCACACTCTGGCTGGCGTGCGCGGCTAACGGGGAAATCCAGCTGATCGTCCCGCTGACCGGTTGTTCATTCAGGGATTCCACAACGACTGTCTGTCCCTGTTGCACACGGTTCAGATTCTGACCGAAGACATCGAGTTCAACCCAGACCTGTGACAGGTCGGCAATAATGAACAAAGGATCGTTTCCTGTCGCTTCACCGGTCTGTATGTCCCTGCGCACAATCAGGCCGGCAATCGGCGCCTTGATCGCATAGGTCTGCAGGCTTTCATTGCTCTGTACTGTGGCGAGGACATCACCGGCCTTGACGTTGTCACCCAGTTCCTTTTTCACCCCTTGCACAATACCGGGAAAACGCGCGCGCACCTGGGAAAGCCGGTTTGGATCGGCTTGTACCCGGCCGGTGAGTGTCAATGTTTCGCGAATAAGAGCAGGGCCCGCCAATTCGGTTTCAATATTCGAGGCGGATGCCAATGCGTCGCCTATTTGAGTGCGACCTTCGTGGTTTTCATAGTGCCACCGGTAGGTTTTGCCCCGATACTCGGCGTTGATGGTGACATCGAATGAGTGGGGTTCTGATACTTTCCCCTGGCCACGCTGGAAATCCGCCTGCGGCACGAAACTGAAGCGGTCCACCTGCCCGTCGATACGGCTGAGGTCGATCGTTAACGTGACTTCTTCGGCAGCAAGCGGCTGCTCCTGATAGTAGGCATAGACACGAAACTCGGGAGGCACCCCGCGTTCATAGATAGTCACCTCAACGGCAAACGGGTCTTCACTCAGCAAACGTCCGCCATGTGGACCCCTGGGCGTATTGTCTTCTGCATGTCCGGCGTGATGCGCATGCTCAGAAGGGGTTTGGGCGGGGTCATCAGCTGAATCAAGGAGCCACCAGGCGCTGGCAGCGGTCAGCATGACAATCACCGCGATAAAGACGGCATTGAGGGTGGAAACAGGCTTCATTGGGAAACTCCTGTAGACATGGCCTGTCCTGTCAGGCGTTCAATCTCGATACGGTAATTGTGAAAATCGGCGGCTGTCATTACGGATTCCAGCCGTGCATCGAGCAGTGTTTTCTGGGCATCGCTTAACGCGATCAACGAGTAACGGCCCGACCTGTATCCTTGCTCGTAATCACGCAAGATCAGTTCCGCCTCGGGCATAATCTGTTCGCGCAGGGTCTGCGTCGCGGAATAGGCGTGCGACAGTTCCTGGTAAATTTCGTACAGGCTGGCGTGCAATTCGAGTTGACGTTGCTTGTAGAGCAGGGGCTGCCGCTCAGACAACAGGCGTGAGGATTCGATGCCGGGCGCCGCCCGGGATCTCGTACCGAACGGAATACTGGCCGAGAGCACCATCGCACTATCATCGGTGATATTGTGGTAGCGCACACCGCCGGACAACTCGATATCCATTCGGCGGCGTGATTGCGCCAGGCGCAGACGGGCCTCGGCGAGGCGCTGTTCGCTGGCATAACGTGTCAGATCGGGGTTACGTTCCAGTAATTGCGCCAACTCGTCGAAAGACCCGAGCGGATTCAAATCAAACAGCGAGGCCCGGGCGCTGGAGAAACCCGCTTCTGTGCGCCCCCACAGGGTAGCCAGTTTCAGCCGCGATGTTGCAAGTTCGTGTTCAGCGTGTTCCAGTTCTGTTTCGGCCCTGGCCACGGCAATCCTGATCCGCCGCCGTTCCGTATCCGGACTTTTACCGATCCTGATGCGCTGATCCACGATTGCGGCGGTATCTTTTGCCACAGTGAGTTTTTCCCGGGCGATTGTCAGGCGTTCCTGATCGACCACCACGTGTACAAACCGACGCGTCGCTTCAGCGAGCAGGTCGAGCCGCTCTGCGTCCTGTTCGTTACCGAGCAGTGCGGCTTCGTTACGGGCAATGTCGCCACGTAACCCCGCCTTGTTGCCGAGTTCCAGGACTTTGCCGAGACTTAACGTGGCCTCGAGCAAGTCGTCGCCGCTGAACCTGCCTGATCCGGCAAAGTTCTCCAATTCCAGTGTTACGTTTACCGGTGTTGACTGTTTTGCCTGGCGGATTTTCGCGGCAGTGGCTTGTGCCTGGTAATCGCCGGCCAGCAACACAGGATTGTTCTCGAGTACGACGACCAGGGCCTCATCGAGTGTGAGTGGGCTCTGTACTGGAGGTTCTGCTGCAAAACTGCTGCTGAACCCCAGGGTGCCGAATAGCAGGCCTATCCAAATATGCATTTTATTCCTCCCGAGCTTTCGGATCGCTCGATTCAACAGGCTGACGGCTGTGCGTGATCGACAATATACACAGCGTCCCCGCGCGTTTAGCGGGGTAAAAATCCAAAAACAGCGGTGACTAAAGGTGGGGGGGAGCGCGCAAGGGTGGCACTATAAAAAACCGGCCTGGTTCTGGCCGGATGAAACTGATGGTGGGACGTTGCTTGTTCTCGAAGGCAACACTCAACAACACGATGGACAGGCAGGCAAAAATTGCAGCCAGCAAAGGGTTATCGCCGAGCTTCTTCAGCATCACGTCGGGGGTTGCCGGGAACACTGCTGCGTGTCCATGATGGCTGGGGCCGATACTATCGGCTGCAAAATGCAGATCAATCGCATGCTCATGTGTCAGCGAGGATGCATCCTCGATATGCTGTAAATGAACGTGCATGGGCCGGACGGTCAACGCAAATACAGCGGCAATCAGCAACCAGCCGATGGCCTTGAACTGTAAATGATGTTTTCGTCCGATGTACATGGACACTAGTATAACCTAAAAAAATTTCATGTCGGGTCAAGCACCTGCGATAAACGAGCGCAGGTCTGGATAGCGCTGCCCTGGCGCGAAAGCAGGATGGCCGGTTTCGCTTGCAGCGCCAATCAGGGCAGGGGTGACAGGCTGACATTCACTGGCATACGGTCACCGGGATGGTAGGACAGTCGCGTGGTGGATGTGTAGCCGCGATAGCGGTAGGTCACCCGATAAGCGGTCACCCGTTCCCGGGCCTGCCTTTCTGTAATGGTGCTGCAGGACCGACGCGCCTGCCACAAGCGATGCTGGCTGCGGATATCCTCACCGATGGTGGCCGACAGCTCCTTGAACTCGCGCGAGGCGCTGACCGGGTCGGTGCAGACCCTGCGCGTTACCGGCTCGTGGATCATCTCCACGATCGGCTGCACATTCACCACGCTGGCATAGGTCTGGAATGCTTCAGCAAGCGCTGGAGCGGTCATACCCCAGGTACACAATAGCAGCAGCGTCTGTATTTTCCGTTGCATGGCGCTCAGAACCCCATGTCCGAGAGCAGCCGCCGGCCCCGCCCCAGCTCTTTTTCACTGGCGTACAGCATGACTACGTCGAACCCCTCATCCGGACGCCGGAACCAGTCCAGGCGGATATCGCCAAAGCGGGGCTGCAGGCTTTCGACAAAAGCCGCGGCCCGGTAAGGACGGGCAAAACGGATAACGAACAACCTGTCCTGATCCGCATAGGGCCTGGGCGCCGAACCGCGCGGCCGTTTTCGGCTGCCGTGCAGGACGTAATCGAGATGGCGCAGTATATAGCTGCTGTACCAGACGGCCCCGTCCGGCAGCTTGCCGCCCGATACCGGAATACGGGATGGCCCGTAGTTATAGGCCGCCAGCGCACGGTGCAGGTTGCCCTGGTAGCGTTCCAGCAGTTCCTTGAGATAGCGTGCGCCTGCCTCGACGTTGGTGCACGGTTCCAGTAAGTCAGACAAGCGCTTCAGCCCCAGATGTTTTGCCGTGCCGGGCCAGAGTATCTGCATCAGTCCATAGGCGTTGGCGTCCGAGCGGGCAGCGGGTTTGAAATCACTTTCACCCCTGGCAACAGCCAACAACACGGTTTCCGGCAGCTTATGGGTTGCAGCTGCCTGCTTGAAGCATTGGGCGTAAGGGAAATCCAGTGCCGGTTGGGTCTGTGCAGCGGTCCTGGAGAAGGTCTGCCATCTGGCCTCCAGCGCGCCGGCGTCGATAGACGTGTCCGTTTTGGCCATGACCGCTGTGGCAGCCAGTAAGGAAAGACAGAGCATCAGGGTAGATCGCAGTCGCGACATGACTACTCCAGTTTCAGTCCGGTGATGGTTTCGATGCGCATAATCTGCGCCAGGCGCTCCGTTTCATCCCGGTAACTGAATGCCACCCGGTATTGCCCGGGCCCCGCATTGATGACCTCCACGGGTACCTGGGTGGCTGAAGTCAGGCGCCCCGCGAAACCCTGTGCCGACCACTCGCTGCGGAAAGGACTCCAGAACAGGTAGGTACCGGCATCGCCGCTGTCCTGCCGGTCTGAATCGTCGGCTAGTGCCTCCGCCTGCGCCTCCAGGTGGTGCTCCTGGTCCAGCCCGGATGCTTCAAAATCGCGCTGTGGTTCACCATCGGCCGTCCGGGACTCATGGTCTGCAGAAATCACCTTGTTAGATGCATTTTCTGACTGTACAGGATCCGCTTTTGCCACACTGGTCGTGGATCCCGCTGAATCTTGCTCTGCTGTGACGTCTTCAGTGGTTTCCAAGAAGCCGCTCTCTGCTTCACCATCAGCCGTCGCGGAATCAGGGTGCGCTGGAACCGCCTGGTCAGATTCAATCTCTGCAGGTAGAACATCCACTTGTTCGGCTATAGCTGCGACCACTCCTGAAAGTTCTTCCGTTGTGGCGGCCGCGGTGGCTTGCGTCACTATTTCCGCTTGCTGACTTTCCCGGTTGTCCAGGATCATCAGCAAGGCCGCGACGGTCAGACAAACGCCCGCCAGGAAGCCTGTTGCTCTCATCATGGTATACGCCTTGCGGTCCATACCGCGTGCTCGCTGCTCGTGGCTATCAGGCGGTCAAGCTTGCCCAGCCACTGGTCCATGCCGTTGTGGTCCGCGCGCATGCCCGTGGCATTACCACAGGCATCGGGCAAGACCTGCAGGAGTCCTGTGAACTGTCGTGCCAGGTCCGAGCCACTGACTGCGATGGCATAGATGGTGGGCCAGTCCGCGTTGGAAAAACGCCCCGCGGGGAATAGATAGCTACGCTTCGCCGCTGTATTCGCTGTGGCTTCGTTGCTGTTAGCACAGCTCCCGGATGACAGGCGGCTGATGCCGTCTTTGCTGCCGTGCACGAAAACAAATACCTGGTCAGCCTGTTCGACGCTCAGCTCCAGCAGCGGGCAACCCTCCACGACCTGTCCGCCGTTGGATTCACCGCCCTGTTGTTCTGTGCAGCTGTCACTGTCGCCAGTGCCGCTGTGCCGGCGTACCAGTTCCATCCCGGCAATGGCCGGTTTTCCGCGCCGCACCTTGTTTGCCTGTCGCCTGGGCGCGGCGCCGCCCCCCTCTGGCTGCAAGCGGACATAGGTGGCGGTGTCCATGCCGATGAGATGTTCACCCGAGTCCTTCGGGTGCAAGACCACCCACAGCTGATACAGACCCGACTGAACCTCGTGGGCCTCCCCGCGCAGCAGGAAATTCGATTCCTTCCTCGCGTCCGTGACACGCACCTCCCGGTAACGCGAGAGATTGTTGCCGATAAGACCCAGCAGGGTGCGCAGCCTGGGCTGGTCGGACTTCAGCGATTCCACGTAGATGACCAGGTCCTCCTCGTCCTGCTGACGCAGCAGACAGCTCAGGTTGTTGGCAAGATAGCTGGCTGCCAGGTCAGGATGTCCGGAACTGAAAGGCAGCACTCTGAGACCGCGCAGCGATTCATCGCTGCGGCGCTCCTGCAGGGCGCGTAATTCGCCGGATGTCAGCGCTCCTGACCAGCTGTTGCCGAATCCGCTGACCCACTCGCCGGCCCGGACGTCCAGAGCACGCACCGAGACCCGGTACTGCGCAGTCGCGCTGCGGGTGATCTCGATGCCGATGTAGTAGTTCGCGTCGCGGATTCTTCCGCACTCCACCTGATCCAGCCGCCGATGGTGCTGCGCCGGTTGCTGTTGCGGCTGCCAGGGCAGGCGAACGCCGGCGTCAGTGAGCAGGCTGTCCATGAGCTGGTCGCGCATGCTGCGGGTCAGACCGTCAATGTCTGCTTGAATGTCGGGGCCATCCAGACGCACCAGAATAACGGACTCGCCCTTGAACCTGGGATGCTGGCCGAGTTGTTGTGCCAGATAGGGGGCGAGCTCAGTGTCAAGCCAGTGCTGTAGCGATGAGTCTTCGCCCTGTGCCGGACGTGTCGGGTGCTGTGCACAGCCCGCCGAAAGCAGTGCGCCGAGGGTGACAAGGAGGGTGAAGAGTCTGCCCATGAGTGCGTCACTCCGCTTCCAGCGTTACCTGACCGTCGGCGCCTATCACCAGGTTTCCACCCTGCATGCCACGGGTCAGGGACGCTATCCCCTGTTTTGTTGCCGGGGGCAGTTGCACGCCCCAGACGACAGATGACGGTGCGAGTCGGTCCACTGACTTCTCCAGGGTCTGGACGTACCCGGCAGGCACCGTTGACGGTGCCATTTCGTGAAACCAGCCCGGCAATGACCCAGGCGCGAAAACCGGGCTGCCCCCACCCAGCGACAGGCGCCAGGCCTGTTTCCCCGCCATGGCGTACAGGCTGACTGTGCCCGTCGTCACCAGCCGGTCGAGAGCTCCGGCAGAGGCAAACCTCAGGGTGAATCCCTGTTTGCCTGGTCCGGGCACCGGCGGCGGATGACCTTTCATCTTCAGGGTGCTGGCCCGTTGACTGATGGCATCAAGCTTTTTCTGTTGCTCGCCGAGTTGGCGCTGGAGTTCGCGCAGCGAGTGAGTCTTAGTCTGTGCAGCCTGCTGAATCCCGGCCAACTCACCGCGACCCCGTGCAAGCTGGTGTCTCAGCGCGTCCAGCTCAGCCGTCAAACGGTCCCGATCGCTTCGCACCTGCTGCGTCTGTTCGACAACCAGCGTCAGTTGTTGCTGTGCTGATGACAACGCCTGCTGTGCACGGGTCTTGCGTTCCTGCGCACTTTGCATCTGCGCCGTCAGGCGCTCCAGATCGGCCTCAAGGACCCGCGCACGTTCCTGCTGGATGGCGATGGACTGATGCAACTTCTCCAGTTCCGGCTCTGGCCGGATGTGGCCTTTCTCCTGTAACGGAACACTTTGTACCAGTGCAAACACCGCCATCAGGCACAGGAAAAGGATGGACATGAAGCGCATGACATCCGTTTGCAGTGCATCGGTATCGCTCCCCGTGCTGCCGGGTGTCGCTGTATATCTCATGCTGCGGTTACGCCGGATCATTTCTCTTCGAGCAGTTCATACGCCGCGGTTGACGGTGTTGCGGAAAGACAGCCAATGGACTCCCTGATATCGCGCAGAAGGTGTTCAACCCGTGCGGCGTGGCGTTGCTCCTGTTGTTCGTAATAGCGGCCCAGTTTCGTACCCAGGTACGAGCTCTTGATCACGCGCATCAGGTAACCGCCGATACCACCCACAATGGTGGTCGTCAGCGCTGTCAGGATGCCGCCGTCCACCAGTCGCGTGAGAATAGCTGAGGCCCCTGACTCCGCCGCCACGGCCGGATCGCCCAGGGCGTAAAGCAGCGCGCTGCGCATACCGATTGCGGTCCAGATCACCCCGATGCCGAAGAACAGGCTGGTCCAGACGTCGGTCAGATGTTCAAGCTGTCCAATCTCATTCTGGGGAGGGTTGTCGTCGAGCCTCCTGGCCAGTGTCTGCAGGCTGTGCAGGTACAGGCCAAGGGTGATTGCGAAAGGCAGCACCGACAGACCCAGGTTGCGTCGGATCCACTCGCCCAGGGCATGAACACCGGGCGTATCGACCACGGATACCGAAACGATATCCAGCACAATCAGCAGGTACACGCCGATCAGGCCCGTCAGCAGACTGACAATCACGCCCAGCAGCATGCCGGACAGAAAGCCGCGGCCGATCAGCTGCTTCATCGCCGATTACTCGTTCGGTCCGCAGGCCTCGCAGGTGGCCTCCAGGACCAGCTCGGTCTCCTGAAACAGGCGGTTGGCCCGATAATATTCGCGCCTGTCTGCGCTGACCTTGAGCAGACCCTGCTCCTTGTCCACCAGCTCCCTGTTCATCTCCCGCATGACCTCTTCCTGGCGCGGGCAGGTCTGGTCACAGACGCTGTAATCACTGACCAGGGAAACGTATTTGACACCGAAATAACGGGTGTAGGTCTCCCGTGCCTGGCGCTTGCTCAACAGGCCCTCTTCATTGGCCCATATCAGGAACTCGCTGAAGCTGGCCTTGTTGTCCTTCTTGGGATCGCCTTCGGCAATCGTAAGCAGATGCTGGAAATACTGATCGAACTGATGTTCGCATCCTGTCTCCAGGTCGAAGCGGGCAGCACTGATGGCGCGACCCAGATCGGGGCCCTCCGGCAGGCTGCACGCGGTGGCTTTCGGTGGGTTGCTGTTACAGGCAGCGAGTGCTGTTGCCATTGCCGCCACGGCAAGCGTTGCGGTGACTATGGATGTCGTCGATTTGTTCATCTCTGTGTTCCCCGGTTTGTTGACTGTTAGAGTTTCAGGGGGCTTTCATAGCCCTGCTCAGGCTGGCTGGCGGGTGGCGCCGTCATCGGCGTCAATGCCTCTTCCTCACCAAACAGGATTGATTTCACACCCGCCACCACTTCCTGCATCTCCGGTGTAATGGTTCCAAACGACTGGTTCAACTGCTCCATCAGGGTGGCCCGGCTGATCTCCTCCCGGGTGCGCGCGATCAGGCTGGAGGTTTCCTGCATGTCCAGATAAATATCCGACGCGACCACCGCCAGCGAGGAGTTGACCTCGCCACCGGAACGGGCCACCAGCTTGTAATATTGATGGAAACGATCGCTGAGCCGCATGCCGGAGCGTCCGCGCAGCACCGGCTTGTCGGCGTTTTTCCCGCTTTCGGATTGCTCGCCGACCAGTAGTTCCTGCAAGCTCCAGGAGGTTTTTTTCTGACCGAGCTCCCTGCGTATGCGCTTCTCGAGGCTGGAAGAGGTGCTGTTGACGGCCGTTTCCATTTCCGGCAACTTGTCCCCCATCACAGTCAGCATCTCCAGGTAGCTCTTGCCCATTTGCCTGGCGATCTGTTCACAGCCGGGGTCGCCCTCGTTGCCTTCGCATTTGCTTTCCATATAGAGTGTTTGTTGTTCATCGAGACGGGTGATGACGGCCTGCAGGCCGGTTTCCATCTCCGCTGCGACGTTGCCGGTATGCTTGATCTCTTCCAGTACGGTGGTCGGAAACAGTTTAATGGTCGGTGTCTGCTGACTCGCATGAACGGCCATTGGCATGAACAGCAGACATCCGCTTATCAGCCGCCTGACAAGTTTCCGTTTGCAGGCCCGGTTACGAATCGTTGTGGTCTTCATTGGGTGGGACGCCTCTTTTCAATAACGCATTCTGGATTGACCTCGATGCACACGCGGTGCACCCTCTGGAGTATTAATATATGAAAGGGTTCCTGAACAGAACCTGAACGGGACTGGCGGGCAGTAACAGGGACAGATTACTCTATCGAAACATCCTGTTTCGGCTCGGCCTCTTCCGGCTCCACAAGACTCAGCACGGTCCACTTCTGTCCGGGTTCCAGTTTTTTCTCCGCGGCAAAAGTGTGCAACTGACCCCTGGGGTCGATGGCAAACAGGGGCACAGCCTTTTTGTAGTGT
>Ga0316193_10001219_pt1 | contig 17124 bp, 13 predicted proteins | sample MerIslsedime2_MG_FD_207735 | JGI IMG/M metagenome (GOLD analysis project Ga0316193, IMG submission 207735) | Coastal sediment microbial communities from Maine, United States - Merrow Island sediment 2 | ecosystem: Environmental > Aquatic > Marine > Coastal > Sediment | place: USA: Maine... | reverse complement strand
CCCTCCTGCACCGCCGTGGCGATAACTCGTCGGCCGAGAGGTCCCGCCACCGAAGCGTGACCACGCCTCGTGCCCGGTCACCCCGAACCCGAATCCCCACGATGCCTCGACCTTCGACATCCCCCCCAGCTCGACGGCGATTCCGGGGATCTGGTTGGTGGTCATCACCCGCACCGCGTCACGACACAGCACGCGGGTGTCACCGACCATTCCGCCATCGAGGCACATCTGCCAGAATCGTGCGAGATCCGGCGCCGACGAGTGGACTCCGCTGGCCCCGTCATCGCTGCCCGCCCACAACGGATCGTTGAACGACAACGGGGTTCCCTCGTGGTCGGGCCCCAGCGGGATCCCCGACGGTCGCTGGACGACCCGTGGCTGGAGGTCGTCGCCGACGATCATCGCGCTGCTCGTCATCCCGATCGGATCGAAGAGGTACCGGCGCATGGCTGCATCGAGCGTGTCACCCGTGACCCGCCGGACGATCTCGCCGAGCAGCGAGTAGTTGAAGTTGCAGTACTGCATCTTCTCGCCGGCGGGAAGGCGACGCGGCACACCCCAACCGGGCCACAACAAGATGTGGGTCAACGGATCGGTACCTTCTGGGATGGTCGCGATCGCCTCCTCGAGGTGTGCTTCCCGTGCCGCGACGTGGTCGTCGTCGTGCCAGCCGGAGGTGTGGGAGAGCAGGTGGGTCACCATCACATCTGCGTGATCGTCAGCGAGCTCCGGCAAGGTGAGCGACGCCGACTCGGTCAGGCCGATCATGCCTCGCTCGGCGAGCGCCATGATCACCGCCGCGGTCATCGGCTTGGTCTGCGACGCGATCGGGAACACCGAGTCGATCGTGAGCGGCGACCCTCCCGGTCGGGCATCGCCGACGGCGTGGGCCCACACCAACCTGCCATGCCTCGCAACGAGCGCGAGCGCCATCGGCGTGAGACCTTCGGAGTGCTGACGGTCCATCAGCGCTTCGGCATCCGCAAGTCGAGCAGCTGACATGCCGACCTCGGCGGGATCGTGCAACTCCATCGACATCGTCATTCGAGCACCGCCCCGGTGATGACATCCTGGAACCGATGGCCGATCCCGGACACGGGAATCAGGAACTCGTCGATCTCGGTGATCACCTCGAAGAAGACGCCGACGATCTCGTTGGCGAAGTCGATCCAGTAGCTCACGCCGCCGGCACCGGGATGCAGCGCGCTTCCGAGTGGCACCAGGCCACCGCCGAAATAGGCGAACCGCTGCTCCTGCACCACCGTGAACCCATACCCCCAGCTCGACTCCGGGATGATCTGGTCGCCGAACATGGCCGGAACGCCTGGTATCTGGTTCGTGACCATCGACGTCACCGTCGACGGAGCCAGCACGCGCATGCCGTCGAGCACACCACCGTTCAGGATCATCTGACCGAAGCGAGCGAGATCGGTCGCCGACGTGTGCACGGCTGCGGCCCCGGAATCGGACGACTCCCAGAGTTCTCCTTCGAAGACCACCGGTCCGCCGGGGCCGAACGGGAGGCCCTCCGACCGTGTCACGAGATGCGGTCGCACCTCGTCACCCACGATGCACGCGCTGCGCGTCATCCCCAGCGGTTCGAAGATCCGCTCGCGCATTGCTGCATCGAGTGTGCCGCCGGTCTCGCGTCGGACGATCTCGGCGAGCAGCTCGTACGGGCCGTTGTCGTACTGCATCTCGACACCGGGTGCTGCGACCCGGATCGGATCGAGCGCCAGCGACAGGAACAGGTGGGTGATGAAGTCGCGGCCCGGCGGAGGCGGGGTGATGGCCCCGGATCGCAGGACTTCCTCGATCCGATGGGTCCGCTGCGCCGACTCCCACCCGGCCGAGTGCGTGAAGAGGTGGTGGAGCAGGACCTCGTCGTCCTGCGGGCCGTTCAGTTCGGGGAGGTGATCGACGACGGGCTGGGTGATGCCGACGCGACCCTCCTCGACGAGCGACATCACGGCGGCCGCCGTGATCGGCTTGCCGGCCGAGGCGATCGGCCAGACATCGTCGATGTCGAGCGGTTCGCCGTGTGGGCCGCGCACGCCGAATGCCTCGGCCAGGACGACTTCGCCTCGTCGCTGCACGACTGCCACCGCCGATGGGGAACGACCGCCGGCGACATGGTTCGCGACGAGGTCTCGCGCCCATCCGATGCGCTCGCTCGACATTCCCACGCTCTCGGCGTCAACGGTCTCGATGGCCACAGTTGTCCCTTCGCCCGCCAGAAGGTTCCCACACGGCTGTGGCGGTGCGCCAGAGCTGTGGCACTCGACCCCGGACGGCCCTCGCCCTCAGGACTCGGTTGCTCCGCGGGGAGGGCCGATGGCCGGCGCTACCTCAGTCCCGAGATCATCGCCCAAGCCGGCAGCGAACAGAGCTTCACCGAGGACCAGATGGTGGGCTGGTGCCGGTAGGGGCTCGGGTTCGGGCTCCACACCGACGAGTATCCGGCGCCGACACCCACCACGACGCACTGGGGCGGCTACGGCGGATCGTTCCTGACGATGGACCCGGCGACCGGGATCAGCTGCGGCTTCGCGCAGAGCCAACACCTGCTCGACGGCGGGCCGTTCGCCGACCGCCGGCGAGTGGAGTACTGGCGGTTGCTCGGCGACATCTCTCGCACGCTCGGCTGACTGCGTCACCCCGGTCAGGCGGTCGGCGCGAGCGATTGACGCTCGAACCACGCCCGCAACGAGGGATCGGTGATCCGGTCGGCGAGCAACCGGAACTCGGTGTCGGCCGTGGCCGACTCCGTCGATGCTTCATCCGCTCGACCGAGTGCTTCGAGCGCCAAGGCCCGCACCCGCCGGAGCCTCCAGATGAGCGAGCCGTACTCCATTGGTTCCGCGAGTCCCAAGCCGCGGGTGGCTGCCTCGAGCGCACCGGCGTGGTCGCCGAGGCCGTGCTTCGCCCGGGCCACCACATCGAACGCACGAACGTGGTCGGCCGTCGGCATCGTGTCGTCGGACCGGGGGCACACCGCTGTGGCCAGATCGACCGCCTGCGGGAGATCGCCCTCGGTCAGTGCTATCTGAGCTGCGGCCAAGCCGGTCCGCCACTCGCCGAACGTGGGCAGCGACTCGCTGTCGGGGACCGACCCCACTTCCTCGACTGCGCACTGGGCCCTGACGACGGCCATCAGCGAACCGGCCCAGAATTGCATCCAGACCCGTGTCAACCGTTCGGCCCACGCCAGCGTCGCGGCCAGCGATTCCGCCGCGGGTCCCCATGCGGCGATCGTGGTGAGGAACACCGAGCGGGCGTGCGATGCCATGGCCTGACCGAACGGATGGTCGTCGTCGGTGACTTCCTCGCCGATCGCCGCGTCGACCTCGTCGAAGCGGCCCATCTGGCTCAACGCGATCGCTTTGATCGATCCGTATTGCACCGGCGACGAGCCGATCAGGTCGGACAGTTCCATCCCGCGGTCACACGTGGCGACTGCGTCGGCGAAGCGACCGAACCCGGAGTACTGCCACATCATCCAGAAGCAGTGAGCGTTCAATTTCACCGGGTCGCGGCGTACTTCGAGTCGCTCCATCAGCGCCTCGCACGCCTCGAGCTGTCTGGCGACAGCGCCAGTGCGCAGCGATGCCGCCATCGCATCGAGGATCAGGTCCTCGTCGCCGATCGCTTCGGCCAATTCCAAGGCCTCGGTGACGTTGGCAGCGGCAGTGGCCCGATAGTCGACCCAGTAGTCGGTGAACCACGTCGTCGGCAGCAGTGCCCGCGCCATGTTCGGCTTGTCTCCACGGGTCCTGGCTGCGGAATACGCCGCCTCGTAGGCGTCACGCGAGACCTCGGCCGTGCCCGGGTTGTCGAGCGACATGATGTAGTAGGCACGACCGCGTGCCAGCTGCACGGCGATGTCGAGTTCGGGGTCGTCGGCCTCCGCGGCCGCGGCCACGAGCCAGTCGACGTCAGCCAGCCCCTCGGCTGCGCGGTACTGGTCGTTGAGGAGCTGCACCCGTTGCAGGCGCAAGGCGATTTCGCGGTCGTTGTCCGACGTGCCGCCAAGTTCGGCATCGAGCACGGCGAGCGCCTCGTCGACACGACCGGCGCCACGAAGCGCCCGAGCCTGTGTGCGCCGGAGATCAGAGCGGGCGTCGCCGTCGCCGACGAGTGCCACGGCGTTGTCGAGGTGTCGGAGCGCGTCTTCGAAGGCGAGCGCGTCCATGTTGAGCTCCGTGGCCGCCACGAGCGCGGCCACGGTGCGATCCAGCGGCGCCGCTGAACCGGCCGACGAGAGGTGGTGCGCCAGTTCGACGGGTGACCCGGACCCCAGCTGCAGCATGGCGTCGGCGATGCGGAGGTGGATCCGCTGCCGTCTGGCGATCGAGAGTTCTCCGACGAGGGTCTGACGGATCTGCTCCTGGACGAACAGGTAGTCAGCCGTGTGATCAGGAGGCAGCTCCTCGATCACGTGGCTCCGTTCGGCGGCTTCGAGCGCGTCGAAGAGGTCATCCTCGTCGGCGGTCGACACCGCCGCAAGCGTGTTGAACGTGAACGTCCGACCGATGACTGCGGCCGATGCCAGCATCTTGCGGTGCTCGGGGCCCAGCAGGTCGAGTCGCCGCCCGATGACGAGCCGCACCCCCTGTGGCACCTCGGTGTCACCGATGTCGAACCCCGATCGCCACCGTCCGTCATCGTCGAACAGTCGGCCACTGTCGCGCAGATGGCGGAACAGCTCCTCGGTGAAGAACGGGTTGCCCTGCGTCTCGGAGAACACGAGATCGACCAACTCACGAGGGGGTTCGCTGCCTGCCCGGGAATTGAGCATCGTGCGGACCTCGTCGATCGACAACAGCCGAGGGCGGAGATCGACCGCGCCCACGTCACGGAACAGCGGACCGATTGCCGTCGTGAGTGGTCGGTCGGACTCGAGTTCGTCGTCGCGGAAGGTACCGACGACGAGGACCGGCGTGCTCGGCGCCCGGCCGCCGATGTGGCGCAACAACAACAGCGTCGACTCATCGGCCCAGTGCAGGTCTTCGAACGTCAGCACCATCGGCTGATTGTTGGCGGCGCGTTCGATGAACTCGCCGACGCCATGGAGCATGTATCGACGCTCCTGCTCGGGCGTGAGATCGGGCGAGGGAGGGATGTCGTCGTAGCGCTGGCGGAGCGACGGGAGCAGCTTCGCGACCTCTGGTGCATTGACGCCGAGGGCCGTACGGAATCCTTCGGGCGAGGCAGTGCGCGCCGCCTGCTCGAGGTGATCGATCGTCGGCTGATAGGGCGGTGGTGACTCCATGTCGAGGCAGTTCCCCGTGTACACCGCCATGCCGAGACGCTCGGCCATGGCCGCCGTCTCCCGCACGAGGCGGCTCTTGCCGACGCCGGCGGCACCGCCGATGAGCACCATGCCACCGCGTCCGCCAGCCGTGGCCTCCACCATCGAGCGCAACGTTTCTCGTTCCGCCGCGCGGCCGATGTACGGCGTGGGCATGTTGTCCGCCAGCGCGGACTCGACCTCGTCCTCCTCCGGCAGCGGGACGAGATAGAGGCGCCAGTCGGCGTCGATGCCCTTCAGATGCGCTTCACCCTGATCGAGGAGTTCCTCGCGGGCGGTCCCGAGCACGCCGTGGACCGTGTCCGACGCGAGGATTCCACCCGCCGGAGCGAGCCCCTCGATCCGCTTCGCGATGATCACCGTCTCGCCGTGGAGGTCGCCGTCCTCGTCGATCACCTCACCGGTGTGCAGACCGATACGCATCTCGACGGCGGCGTCGAGGCCGTTGCGATGGAGGTGACGCATCTGCACTTGTATGTCCCGTGCCGCAGCGATGGCTCGACGCGCCGATGCGAACGCAGCCATGAGCCCGTCGCCCATCTCCTTGATGAGCGCCCCCCGGTTCGACGTGACGGCGTGGCGAGCCATCTCCTCGACCTGGCGACCGATCTGGCGCGCTGCTTCATCGCCCAGCGTCTGGTTGAGCTGGGTCGATTCGACCAGGTCGGTGAACAGCACCGTGACGGTGCCCTCGGGGATCTCCTGTTCGGTCATCGGCCCGGGCCGCGCTCGGTCGCCACGAGCGAAGTGTAGGTGTCCCTGCTCGAGTGCTCCGCCACCAGTTGTCCGCCGGCCCAACGCTCTTGCCGCGTAGGGCAACCGGTCGACAACCGACTTCGTGACGACGGGGTAGCGTCCGCGACAGCACAATCCAGTTGACCGGAGGAGGCAGCGTGGTCGAAGGTTCAGCGGATCGGCCAGGCGCACTGGCCGCGATCGGGAACACGCCGGTCGTCCGTCTGGCGCGTTTGCCGGCGGGGAGTGCCGACGTCTGGGTGAAGCTCGAGGCCGCCAACCCGACGGCGTCGTACAAGGACCGCATGGCGTTGGCGATGATCGAGGGTGCCGAGCGGCGCGGGTCGCTCCTCCCCGGTCAGACCGTCGTCGAATACACCGGAGGGTCGACCGGGAGTTCGCTCGCCTTCGTGTGCACGATCAAGGGCTATCCGCTCAAGATCGTGTCCTCGAACGCGTTTGCGGAGGAGAAGCTGGCGACGATGCGCGCGCTGGGCGCCGATGTCGAGTTGATCCACAGCGACGAAGGCATCCATCCCGGCCTGATCCCGGAGATGATGGCGCGCGTGGCGGAGATCGTGGAGCAGGAGGGCGCTTTCCCAACCGACCAGTTCAACAATCTCGACGTGCTCGACGGATATCTGGGCATCGGGCGCGAGCTGGTCGAGCAGATCGACGGTGAGATCCACGCGTTGGCCGTCTACGTCGGCGTCGGGGGCGCGTTCACGGGGACTGCGAGACCGATCCGCGACCGTTGGCCGAACGCCATCCGGACCGTGGTCGAGCCGGCCGAATCGGCCGTCATCTCGGGTGGCCCGCCGGGCACGCACCGGATCGAGGGCGGCGGCGTCGGGTTCGTCCCGCGGCTGATCACCCCCGACAGCTACGAGCGGGTCGAGGTGGTGAGCACCGCCGCGGCGTTCGGCAGCGCCCGACGGCTGGCGCGGGACGAGGGCGTGTGGACCGGACCGAGCGGTGGTGCGAGCATCCTCGCCGCAACGCGGCTCGCCAACGAGCTCGGGGTGGGGCACACCGTCGTGACCCTGCAACCCGACTCGGGTCTCAAGTACCTGAGTGGCGACCTCTACCGCTGAACACCGTTCGACAGCACCGCGGCGGCGCTGGTGGCAATCGTGACGTCCTCGGCCTCGGGGAGGCCGCTCACCCCGACCGCACCGACGGTGACGCCGTCGATCTCGATCGGCACGCCACCTCCCCAGCCGGTGTAGCGGAGATCACCGAAGTTCGTGATCGGGAACTGCTCGGCGCGGGCAGCGTCACCGATGGCGCGAGATGGCTTGCGCTCCCGGGCGGCGGTGTAGGCCTTGTTGATCGAGTTGTTGATCGACGGGAGCGGGCAACCGTCGGTGCGCACGAACGCGACGAGTTCGCCGTGTGCATCGACGACCGCAACGGCGGCGCCGAGCCCCTCCCGATCGAGTTCGGACTGGGCAGCGGCCAGCACCCGTTGGGCGTCCAGGTGTGCGATTTCGGTCATTGCTCGAGCGTAACGATCGGGTCGTGCACGGACCGTCGAGACGCACGGGACTACTCGTAACGCAGGGCGTCGCCGGGGCGGAGACGAGCCGCTCGCCGTACCGGCGCGATCACCACGAGCCCGGCGAGCACGACGGTGCCGATCAGCGCGAACGGGATTGTCCACAACGGGAATGTGAAGGGCACCGAGCCGAAGTTGAAGATCTCGGTGACCACCCAGGCGAGGGTCTTGGCGATCAGCCAGCCGAGGGGGATCGACAAGAGCCAGCCGCCGAGCGCGAGCGCGAGCGCTTCAGTGCGAAACATCCGTCGAATGTCCCGGCCCCGGGCGCCGATGCATCGCAGGATCCCGATCTCCCGCGTGCGTTCGATGACGTTCATCGTCATCAGGTTGACGAGACCGATCATCCCGATCGCCACGATCGGGATGCCCATCAGCGCGAGCACGCTGACCAGTACTCGGTTCGCGGCGAGGTTCGCGTTTCGTTCCACGTAGTGGATCTCGGTGCGAACGGGCACGCCGGCCGCGGCGAGCACGTCCTCGGCCTCCGCGGCGAGTCGGTCGATGTCCGCTTCCGCCTGGCTCGTCGACCGGACCCAGATGGTGTTGGTGTCCGAACGGCCGAGCAGGTTCTGGAACGTGGTCAGCGGGAGGTAGATCGTCGTTCCGTTGTTCATGAGCCGTCCGTCGACACCGACGACCTCGAGGTCGACGTCGCCGCGCGCCGTGCCGACGGTGAGTGTGTCACCCGGAGCCAGGCCGGAGGTCGAGGCGAGGGCTCGCCCGACCACGGCGACCTCGCGGCCCTCGTCCTCGGGCTGCAGCCACCGGCCCGCGTCGAGGTCGGGGATGAACATCGGCGTGGCCGGCGGGATGCCCCATGATTCGAGTTGGGCCCCGTCGACCTCGAGTGCGTTGTAGAGGGTCGGGTGGATGACCTCGACGCCGTCGAGGTCGCTCACCAGCTGGCCAGCCTCGTCGTCGAGTTCGACATTGGCTCGTCGGATGACGAGTACATCCCAGCTCATTGCATCCCAGGTGTCGCCCGTGACGTCGGCGATGGTCGTGCCGAGACCGACGAACCCGATGGCCACCCCCACCGCCAGCCCGATCTGGAGAAGCGTGCCGGCCGATCGTGCTCGCCGTCGCGTGACGTTGCGGAGACCGACGCGTGCGTTGTGCGGGAGTGGTACCCGCCGGACGAGACGGTCCAGCGCTCCGTTCTCGCCGATGGCACCGGCGCTGTCGAGCCCTTCGCGAACCGAGATCCGGCCCGCACGACGGAGGGCGGGGAGCGCAGCCAGGACACTCCCCCCGACCCCCACGACGACGCTCAGGATGATCACCGGCACGGAGACGCCCCAGCTCGGATCGACGCCGAAGAACTGCCGGCCCACGAATCCGACGAGAAGGTTTGCGAAGGGGATTCCGAGGGCCACGCCGAGACCGGCTCCCATCAGGCCGAGGAGCGCGACAGTCGTGAGGAACGATCGGCGGATCTGACGGCGCCGGCCGCCGATGGCCTTCAGGATGGCCACGTCGCCGCGCTGCTCCGCCACCATCGTGGTCATCGTGTTGGAGATCAGCACCATCGCCGAGATCAGGGCGAGCCCGGCACCCACGTAGAACAGGGTGGCGAAGTTGTTGAAGTCGTCCTGTCCCGGCCAGGTGCCGGCTTCGCGAACGTCGGGGAGCTCGGCGAACACGATCTCCGGATGCAGTTCGAGCAGTTCCGCGCGCACCGCTTCAGTGACGAGCTCGACGTCATTCGGATCGTCCACGGTCAACTCGATCGAATCGACTCCCTCCGCACCCGCAAGTTCGTTGACGGTCGTCTGGCTCAGATAGAGGATCGCCCGTTCCGCGCTGGCGACCTGGCTGAAAACCAGGGTGTCTCCTTCACCGGTGATCGTGACGTCGTGGAGCACACCGAAGTTGTCCTCGATCGACACCGCGGACCCGATCCCTCCGTTGAACCGCCCGCTCTGGGAGTTCTGGGTGTCGGTCACCGCGCCCGCTGGTCCGGGTGCCGCACCTTCGTCGATGTTGATCGCATTGACCGGCTGATCATCGAACGACACGACACCGACGAGCGTGACGTCCTCCCGGCGATCGCCGAACACGATTCGGGTCGGGTAGGTGGTTCGGGCCGTGACCGCGTCGACTCCGTCGACAGCGCGAAGGGCTGCGACGTCATCGGGCCCGAGATCGACGTCGTCGGTGAAGAAGCGGATGTCGTGCAACCGATCCTCTTCGATCCGGTCCGCCATCGCCTGATCCATCAGCGACGGCATCGCGAACATCGAGAGACCGACCACCGCCGCGGCGATCGTCGCGACGGTGAAGACCGAACGTGATCGGTGGCGGCGAATGTCCTGCCAGGACTTCCGGGCCAGGACACTCATCGTCAGCTCGCGCCGTCGATCAGACCGTCACGAATCGAGATCGTGCGGCCGGCCCGGGCCGCGAGGCCGGGGTCGTGGGTGACATAGAGAACGGTCATTCCGCGTTCATTGAGATCCCGCAGGACGTCGAACATCCGCAGCGCAGTTTCGGAGTCCAGATTGCCGGTGGGCTCGTCGCCGACCAGGAGTACGGGGTCACAGGCGATCGCCCGGGCGATCGCGACACGCTGCTGCTCACCGCCGGACAGCTCCGACGGAACGCGCTCCAGCCGGTCGCCGAGCCCGACGAGTTCGAGGTGGCCGGCTGCCTTCTCGGCTCGTTCGTGGGCCGACCACAACCCTGCGAGCTCCATCGGCAAGATGGCGTTCTCCAGGGCAGTGAGCGTCGGCAGGAGCTGAAAGAACTGGAAGACGATGCCGACCCGTGTGCCTCGCCACGCAGCGAGGTCCTCCTCGGACATCTCGCCGACGGGTTGTCCATCGACGGTGACCCGTCCACCGGTCGGACGGTCGATACCCGTGACCAAGTTGAGCACGGTTGACTTGCCGGAGCCGGAGGGTCCGACGACCGACACCATCTCGCCCGTCTCGACCTCGAGATCCACGCCTCGAAGCGCCTGGAACTCGACAGCACCGGTGCCATAGGTCTTCCGCACACCCGCGAGTTCGATGAGTGATCGCGACCCTGCACCGTTCATCTGTCGAACCTCATCCCGGCGGGCTCGTCGCGGAAGAGGCCTTGGTCACAGGCGCTTCGCGTCGAACACCTCACATGACCCGACGCACATGACCCGACGCACATGACCCGACGCACATGACCCGACGCACATGACCCGACGCACATGACCCGACGCACATGACCCGACGCGAGGTTCCGAACGTTGCGAGTGGGCATCGACGAAGTTCCGTCCGGTGTTGGCCTTCGGGCTCGAGCGCATCCACGTGGCGCAGGCCGTGTTCGAGCGCAAGCAGCACGTCGGGAACATCGTGATCATGATCGACCGAGATTCGTCATTCGAGGCCGGATGATGTCCGGTACGGACAGCGGCCGCTGGCAGCACTCGAGATCCTCTGCCACTATGCGGGGACTGCCGGCCGGGTGCGTCGGGGAACGAGGGAGCATGGAACAGGGGAGCATGGAACAGGGGAGCGAGACGACCACCGATGCGCCAACGGGGCTTGCCCGCTTTGTTCCGATCCTCAGCTGGGCGCGTCACTACGACAGGTCATGGCTGCGGGGCGATCTGGTTGCCGGTCTGGCGGTAGCTGCGCTGGTGGTGCCGAAGTCATTGGGATACGCCGGCATCGCCGGTGTGCCGATCCAACACGGCCTCTACGCGGCGGCGGCCGGCACGATTCTGTACGCCCTGTTCGGTACTTCGAGGCAGATCTCGACCGGTCCGAGCTCGGCGCTCGCGGCCGTCGCCGGAAGTGCGGTGGTCTTGGCGTCGGTGTCCGGGGACGATGCAGTGGAGCTGGTCGCGGCGATCACCTTGGTCACGGGGCTGCTGTTCCTGCTGCTCGCCATCTTCAAGATGGGGTGGATCTCGCTCTTCCTCTCGAAGGCGGTGATCACGGGGTTTCTGTTCGGCGCGGCGATCGAAGTGGTGGTCGGCGAGTTGCCGAAGATCACCGGAACCTCGATCGACGGCGCGAACGCCTGGCGCAAGTTCGGGAACTGGATCGAAGGGTTGGGCGACACCGACGGCGCCACCCTGCTCGTCGGGATCATCTCCCTCGCGGTGATCGTCGGGATCCGATTCTCGCGAACCAAGGTGCCCGGCGCCCTCGTCCTCGTCGTGGGTGGGCTCGTCGCGTCGGTCGTCTTCGACTTCGAGGATCGGGGCATCGCGCTCGTCGGTGATGTTCCGCGGGGTTTCGCCGCTCCGAGCCTGCCATCGGTCGAATACGTCGTCGCAAACTTCGGCACGATCGGGCCGGCGGCTGTCGGCCTGCTGCTGATCGGCTTCTCCCAGACGGCCGGCGACGCCCGGTCGTTCGCCTCGAAACACCGCTACCGGATCGACATCAACCAGGAATCCGTGGCGCAGGGCATGTCCAACGTGGGATCGGGTGTTCTGCAGGGGATTCCGGTGTCGACCAGCCTGTCAGCGAGCTCGCTCAACGACCAGTCGGGGGCGAAGACGCCCCTCGCATCGCTGACCACGGGTGCGCTGATCGTGCTCACCCTGCTCATCCTGGCACCGTTGTTCTCCGAGCTTCCCCAAGCCGTGCTCGCGGCGTTGATCATCGATGCGGTCGTGTTCGGCATGATGGACGTGCCGGAGATGCGACGGCTCTTCCGCGTCGCACGGGTCGACTTCTGGATCGCGATCGCCGCGATCCTCGCCGTGCTCACCGCCGGGGTGCTCGCCGGCGTGATCATCGGCGTGGTGCTGTCGCTGGGATGGCTCGTGTACATCAACGCCAACCCGGAGATGCCGGTACTCGGCCGGCGGCCGGGGACGCAGGCGTTCCGGAGCGTCGAGGAGTACCCGGACAGCGAGACCTACCCGGGCTTGCTGGTCATGCGCTTCGACTCGGGGCTGTTCTTCGCGAGTTCCGACGCCCTCGAGGACAGGCTGCGCGAGCTGGCTCAGGACGCCGAGACGCGATACGACACGGTCGTCCTCTCGTTCGAGGGTGTCGACTTCATCGACTCCCAGGGATCGGCGAAGCTCGGCGAGATCCTCGACCTCGCCGACACCTACGGCGCCGAGGTTCGACTCGCCCGCGTCAAACCCGAGATCTTGAACCTGCTCCGCCTCGACGGGGTGATCGACACGCTCGGCGAGCATCACGTCTATCCCAACGTGTACGAGGCCGCAGCCGACAGGGTCGAGCCGCGGCCCACGACCAGCTGATCGCCAGGTTGCCAGCGGTGGCGGTACGTGAAGTCGGGCCGAGAGCTGCGCTCGTAGAAAGCCCGCGAACTCGGTCTCCCGGTCGACAACCGGGGCCGCACCGACGAGGAATCAGAACCGAGCCCGAGCCTCATGGACCGGGTCCGTCAGGTCATGCACCGCGACAGCTGAAGCTGCGCGGTGCATGACATGTCTCGCCGAGCGGAGCCTCCGTATCGTTGCAGTTCTGTGAGGTGCTCCTGATGCTCATCATCGCCGGCGAGGCGTTGATCGATCTGGTGATCCGGACGGATCAGTCTGTCGAGGCCGCTCTCGGCGGCGCGCCGTACAACACCGCGCGCGCTGCGGCCCGGCTGGGCGTCGACGTCCACTTCATCGGGTGCGTGTCGACCGACCGTTTCGGTGAACGTCTGATCGAGCAGCTGCGCGCCGATGGCGTGCAGACCGACGCGGCGCCGCGTACCGAGCTGCCCACCACCCTCGCTGCTGCAGAGATCGGGTCCTCGGGAAGCGCCACGTACCGCTTCTACCTCGAGGGCACCTCGGCGCCGGCCGTTGGTTCCGATGTGCTCCGGGCGGCCCTGGAACGAGCGAGGGAGTCACGCCCGATCGACGACTCGCTCGAGAGCTCGGAGATCTTCTTCACGGGCGGTCTCGGGCTGGTGCTGGAACCGATGGCCGACTCGATCGCGTCGGCGGTCGAACGTCTCGCCGACGACACGTTGTTCTTCCTCGACGTCAACTGTCGGCCATCGGTGATCGACGACCGCGCCCGGTATCTCGAGCGGCTGCGGACGGTGCTCGACCGGGCCGATGTCGTCAAGGCGAGCGACGAAGACCTCGAGTACCTGTTCCCGGGCGCGGAGCTCACCGATGCTGTGGCGTCGGTACTCGAGAGCGGCGCGAGATCGGTGGTCGTCACCGCCGGCGCCGGGCCGACGCTGGTCGCCGATCGCACGCGTTCGATCGAGGTGCCGGTTCGACCGATCGTCGGAGCGTTGGTCGACACGATCGGCGCCGGCGACACCTTCGGGGCGGGCATGATCGCGTGGTGGGACGCCGCTGCCCTCGGACGCGACGACGTGTCGGTCGAGCTCCTCGCGAGCGCGGTGGAGGCGGGTCATGCCGCATCCGCGATCGTCGTGACGCGGCGCGGCGCTGATCCTCCGTACCGGCGTGAGCTCGGCGGCGATTGGCAACTCCGCGAGGACGGCTGAACCCGAGTATCAGCCGGCGATGTTCAGCGGCAGATCTCGAGCAGGTCGAGGATCGGCTGGACGCGGGCGACTTCGTGGCTGCGGAGGAGGTTGGCCTTCGCCAAGAGGGCGAGCACGGCCATCCCGGTTTCGGCTGATCTCGCCTCGTCGTGGAACAGGTACACCGACGACGCCATCGTGACGCAGATCGGCCAGCCGAGTTCGCGGAATCGGAACGACTGCAGCACGTTGTCGGTCTGGTAGCGGATCCGCTCGGGGCCGTCCGGCAGGTTGAGTGCAAAGCCGAAGCCGGGGTCGATCCAGACCTTGTCGACGCCAGCCGAGGTCACGAGCTCGAGTCGCTCACGGAAGAAGGCCATCTGCTGGTCGACCATCTCGTCGGGCGACGGCACGTTGACGTCGGATCGAGCTGTCTCACCCGGGGTGTAGCAGAGGATCAGCCCGGCATCGTGACGGGCGATCGCCTCGTAGAGGGCGGGGTCGTCGACCCGTCCGGTCAGGTTGACGACCCTGGCGCCGGCTTCGAGCGCCGGCACCGCGACATCGGTGTGGTAGGTCTCGACCGAGACGAGGATGCGCTCGTCGACCAGTGCTCGCACGACCGGCAGTAGTGCGGCGAGCTGGGCGTCGACGTCGAGGAGCTCTGCGTTCGTACCGGTGGACTCGGCGCCGACGTCGACCATCGCCGCGCCCTCGATCGTCATCCGGCGAGCCCGGTAGCGGGCGGCGTCGACGTCGTGGACGATGCTCTCCCGGTACGACGACTCGCGCGAGAGGTTGATCACCCCGAGCTGGTACGGGCGATCGTCGAAGACTCGCCCGAACGCCGGGAACTCGAGGGTACGAACGGGATGTTCGAGCGCCGCCCGGTGGGCCTCCCACAGCGGGAGCAGAGCATCGGGTGTGATCACTGTGAGACCTCCGGCGAACGATGCCAGTCGTCGGCGATCGGCGTCAGGTCACCAGGCTCGACGGGGAGGTCGGTCAGGAGCTCGCGCATGGTCCGACCGAGCAGCGGGTGGACGAGGTCGGGCGCGACGTCGCAGACCGGGACGAGCACGAATCGCCGCTCGTGCTGTCGTGGGTGGGGGACCTGGAGCGACGGAACATCCGACACGAGGTCGCCGTAGACCAGCAGGTCGAGATCGAGTGTGCGCGGGCCCCAGTGGACGATGCGCTCACGTTCGCGGCTGGCCTCGATCCGGTGCATCAGCGCGAGGAGCTCGGCGGCCTCGAGCGTCGTCGTCGCAACGAGTGCAGCGTTCAGGTACGGGCCCTGTTCATCGGGCCCGCCGACCGGTGCGGTTTCGTACAGCTTCGACACGGCGTCGACATCGACACCGTCGGCCGCCACCATCTGGGCGATTCCGGCACGCAGGTTCTCGAGACGGTCGCCCAGGTTCGAGCCGAGCGCGATCAGGCAGCGGGTGGAGCGGGCGTTCATGAGGTCCCTGTGGCCCCGCGACGCCGCTCGATCGTGATGCCGACGCCGTCGGCAGCCTCGAAGATGTCGATCTTCTGGACCGAGACCCGTATCGCGTCGGCGAGCTCGTTGCGCAGGACGAACGCGGCGATGTCCTCGGCCCACATCTCGACCAGCTCGACATGGTCACCTGTTGCGACGCGTGCCTCGATGAACTCGACGATGTCGGCGTAGGAGACGTAGGTGCCGGTGGCGCGGACGATGTGGGCGTAGCCGGCGACGGTGTCGACCTCGACGTCGAAGCGCACCCGCTGCCGGGCAAGGCGCTCGAAATCGTGGACGCCGATGAACGTGTCGACGACGAGGCCGTTCACGATGATCCGGTCGGGGGCGACCGCAGCGGCCTGCAGGGAGGGGTGGAAGTCAGTGGTCATGTGGAGCCCGTCGAGATGGGGCGCGTGGATCAACCCGAGAACATCCTGGCGCATTCCGCCCCCTCGGACCGATCCGTCCGAGGGATACCATCGACAGGGTGGTCGCCGAGCTCACCGGCGGCGTGGAGAGCAGCTGATGCTCTGGTCGGCTGGAGCTGTGGGTCGTCAGTCGGGAGTCGTGGGGACCCATCCGAGTTCCTGAAGGAGCTCATCGGCAACAACGAAGAGTCGATCCTCGTCGAAGACGTCCATCACACCGGGTACGGCCAGCGAATACGCGAGGTACCGTTCTTGGGGCGGCACCCAGAAGGCGTAGTGGCCGAATCCGGCGTTTCTCACGACGACCCCGTCGCTCAGTGCCGGATGCCCGGTGACGGCGGTTCCGGTTCTGATCGATGCTGGATCGTCTTCGCTGTCTTCACCATCTCTGCGACTTCCTCGCCTGTCACCCATTCGCACAGGTCGTGTTCTGTGAAGCTGAACACCCCTGCTTCGGGCGTCGATGTCGACAGTGGAGCGGTTGTATCGATCGGACCGTCGCCGTCGGTATTGATGGGCACCCATCGGCTGTGGGAACTGAGCTCGGTGTCGCCCAGAGCATCAACGTGTATCTGCCCGGCTCGAGCATCGCCGGTTCATCGGTCAGGTGAGGCCAGGCAGCTCCGCCCCGGTTGGCAGGTTCCGACGCATCGAGGTCACCGGGCTGCATGACCGTCTCGGAAACGGCGGAGCCGTCGCGGTCCACATTGGACGCAAAGCCGCCGACAACCAACCCCTCGGGATCCATCCAGAGCACCCCTGCGAGGTCACCATCGGCGAAGTCGCTGAGGTTCGTCACCATGACAGTCGCCGTCGCGACCGCTCCCGACAGGGGAACCGACTCTCCGAGTTCGTCCCATCCGATGCGCAAGAGCCAGCGATCACGAAGGCGCACGCCGTCATGGCGAACGTCCGCACTCTGGATCGGCGTTGATCGCGTCGCCGAGCCGGCTCGAATGGCTGGTTCAGGCAGAGCGTCGATGGGCCTTCGAGTGTTGTCCTGATGTCAACTGGATGTCTCGCCTGCCGGGGGTGCACCATGTCCGGACCGGCACACCTGACATCCACCCGTTCGAAGATGGAGGAGACCCACCGATGACGGCCAAGCTCGACAACGCCAAGGCGCTCTACCTGGAGGGCATCGAGGAGGGTCGGGCCCGCGAGGCGGTCGAGCGGTATACGGGAGACCGATACACCC
>Ga0316193_10001218_pt1 | contig 17128 bp, 10 predicted proteins | sample MerIslsedime2_MG_FD_207735 | JGI IMG/M metagenome (GOLD analysis project Ga0316193, IMG submission 207735) | Coastal sediment microbial communities from Maine, United States - Merrow Island sediment 2 | ecosystem: Environmental > Aquatic > Marine > Coastal > Sediment | place: USA: Maine... | reverse complement strand
AGATTGGCCGGCGCCGGATCCAGCGTAAGCCCGGCAGGCGCAGTGTTTGTGCCAGCAGAGGCGCAGCTACCGCGGTTCCACACCGGGATCGCGCCGCTCGTCCAGCCGGGCTGGGTGTTGGCGTTGATCTCGACGAGGTTACTGTTACCCTCGCCATCAGAGTCGTTGCCCGCTTCGCCGTTAATGCCGGCGGTGATGTTCGCATACCCACTGCAATTCGGGGATATGGCAAAACCATAGGGATTCAGGTTCTGGGTACTGCTGCCGTGACAGAGCTGACAGCTGGCGTCAGTACTAGACGTAGACCCTGGATAAATGCTTCTCCACGTGCTCTGAAAACCACTTGTAGCATTTACCTGTGGCGGCGCCGCAAGCACTACCAGCGCGGTTATTATATAAAGCACAGACCACCGCGATTCCCGCGGGACTTTTGCGTTTATTTTCATTTTCCAGCCCTCCTCTGGACCAAGTTTTCTAGATGACAAAATACATAACAGCACCCGGCATAGCACGACCGTGCCGGGTACGTTTTCGATCTGAAATGAGTCGTGGCATACATTTTTTGAAGTCCTCCTCCCTGCTTCTCCACCGATTTGCCCGCCCCCGGGCATACTCGGTTTGTTCAAAATACAGATAATATACTGGCAAATTTTGGGCCACATTAACATGCCGCACTAAGTTTCTGATTCGTATGGAAGGCAAACTGCACGAGGTAAATTTAGCGCTGACAAGTCTGACATTCCATCTGACAATACTGGCAATAAAGCCTGCCAATATTGTCAAAAACTGATAGAGCAGGTGTCTGGAACCTTTTCATGTTCCCCGGCTGCCTGACCTCCCTCAAGTCATACGTATGGTCTTCTGTGCTGGCGAAAGTCTGGCGCTGCTGGCGCGATTGAAACCGGACTGAAGCCATGAGATGTCCTTGGTTGGTGGTGATGAGCCGGGCTGCTCAGGGTTTGTGTTGCCTGCTGCAGGCAGATCAGTCACTGTATCGGCAAAAATGGGCGTCTTTACGAATGCATGCGCGGTAAACTAATGCATCGTTGGCGCAATTGTGAAAATTGAGTTTTACGAGTGTTTGAAATTCGGGGCTTTATGGACGGACACTAAATTGAAGGAAGGTCTGAACAAGTCCTCCTCCTTCATTCCGAATGCCAGACAAAAGCGCATGGCGCGCGTTGCACGCCCGCAGGGCGAGCGAAGCGAATCATCCAGAAAAATCAACGGCCTGGACCCTGGCCTTCGCCGGGGTGACAACTTATCCAGCTGTTCCTTAAATAAATCACATCCTTGCTTGCATGGATAAAAAAAGGGGAGGAGTCGCCTCCCCCCTCAACCTGGCGGTGAAACCTGCCGCTAGCGGCAGGTCACCGAACTGGTTCCGGTCACAACATCGTTGGCCGGATCGTCGTTACCCGGCGCACTGATGGTCGCCGTCCAGTCCACGGTCCCGTCTCCTGGTGCATTGCAGGAGATGAACACGGTGAACTTGAACTGCGTCTCCGGGTTGCCGGGCACGACCTGTGCCGTGACAGCGGCCGGCTCGACCACCACCCCTACGTTAGGAGATCCCGTGCCCGTCAAGGTCACGGTGGCATCCTGTGTCAGTAGTGTGCCGTCGCCTCTGACCGTCGCTTTCCGGTTGACTACCTGCCCCGGCTTGACGTTGAGTTTATTGGGTACCTGCAACCTGCTCAGGAACACATCAGCAACCGGTGCCGCGCAGTCCGGATCGTCCGCGTCGGTCAGACCGTCGCAGTCGTTGTCCAGCCCATCCTGGCAGGTCGGGCTACCGAACGGACCCTCGGTCCCTGCGGATTGATCCTGCACACAGGCCTGGCCGCCGCTCTGGCAGACAAAGGTGCCCGCCGCGCAGATGCCGGCATTACCGGTGTCGCACGCCCCGTCCATGAAGCCGTCGCAAGCAGGGTCGGCACAGTCGGCCAGACCATTGCCGGAGTCATCGATGCCGTTATCGCAGATCTCCAATACCGGCTCGGCACAGTCCGGATCGGCCGCATCGGTGGAACCGTCACAGTCGTTGTCCAGACCATCGCCGCAGGTCGGGTTGCCGAACGGACCCTCTGTCCCTGCGGACTGGTCCTGTACGCAGGCCTGACCGCCGTTCTGGCAAGTGAGGGTGCCCGCGGCACAGATGCCGGCGTTACCGGTGTCGCACGCCCCGTCCATGAAGCCGTCGCAGTCAGGGTCGGCGCAGTCGACCAGACCGTTGTTGTTGTCGTCGACGCCGTTGTCGCAAATCTCCGGCACGGGGTCGCAGTCCGGATCGGCCGCGTCAGTCAGACCGTCACAGTCGTTGTCCACTCCGTCACTGCAGGTTGCGTCATTGAACGGACCCTCGCCACCCGGAGCGCCCGGTTGGCAGGTGTCAACGATGTCTGGCGTCTGGCACACAGTCTGGCCGCTGGCCGAGCAGGCGCCAACGCCACAGGTGGTGGGTCCATAGACCGTGCCATCGCAGGCAGGATCGGCGCAGTCGACCAGACCATCACCGTTGTCGTCGATGCCGTTGTCACAGACCTCCGGCGGCACGGCGCAGTCCGGATCGGTCGCGTCGGTCAGGCCATCGCAGTCGTTGTCCAGACCATCGGTGCAGGTCAGGCTGTCAAACGGTCCCTCGGTCCCGGCCGCCTGGTCCTGCGTGCACACCGGGCCGATGGCCGAACCGTCGCAGGTCAGGATACCGGCGCTGCAGATGCCGGGAATACCGGTATCGCAGGCGCCGAAGGTGACGCCGTCACATTGCGGGTCCTCGCAGTCGGTCAGGCCGTTGCCATTGTCATCGCTGCCGTTGTCACAGACCTCCGGTGGTATGGCGCAGTCCGGATCGGCCGTGTCGATGAGACCGTCGCAGTCGTTGTCCAGACCGTCACTGCAGGTCGGGCTGTCAAACGGACCTTCCGGTATAGCCTGCTGGTTCTGGTCGCAGAACTCCTGCAGACCACGGCAGGCCGTGGTTCCAGCCGAACAGACACCCGGGTTGCCGGTGTCGCAGGCGCCGCCCACGAAGCCGTCGCAGTCAGGGTCGGCACAGTCGATCAGACCGTTACCGCTGTTGTCGATGCCGTCGTCACAGATCTCCGGCACGGGCGTGCAGTCAGGATCGTTGGCATCGGTCAGACCGTCGCAGTCGTTGTCCAGACCGTCGCCGCAGGTCGCATCACCGAACGGACCCTCGGTGCCGGCCGGCTGGTTCTGGTTACAGACCTGGCCGCCGTTCTGGCAGACAAAGGTACCGTCTGCGCAGATTCCCGGCAGGCCGGTGCTGCAAGCACCATCCGTGAAACCGTCGCACTGCGCATCTTCGCAGTCGACCAGCCCGTTGAAGTTGTCGTCGACGCCATTATCGCAGATCTCCGGCAGTTCTTCACAATCGGTGTCAGCCGCATCGGTTGCGCCGTCGCAGTCGTTGTCGATGCCGTCACTGCAGGTCGCATCGCCGAATGGCCCTTCGCCGCCCGGGGACCCAGGCTGGCAGGTGTCGGTGACGTTTGGTGTCTGGCATACAGACTGGCCACTAGCCGAGCACGCACCCACGCCACAAGTGGTGTCCCCATACACAAAGCCGTTACATTGCGGATCTTCGCAGTCGACCAGACCGTTGCCGTTGTCATCGAAACCGTTGTCGCAGGTCTCCTGCGGTGCGTCGCAATCGGGATCGGCCCCGTCGGTCAGACCATCGCAGTTGTTGTCGATACCATCACTGCAACTCGGGTCACCAAAGGGTCCCTCCGCCTGCGGAGTTCCCGGAGTACAGCTGTCGACCTGGTTCGGGGTCTGACACACCAGGTTGCCGGTGCTGGCACAGGCGCCCACACCGCAGCTGGTCGCGCCATCTACAAAGCCGTCACAGCTGGGCTCTTCGCAGTCGACCAGACCGTTGCCATTGTCATCGATGCCGTTGTCACAGATCTCGGGCGCAGTTGGGTCCAGCGGATCATAACTGGCGTCTGCCGTGTTGGTACCCGCCGGTGCACAGCTGCCACGGTTCCAGACCGGTATTGCGCCGCTGGTCCAGCCGGGCTGGGTGCTGGCGTTGATCTCTTCGAGGTTGGTATACCCCCCCGAATCTCCATCGGAATTGTCGCCCGCGGCGCCGTTAATCCCGGCGGTGATATTGTTCCAGCCGCTGCAGTTGGGGGATATGTCAAAGCCATAGGGATTCAGGTTCTGGGTGCTGGTGCCGTGACACAGCTGACAACTCGTTTGATCCGAGTTCGAAGCGGGATAGATGCTCCGCCACGTACTCAAATAGCCGCTGGTGGCATGCGCCATTTGCGCCGCAAAGGACGCTACCAGCGCCATTAACAAAACCAGGATCCACCGGGTTTCCCGCGGCGGTGCGACAGTCGTTGTTTGCATTTGCTATCTCCTCAGTTGTTGTTCTGTCATGGAAGACAGTTCACTCCCGGGACTGGCGTCAGGACGTTCCGGGGTTACTCCGATGTACTTTGCCTGCTGGCATTGCTTGCCACGCTTTCCGGGCTGGTACCCTTTTCGCCCGGATTGCCTGCCTTCGTGTACTGTGAGGCATGGAATGTGCCAAAAATACAGACACTAAGGCAAGCCACTGACACCCATGGATTAGTCGAAATTTTGACGGTCGAATTCTCAGACAAGCCCGCCATAGCTGCGCATTGACTTGACAAATGTGTCAGACATTTGTGACAGGTGTGTCATGGCATGACAGCACAAAGGTGCCAGAAACACTTTTTGTTCTACGGTGGTCGGCCAACTCAGCCCTGCTGCGCAATGAAGAACACAAGGAATTGATGTGGCCTTGAACCCAAGAGTATCCTTACAGGATGTGGACTCCCGACACGACAGGCAGAGACAGGGCACGTATTGCGCTGCAGTTCGTTCTGCTGATGCTGCTTCCGGTTTTTGCGTTGTCGTCAGACTTCCAGACGCCCGCCATCACGGCGCAGGAGCTGCACGCACGACAAGCAGGCACAGACCAGCTACTGGTGATTGATGTGCGTGACGTAGCCGAGTACAAATCCGGCCATGTGCCCGGGGCAATTAATATTCCTCACAAAAAGCTTGAGAGACAGCTGGACAGGTTGCTCGATGCAAATGGCGTCGTACTTTACTGTATTAACGGGAGGCGCACCCGACTCGCCGAGCAAACGCTGATCGAGAACGACGTACCCGATGTGTTTCACCTGGAGGGTGGCCTGATGGGGTGGCGGCAGGGTGGGTTTGAAGTTCGTTCAGGCTGGGGTCCCTGATACCGACGCGCCTGATCTGGATTCCGGGTCTACGCTGCGCTTCGCCCGGGATGACGAATTAATCGGAACCCCCCTTGATACTGCGTATTCATCAATTCACCTTAATCAACTCGACCTCAAAGATAAGGGTGGCGTTGGGCGGGATACGCGCACCGCTGCCTTTTTCCCCATAGGCAAGCTTCGCAGGTATGAACAGCTGCCATTTATCCCCTTCCTGCATGAGTTGCAGGCCCTCCGTCCAACCCGGGATCACGCGGTCGAGCCGGAAGGTGGCAGGCTGGTTGCGGCGGTAGGAGCTGTCGAACTCGGTACCGTCGATAAGGATACCCCGGTAATGGACGGTGACCTGGTCGGTGCGCTTTGGTGAGGCACCGCTGCCGGCCGTAATGACCTTGTACTGCAAGCCGCTCGGCAGTGTCGTGACGCCTTCTCGGGTGGCATTTTCCGCCAGGAAGGCTTCCCCGCTGGCAAGGTTTTCCTCGGTTGCCTGTCGGCCCGCCGCCTGTTCCGCGTCCTTCACACGTTGCTGGAGATCCATCAGCGTCTTCTGCATATCTTCCTTGCTCATGGGGGCCTCCGCGCCAGATTGCGCGTCCTTGATACCCCTGACCAGGATCTCCGGCGAGATCTCCACACCCTGTTTCCTGAAATCACCCCCGATCTGGTAACCAATACTGTAGTTGGCCTTGTCGTTCTGATCCTTGATTTCGACCGACTCACCAGCCAAACAGAGACGGGTTAACGCTAGCGTGCCAATCACAAACCACAAGGTGTATTTCATTGTTACTTTTCTCCCGCATCGCTTGATGGAATTTTTCTGCTGTTCACCGGTCCGCTGTTGCTGATACCCGGAGATCGACATTGAGTATCATCGCATAAATTGAGAAAGATTGACGCCCCCGTGCATAAGATGACCGGACAGCAGACAGACCTGACATTTTTTGTTAGCCGACTGTCACTTTTGTCAGGTACCCTGTCAATCTTGACACAGGTACTGACCGGATTCGTGAGACAAAATCCGCCTGAGCACGGGTATAGTCATTCCAGGCAAAATCTCTCAGCGCTTGACTCATCCACTAACAGAGATTGTTCACAGTTAAGAAGCTCTCAATCTCTCAGCAGGTTAAGCTCTCTTCTTCAATTTTTAGGACACAAGACAAGTACCGACGCTTCATGTTCCTTGTATTTATCCCGTTCATGTGCTGGAAAAATGGCTTGGATATTGCTTTAATACTGATGTGAGGTACGGGGGGGTATTTGCACATTTAAGAACAGCAATCTGGATTCTAAGAGGAGGCAGCCACATCACATCCAGTGAGCACTTCAATAGACACCCCACACCTGCACAACAAAGAAAGCTGGTTTGTCATGCTCACATTAATGTTGGGCGAGATAATCTTTTCCAATACACTACCCGTGGGGGGAGAACATCAATGAATAAATCGTCAATAACAAGAGTAAGCTGCGGAGGATTGCTCAGTTTATCCTTAGCTATTCCGATCGCAGTGGCTCAGCCACTGCCGGGCGGCACACTCGATCCGACCACCATACCCAAGTATGTTCAACCGCTCGTTATCCCGCCAGTGATGAAGGATACGGGCACCGCGAACGACTACGACATCGCCGTGCGCCAGTTCCAGCAGCAGATCCTGCCTGGCGGGCACTGGAATGCTGTCTCACCGGCTTGTGCCGCGGATCCGACGCTCTGTACCCTGCCGGCCACCACGGTCTGGAGTTATGGCCCGGCAGCCGATCCGTTGCCCGATTCCTCAGCTATTCCCGGCGGTGCGCCTGGTCTGGCACCGGCGCTGAACTCACAGTTCAATTACCCGGCCTTTACCGTGGAGAATACGGTCAACGCCGCGACCACGGTGGACTGGATCAATGACCTCAAGGATCCGGCTACAGGCAATTTCCTGCCACACCTGCTGGCGGTCGACCAGACCTTGCACTGGGCCAACCCGGGCGCAGAATGTATCGATGGCATACCCCGCACCGATTGTCGCGGCAAGAGCGCACAACCCTACAAGGGCCCGGTTCCGATCGTGACCCACGTGCACGGCGCCCATGTTGGACCCGAGAGCGACGGCTATACCGAGGCCTGGTGGCTGCCTGACCCCACCGGCAGCAACTTCTCCTGCGTGACGGACCCGGCGCTGACACGAGACAGCAAGTACGTCTGCCAGGGCACGCTGGCCAACGGGTTTGGCGTGGCACCTAACACCAATGCAACACCCGGTGTTGGCAACTTCACCTACCCGAACGATCAGCCCTCTACCACCCTGTGGTATCACGACCATTCCCTGGGCATGACCCGCAGCAACGTCTACGCCGGTCCGGCGGGCTACTGGCTGATTCGTGAGCAAGGTGGTGGCGAGACCGGCCTGGTCTCGGGCACCTTGCCCGGTCCCGCACCGGTCGCGGGGGATGATCCCAACTTCGATGCGGCCGTACGCGCCGTCATTCGCGAGATCCCGGTGGTTATCCAGGACCGTTCCTTCAATGCCGACGGCTCCCTGTTCTACCCGGATAATCGCGCCTTCTTCGAGGGCGTGCCGCAGAACCAGTTGAACGTCCGCTTCCTACCAAACAAGGGTTCGGACATCTCCCCGATCTGGAACCCGGAAGCGTTCTTCAACACCATCGTAGTCAACGGTACCACCTGGCCGAATCTGGATGTGGAGCCGGAACGCTATCGCCTGCGACTGCTGAATGGCTGCAATTCCCGCTTCCTGAATGTGGCGCTGAAGATCGTCAATCCTGATAGTACCCTGGGTGCCGATGTGCCCATGTACATGATCGGTGCCGAGCAAAGCCTGTTGCCACAGGTCGTCAAGATCGAGACCGGCTTGAAGACGGCATTGCCGGGTGACGGCACCGAGCCACCCGACGGCACAGGTGACGCGGCCGCTGACCCGCAGGAGGCTCTGTTGATGGGCCTGGCCGAACGGGCTGACGTCATTGTCGACTTCAGCGGCATGGCACCGGGCACCACGATCCGCATGATCAACACCGCCCCGGATGCACCTTTTGGCGGCTTCCCGGATGTACCGGCTGACCCCGGGACTTCCGGCCAGGTGATGCAGTTCACGGTTATGGCTAACAACGCTGCTACCGTTGACAACAGCACCCCCCCGGCTAGCCTGGGGCTGAGCCTGGTGGATCCGGGCGAAGCCGGCGAACCCTCCACCGTGACCCGCGACCTGGCGCTGCTCGAGGAGGAATCCACGAGTCTCTGTGTACAGGTCAAGCCCAACGGCCAGATCTCACAGATCGGCAATGTGAAGGGGGGAGCAACCTTCATGGGCGACTGCGCTGCAGCGGGTGGCGTACCCTTCGCGCCCAAGGCCGCGGTATTGGGTAACAGCGGCGCCGCTGGCGGGACCGTGACCCTGTGGTCGGATCCGATCGTGACCAATCCGGCACTGGGTGCCACCGAGACCTGGGAACTGTGGAACTGGTCGGCCGATGCGCATCCGATCCACCTCCACCTGGTGAAGTTCCAGGTACAGGACCGCGAGGTGATCGGCGGTACACTACGGGCACCCGAGGCAACCGAGGCGGGCTGGAAGGACACGGTGATTGCCTATCCGGGTGAAGTGACCCGGGTCAAGGCGACCTTCGATCTCCCCGGTCTGTACGTCTGGCACTGCCATATCGTTGAGCACGAGGACAACGAGATGATGGTACCGTACTGCGTCGGTGATCCGAACGCCAACGGCTGTGCCGGTCTCTAGCCGGTAGCACGACACGGCGGGGTTCGATCCGCCAGCAACCAGGGCCGCCTTCGGGCGGCCCTTTTTTTGATCGCTTGCCTCGAACGTCATGGTAATAATATTTGCCCGAGGCGACCGATAAGGTAGAGTTAACAATAAACAAGGAGAAAGATATGATGCGTCAGTTGATATTGATAACGAACCTGCTATTACTCACCTTTTCGACCGTCCACGCTGGAGATCCCCAGGTACCCGGCACCGAGGCGGCGGAAGAAAGCTACCGGTCTGGCTACCAGGCGGTGGAATCACTTAAAGCGCACGGCACTGAGCCGGATCTCACCGGACTACTGCGCGGCATGCTTGATGCCATGGCTGGCAGCCCCCCGCTGCAGAGCCCCGAAGACATTAAAGCCAGGCCCGACACCCCACCCCACAAAGAGGCGGCCGGCGTCAGGCAGGAACTGCCCCAGATAGAGAAGGATCGTGCCTTTCTGGCTGCCAACGCGAAAAAACCCGGGGTCACTACCCTGCCCAGCGGCTTGCAGTACCGGGTCATCCAGCCCGGCAGCGGCGAAAAACCCGGGCCGGAGGATAGCGTCACGGTTCATTACACCGGCAGCCTGGTCGACGGCGGCAACTTCGACAGTAGCTATGCTGAAGACAAGCCGGAGACCTATCGGGTCAGCGAGGTCATGCCTGGCTGGACCGAGGCCCTGCAGCGGATGCCAGAGGGTGCCGTCTGGGAGCTGGTTATCCCGCCGCGGCTCGCCTTTGGCAAACGCGGACCACTGGAAAACCGCACCCTGATCTACCAGCTCGAGTTGCTGGCGGTGATCCCGGGCAAGACCCAGACACAGGATTCCGGGAAAGCGTCTGGCAGCAAGTAGATGGCCGTGTTTGCCCCCTGTGCTCGTGTTTTCCGGCAGACCTTTACACATCTCTTGAGGTCGGCCGCATTGGCTGCACTCGTTTTGATGCTGGCTGGCTGCGGTGATGAGGCAACCAAACCGTCGCCGGCAGCGCAGGACGACTCTCTCGAACACGCCAGGAAACACCTCGATCCCGGCTATGTCTGCCCCATGCACCCGCAGATCGCGCGCGACACCCAGGGCACCTGCCCAATCTGTGGCATGGACCTGGTGGAAAAGACACTGGAGCCAGAACCTGCCGAACGACCCGTGGTGACGCTGAGCAGTGCCACCCTGCAGAACCTGGGGGTGCGCACAACCGCTGTAGAGCGGAGCACCCTGTGGAAATACATCCGCACCCAGGGCACTGTGGCCTACGACGACGAGCGCATTCTGCACATCCATCCCCGGACCTCCGGGTGGATCGAGAACCTGTATGTGTGGAGTGAAGGTGAGCGTGTCAAGCGCAAGGACGACCTCGCGGATTTTGTATCGCCCGAGGTGTTACGCGCCCAGGTTAGCTACATCGAGTCGTTGGAGGAGGACGACCTGACCTCCTTTGGCGGCCGCAATCGCGCCCGGGAGGCCGAGACCACGGACCTGCTCGGCAGCCGCGAGCTGCTGCGCTATTTCAATGTCCCCGAGATGTACATGAAGACGATTGATGACACCCGGCAACTGCGCGACCTTATCCCGATCAAGGCCCCGCAGGGTGGCGTCATTACCCTGCACAATGCCAGTGAGGGCATGTACGTGGAACCCTGGGACCGGCTGTTCACCATCGTCGACCTCAGCGAGGTCTGGGTCATGGTGGATATCTACGAACACCAGATTGCCTGGATTCGTCCCGAACTCAAGGCCGAGATCAGCACGCCCGCCTATCCCGGACGCACCTGGGAGGGTGAGGTGGAGTTTGTCTACCCGGAGGTCGACCCCGATGCCCGTACCCTCAAGGCAAGACTGGAATTCGCGAATCCGGGCGAACTGTTGCTGCCGAACATGTTCGTCGAGGTGGTGATCTATGGCGGGCCGAAAGCGGATGTCCTGGTCATCCCGCGCGAGGCATTGATCGTCACCGGCGAACGCGAGATCGTGGTCAGGGCGCTGGGTGACGGCCGTTTCGAGTCGACGGATGTCGTCACCGGGATGTGGCGCGGGGAAGATATCGAAGTACAGTCCGGTCTCGAGGAAGGTGACGAGGTCGTGGTTTCGGGGCAGTTTCTGATCGACTCGGAGTCAAACCTCAAGGCAAGTTTCCGACAGATGGCGGATTGACGACCCATGCCGGCTCGCCTGATCCGCTGGTCCATCGAGAATCGCGTGCTGGTGCTGATCGCCAGCCTGCTGGTGGGTGGCTGGGGCTGGCTGGCGGTGAAGCAGATCCCCCTGGATGCCATCCCCGACCTTTCCGATGTGCAGGTCATCATCCGCACCAACGCCCCAGGCCAGTCTCCCGGGGTGGTCGAGGAACAGATCACCTACCCCATCACCACCACCATGCTGGCGGTGCCCGGCGCCCGGGTGGTGCGGGGTTATTCCTTTTTTGGCGACTCCTACGTCTATGTGATCTTCGAAGACGGCACCGACCCTTACTGGGCCCGGTCCCGGGTGCTGGAATATCTCAGCCAGGCCGCCGCCGACCTGCCCGACGGGGTACAGCCCCGCCTCGGCCCGGACTCCACCGGTGTCGGCTGGATCTACAGCTATGCCCTGGTGGACCGTAGCGGCCGCCACGATCTGTCCCAGTTGCGCAGCATCCAGGACTGGTTTCTCAAATATGAACTGCAGACAGTCCCCGGTGTCGCCGAGATTGCCACCGTCGGCGGCATGGTCCGCCAGTACCAGGTGGTGGTCAACCCGGAGAAGCTGCGCGCGCACAGCATTCCCCTTTCCCGGGTAATCGAGGCCATCCGCGCTGCGAATCGCGAGGTCGGCGGCTCGGTGATCGAACAGGGAGAGGCAGAGTATATGGTCCGCACCCGCGGTTATCTGCAGAGCCTGGAGGACATTGAACATATTCCGGTGAGTCTCACCGAGAACGATATTCCCATCTTGCTGCGGGACGTGGCCCGAATTCAGCTCGGCCCCGAGATGCGCCGCGCCGTCGCGGATCTCGACGGTGAGGGAGAAGTAACCGGCGGCATTGTGGTTATGCGTTACGGTGAGAACGCCCTCACCACCATCGCCGCAGTCGAGAAAAAACTCGACTCCCTGCGGCAGGGGCTCCCTGAGGGTGTCGAGATCATACCGACCTATGACCGCTCGGGCCTGATTCAGCGGGCGGTCGACAACCTCCAGGACAAGCTGATCGAGGAGTTCCTGGTCGTGGCACTGGTATGTGTGGTGTTCCTGTTTCACCTGCGGTCGGCGTTCGTTGCGATTATCACCCTGCCGCTCGGAATTCTGACCTCGTTTATCATCATGCAACAGCAAGGCATTAACGCCAACATCATGTCCCTCGGCGGCATCGCCATCGCCATTGGCACCATGGTGGATGCGGCCATCGTCATGATCGAGAACGCCCACAAGCACCTGGAACGGGCCGGCCCCGGTCTTAACAGTGAACAGCGCTGGCAGGTGATCACCCGGGCAGCCGAACAGGTTGGCCCGGCCCTGTTCTATTCGCTGCTGATCATCACGCTGAGCTTCCTGCCCGTCTTCACCCTCGAGGGCCAGGAGGGACGCCTGTTCGCGCCACTGGCTTATACCAAGACCTGGGCCATGGCCGCCGCGGCCGGGCTGGCGGTTACCCTGGTCCCGGTTCTGATGGGGTACCTGCTCCGTGGCAGGATTCCCTCGGAGCAGGAAAATCCACTGAATCGTGTGCTCATCCGGCTGTATCGGCCAGCCCTGGCACGGGTTCTCGGGGCACCGTGGACCACTCTGCTGGCCGCCCTGCTGCTGGTACTCAGCCTGTTCATCCCTGTAGTTGGCATCACCGGACTCGTGACGCCGCTGAAATGGCCCCTGCTTGCCGCCGAATATGCCGGTTTCGACAACGCCGGACAGGCCGCCAGCCGTTTCGAAACCTGGCAGGATCAGGCAGAAAACAACTGGCGGAAACGTTTCCGAGATCATCCCCTGCTGTCCCGGCTGGGGACCGGCCTGGGTACGGAATTCATGCCCGAGTTGTTTGAGGGCGATCTCATGTACATGCCGACGACCCTGCCGGGCATTTCCATCGGCAAGGCCCGTCAACTCTTGCAGCAAACCGACCGACTGATCGGGCAGCTACCTGAAGTCGAACGCGTCTTCGGCAAGATCGGCCGCGCCGAAACCGCTACCGATCCTGCTCCGCTGACCATGATCGAGACCCTGATCCAGCTCCGGCCACGCGACCAGTGGCGTCCCGGCCTGACACTGGAGAAGCTGATCGAGGAACTGGATTCCAGTGTGCGCTTCCCGGGACTGACCAACGCCTGGATCATGCCCATCAGGACCCGCATCGATATGCAGGCCACCGGCATCAAGACTCCGGTAGGCGTCAAGGTCGCCGGACCGGATCTGGCGGAGATCGAACGCATCGGCCGGCAGCTGGAACAGGCTCTGCTGCAGGTGCCAGGGACCGTTTCAGCCTACTCGGAACGGGTCACCGGCGGGCGCTACATTGAGATCCTGCCCCGGCGGCTGGAGGCCGCCAGGCTCGGTCTCAACATCGATGACATCAACCAGGTCGTGAGTGCCGCCATCGGCGGCATCAATATCAGCGAGACGGTGGAAGGGCTGGAACGCTACCCGGTCAATGTGCGCTTTCCTCGCGAGCAGCGTGATGATATTCATAAACTGCGCGAACTGCCTCTGATTACCCCGGCTGGTGCGCAAATCCCCCTGTCGCAGATCGCCGATGTCAGGGTGGTGGATGGTCCACCCATGCTGAAGAGCGAGAATGCCCGCCTCAACGGCTGGACATTTGTCGACATCCGCGGTGTCGACCTGGGAAGTTATATCCACGAGGCGCAGCAGGTGGTCAGGGACCGTGTTTCCCTGCCGCCGGGTTATTCCATTACCTGGTCCGGACAATATGAGTATCTGCTGCGCGCCCAGGAAAAGCTCGCCCGGGTATTGCCGCTCACCCTGACTATCATCTTTGTGCTGTTGTACCTGATCTTCCGCCGCACCGGGGAAGCGGCCCTGGTAATGCTCACCCTGCCCTTCGCCCTCGTCGGGGGCTTCTGGTTGCTGCTGGTGCTTGGTTACAACCTCTCTGTAGCCGCAGCCGTGGGTTTCATCGCCCTGGCCGGTATCGCAGCCGAATTCGGGGTAGTGATGCTGATCTACCTGAACAATGCGCTCGAGAGCTGGCGTGAACAGGGCCGGCTCGTAACCGAAGACGATCTCAAGGCAGCCATCATGGAAGGCGCGGTGCAGCGGGTGCGGCCCAAGGCGATGACCGTGGCCGTGGTGGTTGCCGGCCTGCTGCCGATCATGCTCAGCGAGGGCACGGGATCGGAGGTAATGCAGCTCATTGCCGCCCCCGTCATAGGCGGCATGATCACCGCTCCCCTGCTCTCCCTGTTCGTCATGCCGGCGATCTATCTGCAATGGATGCGGCGCGAGCTGGGTTAATATCCCGGTAGCTGCTGACGGGGTCGCTTCAACCACTCCCGGGAACGGCTGTTCCGGTGTCCGTCGGCGCGACCTCATCGGCCTGCTTCTGTCCAGGCTTGATCCGCTGGTAGGTCTTCGGGACCTGCATGAGTTCATTGTCTATGTACTCGTAGGAAACCGACTGGAGCATCTGGCCAGCTTCACCATCAAGCAGGCGGCTGTTGATGGAAACGATCCGTTCATCTGCGGTGGCGGCACCCACCCACCCAAGGCCCAGGCGGCGGGCCGTAGTGAACATACGCGACAGGGTGATCATCTCACGGCTGGTCAGTCCCAGCTCACCGGTACCCGCCATACAATGCTCGGCAACCGGCTGCTTGTCGACTTTTTCGATGACTACCCGGCAGCCAATACCAGCCACACTCTCTTTCTTCCGGCTGGCCGCGAGTGTTGGCTCCGCGGCTAATATGGTAATCCCGCCGGCAACCTCATGTGCCGGGTCCAGTCCGGCTGTCTGCTCTGTTGGTGAGGTTGCCCCGGAAGGCGTCACCGTGGCTTCGGTTTGCTGTCCTGTTGCCGCCGTATCAGGCTTCTCCTCTGCGGCGGCAACCGCACCCGGCAGAATGGGCCGCGGCAATTTCTCGAAGGTATATTGCTGCCGGGACCGATCCACATCGGCGATCGTCAACAGGCCGGTATCGATCACCCAGTAGCGGTTCGGATCGGAATCCATATCCACTCTGATGAAACGACCTCGAATATTGAAAGTATGCACGGTCTTCCCCGCATTGGCCGTGACCGTCTCATAGACGAGCGTGGCATCTGCGCAGGCCATCGAGGCAACGGTAAAAAGCCCGGCAAAAGCAAGGCTGGTGAATGCGTTGATGTGACAAGTCATTTTTAGTCCTTTTGCAGTTTTTTTACTTTCAATCGATGTTTATATGAATACAATAACAAATGCAAGCTGCGGCCTCACTGCAATCTTGCACAGGATGGCTGCAAGGATTCATGGTCTCAACTGCAGGCAATTCAGGACGAGCACCACCTTGCAGTTTCCTCCCGGGGGACCCGCATCAAGGAAAATAACCAGGAGATAAAAACATGCGGTTAGCAACACCTGTTATACATAGCCTCTGGCTGGCACTCGCAGTATACAGCCCGCTTTTTGCGGCTGAAACCGTCCCACTCGAAACCGAGTCTGATCGCATCAGTTATAGCCTTGGTCATCAGCTGGCCGGGGATCTGAAAGGCCAAGCAGTGGAACTCGATGAAGCAGTGATGCTACAAGGCCTGCGGGATGGTCTTTCAGGGAATAAACCCCAACTGGACACTGAGGAGATGCAGACCCTGCTCCTGAAGATGAAGCAGGAAATCCTTGAGAAGGACCAGGAACAACGGCTTGCCAGAATTGAAAGCCGCCGCATCAAGGCAGAACAGACCCGCAAGGAGGCAGAGGAGTTCCTCACGACCAATGCCAGTAAACCCGGCGTAAAGACCCTGCCGAGCGGACTGCAGTACAAGGTCATCGAACCCGGCAAGGGCAGGAAGCCGACCCTCTCGGACAGCGTCATCGTGCATTACCGCGGTAAACGTATTGACGGCAACGAGTTTGGTTCATCCTACGGCGGCGAACCGGACAGCTTCCTTGTCAAGGATGTCATCCCCGGCATGCAGGAGGCATTACAACTAATGCCAGAGGGCGCCAGGTGGGAACTCTACATACCACCGGATCTCGCCTTCAGAAAACGTGGGCCGCTGGAGGATCAAGCCCTGATCTACGAGATCGAGTTGCTTGGTGTAGGCAGTCCCGCGGCTGTGGAGAAAAACGGGCAGCCCTGAACTTCGCTGTCCGGCTAGGCGGCCTTCAGCCTGTGTGACGCCGACCCGGTTTCAAACTCAACGGACTGTAACAAAAAAATGGCATCCGCGAGGGACGCCATTAAGGGGGAAAAATAAATAACCTGCTTTACATCGGAGTAACTGCCTGTATTTACAGTTTCAGCGCCAGATCGTTCGAGCCGCCTGTCAATATGACTGATGGTCGAAACCGGTATCATCTGCGGGGTTACTGAATGTACGCATCATCTTTGCTGCAAGTCGTTTCCTGGTAGGTGTTCCTCTTTTTCAGTGGCTCCTTGATTGTTGCCGATATAGTCGCGTAGCCCCCGTGGGTTGCATCTTCCGGCACAACCAAGGTTGAATTGACAATATAGGTCACGTTGTACACGCCAGGTACTATCGTCGCGCTATTCGTTACATCTGACCCATCGTAGCTGGCGTTGATGGTGATCGTCGGGTTATGCCAAGCGCCGGTATATGACGGAACCCGGACCACCTTGACGGTGTATTTCATGGTTGGGACCAAGGGGCCATCCACCAGGATGCTGCATTCAGTTTGCGGAGTGGATTGGGGTTTTTTCGCCATGGCGATACCGGGCAGCAACAGCGCGCAACAAAGCGCCAGTATCGTGATCCGGGATTGCATGCCACGACTCGACTGCCAGTGGCAATTGCGGGAAGTATTTACTGTATTTGCATATATTCGGTTTACTGATTTCATGATACTCACCTCATTCAAATTTTATGGAACTGTTGGATGCATTACCTGCGCAATTCCTTTGCATCTCGCCGGATATTCTCGATACCCGGTAAAAATTCTGTGCAGATCCAGCTGCTAGTAACTGGAGACAATTGTACCTCT
>Ga0316193_10001216_pt1 | contig 17135 bp, 21 predicted proteins | sample MerIslsedime2_MG_FD_207735 | JGI IMG/M metagenome (GOLD analysis project Ga0316193, IMG submission 207735) | Coastal sediment microbial communities from Maine, United States - Merrow Island sediment 2 | ecosystem: Environmental > Aquatic > Marine > Coastal > Sediment | place: USA: Maine... | reverse complement strand
CTTTTTTCACTGCATAGGTACCGTCATGCCCGGAACAGCGTTCAATCGCCTCCACCCTGGTATCCGGTACCAGTTGCAACACGTCACGGGTTTTCATACCAATATTCTGTACGCGCAGATGACAGGCCACGTGGTAACTGATTTCGCCGAGACTGTTTTTGAAATCTGTTTTCAGCTTTTCGTGCCGGTGACGGATGGCAAGATATTCAAACGGGTCATAGATTGCATCACGCACCTTAGCCACATCCGCGTCATCCGGGAACATCAACGGCAGTTCCTGCTTGAACATCAGCACACAGGAAGGTACCGGCGCAACGATATCCCAGCCGCTGTCCACTAATGCGGCAAGGCGCGGAATGTTGAACTCTTTTGCCTTTGCTACCGCCTCCAGATCACCCAGTTCCAGTTTCGGCATACCGCAACAGCGCTCGCTATCCACCAGGCGTACCGGGATGTCATTGTGCTCAAAGACAGCGATCAGGTCTTCCCCGAGTTCCGGTTCGTTGTAATTTCCGTAACAGGTGGTGAACAACGCCACTTTGCCCTGCGTTGGCCCGGCTTGAGAACCCGCCGTGGCGTTTTTGTTACGCGAACCGTCCAGGCGGCGGCGCAGGGTTCGGCTGTGATAGTCGGGAAGGTGTGCATCGGGGTGTACTTCGAACAGTTCTTCAACCACGCGCCGGCCAGCGCGCGTCTTATTGACCGTGTTTACAACAGCAGACACCACCGGTATTCCGGCCAGCCTGCCAACCGTATCAGTTGAGCTCAGGATACGGTCACGCGTTCGTATCTTGCCCTGACTATGTCTTACAGCCTTGGCGCGCAGCATGAGGTGCGGGAAGTCTACGTTCCACTCGTGTGGCGGCACATACGGACACTTGGTCATATAACACATGTCGCACAGGTAGCAATGGTCGACCACCTCCCAGTACACGCGCTTATCAACTCCATCCAGTTCCATGGTGGGCGAATCGTCAATCGCATCAAACAGGGTCGGAAACGCATTACACAGATTGAAACAGCGACGACAACCGTGGCAGATATCGAAAACCCGCTCCAGCTCGTTCATCAGGGAGGCTTCATCGTAGAAATCCGGATTTTTCCAGTCCAGTGGATGACGGGTTGGTGCTTCCAGACTGCCTTCGCGAGCGGGCATTGGCTTCTCCCTGCTGATATTGCTTCCCCCCACGCCAAGCGTGAAGAGCAAAGTTTAATAAATAAGCCAGCACCAAACTGGCAGGGTACCAGGCTGTAGGAGCGGCCTCCCTGGCCGCGAACAGGGTCGGCGGAGCACCAACCTTTCGCGGCCAGGGAGGCCGCTCCTACAGTTTTCTCCGCAAACCGCAAAAATCGAAGACTAGTCGTCCAGGACGTCCAGCGCTTTCTGGAAACGGTTGGCGTGTGAGCGTTCGGCCTTGGCCAGGGTCTCAAACCAGTCAGCGATTTCGTCGAAATCCTCTTCGCGGGCAGCCTTGGCCATACCCGGGTACATGTCGGTGTACTCGTGGGTTTCACCGGCGATTGCAGCCTTCAGATTATCCGCGGTAGCACCAATCGGCAGACCTGTAGCCGGGTCACCAACAGCTTCCAGATACTCCAGGTGGCCGTGGGCGTGACCGGTCTCACCTTCCGCGGTGGAACGAAATACCGCCGCCACGTCGTTATAACCCTCTACGTCGGCCTTGGCTGCAAAATACAGGTAGCGACGGTTGGCCTGGGATTCGCCGGCAAATGCGGCTTTCAGATTGTCTTCGGTTTTACTTCCTTTCAGATCCATATTTTATGACCTCCTAACGGGTGGGTAAAAAAGCAGCTGCCATGATTTAGACTTAGTCTAAACAGGGCTCGAAATCTAGCTCAGTGCTCGCAGGCTGTCAATCACTATCCCTGCCACGGGGAGTATACACTTCGTATTTGACCTGCCCGGGAGTCAATTGTAACTTACCCGGCTCGAATACCGGAGAGTGGATGTGCCCAAACGCAGTCCGAAAAAACCCGACTTTGAAACCGCCCTGGCGGAACTCGAAGCGCTGGTGGAGAAAATGGAGCAGGGCGACCTTAGCCTCGACGAATCGCTGCAGCAATTCGAACGCGGTGTCCAGTTGACGCGATCCTGCCAGCAGGCGTTGAAAGACGCAGAGCAAAAGGTCCAGATCCTGCTGAAGAAAAGCGGTCAGGAAACGCTGGAGCCGTTTGACAGTGACACTGAATCACCCTGAACCGGGCGAGTTTGCGGAATATTGCCAGCAGCGCGTGGAAAAGGCGCTGCAGCAGTTTCTGCCGGCAGAATCCACCCTCCCCACCCAACTGCACAAGGCCATGCGTTATGCCGTGCTGGGTGGTGGCAAACGTATTCGTCCGTTGCTGGTATACGCGGCCGGTCGCGCCCTGGGCGCACCTGACCAGGCGCTGGATGTCGCCGCCTGCGCGGTCGAGTGCATGCACGCCTATTCACTGGTCCACGATGATTTGCCGGCCATGGACGATGATGACCTGCGACGCGGCAAACCGGCGTGTCACAAAGCATTTGGCGAAGCCCAAGCGATTCTCGCAGGCGACGCCCTGCAGACGCTGGCCTTTGCCCTGCTGGCACACGAGCCTATGGGCACGGTTACGACCGAGCAGCGTCTGCACATGATTGAACGACTGGCACTGGCATCCGGTTCACGCGGCATGGCCGGTGGCCAGTCCCTTGACCTGACGGCGGTCGGCAAACAGCTCGATATTGCCGAGCTGGAAGATATGCACATCCATAAAACCGGTGCCCTGATACGGGCATCGGTACTGCTGGGAACCCTGTGTACCGAAAGCGCGCCGGAAAAACAGGTGCAAGCCCTGGACCACTATGGCAAATATATCGGCCTTGCGTTCCAGGTCCGGGACGACATTCTGGATGTCACCGGCAACACCGAACAACTGGGTAAACAGGCCGGCGCCGACAGGGCACTGAACAAACCCACTTACCCGTCTCTGCTGGGCCTGTCCGGCGCCCGTGAACGCGCCCGTGAGCTGCATCAGGCGGCTATCGACAGTCTGGCCTGCCTGGATGGGCGTGCTGCCCCGTTACGCTGGTTGTCCAACTACATCGTTGGCCGTTCGAACTAGCAGGCTGCTGGAATAGTCTGCCAGACTGTCCAGAACTCACGCCAAACAACCGGCAAATTGCTGTTTTTGCTTGCCAGCGGAGCGCTAAGCGCAGATAATTCGCGCCTCTTTGCTGTACATCCGGTTATGGAATCCACCGCCAATCTGCCCCTGCTGACTCGCATTGATTCACCGGCCGACCTGCGCGCGCTGGATGAAATCGAGCTAACGGCACTGGCCAGCGAGGCGCGCCGTTTCCTGATTGAGTCGGTATCCAAATCCGGCGGCCACCTGGCGGCAAATCTCGGCGCTGTTGAACTGACTATCGCCCTGCACTACGTCTTCGATACCCCGAACGACCGGCTGATATGGGATGTCGGGCACCAGAGCTACCTGCACAAGATTATTACCGGCCGGCGCGAACAAATGGACAGCCTGCGCCTGAAAGATGGTCTGGCCGGCTTCCCCAGGCGCGATGAAAGCCCCTACGACAGCTTCGGTGTCGGTCATTCCAGCACCTCGATCAGCGCCGCGCTGGGCATGGCCATCGCCGCTGCGGGCGATGCAAGCCAACGCCGCGTGGTGGCTATTATCGGCGATGGCGCCATGAGCGCAGGGCAGGCCTTCGAGGCCCTGAACCACGCCGGCACCCTGGACGCCAACCTGCTGGTAATACTGAACGACAACGACATGTCGATTTCACCCAACGTCGGTGGCCTGTCGAATTATCTGGCGCGAATCCTGTCCGGGCGTGTGTACGCCACCATGCGCGAAGGCAGTAAGAAAGTCCTGCAGAAAATGCCCTCGATGTGGGAACTGGCGCGGCGCGCCGAAGAACACATGAAAGGCATGGTGATTCCCGGTACGCTGTTCGAAGAACTGGGTTTCAACTACATCGGTCCTATCGACGGCCACGACATGGACGCCCTGGTCAAAACCCTGGGCAACGTTCGTCATTTGAAAGGACCACAACTGCTGCACGTTGTGACCCGCAAGGGCAAGGGTTACCAGCCCGCTGAACAGAATCCGTGCAAGTTTCACGGGGTCGGCAAGTTCGACCCGGAAACCGGACAGGGGACGTCAGCACCCGGCAATGCCAAAACCTACACCCAGGTATTCAGCGACTGGATCTGTGACATGGCGCAGCAGGATGACAAACTTATCGCCATCACGCCCGCCATGCGCGAAGGCTCTGGCCTGGTGGCATTCTCGGAAAGATTTCCGCAACGCTATTACGATGTCGCCATCGCCGAGCAACACAGCGTCACCCTGGCCGCCGGCATGGCCTGCGACGGCTTGAAACCGGTGGTCGCCATTTACTCCACCTTCCTGCAACGCGCCTACGATCAGCTGATCCACGACGTCGCCCTGCAAAACCTGCCGGTACTGTTTGCCATAGATCGCGCCGGCCTGGTAGGCGCTGATGGCCCTACCCACTCGGGCAACTACGACACCAGTTTCCTGCGCTGTATCCCCAATATGACACTGATGGCGCCGGCCGACGAAAACGAGTGCCGGCAGATGCTATCAACCGGTTTCCACCTGGATGGCCCGGCTGCAGTACGCTATCCGCGCGGCACAGGACCCGGCAGGGCCATCGAGCCCGGCCTGGACGTACTGCCGCTCGGCAAAGCCGAGATTTGCCGTGCAGGCGAGGATGTCGCCCTGCTGGTCTTCGGCAGCCCGCTGGCCGAAGCGCTGGTCGCCGCACAACGCCTCAATGCCACAGTGGTTAACATGCGCTTTATCAAACCCCTGGACGAGGCCTGCATTCTGGAGCTGGCCGCCACTCACCGGGTGCTGGCCAGCATCGAGGATGGTGCTATCGCCGGCGGCGCCGGCAGCGCCGTTGCCGAGCTCCTGGCGCAGCATGGCAACCCCGTCCCGCTGGCCATACTCGGTATTCCTGACCAGTTTATAGAGCACGCCAGCCGCGCACAGCAGCTCGCCGAATGCGGCCTGGACGCAGAAAGTATTTACCAGCGTATTCAGCGGGAATTAGCCAGCAGAATTGCAACCCTGCGGGCGGTCGATTAATATTTGACCTTTTCAGTCAGGAATTAATGTGGCCGGGTGCTACACCTTGAAAATTCTCACGGATTTCGCATCCGCGCACACCCTGCGTGACTACCCGGGCGCCTGCGCACGCATGCACGGTCACAACTGGAAAGTCGAGGTGGAAGTGAATGCCGGCGGCCTTGATGATATTGGCATGGGTGTGGATTTCAAGGTCATTAAACAGGCCACACGGGATCTCGCCGGCCAGCTGGACCACCGTTACCTGAATGAACTGGAGCAGTTTGCCGAGCTCAACCCAACGGCAGAAAACATCGCCGCCTGGTTTTACAACAGGCTTTCGGCAAAATTGAATAACGAACGAATTGCGGTGCACGCCGTCACCCTGTGGGAAACTGAACGCGCCTGCGTGCGTTACACCGAGGAAACAACATGAGCAAACAGGACGCGGCAACGCCAATCAGCGACTCCATCGCTGACGTGCAGAACAGCCCCGATACCCGACACATTGCCATCGACAAGGTAGGCATCAAGGATATCCGTCACCCGGTGCGCGTTAAGGACCGCAGCGAGGGCGAACAGCACACCATCGCAAGCTTCAACATGTATGTGAACCTGCCGCACAACTTCAAGGGCACGCACATGTCGCGTTTCGTGGAGATCCTCAACCTGCACGAACGCGAGATCAGTGTGCAATCGTTCAGGGAAATGCTGGGTGAAATGACCGAGCGCCTGGAAGCGGAAGCCGGTCATATCGAAATGACCTTCCACTACTTCATCAACAAGACCGCACCGATCTCCCAGGTACAGAGCCTGCTTGACTATGAAGTCTCCTTCATCGGCGAGATCCGTGATGGCACCCCGGAAATGAAGATCAAGGTCGTCGTGCCGGTTACCAGCCTGTGCCCCTGTTCCAAGAAGATTTCCGAGCGCGGCGCACACAACCAGCGTTCGCACGTTACCGTCACCGCCACCACCTGCGACTTTGTCTGGATCGAGGAACTGATCGAGATGGTGGAAAGCCAGGCCTCCAGCGAACTGTACGGCCTGCTTAAACGACCGGACGAGAAATACGTAACTGAACGCGCCTACGACAATCCCAAGTTCGTGGAAGACATGGTGCGTGACATCGCCGCCGTCATGAACAAGGACGAACGTATCTGCGCCTATATTGTGGAATCAGAGAATTTCGAATCCATCCACAACCACTCCGCCTACGCGCTGATAGAGCGCAACAAGAAGACCGACACCCTGGTCGACGGCTGACGAAGCGTGACGACCACGTTTTTCCAATTAAACCATTGAAGCACGGACGGTAGGGGTAATACACTTGAGGCACCATGCCTAAACGCATCGCCCTCAATGGAAAAACGACCGGCACTGCACGCGAGCTCATGCTCAAATCCGTGTTGTTCGGCAACCTGGAGCCAGCGCAACTCGACACCCTGCTGCAACACACCCGCTCCGCCGCGCTTGAAGAGGGACAGGTGCTGTTTGAACAGCAGCGCCCGGCGAACGAGATCTTCATGCTGCAGTCAGGTCAGGTCAAACTGGCGCGCATCTCTCCTGAGGGGCAGGAGAAAGTCATTGACGTGATTTCACCGGGAAACACCTTTGCCGAGGCCATTATGTTTTCCCGTGCCAGCGTCTACCCGGTGACTGCCGCGGCACTGAGTGCCAGCGAACTGCTGTGTTTCGACACCGCTACCTACGCCGGTATCCTGCGCCAGTCTACCGACGCCTGTTTCGCTATCATGGCGCACCTGAGCCGCCGCCAGCACTGGCTGATCGGAGAGATCGACCGCCTGACGCTGCATAATGCCACCTTCCGGCTCATCACCTACCTGCTCGACCAGGTCCCAAGCACAGATCTGGGCACCTCTGAAGTCAAGCTGAATACCCCCAAACACGTTATCGCCTCGCGACTTTCCATGACACCGGAAACGCTGTCACGCACACTGACCAAACTAAGCCGCGACGGGCTGATCGACATCAACGAACATTCCGTCTTGTTGAAAGATGTCGGACAGCTGCGCAGCTATGCGCAAGGAAACTCGTTGTAAACACATCCACCGGGAATAGCTTGCCGTTCCGGAGGTGCTGTTCAGCCTGCCCCCGGCCACCATTCCCTCAGGGATTCCATAGCAGCGATCGGAAAACGTTGCAACTACTACTTTATTCGCGTATTCATACCCGTAGTTATCACATGGAAAGAGCACTAGTCCGAATATTGTTTCATGGAGGAAACAATGCATGCCTTAACCTGCCTCGCCGTGACCACTGTTATTCTAGCGGTACCCGTTTCTTCGTCCCTGGCGCGCGTCAATGTGTATCGCTGTGAACTAAACAACGGACAGATCAGTTATCAACAGATTCCCTGCCACAGCGGCAGCGAGCCGATGCGGCTCGACAACCGACGCAGTGGCTGGTCTCAGTTGCGCCCGGGTGAAAAGGCATTGCTTGACAGTTACCGGAAAAAAGACGCTACACGCCGTCGCAACCCGGCCAGCCGGACAAAAACGCCGGTCAAAGAGAGCGCGTCCTGCTGGAACAAACGCACACAGCTCAAAGCGGTCCGCTCGAAATTGCGTCGCGGCTATACATTGAAGGAAAGCAACCAGCTGCGTCGCAAACGCGACAACTACGAAGATTATTTACGGCAATTTTGCTCGTAAGAAAACGTGCGTACAACCCGACCAGGTGCTCAATACCGGCCATGAACCTTGGTGATGTAATTATGCAGCTCCACCGACTGCAGGTTCATTTCGCGCAGGATGCGGTGTGCCGTACGTACAATGCCACGCATCAGTCCGTAGACCACCTCCGGTTTCGAGGGCAGCAGTGACTCCAGGTCCTTGCGGCTGATACTGACGACGTCAGTCGCCCCCATCGCGCGCAAGGTCGCCGTGTGCTCGGTGCCATCCACGAAACCCATTTCACCGGCAAGATCACCCTGCTTGAGGATATGCAAGGTAACGATATCACCGCCGGCTGTGGTGCGTTCCACGGCCAGTGCACCGCTGGAGACGATATGCAGGCTTTCATCGGTTTGCCCCTGTTCGATCAAAACCTCTTTGTCGTTCAGGGACCGGGGGGTTGCAATGGAAGACAGATCGTCGCACTGCGACTCGCTCAGGTCGCCGACCAGGGAGGAGTGCTGGATGAGATCGCAGGTATTCGGATTGTTCATTTTGCTTGTCTCCTTGAAGCAGGGTTCCTGACTAAAGCCTAGTACACTTTGTGTCGCCCGACGATGTACGGGCCCTTCCTGAGTGGTTCAACCGGTGGTCAGTTCAGGATAACGGTTGATTCGGCATCAGGGACTTCCCGGATATTTTGTGAAACCGGGCACTGTTTCATGCGCGAGACAATATAGCCGATATCGTCCGGGCTTGCCTGGCCGCTGCCGAGTCGGCCGGAAAAATGCACCTTAAGAGTTTCCATGTTCCAGTCCCGGTCGGCGCCGATGACAATGCTTCCCTCACTGCTGTTCAGCACCAGGCCGCGCTCCGCGCAGTTGACCCTGAAGTACATGTGCTGACAGGTGAACACGGCGTAAACAAATATGTCAAAACCCGGCGAAGTAATACCCAGTTCCATTGGCTGCCACTCGCCCCCGACCCTGTGCTCGACTTCAAGGCTGGCAACCGCGTTGGTATTCCCCTCGTAGGTGCTTTTCAGGCGCATACTGAAATTACGTTCGCTCACGATAATGCCTGTTAAATATAATCGACAGCGTTAAGCCTACTTTAAGTCACAGGGGCCGGGTATTGAGCTGGGTCAAATGCCCGCTGCTTTTTCCGGGCGGAACCCGTCGGCCGGCTGTAAAAAAGGCGTATATACTGATTCAGGCGCTGCCCTGGCAGCAAGACATTAAAGCAATTCGCGTATGGTGAACAGATAGCCGATCCAGGCAATCAGACCACATACTGTCAGGTGGTGTATGCGGATAAAAGCGCACGAGCGGCGACTCAAGGCACGCTTGTCGCGGTTAGTTATCGAGAACAACATGATCTTTCCCTGTAGTGCGAGTTTAGGCTCTGCTACAGCAAACAGTGTGCCACTATCCAGGAATGCACTGAAAATCTTATCATATTGTTTTTACTTGATATATTCGCATCCATGCATCCCGGGTAGCGCCAGACTTCCGACAAATCATCCGCAAAGACGACTGTTTTATGACACCGTCAGGAGTCGCTACGTGATCGCTTCCGCCTGCAGGGAGCCGGAGAGATCGCTCAGTATTTCGCGCAAATCCTCCTGACCGAACAGGCCTTTGAAATATGAAGGCAAGGTGTCCGGGTCAGCGAAATGCGCTTCAAACAGATCCAGTCGTTCCTGTTCATCCAGGCAGCAGATATTGTTTCCGGATACACCAAGACGAAGCAGCGCAGCGACAATCCTGTGCAGCCGATGTTCTGCCTGGGTCAGGTCTTCATCAAATTGCTCCAACCGTCCCAGATCGGATAGATCGCCAGACAAAACCTGGATACTGAGAAAACAGGATTCTGCATAAAGCACGATCATGTCCCTCTCTGCTTCAAGCTTGGCATCCAACTGCTTTTTGATGAATGGATTATCCATAACGGGCTTGCCGGTTTCATACCGCCTCAAGATCTGACTAGGTTTTCGGACAGATCCGCAATAACCTTTATCGAATAGCAGTAGATAAGCCCGTTTGGACTTCAAATCATGGAGTTGAGTAGTATCGGAAAGCTAATACGTCAAATTAATTATGGTATTTCTTCAAAAGGTGTGTACAGTTAATGCCGAGCTGGCCGACACAGGATTTAACAGTGTGTAAACATCCGGGTGGGACCTTGTTTACCAAGTTATCCAGGTTGCTCTTCTATACTCCAGCAGGATTCTTCGCCGTGATGTCTGTACAGGCCATGCACAAGATCGAAGAAATCGCTGACCCCTCTTTACCGGATATTGCTGCAGTCCATTTCGAGCCGGGTAAAGCCCCGGTAATCCTGTATAACCCCATTCTGTGCAGGCAAGCCGGCAGGGCCTTGTGCGAGTTTTACCGCTACCATGAATACGGGCACATTGAACTCAGGCACTATGAACGTAATGATCTCACTGCCCAGGAAGAAGAAAGCGAAGCTGACCGCTGGGCGGCCAAGCATGCCCCGCTACCGGTTGTATTGGCTGCCTACCGGTTTTTTTCGTCCGGCGGTGGCGCTACACCAGTTCACGGTAATAGCCAGGAACGCGCTGCCCGTTTGCTGGCACGAACGGAAAAACTTCTGATCGCACAATTGCCATAGGTATTCAGGGACCAGGCTCACCCAATTCAGCCTGCGGAATCAGTAAAACCAAAAAATGCAACACCCCGGATCAAGGTCTCACTCAAGGAAGCAGCGGACCAATTCCAGCGCGAAGTCATCGAAGACAGCCTGAAAAGACACCACGGCAATCTTGCATCGGCGGGACACGAACTTGGCATCAGCCGCAGCAATTTTTACCGCCTGCTTAAAAGGCTGGAGCTCCGCTAATTACTCTTCCGGCAAAGAGCCACTAGTAACACCTTATCGGTTACGCCTGCCACCGCCATTACCGCCACCCTGGCGTGAACCGTAGCCGCTTCCATACGCCTGGTTGTCGCCCTGACCGTGGCGATTCTTATTGCCGGAGCCGTTGCTGTTGCCCTGGCCATAGCGGTTCATCTTTCCGGTACCATCGCCTTGCCTGCCCGTTTCATTCATCTCACGGTACAGGGCCCGCTCATCACTGCTCATTGACTGCACCCTGTTCTGCATCTCTGCACGATAACCTTCACGATCTTCAGGCGCCATCTCCCGGGCCTGTGAGCGCATCTGCACCATTTCATCGTTGCTGAGATTTTCATAATCTGCTGCTTCGGCCCAACTTACAGATCCTGCAGTCAATGCCAAAACCCCTGCCACTGTCTTCAACCAATATGTCATCTAAATACTCCTCTTGTGGTTTCGCATCATGGTTTGATACTGTGCAGATATACCAATCACCCAACCTGCACTGCATATTATGAGAGCGAGCTGTTCCGCAATTATTTCCATCCGGATCTAAATTGTTTCAAATTGTTACAGCTACAAAACGCAGGGGACGGGCGTATTAGCGAAGGGGTATCCAGCAGTGAAAAATATACTCGTGGCAATCGATGATTGTGAGACCACAACTATAACAACGCCCATAATGGAGCGAACCCTTGAACTGGCAAGCGCCTTTTCGAGCAAGGTGTGGATTCTCCACATTGTCCCACATCCGGGCCAACCCCCATTTAATGTAGATAGCAATATGTTACGTGGGGAGGCGGCGGCTGAGCTTCGCCATGAACATGAGTTTCTTCAGCGTCTCGCGCAACGTCTGCGGGATCGGGACATTGATGCCACGGCCCTCCTGGTAGAAGGCGCAACAACCAGAACGATACTGAAAGAATCGGACCGACTGGATATTGATCTGATAATTTTAGGATGTCATAGGCATGGCCTGTTATACGGCGCCTTGATGGAGTTTACGGAAGAAGGGCTGCTGAGCAAATGCCCTCGCCCAATAATGTTCGTTCCTATAACAGGGTAAGCACCCAACGACACTAGCTGTGGTGCCACGACGCCGACCCCTCGTTGCCCAGGAAACCGGCTCGTCAATTCAGCGAGACCAATGACGCGTTTCAAGCAGGAAACGAGGCGGCGTTCGCACAACAGGTGTCTGCAGGCGTCCAGGAGTTTGGCAATCAATTCGCTGAAGCGGTAATTTGCTTACTGGTACAACTTAACCTGAACGCCGATATTGGCGCCACGATCGACTGCGCGCAAACCGCACTCTCGAAGTCCCACACGGCGTCACTCCCACTCCGGAAGCGGATTGAGTTGCTACGGAAAACCGGAAAAAACCGCGACAATAATTTGCCGCGGTTTTCGCGCTCTTTGCAGAGCGTTATGATTGACCGGTTAATCTAATGCGCTCTGTTTTTTTTCGAAACTGGTAGCAATAATAAAGCCGGATAGAAACACGGCTGCGCAAATCAGCCCATAGACCGTAACCACATCAAAAGTCGCTGTTTGCCCCATTATCTGTACTTGAAAGGCTCCAAAATTAAGCATGTTCTGTCCCTGTTTAACCATACGAAAAATTGCCGCGCGGACAGAACGCCCGCCGGCACTGCAAGTTAGCGGCAGCTTCCGGGCGATCTAAACGTCTAGCTGAATCAGCTGAATCATCATTATTTGAGGTCAGAGTAAAAACTATGGAATATTTTCATTGAGATGTTAGGCTAAAAATTCAACAATCAGCTCAAGGACGAACTGATGGCATGTTTGAAACGGATATACCCTCCGGGCATCCCTCAGCATATTATTCAACGTGGAAACAACCGGCAGGTATGCTTCGCGTCGGAAGACGATTTTTTCCTGGAAGATGCAAATGATTACCGCACTGCGATGACCTGGCCGGAATATTTCCGGTACAGCCTGACGGCATGGGAAAGATTAGCCAGCAATAACAGGTTGGAAAGCAGCATTGCTGTCGCTGCGACATAGACCAGGAAACCTTGCGAAAATACCGATGCAACAAGTAGCAGCAGGCCGATCACATGAAACATAAACTGTATTTTCATAGGTTGCATATTGATAACTTCGTGGATATTCGGTGTGTAGAATTTTGTTCCGGGTTTGAGCTTCCCCATGACCACCGGCATGCGTAGATTAAGCCATACCAGGAAAGGAACGATCTTGTAGAGCATGCCGTTAATAATGGATACCGCGAACCCGGCTAACAGCAACAGCCCCGACAAAACCGATACGTCTGCCCCGACAAGCGTCCCACCAAAATAGCCGTACAGATTAATGCCTGCGCCGAGCATCAGGCACAGCATGCCAATCCGCCAGAACCAGTTGGTTATATCGAACCGTTTTCTGCGACGCTTTGCCAGCAGATACAGGGTAACGGTTGCGTAGACCAGCATCAGGATACTCACCAGGACAACGGCAACCTGTTCCAGACCTCGCAATGGCAGCAAACTGCCCGCACACAGAAGAAGCATCAATAGATAAACCAGCCGTTTGTTGAGCAGGTCTGGATAGGACGGTGTTGTCAGGAACATGGGGATCACTTGCTCGGAAACACCGATGGCAAGGACAAGTATCCAGCCGATAACACCCCAGGCAGCATGATAGTTTGTTAACGAGCGATTCAGGGGCACCACTTCAGAGGCATGCCCCGAGGCCAGGTAGCCACCAATCACGACGGTAACGATCAGTCCGAGTGCGGCAAGTTGAACTGCACGTGCGGTGGTTCTGGCCTTTCCCGCTTTGAAAATGGCAACAAGAACACCCGCGCCAAACAGGATTAATACCGGAACGAGAAGAATGATGGCGGCTGCAAACAGTGCCGGGACCTGTGCCAGGAAAGCAAAGACCAGACACAGCGTACCTGCTGAAATCAACAGGTGCGCAATCACGGCAACGCGTTCTGCCTGCTGCAAAGCAGCGCCCATGACCACCGGCAGCATCTGGAACAGGGCGCCCAGCATGGCCATCGCGATATAACCCAGGGTAAAGACATGGGCAACGGCCAGCGGCGCCGGCAGCCAGCGGGACTGGAACAGCTGGCCGCCATCCAGAAAAATAATGCCGGCTGCGATCACGCCGAAAACCGGGACCGTTAAAAAAAACCGTACCGGCGTCCAGAAGCCGGGGGCATTCTCCAGTGAGAGCGCACCCGGGTTCACTGCTTGTCTTTCCGGATACTGATCAGGTAGGTGCGGTTTTTTTCATTGTATTCAGTTTTATACTGCCAGCCCCTTTCCATCAGGATGGGATACAGAAGCAGTGGTTCCCGCCAATGGGTGACATTGAGTTGTTCATCGCTTTGCAGTGAGTCCAGTTCGCCGAGAATCCGCTCCAGCGGTTCCGGCGCTTCCAGCCCCCGAACATCCAGGCTCCGCATTTTCACTATTCTGAAGGCGCAAAGCCCGACACTTTAGCGACAAGCTCCTGCAACGACCCTTGCAGGGCCTGGTCCGCCATCGGGTACAGCACCTGTTCCTCCTTGACATTGTGCTGCTGCAGGAAAAGAAAGAAGGTTTCCGCTGTCCCCAGCACTTCGTCCCTGTCTCTGGCCTGAACGGCATCGCCCATGCGCTGCAGCAATGCCCTGAGTTCAACGTGTTCACCCCGCATCACCTGCGTGGGCCCGGCCTGCATGCCGGTTTTTTCCTCGAACAGCGGGAACAGCGCCTCTTCCTCATTCACGAAGTGTTGCAGGGTATCCCGGCTCAGCTCCATATATAAGGATTCGGCCTGTGGCCAGTCATCCCGGCTGACAGCCTCTTCCATTTGCTCGAACGCTGTGTCGCAGGCCCGGTGCTGGGCGCTGAAGAATTCGCTGATTGACGTCATTGGTGTTCCTTTTCGATGCTGCAGGCGGCCGGATTCTCCAGCCCCTGACTCCCGGGCAACGCCTTGTCCTGGGCCCGTCCCCCGGGCACTGCCAGGATTGAGGGCGATATATTAAACGCCAGGGAACAATAAATTTTAATTATGAAGAATCCTGATCTACTTGACATAAATCAAGGATGCGTCAATCGATATTCAAGATCATTGCGGCAATTAGTCGCACATAAACCAAAGTACTTTCACGAGCGATGTCCACGAAGGAGAGATCCATGGCTGATCCAGGCAATAGTCCCAATGACGAAGAAGAGCGTATCCCGGCGATGCAGTCCCTGCTGGAAAACCCGTTCCTGCTGCTTTTCATCGGCGTCGCAATGCCCGCGGTGTTTTATATCATCTGGGGCATTATGGAAATCGTCACTGTACCCATTGCACCATAATCAACTCCCAGGGAGGAGAACCCAGCCATGACCTCTTATTTACCGCCTGCCCAGCGCATCTGGTGGAAAGAACCCGTTGGTCGTCAGGAGATCGTGTGGATCGGCATCGCACTGGTGTGGTGCCTGATTATGTTTTTCATGATGCCGTACTGGCATGTCTACGGGAAACAGAACCTGTCCAACGAGGCCTACAAGACCACGCCAGCCCAGTTCGGCACCAAGGTCCAGGCCATGATCGACCAGTACACCGTCCGTACAGAAACGGACCAGCAGATTCCCGTTGTGGCCCCGCCGGCCGGCAGCGATATCTACATGCTGGGACGGCTGTGGCAATGGTGGCCTATCCTGGAGCTGGAGAAGGACAAGACCTACCGCCTGCATCTCTCTTCCATGGACTGGAACCACGGATTCTCCCTTCAGCCCGTCAACATCAACATGCAGGTCCTCCCCGGCTATGAAATGGTATTGAACATCACGCCCGACACGGCGGGCGAGTTCGGAGTGGTTTGTAACGAATACTGCGGCATCGGGCACCACAGCATGCTCGGCAGAATCTACGTGAAGGAGTGATAAGACATGTCTAACTTTAGACTCTGCCCCGACACGGGCCTGTTTTTCGACAAGAACGCGGAAAGCCTGATCAAGGTCAACGCGGTCGCCGCTGTTGTCTCCCTGCTGGTCGCCGGCATCCTGGCACTGGGCGTCGCACTGACACGCTGGCCCGCGGTGCATCTGCTGCCCGCCGACCAGTTCTACATGTTCCTGACGGCACACGGCATCGATGCGCTGCTGTTCTGGATCATTTTCTTTGAAATCGCGATCCTCTATTTTGCATCATCGACATTGCTGAGATGCAGGCTGGCCGCACCCCGATGGGCCTGGCTGGGCTTCGCCCTGATGCTGATCGGAGCGGTCACGACCAATGTGGCAGTCTTCCAGGGCAGCTCCAGTGTCATGATGACCTCCTACGTGCCCATGCAGGCAGCGCCTCATTTCTACCTGGGCCTGATCCTGTTTGCAGTGGGCGCCCTGGTCGGTTGTTTCGTGTTTTTCGGCACGCTGGTCATCGCCAGGAACGAGCGCACCTATGAAGGCTCCATTCCCCTGGTCACCTTCGGCGCAGTAACCGCCGCCATCATCGCGGTATTTACCATCGCCTGTGGCGCTATTATCCTGGTACCGACCTTCCTCTGGTCAATCGGCTACATCGGCTATATCGACCCGGCAATGTACCGCGTGATCTGGTGGGGCATGGGCCATTCTTCCCAGCAGATCAACGTTGCGGCGCATGTATCGGTCTGGTACCTGGTTGCCGGCCTGACCCTGGGCGCCCGTCCCATGTCGGAGAAAGTGAGCCGTTTCGCCTTTCTGCTGTACATCTTTTTCCTGCAGCTGGCCAGCGCCCATCACATCCTGGTGGATCCAGGCATCAGCTCCGAATGGAAAATCTTTAACACCAGTTACGCCATGTACCTGGCGGTCCTGGCCAGTATGATCCACGGTCTGACAGTGCCGGGCGCCATGGAAGTCGCACAACGCGAGAAGGGCTATACCCACGGCATGTTCGAGTGGCTGCGCAAGGCGCCCTGGGGCAACCCGGTCTTCTCATCTACCTTTATCTCTCTGATTATATTCGGGTTTATTGGTGGCATTACGGGTGTTGTGATGGGTACGGAACAGATCAACCTGATCATCCATAACACCATCTATGTCCCGGCTCACTTCCACGCCACGGTGGCGGTAGGCACGACCCTGACGTTCATGGGGCTGACCTTCTTCCTGATCCCGGTCCTGTTCCGGCGCCAGATGATCTTACCCACGCTGGCCAAGTGGCAGCCCTTCCTGTTCGGCGGCAGCATGACCGTACTGATCCTGTTCATGATGGGTGCGGGAACCCTGGGTGTGTCACGACGCCACTGGGACATGGACTTTGCCGGTGCCGCGCTGAGCTTCGAGTACTCGGGCATGGCCTACACCCTGATGGGAATCGCAGGTATCGGTGCTGTCGTTGCAGTGCTCGCCGGCGGGGCCTTCCTGCTCATCACCGTGGGTTCGCTGTTGTGGGGCAAGAAGCTGGATCCGTCAGCCGGCATATTGCAGAGTTTCCTGGGCATACCGCTTTCCTCTGGCAACTATAACGCGAAGCCTGAAGTACTGCCGATGGCTGCAGCGGTTGAAGAGCACGGTTCAGCAGGCTTTGAAGCACCGGGGACCTTTG
>Ga0316193_10001214_pt1 | contig 17145 bp, 12 predicted proteins | sample MerIslsedime2_MG_FD_207735 | JGI IMG/M metagenome (GOLD analysis project Ga0316193, IMG submission 207735) | Coastal sediment microbial communities from Maine, United States - Merrow Island sediment 2 | ecosystem: Environmental > Aquatic > Marine > Coastal > Sediment | place: USA: Maine... | reverse complement strand
GTCCCATCGTCATCGGTCAGGCCTGCGAGTTTGATTATTCCGGAAGCCAGGCCTGTAAAGCGCTGCGTGAAGAAGGGTTTATCGTTATATTAATCAACAGCAATCCGGCCACGATTATGACAGACCCCGAATTTTCGGATAGAACTTATATAGAACCGCTTCGTGCAGATGTGATTGCAAAAATCATAGAAGATGAGCGCCCCGATGCGCTGCTACCCACCCTTGGCGGGCAGACAAGTCTTAATCTTGCGGTTGAACTTGCCGAAAGTGGTATTTTAGAAGAATACGGCGTGGAGTTAATTGGAGCCAAGCTCGAGACGATCCGTCTGGCCGAAAACAGGAATCTCTTTCGCGATGCTATGTGGGAAATCGGCTTGAAGGTTCCTGCGGGCGGGTGTGTTAATTCTCTCGAAGCGGCGGAGGCACTGCGTGATGAAATCGGCTTTCCGCTCATCATTCGCCCTTCATTTACACTTGGGGGTATTGGCGGGAGTGTCGTTTTTAACAGAGAGGAGTTCAGCCGGGCAACCCAGTGGGGATTGAGCGCCAGCCCGGTCACCGAGATATTAATCGAGGAGTCCGTGCTCGGGTGGAAGGAATACGAGCTGGAAGTGATGCGGGATGCGGCGGACAATTTCGTGGTGGTGTGTTCCATCGAAAACTTCGACCCCATGGGTATCCACACGGGCGATAGTATTACTGTTGCGCCCTCCCAAACCCTAACGGACGTCGAATTTCAGGCCATGCGGGATGCGGCCAAGAAAATTATGGCCAAGGTCGGCGTCGAAACCGGAGGGGCCAACATCCAGTTTGCCCTTAACCCGAAAAACGGCAAAATGGTGGTCATTGAAATGAATCCCAGGGTATCACGCAGTTCGGCTTTGGCATCCAAAGCCACCGGTTTTCCCATCGCCAAGATTGCCGCTAAACTTGCTGCGGGTTATTATCTTCACGAGATCCCCAACGATATTACCCGAAAAACTCCGGCATGCTTTGAGCCGGCCATCGACTATGTTGTCGTCAAGATCCCCCGATGGGATTTTGAAAAGTTTCCCGGGAACGACGTCCGATTGAGCTCTCAGATGAAATCGGTTGGCGAAGCCATGGGAATAGGCAGAACCTTCAAGGAAGCGCTGAACAAAACGCTGCGGTCCCTTGAAAACGGCTGGTCCGGGTTCCATGCCAATGGCAATGATTCCGTTAGCCAAATGTCTGATGAAGTCTTGCTGGATGATCTCAGATGGGGAACGCCGGATCGCATCCTGAAAATTTGGCAGGCCCTCACCAGCGGTATTTCTCCCGAAGAAATATCCAAGATTACCCGTATTGACGTTTGGTTTCTGAAAAATCTCCAGCAACTTGTCGAGTTCGAGACTCACATTGCCGAGGAATTCAAACAACGGCGCACGCTCACACCGGAAACCCTCCGAAGCGCAAAACGACTTGGATTCTCAGACAAGCACATCGCCTGGTTGACCGGCAAACTGGAAAATGAAATCCGGAGCCTGCGCAAAGAAAATGGAATATTGCCGTCTTTTAAAATTGTGGACACCTGTGCCGCCGAGTTTGAGTCCTTTACCACTTATTATTATTCCACCTACGACCAGGAAAACGAATCCATCCCTTCAAACAGGAAGAAAGTGATTATTTTAGGCGGCGGTCCCAACCGAATCGGTCAGGGCATTGAATTCGATTACTGCTGTGTGCACGGCATACTTGCCTTAAAAGATCTGGGAATCGAAGCCATCATGATCAACTGCAATCCGGAGACGGTGAGCACGGATTATGACGTGGCCGATAAGCTGTATTTCGAGCCTCTAACCTATGAAGATGTATTGGATGTGATTGAGCTGGAAAAACCGGATGGTGTCATTATTCAATTTGGCGGACAGACACCGCTGAGGTTGGCGCTTGACCTGGAAAGGGCTGGCGTGCCCATATGGGGGACCTCCCCGGATTCCATCGATCTGGCCGAAGATCGCGACCGGTTCGGAGCCCTGTTGGATTCCCTGGATATTCCCCATCCCCAATACGGAACAGCTACGTCCATAGAGGATGCCCTTGAAGTTGGTCAGAGAATCGGATTTCCATTGGTGGTAAGACCTTCCTACGTCTTGGGCGGCCGGGCGATGGAGATTGTTTATGATCTTAAATCGTTAGAACATTACATGCAGCATGCTGTTAGTGCCTCCGAGGAACATCCGGTGCTTCTTGATCGCTTTCTGGAAGACGCTTTTGAGTTTGATGTGGATGCCATTTCCGACGCGGAGCGAACAGAGATCTGTGGTGTCATGCAGCATATCGAAGAGGCAGGTGTACACTCAGGGGACAGTATGGCTGTCTTGCCGCCTTTTTTGCTGAGCCTGGATCAGTATGAAGACATCAAAGAATATACCCGGCTGCTTGCTGAAGCACTAAATGTCAAAGGCCTGATCAACATTCAGTTTGCGATTATGTATGATACACTTAATGTGATCGAAGTGAATCCCCGGGCATCGCGCACGGTACCTTTCGTGAGTAAAGCAACCGGAACTCCTATCGCCAAAATCGCCGCAGAAGTGATGTGTGGTAAAAGATTGGATCAAATCGGTTATACCTTTAAAGACCAATTACCGTACGTTGCCGTTAAGGAATCGGTATTTCCATTCGACCGCTTTGAAAAAGCCGATATTTACCTGCGACCGGAAATGCGTTCTACCGGGGAGGTCATGGGGATTGCAACGACTTTTGGTGAAGCGGTGTTTAAAGCCTTTCAAGCCACCGGTATTACCATTCCAAAGTCAGGCACTATATTTGTCAGCGTGAATGACAATGATAAAGCCCGTGTGCTGCCCATTGCCGAAAGCCTGTATAAATTGGGCTATAAATTGGTTGCCACCCGGGGGACGGCGGATTATATCGCTGGCCGGGGCATTCCGGTGGAGACGGTATTGAAAGTTAGCGAGGGACGTCCGGATGTCGTCGATTACATCAAAAACGACAACATCGATCTTATTATTAAAACCCCTTTAGGGCAACGATCCCGCAAGGATGAATCCCCTATTGGCTGGACGGCGATTAAGCACCGAGTTCCGTTCATTACCACCCTTTCCGCTGCCGAAGCGATTGTGCGAGGTTTAAAAGCCCAAAGAAATAAACCATTTGAATATCAGTGCCTACAGGAATACTATAAATCTCACTAATACTGGGAAAGACGAATTAGTCAAAAACCAAAGCATAAGCTGCTGTTAATCCTATCACCGTAATGCATATCTTTCGTCGTAATATTCATCAACCCATATGCGTCTTCCTTAATTTTCAATCCGACATGTTATCTTATTCAGTAGAAAGTGTATAATTTTGCAGCACTACGTTGCAATAATCGACTAAAATAACTCTTGACAGTTTTGATTTAAAAAAATAAATAACACTATTTGGCAGATGAGATCCAATCAAAATACCCAGCTATATATTTTTTGTTTAAATAACTTATCAACGAAATTGTTGTCATGACGGAAACCGCCCTTTTAGACTACATGTACATCTTTCTTTTCCTCGTTGTGGGTTTTATCGGAGGATTTGCACCGTTTATCCTCAACTGGTTTATTCGCCCCAAAAGAATACATCAAAAAAAATCTCTGGATACATATGAATGCGGGATGGATATCTACGGTAAAGCCTGGGATTACCGCTATGGCGTTGCCTATTATCTTTACGCACTCATTTTTCTCGCATTTGCTGTCGATATCGTGTATCTGTTTCCGGTTGCAGCGGCCTATGACAAGGTATCCGGCATTCGTGGAATTGTGGAGATGACTATCTTTTTGGGAATTCTGATCCTAGCTATTGTTTATGCCTGGGCTAAAGGAGTATTCACGTGGGAGAGGAAAATAAAAGTTCGCCGACAAGACTAGACTTAAAGGTCTTCGGCCAGCGCATGGGCAGTGCGTTTGAAAACGCCTTGCCGAACCCATTGTTGGAATCGCCTATGACAAGTCTGATAAGGCGGATACCGTTTCTTTACTTCTATGAGTTGAAGAAGTTATTATCATATATTGATTTGTACAGGTGTTATGAATATCTATTAATAGATCACATTCATCCTCACAGGAGTTAGAGGTCCAGAACCATTCCGATTTCATCACAATGGAAATATTTCGGGCAGCGGCTGCATTCGCCCCATACCTTGTGCGGAAGTTCCGATCTGTCTTGTGGCCTGAATCCAAGCGTTTTGAAGAAATCTTCGGTTAAAGTGAACGTGTACAAATGCCGTATACCCAGTTGTTTGGCCTCTTCTTTCATGACTTCGACTAATTTGCTTCCCAGGCCCAGGTGCTGGTAATCCGGATGAATCGCAAGCGCTCTGATCTCGGCAATATCTTCCCAAAGCACATGCAGGCTTCCACAGGCCACAATAAGGTGCAATAGTTCTCTGGTTTCCGTCATGCTGTAAACCGGAACTTTGCTGTCGCAGGCGATTACAAAATCCCTGATATTTTCATACAGGTATTGGGGACCTCTAGGAAGCATTAAATTCATTGCCGCAAAGGCGTTCACCAATTCGAGAATTTCTTCTACGTCCCTAATTCGAGCTTTCTGGATGACAATTTGGCGTTCCTCTTTGTCGTCTAGGAGAACTTTCAGGAACTTTTCCTTAGGTTTCTGCTCTTCGGGTTTTAAAGCAGGGGGCGGTTCGATATATTCCATAGCCAATTATCCATAGATTTTTAAAAACCAAGTTTTTATTAAGGGGTCCTGTTAATCTGCAGCCTTGTATGCGCATCAATACACGAGAATAATAACTTTAACCCCATTCGCTTTCAAAATCGAGAATCTATTTTTAAATCTAGAAACATAGACTGTAACTGTCTTTGCGTCAAGGCTTTAAATGAATTGGAATAAATTGAAAGCAGCTGTCAATTTGTTACCATCCGGAAATGATAATTTTCTGGTAAACTTCGTTTTCCGCATGTTTAAAGCCTGTCTGTCCCGTAAAGGTTGGTGCGTTGAACCTCACATGCCGGACCGGTTCAATCTAAAATAACTTCTTAATTTCATTTATAGAATCGATAATATAGTCCGGTTGAACATCACCGGCTAAATCACTTTCTTTAAATTCACCTGTTTTTACCAGAACCGATTTTATCCCGGCATTTTTTGCGCCTCGTATATCACTGGAAACCCGATCACCCACTATTAAAACTGCATTCCTTTGGACATCCATTGTTTTGAGGGCCATTTCAAAAATGAATTTGCTGGGTTTCCCGATATAGGTTGCTTTTACATTTGCGGCATCCTCCAGCATTTTTCCATAGGCCCCCACGGTAAGTTCCATCTCTCCCATGCTGTTATCAACGATTTGCGATATCATTACGATGAATTTTGAACCCCTTTGCAGGAGTTTTAGCGCCTTGTTCATGTTATGGAAGTTGAACCCCTCGCGATAATCTCCCAAGACAATATATTCTGGATTCTCAACGTCATGACAAAAGTGTTTGAATTCCTCCAATCCGGTTCTTTTTAGCATTATCCAACATGATCGAGGACTTAAAGTCTCAAGGTATTTAGACGTTGCATATGCGGCGGTAATCACCTCCGCTTCACGGACATGAAAACCCATCTGATTCAGTTGTTCGGCACAATATTTTCTGCTTTTCAGGGTGCTGTTAGTCAATATTCTTATGACGATCCCCTTTTGCCGCAAAAAATTAATGAGCTTAACAGCGCCCGGATAAACCTGACCCTGAAATTCAAGAACGCCATTAATATCAAATATTATGCCTTTGAAGTTATGTTTCATCATTGTGAATTTCTTTTACGTCTGTCGCCGTTTCCAATTATCTTCATTATCGGCTAATCTTTTTCATCCATAAAGTTAAAGACAAGGAATTTTGAAAAACGGCAACGAACTTTGATTGACATACATCAGATTACTTTTTAATATGAAAGATATCGTAAGAACCTCTATTCACTTGCCTATTTTAATAAAAAAATCGCGGCTGACAGAAATATCAGGTTAGTGCGGAGCGGTCAAGAAGGATATTGGTTATTGGGAAACTAATCGGTGGGTTGAGGGATATTTCTTTTGGCTAAATCGGCGTTTAGCATGGAATTCTGGGAAAAAATGCATGAAAAATCGAATCATAAATCTTCTGAGTGAGCTGGTTAAGATAAATTCCGTCAATGCAACGATTTCTGGCGGACCCGGAGAAAAAGAAATCTCTGGATTCGTTGCGCGGTATCTCACTAAACTAGGATTAGATCCGGAAATCCAACCGGCAGCTCCCGATAGGACCAATGTTGTCGCCCTAATACCGGGAATCAATCGCAACGGTTCACTTTTATTAAACGGTCATCTCGACACAGTCGGCGTGGAGGGTATGGATGCCCCCTTCAGCTTAAAACAGGAGGGTGATAAGCTTTACGGTCGCGGGACTTACGATATGAAGGGGAGTATTGCCGTTATGTTGTTGCTTGCAGAGTATTTCACCCATCACCCGCCGCCCATATCAACTCTGTTCACCTTTGTAGCCGACGAGGAAGATAGAAGTGCCGGGATGGAGTATTTGATTAAACGATGGCTTCCAAAGTTTTTCCCCTTCCCTTCCGGTGGCATATTTCTGGAACCCACCGAACTGGAAATAGGGGTGAGCCATAAAGGCGTTTCCTGGTATGAAATAGAAGTGATCGGCAAAGCGGCTCACGGAAGTCGACCTTCCGAAGGTGTTGATGCTATATTGCCGTTAAGATCCGCGCTGGAGGAACTGAACAATATCCAGTCTGAGTTGCTCAATACTGAGGCAGATCCTTTATTGGGGCATGCAACGCTTCACGCAAGTATCATTGATGGAGGGACTGCTTTGAGTGTGATCCCTAGCAGATCACGACTAAAATGGGAGAGACGGACCCTTCCAAAAGAATCTCAGAACCTGCTTAATTTGGAACTGGCGCGCGTCATCCAGGCGGTGAAAAGCTTTCCGGGAAATCATGATGTGAAGGGAAGAGAAATATTTGTAAGACCGCCTTATGAAATTTCAAAAGAGGCAAAAGTTTTAACGTGTCTGCAAGACGCTTCTCCTCAATCGAAGCTTGTCGGACTCTCCTTCTGGTCAGACTCAGCGTTATGCGGGAAGGCGGGGATCCCTTCCGTTTTGTTTGGGCCAATAGGTCATGGCGCACACGCAACAGATGAATGGGTAAGTTTGAAAAGCCTGATCCGTGTCTACGAAATATTGAAAAAACTTATATTGTTTTTTGAAGTTCCTGTAAGATAGCAGAATCATAGACTGCTTCTGAGAATATCAGCCAGACGACCGGCAGCGGTCTCTAATTCCGGTGTGTCATAAAAGGAAAAGCTCAAGCGGGCATAATTCTTCAGGCTCTGCCGGCTTGAAAATCTTACTCCCGGTTGAAAACCAACATCATGCTGCCAGGCTTCCGATAGGAATGCTTCGGCATCTATCTGTTCGGGCAGACGCAGCCAGATGAAAAAACCGCCGCTCGGCTCTCTGAAGCTGGTAGAATTTCCAAGATGTCGGCGCAAAGCGGCGCTTAAAAAGACCATCCGCTGACCATAAACCGCTTTCAGATTGGCCAGGTGGTCGAGTTGCAGCCCCAGCTCCAGGGCGCTTTGAACCAGTTTGGAAGTAAAGGGGTTCAATCCGCCTCCGCTTTCGAGCAAGCCGCTTTTGACCAGCCGGTCGAGCAGAGCTTGATTTGCCTGAATCCAGCCCAGTCGTAAGCCAGGGGCAAGGATTTTAGAAAATGATCCGATTGAAAAGATCGTCCCCACATCGGTGTAGTTGGCCAACGGTTGAGGCGGTGCAGTGTTATAGGCCAGCAAATGATACACTTCATCGGCAACAATTAATAGATTATGCTCTTGGCTCAGATGAACCAGTCGTTCCCGGCGGGCAGCGGAGAGGGTAATACTGGACGGGTTATGAAATGTTGGGATGGTATAAAGGAAAGCCGGATTGTGTTGGGCTATATTTTCTTCCAATACCTCAACGATCAAACCGTCTTCATCCATGGGCAGGCCGATGATGTTCAGTCCGTGGTCTCTAAAGATGTGAAGGGCCAAAAAATAGCTCGGCTCTTCCACAAAAATGGTATCACCGGGTTTGGTGAAAAGGGTGCAAATCAAATCGAGTCCCTGGGAGGCTCCCGATGTGACAAAGAGATCGTCGGCAGCAACGTGTTTATGGTAGTGTTCACTCAGAAACTGAGCCAGCGTGAGTCGAAAATACCCGTCTCCCGGTTCCGCACCGTATGCCAGAAGGGATGTGTCATTATGGCCCAGGCGATGTTCGGCGGCTTTTTTCATCAATGCCAGCGGCAACAATGACGGATCGGGCTGGCCGATGCCGAGATGAATCATTCCTGGCGGAATGTCAAGTTGAGTGGTTTGAATTGTACGCAAGATAATATTCCTGTGTAACCGTTCACATTTTTTAAAAAAATAATTTTCGCATCTCCAATTTTCTTGGGTAGAAGTGGCCGGGAAATGTTATCTGAAAAACCGCGGTGCCTGCAATCCAAGTAACCGGGCAGTTTCCTTTCTCATTTAAAATTAACGCGTCAAAATCAGTGTTAATAATGTAACACTCGAAAGGCCCGCAAGCAAGTGTCTATTTTTTGCAAATCTTCTGTCGGAAAATCCACCGATAATTTGGATCTGGAAACTCAGCCCTTTCCAAGATAAAGCTTGAAACATGTTGCTTGGTTATGGCTGAAATCAGCGCATAAAAGTCATTTTAGACTTGACAGACAAGCGGTTTTTTGCCATATGATAAAGACAAAACTCGGAAAATAATATCCTATGGTTTTAGATTCATCCAACACACGCACCCGTATCCGCAACCGACGTCGCCGTATCCGACAGTCGTCCGGGTGTTTTATGCGTTGAATCTGACCTTGTAGCACAAAATTCAGTGAAAAAACAAAACCCCGGCAAAAGCCGGGGTTTTTGTTTTTTGAAAGGAGATTGAAAATGGCAAAAGATAAGGTAAACAAGGTCGTCCTCGCCTACAGTGGCGGGCTGGATACGTCGGTGATTGTTCCGTGGTTAAAAAATAATTACCATGGCTGTGAAGTGATCTGTTTTACGGCAGACCTGGGCCAGGAAGAAGAACTGGAAGGTCTCGAAGAAAAGGCGCTGGCCTCAGGCGCCAGCAAGCTGATTGTGCGGGACCTGCGAGAACAATTCCTCAAAGAGTATGTCTTCCCCACTCTGCAGGCAGGTGCGGTCTATGAACGTGAATATCTATTGGGGACCTCCATTGCTCGACCTCTAATGGGAAAAACGCTGGTTGAAATTGCCGAGGCCGAAGGTGCGGATGCGGTTTCACACGGCTGCACGGGCAAGGGCAATGACCAGGTTCGTTTTGAACTCACGGTGATGGCGCTCAACCCTAAGCTTAAAGTCATTGCCCCATGGCGCGAGTGGGATATTCGCAGTCGTGAGGATGCCATAAAATACGCCACTAAATACAATATCCCTCTGTCCCAGACGGAAAAGGATATTTATAGCCGGGACCGGAATATTTTTCACCTGTCCCATGAAGGCGGACCACTGGAAAATCCCTGGAATGAACCGGAAAAAGGCATGTACAGATTGACCGTCAGTCCGGAGGATGCACCAGACAAAGCCGCTTATATCGATGTCGGCTTCGAAAAGGGAAACCCGGTCAGCTTGAACGGCGAAATGCTGACAGCGGTGGAACTGTTCACTCGCTTGAATAAAATAGCCGGGGCTCATGGTGTCGGGCGGGTGGATATGGTCGAAAACAGATTGGTGGGAATGAAAAGCCGCGGCGTATACGAAACGCCCGCCGGAACAATTGTGCTGCGGGCCCATCAAGCCCTTGAAAGCATCTGCCTCGATAAATCCACGATGCACTATAAAGATTTTGTAGCGGTCAAATATGCTGAATTGGTCTATAACGGCATGTGGTTCATGCGGCTGCGGGAGGCGCTGGACGCCTTTGTCAAGACCACTCAGGAGAGAGTTTCGGGAACAATCCGCCTAAAGCTGTACAAGGGCAATATCATCATTGCAGGACGAAAAAGTCCCTATAGTCTGTACCGTGAAGATTATGCATCATTCGGAGAAGAAGATGTTTACAATCAACAGGATGCTCAAGGATTCATTCAACTGTTCGGTCTGCCCTTGAAGGTCGAGGCCCTGTCGGCCATCAATGGCGGGGATGAAAGCCGCTACCTCAGACCGGACTATAGCAAGTTCAAACGCGACTAGCAGCACGTTTCCTAATTATGGTTGTAATCGGCAATCAACCCCCACCCCGCATCACTTAAAAGGGGGGGTGCGTGTTCACGGGGTGTACTTCCCCGTGTAACGATACCTGTCCGCTCGTGCCTTGCATGGCAGGCGGGTTGGCGGAGTGGCTTCGTCATTCCAATGACTTAGCAGTGGGGGAGACCGCGGATCCCGCATGCTTTTCGCGGGAGAACGCGGAGGGGGCGGGAATGCCTCCGCTGCTAAGTCGTTGGAATGACCAGACACGTAGACACCGGAGTGAAGCGGGGGAGCACACCCAGTGAACACGTACAAGGGGAGCAGGGTGGGGGTTCGAAACTTGAGGTGACTATTTCGACTTGACACATAATCAGATTTTTGCCATAAATTGATGCCGTAAAAGCAGATCTATGCTTTTTACCGGGCACCGCCTGTCTTGCTCAAAAGGGGAGGGCAGATTACAGCGCTTAACTCCAACTTATCCCTTGAGGTGAATAAAATGAATGGATCGGTAGAACAAACTCGTCAAACATACCATGGATGGGACGAGTTCTACAAAAAAGATGTCGATGAAAAATTAGATTTTTTCGAGTTAAACGGCAGATTGTTTGATGTGATTTTTGCCCAACAGTTTGATCGACCGTTCATGGACTATTTGTGTAAGATCGCAGACATGATCCGGTTATTGGCCCAAACGAAAGTGGGCCAGAAAAAACTCAGACATCTTTTGCCCCACAAACGGGCCATGCTGTATTTTGTTCAACCCTCAACACGAACCTTTCTATCTTTCCAAAATGCATGTTATATTCTGGGGCTGAGCGTTTCCGAAAGTCGGGGAACGTCAACAAGTTCCGAGGTCAAAGGAGAATCGTCGGAAGATACCATTCGCACATTTGCCAGTTATGTCGATTTAATTATTTCCAGGCACCCGGAAGCCGGGTTTGCCGAAAAAACCGCCTGGGTCCTGAATCAAACGGATCGTCCCGTTCCCATTTTAAACGGGGGCTCGGGGCCGGATCAACATCCGACCCAAGCACTATTGGATATTTATACTCTTGAGAGATCATTTCAACATATCGGCGGATTGGACGGCAAAAAGATTGCTATGGTCGGTGATTTAAAGCGCGGACGAACAGTGCGCTCCCTGAGTTACCTGATGAAAAATTATAATGACACAACTTTGTACTTTGTTTCACCTGATATATTCAGGATGAAAGATGATATTAAAGATTTTTTGAAGAAACATAATATCCCCTATTATGAAACCGAAGATTTCGAAAGCGTCATGCCGCTGGTAGACGCCATTTACATGACCAGAATTCAGAAAGAGTATTCAGACGACCCGTCAAGCGAAGCCGACAACTATCCCGGGTTCCATTTCAAGAAGAAACATCTTTCCATCATTCAACCGCATTGTGCCATCATGCATCCACTACCCCGGCGATACGAAATAGAAGTGGAAGTGGATAAAGATCCGCGGGCCGCCTACTGGCGGCAAGAACGCAACGGCATGTGGATTCGGGCAGCTTTGATTGCGTATATTTTCAGAGTTGAACGGGAAATTTTTGAGGAATTTTCCTGATTTGCTCGAAAATTATGAGTCACAATCCTTCTTCATAAGCGAACACATTATCCTTGCCTCCTAAGGAGGCAAGGCATTTTATCCGCTCTCGGTGTTAAATCAAAGCCAACCCCCTCTGAGGTCGGACATTTACGCCCGCTATTCATCGAATTTGACTGACAATATGATGACCGATTAATTGTCCAATTGATTCTCTATGGCCAGCAGTTGCTGCTTAAACCACAAATGTGCGGGATCTTTTTCATACAACGGATGCCAGATCAAGTTGAGCTGAAATTTTGGGGGATTATCCGGAAGCTCCACCAATCTTAACGCCATGATCTCAGTCAGTTTGCGTGCCATGCGGCGAGGCAGTGTCATGATGTAATCGGTTTCGGCCAAAATCAGCGCAGCGGGTAAAAAAGCTGCGGTGGTAACGCTGTATTTTCTCATAATATTTTGTTTTTTAAGCCAGTTATCCAAAAATGTAAATTTAAATGGCGTGCCCAATATTGAAAGCAAAATATGGGGTGTTTCAGCAAACTGCTTGAGGGAAATAGATTGTCCGATCTTTTTGTTTTCTGCCCGGATAAGGCATACCAACGAGTCTTGAATCCAAGTCCGACTTAGCAAAATTTTTGGGAAATCCATAAGGCCTTCTATGCCTACGACGAAATCGACATCGCCACTGGTGAGTTTGGACTCGGGAAATTCATAAGTCAGTATTTCAGCTGCGATGCTGCAATGGGGAGCGACTTGTTCCAGGTGCGCCATTAGTTTCGGCATCACCACGCATTCAAAATATTCGGTACAATAGATAACAAACCTTCTGTCGCTGGTTGTGGGATCAAATGGCTTTTGTTTATAAAGGGTACTTTGAATTCGGTTGAGCATCTCTCTAATCGGCACCTCCATTTCCAAGGCACGTGGCGTTGGCATCATCCCCTGTTCCGTCCGCATCAAAATCGGATCATCCAGCAAGGTACGTAAACGGTTCAGCGCATGGCTCATTCCTGATTGGCTTAAAAATACCTTTTCAGCAGCTTTTGATACACAGCGTTCGTTCATCAAGGCGTCGAAGAATACCAATAGATTTAGGTCGAAGTTTCGAAGATTAATGTTCATGACAGTATTTCCGTCCTCTTGGGAGTCCATCCAAAAATGCCGCTACTGCCAACCGTTCAGGTGTCGCCGAATTTCTCCGGAGCATAGAATCCCGAATTTCAAAAGATTCACTTTGCGCAGACGGCTGAACCTGAAAATACCTCCGGGTCGGGCACCGGTTATGTTGTTGCTTGACAATGGGCATGCACGATATTAATTTGGTCCATGAATGAATGAACTTAGCCCATATGTCAAGGCTTTTATGCGGGGGTTCAATGACGGGTATGCTCGATATTAATTTTCATTATGAATAAAATGAAATTGACCAATGTGCCAAACTTTTTTATACAGGTTAAAAGCAGTTTAAGGTTTTATATCCGAATGCCCGAAAGTTTATACGCATGTTCATTTCTGCCGATGTGCTCTTTTAAAACAATTAAAGGGATCATGCCCGGTATGCTCAAATCTTCCTTAGAGACATAATAATCCCACTGGCGAGTTTCGGAATGACGTGGGGGGAAATACCTGCGAGATGTATTCAGGCCGTCGGGATTATTTCCACAGACTGAGTCGAAGTTGATGATGTGTGACGGCTGCTATGCCTTCGGCAATAATTACACGGAAATATAGGAGATATAACATATGATGGACAAAAAACCGATACTTTTAATTGCGTTGGGAGGGAACGCTCTGATTAAAAAGGGGCAAACCGGCACTGCAGACCAACAATTTAAAAATCTCACTCTCCCCATGAAGCAGATCGCTGAACTGTCCAGAAAATACAGGCTTGTGATTACACACGGTAACGGACCCCAGGTGGGGAATCTGCTGCTTCAGCAGGAGAGCTGTCATGAAGTTCCGAAAATGCCCTTAGAGGTTATCGGCGCCATGACCCAGGGACAGATCGGCTACATGATTGAATCTTCTCTCGACACCGCACTGATGGAAATGGGGGTTGATGAAGAACAAGATTTTGTAACCCTGATTACTTACGTGGTTGTGGATGAAAACGATCCGGCCTTTCAAAATCCAACCAAACCCATCGGCCCGTTTTACACCGAGAAAGAGGCGGCGAAACTGTCGTACAACCTTGTCAAAACCGACAAGGGGTACCGTCGTGTGGTGGCTTCCCCTAAGCCGGTGGCCATCGTGGAACGCAAGGAGATAAAAAAGCTTATCGATATCGACTTTATCGTTATTTGCTGTGGCGGCGGCGGGATACCGGTGGTCCGCAAGGAACGAAAGTTTAGCGGTGTGGAAGCCGTGATTGACAAGGATCTGGCAAGCTCGGTCCTGGCTCGAGAAATAAACGCAGATATCTTTATCGTGGCGTCGGATGTTAAAGGCGCTGCTGTCGACTGGGGAAAGCCCGAGCAGAGGTTCCTACGAAAGGTCGCCGTGTCGGAAATCAAGGAATATGCTGGAGCCAGTCATTTCCCTGCAGGATCCATGGGGCCCAAAGTTGACGCGGTCATCGAGTTCGTCGAAAGTACTGGAAACCGGGGCATTATCTGCAACTTGGATGATATTCAAAAAGCAGTCGAAGGTGCTGCCGGGACCGAAATCAGTCAATAAGGTGTCGTAAAGTTAAAATCAGATACATCGGGTCTTTGGTTTTAATACATATGGTTTTGTTAAATATTATTAAAAAGAACTTGGGCTATAATCGGCCAATATCATATTGTGTACCCGACGACCGAGGCTAAAAACAAGCCCTGAAAATTCATTAGATTTGGAGGAAAAATGTCAAAGAAAAAGGTAATCATTATCGGTGCGGCCGGAAGGGACTTCCATAATTTTAATACCTATTACAGGGACAATGAAGATTACGAAGTGGTCGCCTTTACCGCAACACAGATTCCGGACATTGAAGGTAGAAAATACCCTGCCGAACTGGCCGGTGGATTGTATCCGGAAGGTATTCCCATCTATGCCGAAGAAGAACTTGAAAAATTGATCAAGGACCTGAAGGTCGATGACTGTGTATTCTCTTACAGTGACGTATCTTACCAGCACGTAATGAACATGAGTTCCGTTGTCGCCGCCGCCGGAGCCAACTTCGTACTGCTGGGACCGGGAGATACCCAGATCAAAAGCAGCAAGCCGGTCATTTCCGTGGGTGCTGTCCGTACCGGTTGCGGAAAAAGCCAGACTTCCCGGAGAATCATCGAGATACTCATGGCAAAAGGATTGAAAGTCGTTGCCATCCGGCATCCGATGCCCTATGGTGATATCGCCGCCCAGAAGGTCATGCGTTTCGCCAGCGTCGAAGATATCGATAAAAACAACTGTACCGTCGAGGAGATGGAAGAGTATGAACCCCACGTGATTCGCGGAAACGTAATCTACTCCGGCGTTGACTACGAAGCCATCATCAGAGCAGTTGAAAATGATCCTGACGGCTGTGATGTGGTGCTGTGGGATGGTGGGAACAATGACTTCCCGTTCTACAAATCAGATCTGCATGTTACCGTCGTCGATCCCCATCGTCCGGGTCACGAACTGACCTATCATCCCGGAGAAACCACATTGCGCCTGGCGGATGTTGTTGTGATCAACAAAATGGACAGTGCTGATGCCGCCAACATCAACATTGTTAGAAAAAACGTAGCCGCCATTAATCCGGACGCTATCGTGATTGACGGCGCTTCTACCATTAAAGTTGAAGATCCTTCCGTGATCAGGGGTAAAAAAGTTCTGGTGGTGGAAGACGGTCCGACCCTCACACACGGTGAGATGAAAATCGGAGCCGGTGTGGTTGCCGCTGAAAAGTTCGGCGCAGCCGGGCTGGTGGATCCCCGGCCCTACACGGTGGGCAGATTGACGGAAACCTTTGAACAGTATCCTGAAATCGGAACGCTGCTTCCTGCCATGGGGTACGGCGAGGTGCAGTTAAAGGACATGGAAACCACCATCAACAATACCGAATGTGATGCCGTTGTCGTGGCCACCCCCATCGATCTGAACCGGATCATTAAGATCGATAAACCGAATACAAGGGTATTTTATGACTTGCAGGAAATAGGATCACCCAATTTTGAAGAGGTCCTAGCCGATTTTGGCAAAAAACACGATTTGTTTTAAGTCATAACCCTTTATATATAGGTGCGGTTCCATTGGCGCCGCTTCCAGCTTTGAGTTACTTCAATGGATTATCTGTGAAAGGAGTCGACCATGGCTTTTAATTTAAGAAACAGGCACTTTTTGAAACTTTTGGATTTCAGTCCACAGGAGATCAGATTTCTGCTGGATCTTTCCATCGATCTGAAAAAGGCAAAATATGCCGGAATAGAACAACCCCGATTGACCGGAAAAAATATCGCCCTGATTTTCGAAAAATCCTCCACCAGGACCCGGTGCGCCTTTGAAGTTGCGTCTTACGATCAGGGTGCAAGGGTTACCTACCTGGGACCTACCGGTTCTCAGTTGGGAACCAAAGAAACCATGAAAGATACGGCCAGGGTTCTTGGCAGGATGTACGACGGTATCGAGTATCGCGGTTTTGCACAGGAGAAAGTGGAAGAACTGGCGAAATACGCAGGCGTTCCTGTATGGAACGGGCTCACCAACGAATTTCATCCCACACAGGTCCTGGCGGATTTTATGACCATGATGGAGCACTCCGACAAGCCGTTGCACCAGGTCAAATTCGCTTACCTGGGCGATGCTCGGAATAATATGGGCAATTCCCTTCTGGTGGGTGCTGCCAAGATGGGCATGGATTTCCGCTCGGTAGCGCCCAAGTCGGTTCAGCCCACGGGGGAAATCGTGGACGCGGCCAATAAAATTGCTGCTGAAACCGGCGCCAAGCTCTTGATCACGGATGATTTGAAGACCGGCGTCAAGGACTGCGATTTTCTTTATTCGGACGTCTGGGTCTCAATGGGTGAGCCGGACGAGGTGTGGAAAGAGAGAATCGAGCTTTTGACACCCTACCAGGTCAATCAAGCGGCCATGGATCTGGCCGGCAACCCGAAGGTGAAATACATGCACTGCCTGCCGGCGTTCCACAATCGTGATACCGTTGTCGGTGAAGAGATCTACCGGAAATTCGGTTTGGAAGGCATGGAAGTGACTGAAGAAGTCTTTGAGTCCGAGGCATCTATTGTCTTTGACGAGGCCGAAAACAGAATCCATACCATCAAGGCCGTCATGGTCGCGACGCTGGGAGACTGATGGTATCAGTGTCGGTATGGCAGCTAGATATTAGGTCGTTTTATGTCAGTAATACGCTAAGATGGTG
>Ga0316193_10001212_pt1 | contig 17166 bp, 13 predicted proteins | sample MerIslsedime2_MG_FD_207735 | JGI IMG/M metagenome (GOLD analysis project Ga0316193, IMG submission 207735) | Coastal sediment microbial communities from Maine, United States - Merrow Island sediment 2 | ecosystem: Environmental > Aquatic > Marine > Coastal > Sediment | place: USA: Maine... | reverse complement strand
CCGAGCGGGGAGTCCTCGTCGAAGAGCTCACGGGCGAGCTTCGCGCCGAGCACGGCGAAGGAACCCCGCCGGTTCGGATCCATCCTGGGCAGGAAGGAGCCCTGCGCCACGTTGAACCGCCAGGCCGAAGCCGCCTCCCAACCGACGCCATAGATGAAGACGCTGCGACCACGGCCACCACCCTCCACCTTTGCCGGCCCGAAAGCGATCGGGACAACCTCCTCCACCTCCGGGATCCGCCGCAGTGCCTCGGCGTCGTCGATGGTGAGCTTGTGCGTCGTGCCGCCGAGCACCCCCGGCATTCCCAGGGTCTTGACCTTGCCCGGGTTGATCCCGATGAGGGTTGTGCCGAACTGGGTGAACTGACCGACGATGTAGTCACGGGTCCCCTCGCCCAGCGAGGTCAGAAGGATCACTGCGGTCACTCCGATGCCGACCCCCAGCGCCGACAGGAATGACCGGAGCCGTTGGCCACCGAGGGCGGTGACGACAAAGCGGATGATCTCTAGGGCGTCCACTGTCGCCTCCGCGGGTGCCAGGCTTTAGAATCTTGGGAAGTTCTGAGTGAACACCGAACCTCCGAGACCTGCTCAGAGGAAGAACTTCCCAAGATTCTAAAGCCTGGCACCCTCATGTCACCTTCCAACAAGCGCCTGCACCGGATCGAGCTTCGCCGCCCGCCTCGCCGGTACGACCCCGAAGACGATACCGACAACGAGCGACACCGCCAGCGATGCGACGACGGCCCAGGTGGGAGGCGCCGCGGGGAAGGTCGGGTAGACCTGAACAAAAGCGCGGATGGACAGCCATCCGGCGGCCAGCCCCACCGCTCCGCCGAGGCTCGAGAGCACCGACGCTTCGGCAATGAAGACCGCCAGAACCTGACGCGTCGAGGCCCCCAACGCCTTCAGGAGCCCGATCTCGCGCCGTCGCTCGGCCACCGCCACGAGCATCACATTCATGATCCCGACCCCGGCCACGGTGAGCGAAACCGACGCGATGGCCACCAGCGCCAGGGTCAGAACGTTGAAGACCGAGTTGAAAGTCGACACCACCGCGTCCTGGGTGATGACGGTGATATCCTCGACCCGGTGACGCTCGGCGATGAGCTCGATCACGGCCTTCTTCGCCGGTGCCAGATTGCCTTCGGAACCGACCTCGATCAGAATCCGAAAAAGCGACGAGCGGTTGAACATCCGCATCGAGGTCCGCACCGGGATGAAGACGATGTCGTCGAAGTCGAAGCCCAGCGATCGCCCACGGGGAGCGAGGACCCCGACCACCCGAAAACGCCATTCGCCGATTCGAACCACTTTGCCCAGCGGTGACACCGGGCCGAAGAGCTCCTGCGCGACCTTGAGCCCGAGCACAACCTCGCTGCCGCCTCGATCGGGATCACCCGGGGTGAGAAAACGGCCGGATCCGACCACGAGTCGACGCACCTCGGCGAGCTCCGCCGTGGTGCCGAAGACGGCCACCGACCGCGACCGACCCTCTGCGCGCAGGACCTCGGTGCCGGTGGCCAGTGGTGCGGCTTCGACAACGAACGGGATTCTGGTGGCGACGGCCCGGTAGTCGTCGATGGTGAGATCGTTTGTGGTCCCTCCGAAGGGCATCATTCCGGTGGTCTCCACCTTGCCGGGAATGACGATGAGGAGATTCGTCCCCAGCGAGCTGAACTCCTGCACCACGTACTGACGAGCACCTTCACCGAGGGCTGTAAGGGCCACCACAGCCGCAATCCCCACGGCCACACCGGCCACCGACAGAATGGTCCGCAGCCGATGCCCCCGAAGCGCCCCGATAGCAAACCCGACAAGCTCGGTCAGGGGCATTCAGGATCCCTCGAATCCAGTAACGCCATCACGAGCTTGATTCTCCGCACGGTCTCCCCGAGCGGATGCCAGGCACCATTTCGCGGCGAAATGAGAGCCAGGCACCGCCGCCCAGCGTTCCATTTCGCGCCCCGAGCAGATGCTGCGATGGCTGCGATGTAATTCAAAAATCATAATTGAGAATTCTTCCTCATGTTCGCTCCACGATGTCGCCGTCGTCCATCCGCACCCGGTTCCTGGCCCGGGCGGCCACCTCGGGGTCGTGGGTCACGAGCACCACCGTCTGGCCGTCACGGTTCATGGATTCGAGCAGATCCATGACCTCGAAGGCCGATGCCTTGTCCAGGTTACCGGTGGGCTCGTCGGCAAGCACGAGGCCCGGACCCATGACCACGGCTCGGGCGATGGCCACCCGCTGGCGCTGACCTCCGGAGAGCTGGTCGGGCCGATGGTGCGCGCGATCCGATAATCCGACCGCCGCCAGGGCGTCGGCCGCCCGCGTACGCCGCTCGGCGCGGGAGACACCGGCGAAGAGCATGGGAAGCTCGACGTTGCCCTGCGCCGTGAGTCGGGCGAGAAGGTGAAAGAACTGGAAGACAAACCCGATCTGATGCTGACGCAGCTTTGTCCGTTCGATGTCCGACAGCTGGCCGACATCACGACCGTCGAAGACATAGTCGCCCGCGGTGGGCCGATCGAGGCAGCCGAGGATGTTGAGCAGGGTCGACTTGCCCGAACCGGACGGCCCGACCACGGCGAGGTAGTCGCCACGGGAGATCGCGAGGTCAACGCCGTGCAATGCGTGGACCTTGGAATCTCCCACCGTGTATGTCCGCCAGAGGTCGGTAAGCTGGATCATGGGGCCGCCGGTGGAGAAGAGGTCGACAGTCGACAGTCGACAGTCGACAGTTGCGACCGGCGCACCCGTCCACGATCGAGTAGACCGCCGCAATGGAGATGGTGGGGCCATGGCCCACCGTCCCGACGGCTGCCGACACCTCGAAGCTCAGCGGTTGCGGTGACTGCGATGGAGCTGTCAACTGTTGACTGTCGACTGTGAACCTGTGATGTCATCGCGCCTCCGCGCGCGCCCCCGGTTCGATCTCGGAGGAGTCCCTCGCCGCGACGATGGCGTCTCCTTCGGCCAACCCGCTCAAGACCTCGGTGAACTGCCAGTTGTTGAGCCCGGCCTCGATCCTCGCGGTCTCGAGAACTCCATCCACGAGAACCAGGACCTCGCCATCCTCGGCCACCGCCGACGACGGCACCCGCAGGACGTCGTTCCGCTGATCGAGGATCACCTCGACATCGGCCGAGGTTCCCGGCAGCACGCCGACGACGGTCGCCTGCTCATCGAAGCTCACCTCGATCTCCACCGTACGGTTCTGCTCGAGCATGTCGAGGACATAGGGTGCAACCCGTTTAACCCGACCGAAGAACGGGACGTCGGGCCGCGAATCTACGCTCATCCGGACCGCCTGACCGACCCTGACCCGCTCCGCATCGACCTCGTCGATGGGCGCGCTGACGTAGATCGAAGCCGGATCCAGGAGATCGACGACGGGTGGGATGGGAACCCCCGGCGGCGACGGCGTGATCCACTCACCGACCTCGGTGGAGACCTCGGCGACAATGCCACCGAACGGCGCACGAAGCTCGGTGAACTCGATCTGCACCTCGACGACCGCGACCCGCGCCGCCGCCTGCTCCACCGCAGCCGCGCCCACAGCGCAGGCCGCGCGGCTCCGGTCACGATCCGTCTTCAGGGCATCGAGGGTCTGATCCGAAGCGATCCCACTGTCGTGCAGCGAGATCGTGCGGTCGAGCTCCGTCTGGGCCAGCTCGGCGGCAAAACACGCCTCCTTGGCCTGGGCCTCCGCGGCCGCGACACTTCTGCGCGCCAGGGTCAGCTCGGCCTGTTGGGCGCGATCGTCGAGCTTGAGCAGGAGATCCGCGGCTTCGACCCGTTCACCCTCCAGATGCGGCGTCGCCACAACCAGTCCGCCGATCTGGGGCGAGAGCTTGGCGCGGCGGTGGACCTTGACCGTCCCGGCCCGGGTGTTGGTCACGGTCTCTTCCACCACACCGCGTTCCACCATCGCGAGCCTGACCCGGATGATCTCCGGTTTGAAGATCGTGAGTTTGAGGGCGACGACCAGGATCACCAGGGCGACCATGACAATGAGCCAACGTTTGATGTTCATCTCATTTGAATTCTACGCCTGTAGTGATGCTTCGGATTCAACTGTGAGCCGAATTCGACCCCCGCTCTCATGTTAGTGCACCCCGCCACAATTGGAGGCGGTATTCGAGCACCGAAGCATCCCTCCTGCCGGTGCTTCGCGAAATCAACGTACGAAACGGTACGCCTCTTTCGCGAAGCACCGGCAGGAGCGCGCCTCGGCACTCTCGATACTTCACCCCAATTGTGGCGGGATACACTAGAATTGCGAGTCCGTCGCGTTGGGCAAGGGAGAATTCATGGACGAAGGCAAGAGCACCTGGCGCTTTCCACGAGCTTTCTGGACCGGCAACGTCGCCGAGCTTTGTGAGCGGGCGGCCTACTACGGCACCTTTATCGCGCTGCGGACCTATCTCCTCCGCGTCGTCGGCCTCGACGACATCCAGGCGGGAGTCGTCGCCGGTCTCTTCGGCGCCCTGATCTATCTCTTCCCCTTCTTCACCGGGGCGTTGGCGGACCGGATGGGATTCCGCAACGGTCTGATGCTGGCCTTCGCTCTGCTCACGGTCGGTTATGGGTCTCTCGGGGTCTTCAACACTCTCGGACCTGTGCTGGTGGGACTCTTCGTCATCGTGGTCGGCGGCGCCTTCGTCAAACCGATCATCACCGGAACGGTGTCCAAGTCCTCCGACTCCGTGAATCGCGCCCGCGCCTTCTCGATCTTCTACATGGTGGTCAATATCGGAAGCTTCACCGGCAAGACCATCGTCGCCCCCATGCGGATCCAGATGGGCGTCGAGACGGTCCCCTTCTTCTCTTCCGGAGCATCGCTCCTCGCGTTGATTCTCGTCTTCTTCATCTTCAGACCACCCGCTGACGGTGAAGATCAGCCGCGGAACATCCGTGAGGTCCTCCAGGGAATGTGGATGGCCATGTCCAACCTGCGTTTCCTCGCCCTCATCCTCATCACCGCGGGGTTCTGGGCCATCCAAGGCCAGCTCTACGCAGCCATGCCCGACTACGTGCTCCGAATGGCCGGCGAGACCTACAAACCCGAGTGGTACGCCAACGTCAACCCGCTGGTGGTCGTCCTCTTCGTCGTGGCCATCACCCAGATGGTACGCAACTGGAAACCACAGAACTCCATGTTGATCGCCATGGCCCTGATCCCCCTGTCGTCGTTGTCCATGGCCTCGTCGGCCTTCTTCCACGGCAACTTCAATATCTTCGGGATGTCCATTCACCCAATCACCCTCATGATGGTCATCGGCATCTCGATCCAGGGTCTGGCCGAGTGCTTCCTCAGCCCCAAGTACCTCGAGTTCGCCTCCAAGCAGGCGCCCAAGGGCAAGGAGGGCGTCTTCCTGGGCTTCGCCCACATGAACACCTTCTTCGCCTGGCTCTTCGGCTTCATCCTCTCGGGATTTCTGCTCTCCAAGTACTGCCCCGAGCCGACATCCTTGCCCCAGGCGATCCAGGACCAGCACACCCTCGCCCTCGCCGGGCAGGCGCCCATGCCCGAGGTCTACGCCCACGCCCACTACCTGTGGTACGCCTATACCCTGGTCGGTCTGATCTCGCTGGTCGCGCTCCTCATCTTCATCGGCGTGACCAATCACTTCGACGCGAAGAAAGAGGCTGCGGCCGTCTGAGACATCGCTTCGCCGGCCGGGAACACACAGCGCTTGGCTGCGTATGTATCTGTAGGCGCGTACGGAAAGGAGCCCTCAGTGGCAACATCGAACCCTCTGCACCGATCACGATCCAACCGCATCATCGCCGGAGTCTGCGGCGGTTTCGCCAAATGGCTCGGCTGGAGGCCCTCTTCCTTCCGCGTCCTTTTCGTCGTGGTTTCGATTCTCTCGGTGGCCTTCCCCGGCATCCTGGCCTATCTCATCCTCTGGCTCGTCATGCCGCTTGGGGAGTAAAGCTTTTAGCTGTCGGCTGTTAGCTATTAGCTTCATCGCAGTCTCTCGAATCCGGCATCGGCCCGCCTCCGATGAACCGACGCTGACCGCTGCATCGGCTTCCCACCGCAGCGCATGTGATTCTTGTAGCGCCGACTTTCCAGTCGGCGTCGGTGGTGACGAGGGTGGGTTACGACGCCCACCAGAAGGTGGGCGCTACAACATCGCATTCTCGGCTTCCGTTGGGCCCCACCTTGGGAAACCAGCTTCCATCGTCGCGGCGATACCGACAGCCGCAACCGTGGAGTGTTGAAACACAATGGCCACGAAGAACCACGAAGGGACCACGAAGCATCCCTTTGTTGCCTCGGGCTCTCTCTGACCTTGAAGGCTCTTCGGACCTTGCGATGAGTCAATTGGTCGACCTTTGTGGTGTCCTTGTGGATCTTTGTGATCTTCGTGTTTCAAAGTTGAGCGTTGAGGTCTGCAGGTCCTGGGGCTTTCGGACCCGGATGCGTTCGGCGAACCTTTTCTGCTGAGCTCCGTTGTCAATCACAGGAACGGCCGTTAACTATTTCGCCCGGCGGTCGTCATCCATGCAGAACGACACGGAGGTATGACATGGACCGCAAGATCACCGCCCTCGCAGCCGCCTTTATTCTGATCGCCGGATTTGCCCTCGCCGACGGAGAGACCCGTTGGGTCAACGTCCACGTGACCGAGCACGGCGAAGGGACCAACGTCGAGGTCCATCTGCCCCTGAACCTCGTGCTCTCATTGCTCAAGAGCGTGGACGTGGACAACTTCCACCGCGGCCACATCGATCTCGACATCGACGACGCCGATGTCGACTGGGCCGAGATCTTCGCCGCCGTCAAGGACGCACCCGACGGCCAGTTCGTCACCGTCAACTCGCCCGACGCGAACGTCAGCGTGCGCAAGCAGGGCGGCACTCTGCTCATCGACGTCAACGAGATCGAGGGTGACCACGGCAATGTCAAGGTCACCGTGCCCGTCGAGTTCATGGACGCGCTGTCGATCAACGAATCCAGTCAGATCGATGTGGCCGCACTCCTCGAGAGCTTCGACAGGCTCCCCAACGGCGACCTGGTGACCGTGGAGTCCGACGAAGCCAACGTCCGTGTGTGGATCGAGTGAACGGGATCGAGGCGGGAGGTCATCATGCGTGAACGAGGCATCTCCACCATCGGCGGCATCCTGCTCGCAGGTCTGGCCGGCATGCTCACGGCCGTCGCCATCACCGACTGGATGGTGGTCGACGTCCAGATCGTCGACCCGAACCCCATGCACATCAAGGTCCCGTTTCCGCTCTTCATCGCCGAGCTCGCGAGCTCATTCGTTCCCGAGGAATCCCTCGAGGTTCACGATTTCCCACCCGAGATCGCCGCCAACAAGGAACTGATCCTCGCCGCCGTCACGAGCCTCCTCGAAGCCCCGGATTCGGCGCTGGTCAAGGTCTCGGCACCCGATGCCCTGGTCGAGGTCAGCAAGATCGGTGACAACATCCGGGTCGCTGTGGACGCGGATGACGCGACCGTGCGCTGCACCATCCCCCTCGACGGCGTGCTCTATGCCCTCGAGAAGTGGGATTGGCAGAGCTTTGACCCCGGGCTCATCTTCGACGCCCTCGGCAAGGCTGACAACGGACCGCTGGTGACCGTCGAAGTCGACGACGGCACGAAGGTTGCCGTGAATCTCTGGTAACCAACCCATGGGGCCCACGAGACCCCAACCTCCTTAGGCGGGCTTTTCCCAGAGCCCGCCTTTTTTTTGTTTCGGTCATCGCCCCAGGGCGATGGCCGAGACAATCACGGCGTAGCCAAAGGCGAAGCCGGATAACACTTCGTCCGATTGATATTCGAATCGCGGCCGGCCAACCGCGCACGAGTTTGAAACACGAAGAGCACGAAGATCCACAAAGACACCACAAAGGTCGTTTTTTGACTCATCGCATGGGTTCGAAGGGCATTCAACGTCCGAGGAAATCTGGGTCAATTTTGCGTTGCTTCGTGGTTCCTTCGTGGATCTTCGTGCTCTTGGTGTTTCAATCGGATTCCCGCTCTCCAACAACAGGCGCATCCCACCCGCCGAGCTCGGCCACCCGTTCGGCGAGGCCCTGGGCCGTGACGTCCACAGGCGGAACAGGTTCCCCGATACGGACTTCCACCCGCGACCAGAACCGCCTGAATGGCCGGGTCATGGCGCGGCCGCCCCAGCGGCTGAAAAAGCTTCCCCACATCCCCACAAGGGCCATGGGCACCACCGGCACCGGGGTTCGTTCGACGATCCGCTCGATGCCGAGCCGGAACGGCTGCAGCTCGCCATCCCGCGTGATCGCGCCCTCGGGAAAGATGAAGACGAGCTCGCCTTCGTGGAGCTCCTCGGCAATCCGGTCGTAGGCGCGTTGCCTGAGCTCGGGATCGACCCGGCCCGACGCGATGGGGATCACCTTGGCCCCACGGAAAAGAAAACGAACGAGCGGCAGCTCGAAGTACTCGTGGGTCATGACAAAGCGAACCGGTCGCGCCGACACCGACGCAAAGATGAGCCAGTCGACATAGCTGACGTGGTTGGCCACCAGGACCGCCGGCCCCTCGGCCGGGATCCTTTCTTCCCCGTCCACCCGCAAGCGATAGACGACATTGGCGGCGCCCCAGGCGACGAAGCGCAGCAGAAACTCGGGGATCACGGTGTAGATGTAGAGGGCGACCAGGGCGTTGAGCACGCCGAGCATGAAGAAGATCCAGGGAATCGTCCGCCCGGAGGCGAGCAGCACGACCAGGGTCACCGAGGAGATGACCATCAGTCCCGAGTTGATGATGTTGTTGCCGGCGATCACCCGGGATCGCTGGTCGGCGCGGGTCCGCAGTTGGATGAAGCTCATCAGCGGCACGGTGTAGAAACCGGCCGACACCGCAATCATGAAGAGATCGGCCAGCACCCGGATCGCACCGGGATGGCCGAGGTACTCGCCGATGCCCATGAGATGGCCGTCGAGGGGCCCGAGAAATCTTCCCCCGGCGATGGCGAGATCGAGGGCGAAAAGGCTCATCCCGATGGAGCCCAGGGGCACGAGGCCGAGCTCGAGGCGCCGGCGGGACAGCTTCTCGCAGAGCATGGACCCGACGCCGATCCCGACACAGAAGACCGACAGATAGAGGGTCACCACCGTCTCACTGCCGAACATCACGTCCTTGGAGAAGTTGGGCAGCAGCGACAAGAAGGACGCACCGAGAAACCAGAACCACGAGATCGCCAGCACAGAGAGAAAGACCGTCTTGACGCTGCGGGTGACCCGAATGATGTCGATGGTGGGTGTGACCGGGTTGAGCTTGACCTCGAGCTCGGGGTCGGCCGCCGGCGTTTTCTGGACGAAACGGCTGGTGAAATACCCAGTGACCGCAACCACGATCACGATCAGGCCCAGCCGCGACACCCAGACATCGCCCCCGGCGATCACCAGCCCTCCGGTGATGGTGCCCAGGAGAATCGCCAGAAAGGTGGCCCCGGCAACCAGAGCATTGCCGCCGACCAGATCGCGCTCGCCGAGCAACTCGGGGAGGATGCTGTACTTGGCCGGACCGAAGAAGGTCGACTGCATCCCCATGAGGAAAAGCACGACGAGCAAGAGCGCCAGGTTGTCGAAGGCGAAACCGACCCCCGCCAGCACCATCACCCCGATCTCCCAGATCTTGACCAGGCGGATGAGCCGCCACTTGGCGATGCGGTCCGAGAGCTGACCGGCGGTGGCGGAAAACAGGAAAAACGGCAGGATGAAGATCCCGGCGCATGCGACCACGATGTTCTGCGAGCTCAGTCCGAGCAGACTCATGGAACGGTAGGCGATGAGGATCACCAGGGCGTTCTTGAAGAGGTTGTCGTTGAACGCACCCAGGAACTGGGTCCAGAAGAGCGGCCAGAACCGGCGTTCACCGAGAAGTTTGAGTTGGCTCATGAGGGTCTAGTCTAACCGGCGCAATCCCCAGAATGGTCGGTCGCTCCCGCTCCCCCTCCCGCTCACGCTCCCGAATGTCGGCCGGGAGCGGGAGCGGGAGCGGGAGCGGGAGCGATGGCCCTCACAACCGCTACGGCTTCGGATAGCCGTCCATCGCTGCGATCGATCGGGCCAGCACCTCTTCGGGCAACGGGTAGTTTTCGAGGTTGCCGGCGAAGTACATCTCGTAGCCCTTGAGATCGAGCAGACCGTGGCCGCTGAGGCAGAAGAGGATCGTCTTCTCACGGCCCTCCTCGCGGGCCTTCTCGGCTTCGTCGATGACCGCAGCCACGGCGTGGCTGGTCTCCGGCGCGATGATGAGCCCCTCGGTTCGCGCGAACTTCACGGCCGCCTCGTAGCATTGTTTCTGACCAATTGCGCGCGGGTCGGCCAGCCCCTGATCCACCGCGGCGCTGACCAGCGGCGCCATTCCGTGGTACCGCAGACCACCCGCGTGAATCGTCGGCGGAACGAACTTGTGACCGAGGGAGTACATGGCCAGCAACGGCGTCATCTCGGCGATGTCGCCGTGGTCATAGGCGTAGGGTCCACGGGTGAGCGTCGGGCAGGCCTCGGGCTCCACCGGGATGATCTCGATGTCGGCGCCGTTGATCTTGTCGGCGATGAATGGGAAGGCGATGCCGGCGAAGTTGCTGCCGCCACCGGCGCAGCCGATGACCACATCGGGGCCCTTCTCGCCGGCCTTCTTGAGCTGGGTCTTGGCCTCCAGGCCGATCACCGTCTGATGAAGCAGGACGTGGTTGAGCACGCTGCCCAACGAGTAGCGTGTCTTGCCGCCGGGATCGGTCACCGCCGCCTCGATGGCCTCGCTGATGGCGATGCCCAGGCTGCCCGGTGAATCCGGGGTCTCGCCGAGGATGGTGCGGCCGGTCTCGGTCTCGGTACTCGGCGACGCCACGCAGCTGCCGCCCCAGGTCTCCATCATGACCTTGCGGAAGGGCTTCTGCTCATAGCTCACCTTGACCATGAAGACCCGGCACTCGAGGCCCACGAGACTGCACGCGTACGCCAGCGCACAGCCCCACTGTCCGGCGCCGGTCTCGGTGCACAGACGCTCGATCCCGAACTCCTTGTTGTACCAGGCCTGGGCGACGGCGGTATTGGGTTTGTGACTGCCCGCGGGCGAAACGCTCTCATCCTTGTAATAGATCCGCGCCGGAGTCTTGAGCGCCTTCTCGAGGGCGTAGGCCCGCCGCAAGGGCGCCGGACGCCAGCGCGCGAGGAGTTCGAGGATCCCGTCCGGGATGTCGACCCAGCGGTCCTGACAGACCTCCTGCTCGATGAGGTTCATGGGAAACACGGGCGCCAAGGCGTCCGGACCCACGGGCTGTCCGTCGGGCCCGAGCGGTGGCGGCGGCGGCGAGGGCAGATCAGCGGCGAGGTTGTACCACTGGCGGGGCATTTCTTCAGCACTGAGCAGGATCTTCGGGTCGCGCATTCGGGTGTTCCTCCATGTGTGGCGGGGGTGGCTTCACGAGGAAGGGTCGTCCGCTTCTGTACCTCGTACTTTACCTGAACCGAGAATCATTTCCGCCCCCCAACCTGCAAGTACCTTTGCCCGATGGCTCCAGACTCTTCAGAACTCCACGTACGTGTTTGAAACACCAAGAGCACAAAGAACCACGAAGAATCCACAAAGATCTCTATTGACTCATCGCATCGCCCAGAGTGCCTTCAAGATCGGATGGAGCGCGGGTAAGAGAATGCGATGCCTCGTGGCCCCTTTGTGGATCTTTGTGTCCTTTGTGTTTCACCCTCGTGCGCGGCAGTGTTCGACGCCGATATCAGGAGCACACGCGTTGAAATTTCACGCACTTGCAGAGAGCCTTCTCTCGAGCTCCCGCACTTCCTCCCGCCAACGATCACCCTGCGGCAGGGCGAGGCGAATCCAACCCAGCACTCCGAAGTCCTCGCCCGGCCAGAAACCGACACCGAGTTCCTCGGCGAGCCGCTCACACCACCCCGCGGTGTCCGGGTTGACCGGATCGAGCCGATCGCGAACGTCGACCCAGAGGTAGAACCCACCCGCCGGCATCTCGGCGTCGAATCCGACCCTCTGCATGGCCCCGACCAACACTTCCAGACGCCCGTACACAGACCGTCTGATGCCGTAGAAGTACGAATCCGGCACCTCGGGAAGCGCGAGCATGGCCCGTTGTGGTGGTGTTGCCGGCGGGTTGAGCAGCGCCGCCTGAGCCCCCGTCACGAGCGTCACAAACTCGGAATCGGCGATGACCCAACCCATCCGCCAACCGCACAGCGCGAGACTCTTCGAGGCCGAGCCCACCCTCACGAGGGTGTCCCGAGGGTCAACGGAAGACAACTCGCCTGTGCCGCCCGCGAAGCGGAAAGCCGCGTAGGCTTCATCGAGAATAAGTCGAAGACCGCGTTTTCGGCAGCTGTGGACCAGCCTCGCCAACTCCCGATTGCCGAGGGTCGTTCCCGTCGGGTTCGACGGCGAGGACAGGACCACCGCCCTGGTCCGCGGCCCGACGGCGGCGAACATCTCTCGGGCCCAGCCCTCGAAGGCGTCGCCGTGCTCGACGATCCCCACCGGCACGCCACCGAGTCTTCGGATCATCGCCGGATAGGCGGGGTAGCACGGCAAGGGGTGAATCACCTCGTCACCAGGCTCGATCAGGGCGGCGAAGAGCGCGAGCAGACCACCCTTGGCGCCGTGGGTCACCACAACGTTTTCCGGCCCGAGGGTCCCATCGCCCTCCCGATCCGCCAGGATGGCCCGTAGCTCGGGCTCGCCACCGGGCGGTCCATAACCCGACGCGGGATCGCCTCCGGTGCGTCCGAACATGTCCTGAATCTCGGCAGGGGGATCAAAGCACGGCTCGCCCACCAGCAGATTGACCGCGTCGCCGGGGTATCTCCCCAACGCGGCGATCACACCGTCGAGTGCTCGTTTCACACGCCGTTCCTTTCCACGTCTTCCAGGGTCGCCCGGCAGGTGGTCATGAGATCGGAAAATCGGCCGTCATCCGGCTGTTCAATGGCCTCCATCCACTCGTCGAGCGCCTTTCGCAGCCACCGGCCGGTGTCGGGGGTGAGCTGGTTGAGGGCCTGGATCTCGTAGTAGAGCGACGGATTCTCGCCCGCGACTTCACGGGTGGTGGCCATCTGGCGAGCAAAGGTCACGCCGGCCACCTCGGCCAGCGCGGGCGATCCGACCCCGGAGTGGACCAGCGCGCGGGCAAAGACCAGGTTGGCGAGGTGGGTCAGCCCGAGGACCAGCCCCATCCGATGATCGTGCTCGGCGGGGTCCATCTCCACCAGCCGGGCGCTGGTGTCGGCAAAGAGCCCTTCAACCGTCTCGAGATCGGCGCGCGGGGCGTCGGTGCAGAAGGCGACGGTGCGGCCTTCGAGCATCCGCACATCGGGGCCGAACATGGGGTGGAAGGAAACCACCCGGATCCCGGTGGACCGCAGCCGGTCGAGGACCGGGTGGAGATGGCCTTTGAGGCTGCACATCTCGGCCACGACTCCACGCGGTTGCAGCGCCCCCAGCTCTTCCAGGATCTCGGTACAAACGGTCATGGGCACCGCCACCATGATGAGATCGGCGTCGACCGCATCCTTCAACGAGCCTGCCTCCTCGAATGGCGTTTCGCATGATGAAGGATCGATGACCCTTACCCTGTGGCCCTGACCCGCGAGGAAACGACCGATCCACCGGCCCATTCCGCCCTTGCCGCCCACGACGACCGTGTCGAGGGCATCGCCCGAATAGACCGCGTCCTGCAGGGTCGCCTGCTCCTCCACCGCCTTCTCGATGAGAAAACGTGCGAGATCGCGACCGAGACCGGCATCGAGACCCAGCAGCGAGCTCGCGTCCTCGAAGCGCCGGTAGACCCGAGCCTCGACGCCGAAGTTGCGAACCGGCACCGCGAGCGCGCGCTTGAGATCGCCGACCTGCCGGGCGAGCTCGAGACGTTCGCAGACCAGGTGGAGAATGCGCCGGTCGAGGGCCTCGATGTCGCGCCGGTGCTGCTCGAGCAGGGCGTGTGGATCGGTAGGTGAGATTTCAGGTGCGTGCATCTGTCCTCCGTCGGGGCCTCGACGGTGGCGGGCAAGAGAAAAGCCCGCCGTCGCCGGCGGGCCTCAAACTCTGGGTTCAGTGAGACCTTCGCCGGCGTGGGTCAACCCCCGTGTAAGCGTAGCTGCGAAAAAGAAAAGTGCCGACGATCATCACCAGAACATCGTAGCAGACAATCGATCTCCTCGGTGGTCGCATCGGTTACCCGACTCGAGGTTAAGCTCGGCGGTGCCTAGAAATCGGAATCGGCGCCTTAAACACAAAGGACACCAAGAACCACGAAGTATCCACGAAGCATCCCAATTTTGACCCAGGCTCCCTCGAACCTTGAAGACATCAGAATCCTGCGATGAGTCAAGAACAGACCTTTGTGGTGTCTTTGTGGATCTTGGTGATCTTCGTGTTTCAACGCGATGCCGTGCCAAAAAACTCGATGGCGAGGTCGACGATGGTCTTGGGTTGTTCGACGACGACGGCGTGGCCGGCTCCTTTGATGATCCTGAACTCGGCACCCGGGATCGCCTCGGCGAGGCCTCGGGAGCGCTCGAGGGGGATGAATCCGTCGAGCTCTGCGGCGACGACGAGAGTGGGACACCGAACGGCGCCGAGCTCTGAGCGGAGGCTGAAGGACTCGGCGGAGTCGAGCAGTCCCACCAGACCCTCGAACCACTGCGTCGGGAGCGCCGCGATCTGCTGCCGCCGGAGGACCCGTTCCTCGCGGTGGGCCTCGACATAGGCCGGCGAGTAGACCACCGGCTCGAGGATATCGGAGAGCACACCACGGTCGGGCCCTTCCAGCGACCGCACGGTCGCCTCCCGCCAGCGAGCCACCTCGTCGGCCATGACATCGGTGAAGCCGTCGGCCGAGGCGATGGAGAGCAGCGATCGCACCCGATGGGGATGGCGGGCGGCGAGCAGCGCGCCAACCGCCCCACCGAAGGAGGTCGCGAGGACATGAACCGAGACGACCCCCAGATGATCGAGCAGCTCGATCACATCATTGACGTGTTCCCCGACATCGATCGGTGGAGATCCGGGATTCATGAGTTGACCGCGAAGATCGCACCTGATCACCGTAAAGGACTCGGACAGCGGAGTCGCCACCGGCTGCCAGCTCGCCGTGGTCATGGCGATCCCGTTGAGGAGCAGCAGCGGCGGACCTGCACCATCAATGGTGTAGTAGATCACGTCAGGCCCCGTACCGGATCGATCTCATCTTGAAACACAAAGAGCACGAAGGCCCACAAAGGCCTCCACGAAGCATCGCAATATTGAGCCCGGCCCGGTCCGCATCTGAAGGGATCGGTGAGATCTGCGATGGCTGAAAAAGTCCTTTGTGGTTTCTTCGTGGTTCTTTGTGCCCTTCGTGTTTCAAACACTGACACCGCAGGGTCGGATGATCGCCTCATGGAGCCGCAAAGCACTGGTCGTCACCCCTCCACGCCCTCGATCGGCTCGAAGTCGAGCGTCTTTTTTTCGAAGAAACGGCGCAGGCTGCCGAAGAACGGATCCGGCTTCTCGATGTAGACGACGTGCCCCGCACCCTCGATCTCGAGCCAGCGCGAGTTCGGCACGATGTCGAGGATCTTCTTCTGCTGCCACAACGGGATGGCGCGGTCCTGAGAGCCCGCAATCAGCACGGTCGGTGTCCGGATCGCCTGATAGCCCGGCAGATTCTCCTCGAGGGCGCCGAAGAAAGGGTCCTGAGCTTCGGTCAGTCGAATCAGGCAATGCCGCTGATCGATGTAGCGGTCGTAGAATCGCTGCCGCATGGCCTCGAAAGCGTCGGGCGGGATGGCCGCCGCGAAGGCCTCACCGAAGATCTTTTCGTACATGTACTGGGTGTAGATCTCGAAGACCTCGTCGGTCGAACGGTAGAAACGGAGCGAGATCTCGTGATAGAGCTCGAAGAGCTTCTCGTGCGAGAGCAGAATCCCCGACAGGACCAGGGTGTGGAGTCGTTCCTGGTAGAGGCGTGCGAAGTCGAGACCGATGAAACCGCCGTACGAGATGCCCATGAGGTGCAGCTTCTCGACCCCGACTTCATCCATGATCAGGGTCAGAAAGCGGGCGAACTCGGGAATCAGATACGGCACGTCATCGGTGGAGGACTCACCCTGACCCAGGTAGTCGAAGAGGAGGACATCGTAGCCGTCGGTCAATCGCGGCAGAAAGCCGTACCACGCCTTGCAGTGCATGGCGAGACCGTTGAGCAGACAGCAGCACTCACGATCACCGGTGCCGTGGTACTCCCACCAGATCTTGAAACCGTCGACCTCGAGATGACCGGAGCGGAGCGGTTTGATCTCTTCTTTGGCCATGATCCCTCTCCCTCTCCCTCTCCCTCTCCTCCTCCCTTCACGCCTTCAAGGGAGAAGGAAAGGGAGAGGGAAAGGAGAGGAGATATCGCCTACTCAGATCTCCTGAGCACCGTACAAACAGAGGCGCAGATCGGCCCGCCGATGTTGAAGGTGGCCGCGATCCTGGCGTCGGGCACCTGAAGCTCTGCCGGCACCTTGCCCTGCAGTTGCCAGGCGGCCCAGCCGATCATGGCGATCCCGGTGGCCCCAACCGGGTGGCCCTTGGCGATGAGCCCGCCGGAGGTGTTGATGCCGCACTCGCCCTTGGCCTCGGCCTTGCCCTCGCGCCAGTACTCGGCGCCCTTGCCGTACTCGGCCTTGCCGATGACCTCGGTGCCGATGGCCCCCATGACCGTGAAACAGTCGTGGATCTCGGCGACGTTGACATCTTCGGGCTTTTCGCCGGCCATGGCGTAGGCCGTGCCCATGGCCTGAAAGGCGCCGAAGGGCTTGAGGATGTCGCGCCCCCCCTTGAGCAACGGATCCGTCGCCTGGCCATAGCCGGCGACCTCGACGCAATCGGCCTTGGCGACTCCAAGGCGAGCGAGTCCCTCTTCGGTGGCAAGCAGCATCCCGGCGTAGCCGTCGGAGATCTGCGAGCAGTCGTAGGTCTTGAGAGGCAAACCATCGACGATGTAGCGGTTGCGGCCTTCGGGAGTCGCCGCCTCATCCACCGAGACCTCGATCTTCTGCATTTGGGCGTAGGGGTTGTAGGTCGAGTTGGCGTACTCGCGCGACGAAATCTCGGCCATGTCGCGTTCGGTGGCGCCGTGGGCCTTCATGTAGGTCTCCATCACCTCC
>Ga0316193_10001211_pt1 | contig 17167 bp, 19 predicted proteins | sample MerIslsedime2_MG_FD_207735 | JGI IMG/M metagenome (GOLD analysis project Ga0316193, IMG submission 207735) | Coastal sediment microbial communities from Maine, United States - Merrow Island sediment 2 | ecosystem: Environmental > Aquatic > Marine > Coastal > Sediment | place: USA: Maine... | reverse complement strand
CATCATCGGAATCGCCGGTCCACCTGGCGGGTTGACGTAATACCAGAAGCCATAGCTGACCATCCAGCAGGTTGCGGGAAATAATGCCTTTAGCAGCCGTTCTGGATTCCAGAAAGAAGGCTGGTAGGGGTCGGTGGACAGCTGGTGTGCCGGTAACGTGCTGTCAGCATCAATATTGGCCAGTATGCGCAGGGTTTGCAGTAACTCACGGCTGTTACGGTCGAGCGCCTGCAGTTGCGTGACAAAGTTCATCAGGGCTGCTTGCTGAAACCGGGGCAGTTGCTTGCAGCTCTCGCTATCAAACTGCAGTGAGCATTCTTCTGCAAGCACCGAGTCATCAAGCTTGTATTCAATGCGGTCTGTTTTTTGTTCCTCCCACAGCAGGCGGCCGTGTTCCAGTCGCAGCGCCAGCGTATCAAGTGTTCGGGGCAGTCCGGGCAACAGTGTGTTCAATGGCAAGCTGCGGCAGTCATTGATGCTCTCGCGCCATAATTCCTGCGCATTGCCAAAAGCGCGCATCTTGATACGCAATGTTTCCCATACGCGTTTTCTTGCTCGCACCCGGGGCGTATCAGCATAGGCTGCATCCAGCGTCGCCAGCAGTTGCTGGTACTCGCCGGCAAGGCGGGTGCGCAGGTCTGTCGTATCAGCTGTTGTAACGCCACTCGAGAGCTGCTGACGATATTGCGCAAACAGTGTTTGCATGCCTTCCCAGAGAGCCTGTCCCTGTTGCTGAAGTGTCGCCCCCGAGGTGCGTGGCCAGAGCAGCATGCTGACAACGGTAAACAACACGACACCGGCAGCCGTTTCCAGAAAGCGGGTGGTGGCAAAATGGAAGGCAGTGTCGACCCTCATGTAGCTGGAAGTCCACACGGCGACGGCGAGGAAGCCGGCATTGAACCAGGTATCTCCCTGGCGTGCTGTTTGCAGAAAATAACCGACGAATACCAGCCACGCAGCGGTCGCCAGCAGCATGCCCGACGGGGATTGTGAAAACCAGGCCAGTAGCACAAAACCGGCCAGCGCGCCAAGGCCGGTACCGACGACGCGCATGACGCCCTTGTTGAGACTGGCCCCGGTAGTGGAGAGGCTGACAACGACGATCGCCATCGCGCCGAACTTGGGCAGGTTCCAGTCCATGGTCAATGCCAGCCAGTAAAACAGCACCATGCTGAGTGCCAGCTTGAAGGCTTCCTGCAACTGGACCTTTTGAGTCATTGTATTCTCACTATGACCGCCGTGGTTCGACAGACTCCTGATGCTGATTCAAAATAAATAAAGATGGATAGCACTCAGCGTGCCGCTTCCGCATCGGTCGAGACAAACACGGAGGCCGTGGTGCCGACACGCAGTTCGACTTCGTCGGGCACACGGGTCAGGCGAATGCGTACCGGGATACGCTGTGCCAGGCGGATCCAGTCGAAACTGGGATTGATCATGGGCAGCAGGTCGGCAGCGGGCTCGCCATCCTGTTGCGCGATACCCCAGCCAATGCTTCCCACAACACCTTCCAGCGGGGTATCCGGGTAGCTCATCAGTTTCACCACCACCGGGTTGCCGGTACGAATATTCCTTGTCTGGGTTTCCTTGAAAAAGCCATACACCCAGAAACTGCCGGTATCAATCAGTGCCAGTGCCGGCTGATTGGCGGCGGTCTGGCTGCCATAGCTCAGCAGCAGGTTGGTGACATAACCATCGACTGGTGCGCGCACCTCGGTAAAATCAAGGTCCAGCTGTGCAGCATGCAGGTTGGCTTCTGCGACCTCGACGTTGGCTTTCGCGACCAGCAGGTCGTTTTCCTTTCTCACCAGCGCCTGTTCGGAGATGGCGCCCTTGTCTTTCTTGTACAGGTCCCGTCCACGCCTGGCCTGGTCTGCCTTGACGATCTCGGAGGCCTGCGCCTGTTTGAGCTTGGCTTCTGCCTGCTCGACCGCGAGTTCGTAGGTGCGGGGATCTATTTTGAACAGTAGCTCACCCTTGCTGACCGGCTGGTTATCCTGAATCGGCAGTTCAACAATCGGACCACCTACACGCGGGGTAACCTTGATGACTTGCGCGCGCACATGGCCATCCCGGGTCCACGGCTGGAACAGGTATTCACGAAACATGCTGGCAAGCACCAGCCCGGCGATGGCGACGGCGCCGAGTGTGATGAGATAGCGCACGATACTGGTTTTAGCTAGGCCCATTGTTTTACCTTTTCAGTTTTTGCCCACGTCCTTCCGGGACAGGTTCGGGTAGAAGTAGTTTTAATTAAAGAGCTTTTTATACAGGGATGAAAAAAATTGCCACAATCCGGGTGCAGACGACCGATAGCGCGATAAAAAACAGCGGCGGATGCCAGATGAAACGCGTCAGGTCAAAGCGGTTCAGCAGTTTGGCAATGATGCCGGCAAGCAGGACTCCCAGCAGAATGGCAAACATGATCGGTGGGAAGTAGATGCCGCCAAGCGACAGTTCCATGGGTACGTTTGCGGTGTTCATGTCAGTTTGGCTCCCGCTGTTTACCAGTCAGGGCTTCTCCACAGGTCGGTATCCGGTTCGCGCTCCGGCGAGGTATCGATGGTGGTTTCCAGCAGATCGCCCCAGTCAGTTCTTTGCTGCATCTGCTCGCGAACGTCTGCCGGCACAAGGTTGTTGCCGAGCCGTACTTCCCAGCCGCCGCCGAGTGCCTTGTAGAGGGCGATAGCGCTGGTGGCTATATTGCCCCGGGTAACCGCATAGGCGTCCTGCTGCGAGGCCAGTGAGCGCGTTGAATCCAGCACGCTCTGGTAGCGATTGACACCTTCGGTGTACTGCAGCATGGAAAGATCTGTCGAGCGTTGGGCAGCCTCCGCGCTTTGCTTGCGGTAGGTGGCTTCTACTCGTGAATGCAGAAAACTGCTGATGGCATTTTTTACTTCGCCGGCGGCATTCAGCACCACGTTCTCGTAATTGGCCAGCAATTGCTGGAAACGGGCATCCTGAACACGCACCTGGTTTTTCAGGCGGCCGTAGTTGAGGATTTTCCACTGGAACGAGGGTCCGGTCGAGAACGCCAGGTTGTTTGAATCGAACAGGTCACCCAGATTGTCATTACCTGCATTATTGACGTTCCAGCCGATTGAACCCAGCAGGGTAAAGCTGGGCAATAGCTCGGTCTCGGCAATGCCGATCTGTGCGGACTGTGCAGCCGCCTGCAGCTCTGCCTGCTTTATATCCGGTCGCCGGCGCAGCAGGTCGGCCGGAATGCCGGCGGCGACCTCGACGGGTGCAACGGGTATGTCAGTGCCACTGCCGAGCAGGCCCTTGAGATCCTGCGGGGGCATGCCCATCAGGATGCTTAAGGCATGCTGAGCCTGCTCCAGTGATATTTGCAAGTTGGGGACTGTCGCCTGGGTATTGCGCAACTGGGTGGTAGCCTGTTGCGTATCCAGCTCTGTGACGGCACCGGTTTCAAACTGGTTGGTGGTCAGTTCCAGTGAGCGTGTCTGGATTTTGATGTTTTTTTCAGCGAGCCGAATGCGTTCTTCAAGGGTGCGTATCAGGACATAGTTCCTGGCGACTTCTGCGGTCAGTGTGACCAGTACATCGTCATAGCTGGCAATGTTGGCAATCAGGTTGGCGTCAGCAGATTCTATGCCGCGGCGGAATTTTCCCCAGAAATCGATTTCCCAGGCAGCATCAAAGCCAGTGCCTGCCTGGCTGAAATACCTGTCCGTAAAGGCGGTCTCCTTGCCGCGGTTGTAGCTGTAGTTGCCGGATACCGACTGGCTCTGCGGGTACAGGGTGCCGGTGACGATACCGAGTTGCGCGCGTGCCTCCAGCACACGCAGGCCGGCGATCTGCAGACTCAGGTTCTGTTCATAGGCGTTTTGTACCAGCGTATTCAATACCGGGTCATTGAAGATTTTCCACCATTCCTTGCCGGCAGGCGGCTGGCGGGAAATGCCGGGAGTGTCTTTACTGTTCCATTGTTCAGCCAGACGGGCATCGGGTGTGCTGAAATCAGGTCCGGTCATGGCGCAGCCAGCCATCAGGATGGCGGCGCATAACGGCAAGCCTCGCACTGACTGTTGCAGGTGCTTGCTGATATTCGCTGTCAGGAATCGAAGGTTCATGGCCGGGCAACAAGCTGTCATTATTAATCGGGAAGCGGCATTGCCTGTTGTTGTGCGCTGGCAATACACCCATACCTGTATGGTACACTTGCGCCGCACAGCTCGTAACAGGAATTGCAGCATTGCTACATATTTCCAGGGAAAATAATTTTTCGTATCTGGCTGCCGGGCTAGTGCTGTTGCTGTTTATCGGCGCATTGCTGGAGTATTTCCCGAGCGATATCGGACCACGGATTGTGCAGGCAGGGACGATCGCCATTATCTTCTTCAGTGCCCTGAGTGAGAAAGCTACCCAATCCCGGCGAATTACCAATGTGGTGTTCGTGCTGGTGATGCTGATGACGGTGGCCGGGGGTGAGCTGCTGGATGTCGCCGGATTCAGTTATATGCACCTGTTTGTCTTGTTGTGTTTCTTTCTCTGGACGACATGGCTGGTGGCGCACCAGGTATTGTTCACCGGCTCGATTACCGGTAACGATATCGTTGGTGCTATCTGTATCTACATGTTGCTGGGCCTGATATGGGCTGTTCTGTACCTGTTTATAGCGGAAGCCGTGCCCGGGTCTTTCAATGGTCTTTCCCAGGCGCCGTGGCTGGAAAATTATACGTCTGCCATTTACTTCAGCTTTGTGACGATTACCACGCTGGGTTATGGCGATATCTCGCCGGTGCTGCCACTGGCCCGTTTTCTCGTCATTATGGAAGCGATCGTCGGTGTGTTTTACATGGCGATACTGGTAGCCAGTTTGATTGGCGTGCGCATGTCAGATCGTGTCGCGGAAAAAAAACAATGACTGCGATACATTCGAAAAAGTATTTCTACAGTGACAGGAGCGATCATGAACACTTTATCCCGGTCTGAAGAGGACAAGGCCTTCCATAAAAGAACAATGGATGCGGCTATCCGCATTGCGCTGCTGGCACTGCTGGTACTGTGGTGCTTCAATATCATCAGGCCGTTTATCATGCCGGTACTATGGGGTGCCATAATGGCGGTGGCGATATATCCACTGTATGTAAAGGCCTATACGGCATTTGCTGGCCGCCAGAAACTGACGGCAACACTGATTACGCTACTGGCACTGGCGTTGTTAATCACGCCAACAGTGATGCTTTCCGATTCGCTGGTTAAAAACTCCAGGGCACTGTCGAAACAGGTTGAGGCCGGTACCCTCGCGGTGCCGCCACCCTCCGAGTCGGTAAAGGAATGGCCGCTGATTGGTGAGAAAACCTATGATGCCTGGAAGCTCGCCTCTGTCAACCTGGGCGAGGCGCTTGAGACATTCGAGCCACAGCTCGGGGCTGTCAGTAAATGGTTTTTATCAACAGCGGCCGGCGTGGGTGGCGGTATCCTGATGTTTATGGTCTCCATTATTATTGCGGGCGCATTTCTGGTTTTTGGGCGCAGCGGTAGCAAGTCGATCGAGACCATCGCTGCACGGGTACTGGGGAAAAAAGGTGCCACCGAGTTTGTTGAGCTTACCGGGGCTACCATTCGCAGTGTTGCCCAGGGTGTGCTGGGCGTGGCACTGATTCAGGCAACGCTCGCTGCCATCGGCTTGCTGGTGATGGGTGTCCCCTATGCAGGTGTCTGGGCAGGACTGGTGCTGTTACTTGCCATTGTTCAGTTGCCACCGTGGCTGATCCTTGGCCCGATCATTGTGTACGAATTTACTGTGGCTGAAACGGTACCAGCAGTTATCTTTATGGTTTACAGCCTTGTCGTCAGTGTGCTTGACGGGTTTCTCAAGCCGCTTTTCCTGGGGCGTGGTATGGACATTCCCATGCTGGTTATTTTGCTGGGTGCCATTGGCGGGATGATACTTTCAGGCCTTATTGGCCTGTTTGTGGGTGCCGTTGTGCTCGCAGTGGGTTACAGCCTGTTCATGAGGTGGCTCACGCAGGGCAATCCTGACGAGCAGGAACAGGTGTCTGCCAGCAGCTGAGTGGCGCCGCTTGTCAAACGTAAAGTGCATGCAGGCTGTATGCGGGTGGTGAATTAATCCATGGAAAACCATGTATTACGGCGAACGCTTTAATGGCGTCAGCCATCTGGTTGGTGCGGCACTGGCGCTTGCCGGTCTGGTGGTGCTGGTGGTACAGGCCTCCCTGCAGGGAGATCCCTGGAAAATAGTCAGTTTCACTATCTACGGCACATCGCTGTTGCTGTTGTATGTGCTGTCAACGCTCTATCATTCGCTGCGCGGACGGGCCAAGCAAATATTCAGGAAACTGGATCATGTTGCTATCTATCTGCTTATCGCCGGTACCTACACACCGTTTACACTGGTAACCCTGCGTGGCAGCTGGGGTTGGACCCTGTTCGGAATTATCTGGGGATTGGCTGTCGCGGGTATCATTGTGGACAGCCTGCACAAGCAGGGCTCGCGTGCCATACAGATAGTCATCTACCTGTTGATGGGCTGGCTGATACTGGTTGCCATGTACCCGCTGGTGCGTGCACTCCCCACCGGAGGACTGGTGTTGCTGGTGCTGGGGGGGATCTTCTATACCAGCGGTATTGTTTTTTACGGCCTTGATGAAAGGATGAAGCATGCCCACGGTATCTGGCACCTGTTCGTGCTGGCTGGCAGTGTTTCACATTATCTGGCGGTGTTGTTTTATGTTTTGTAATCGTTGCCGGGAACGGGTTCATTGATGTGGCGGCGTGTGCTGAACATTTACTATCCGGACGCAGCTTTACAGGAAGTACCCGTGAGCGATTGCACATGACCTTGAACACAACACTGCTGCTCCGGTACCTGCAGGTTTTGGGGCGGCGGTGAAACGTGATTATTCTGTTTAATAAACCCTTCCAGGTACTCTCACAGTTCACAACGGATAGCGACAAGGCGGTGCTGGCCGACTATATCGATGTTCCCGGCGTCTACTGTGCGGGCAGGCTTGATTACGACAGTGAGGGTTTGCTGGTTCTAACCGATGACGGCAGGTTGCAGCAACGTATTGCGAATCCTGCCCATGGCAAGCAAAAGGGCTACTGGGTACAGGTGGAAGGTGAGCCGCGCGAAGAGCAGCTGGCGGCATTGCGCGAAGGGGTTGTACTCAGGGATGGTAAAACTCGTCCTGCCAGGGTGGAGCGGATCGCATCGCCGCGCGTCTGGTCGCGCACGCCGCCTATTCGCGAACGCAAGAACATTCCAACCAGCTGGCTACAGCTGGTAATCAGTGAGGGCCGCAATCGCCAGGTGCGGCGCATGACCGCGCATGTGGGCTGCCCGACGTTACGACTGATTCGCTACCGGGTGGGCGACTGGCTGCTGGATGATATTCCCGTGGGGCACTATATCCGCGGTTGAGGGCATAAAAAATGGCGGCCTGTCAGGAGGCCGCCACAGGGATGACTTGTGCATCCGCAACACAGAGTGGGAGTCAATGTGTTGGGATGATTATAATTCAGGGAGGCGGAAACGGAATGTGACACAGTGTCGCACCCTCTGTTCGCCGGTTATTTCTACGCACTGATCTGCGCTGCTTGTCTGGTTGAATGATTATGTTGATGGCCGGCAGACCGGTGAGCCGGCCTGGACAAGATCGGCTAATGGGGATTTCCTGAAAGTTCCGGTTGCCAGCTGATCGGGTTGTCCGGTGGTTGAAGCAATCCCGGCAAGCTGTCAGCCAGCAGTGATCATCTGACGGAACACGTCAGATCAGCTGCCGGCCTGATTAATCGAACAATCCGTGCTATTGACCTGGAGTAGCCCCGGGTGCGTTAGCTGCGGGAAATTTTTGGATAGTTTTGGATAGTATATTTCGCAAGCGCATACTAGACTTGTCTTTCCGGACAGCCTGTTCGGGTTGATTGAAAAAAACAGAGGGGACTCAAACGATGAAACAGACAATTCACACATTACTTACCACCCTGCTGCTGGCCTTTATGTCCAGTGTCGGTGTGGTGGGGACCGCCGTCGCTGATGGTGCCGCAGAAATAGATATCAAGGTTGATGGCACGCTTGAGCTATTCAGGAAAGAAGTCACCGGTGGCGGCGAGTTTTTGAACAAGGCCAGTGCCGTACTGGTATTCCCGGATGTCGTTAAGGCCGGCATGATTGTTGGTGGTGAATATGGCAAGGGTGCCCTGCGCCAGGATGGCAAGTCTTTAGCCTATTACAATATAGCCAGTGCATCTTTCGGCCTGCAAATCGGTGCGCAGGCATATGCCATTGTTATGGTGTTTATGAATGACGAGGCGCTGGCAAAGTTTCGTGACAGCAAGGGCTGGGAAGCAGGTGTGGATGGCTCCGTGGCAGTGGCAGACTGGGGGAGTGGCAAGGACATCAACACCCAGAACTATAAAGACCCGATTGTAGGTTTTGTACTCGACAACAAGGGGCTGATGGCAGGTATTTCCCTGGAAGGTTCCAAAATCACAAAGATCGATCCGTAATCCGGATATCTGCACGGCCATGGATGGCTTGTGCAGTGCATTACGAACTGACGGCTAGCCGAGATACTTTGCAATTTCCGTGTAAAGTAACAGCCCAAACAGTAGTAACGATCCCAGCAGTACCAGGTTGGTCAGCAGGCCGTTTTTCAAATCTCCCAGCAGCATGCGGCGGTTGTTAAGCAACAGTAACAGTACGCACAGTAACGGCATAAAAAAGGCGCCAGCCACGGCATAGATCATCACCAGCCAGACGGGTTTGCCGGCGAGCAGCAGTAACATCGGAGGCAGTGCAAGATAGGCAAGATAACCCCGGTAGGCCGTGGAACGTGTGTTGACACTCGTAGGTTTTTCCGGCTGCCAGGTATATTGCTGAACAAAGTCCGCGAACAGGTACGGGATGCCCTGCCAGACACCCAGCATGGAGCTGAAAACTGCGCACCAGAAGCCGACCAGGAAACACCATTTTCCAAAGGGTCCGGCAACTTCTTCCAATTGGCTGGCGACAGCGAGAGCCATACCCGGTCCGGTCATGATGTCGGGGTGTACGCCGGCAGAAATAATCATGATGGCCACACCGAACAAACCGGTCAGGATATAGGCGACGGCCAGATCTATCCGGCTGCGTGGCATGTCCTTTGGCTGGTTCCAGTCGCGCTCCCTGATCCAGTAGCCATAACACAGCAAGGTCACACTGCCGCCAACACCACCGATGACACCGAGGATGAACAGTACCGAACCATCGGGTATGGATGGTATCAGCAGACCGCGTAATATGTCAGACACGCCCGGAGCAACCAGGATGGCGCAGATGATGACGACCAGCAGCATCAGCGCCATGAATATTTTCATGAGATGTTCCAGCAGGGTGTAGCGCCCGACGAGTACCAGTACCAGTGCCAGCAGGGAATGAAAAATACCCCATTGCTCTACCGATAGCTGCGGAAACAAGGCATGTGCTGCAAGGCCGGTTCCGGCGATGAGTGCGCCGGCAACGATAAAGCTCCAGGCAAGCAGGTAGATAAAGAAATAGATGGATATGAATTTCGGCAGTCGCTGTACCCAGCCTTCAAGCAGGGTGGTGCCGGTGGCCAGTTGCCAGCGCGTCAGGCCCTCGTTCATGGCGTATTTCATAATAGCGCCGAGGACGGCTGCCCAGAGGATGGTGGTGCCAAATTTCGCGCCGGCAACAGAGGCTGCAATCAGGTCGCCGGCACCGAGTCCGGTAGCGGCGATCACCAGTCCGGGGCCAACGTGCCTGAGATGTTTAAGCGGGTTGTTCATGGTAGCTGTGAAATTTTCCGAGCCTGTCGCCAATTGCTGACAATACCCGTGGTAAAGTAAACATTGTAGTGTTTTCGGAATAACTGCAGATGAAGCTGCGTACCCAGATTTCCCTGTTGCTGTTTATGTTTGGCCTGGTGCCATTGCTGACGGCCTATGTGATCAATGTGCCAATGATATTTGATCGCATTGAGTCACTATACCATAAGGCCTATGTCCAGAATTTACGTGCCGGTTTCAGTGATCTTGACCAGCATCTCGCGCGTCGCCATGAGATGGTGCGGCTGCTGGCAAAGATGCCGGAGCCCGGTATGTTGCTGGGTGATGCTGATCCGCAGTCGCCCGAGTCGCTCGCTATCGCTCGCAGCAATTATGTTGACTGGGTAAACCAGGTGTTGATTGACCAGCTGGATGTTACCCAGATCGTGTTTCTGGACCAGCATGGCAAGTCGCGCTTCTGGCTTGATCGTGATCATGACACGGGTCGTCTGGAGGTGCGTGAGCAGGATTGGCAGGGACTGACGCCAAAGCTTGATACTATCCGCGGGCAGATCGCTCCCGGGGGGGTGGTCACCGGTCCAATTTTACTGGACCAGGAACAGGGCGGGATGTTTCCCAGCCGGTTTATGCAACTCAGCCTGATCGGCTCGGTAATTATACCGGTGATGTCGCTGGAAACAGGGGAGATAGAACAACAGCGTGGCGAGATAATCATGTACCTGGATATGGGGGGGCTGGCGCGCGCCTACCGCGGTATTTACTGGGTGCAGAGTGATGGCAGCTACCTGGGTGTTGATGAAAATGACCGCTCCGCCGGCCAGGCGTTCAATGATTTTACCGGGCTGGAGAAACTTTTCCTGCAGGGGGAGCTGGACTTGTGGGAATACCGCGGCCAGCAGGTAGTGTGGGTGCCATTATTCGATACAGATAATTCCGGACCTTTATGGGTGGGACGCAGCGTGGATGCCTCGCCGCTGACCACCCTGTTGCGCACGGTTGAATGGCGTGTCGGCCTGATCGCCGTGTTGTTGTTACTGGTAGTTTTTATTGTGGCTCGATGGATAGCGCTCAAAACAGAGCGACTCGGTAGTGACCTGACGGAGGGTATTTCCAGGGTGCTGGAACACGACGAGGCGGTCAGGTTTGCCTGGCAAAGGCCACAGGAACTCAATCAACTCGGTAGCAATCTTACCCGGCTTGCGGAACAGCATACCGAGCACAACCGGGCACTGCGTAATTATGCCGAAGAGCTGGAAGCGTCCAACCGTTACAAGTCGGAATTTCTTGCCAATGTCAGTCATGAGCTGCGTACGCCGCTGAATTCAATTTTGCTGTTGTCAAAGATGCTTTCGGAAAATACAGCCGGGAAGCTTGCCATGGACGAAAGCCGGCAGGCGCGCGTGATACATGATGCCGGCACCGATCTGAAGGCGCTGATCGAAAATATTCTTGATCTTTCGCGTATCGATGCACGACAAATGACACTGGTTGAAGAACAAATTGAACCGGAAAAATTGTTGCGCGACGTAATGGAATTATTACAGCCGCAGTTTGACGAGAAGCATCTTGCGCTGGCGCTGCAGGTGGATGAGGGTGCACCCGACACGATTGTTACTGATGGTGAGAAACTGCGCCAGATAGTCATCAACTTTCTGTCCAATGCTGTTAAATTTACCGAGACCGGAGGCGCGACAGTTCGATTGAGCAGGTCAGATTCCTGGCCTGTGTGTATCAGTGTCAGTGATAGCGGGATCGGTATTCCCGAGGGTAAGCGCAGGCTGGTATTTGAAGCGTTCAAACAGGCGGACGGATCAACCAGTCGCCGTTATGGCGGTACCGGGCTGGGTCTTGCAATCAGCCAGGAACTCGCGGTATTGATGGGAGGGGAAATTCGCGTTGACAGCGAGGTTGGCAAGGGCTCGACGTTTACCCTGCTGTTGCCACTGCACGCACCGGCCGTTGTTGTTGAAGCACCGCTTGAGACATCCGCTGTGAGCGATTCCGGTGCTGCTGAGGAGAATCCTGTTCCAGTCGCTGACTATCAGGGTGCGCGTATCCTGCTGGTAGATGATGATGTCAGAAACCTGGTGGCTTTGACCCCCTTGCTGGAACGCTGGGGACTGGATGTTATGGCGGCGGGGGATGGAGACGAGGCGCTTGAGACCCTTGAGAGTGCCGGCGAGTTCAGGGTGGTGCTGATGGATATAATGATGCCGGGAACAGACGGCATTGAAGTAATCCGCCAGCTGCGGCAATCACAGCGGTTTAGCGCATTGCCTGTGATTGCACTGACTGCCAGGGCCGCTGATGAGGACCGCCGGCAATGTGAGTCTGCCGGAGCAAATGCCTTTGTTGTCAAACCGGTAGACCCGCAACTGCTGAAAGAAACGCTTGATCTGTTTTTGAAAGATTGCAAAGCAGGCACAGCAGCATAACTGGAATATTTTATGAATCGATATGCCGATTTTAGAATTCTGATTGTTGATGACAACCGGAATAACCTGTTTACCTTGCGTTCACTGCTTGCAAGGCATATGGATGCCGAAGTGCTGGAAGCCGACTCCGGACAGGCGGCGCTGGACATTGCACTGAATAACCCGCGTATTGACCTGATTGTGCTGGATGTGCAAATGCCTGAAATGGACGGCTTTCAAACGGCGTCAATGCTCAAGATGCGACAAAGAACACGCGATATACCGATTATTTTTCTGACGGCGGCCTATAAGACCGATGAGTTTCAGCAACGTGGCTATGACGTTGGCGCGGCAGATTATTTGCTGAAACCCATTGATGATAACCAGCTGATCAACAAAATCAGTACCTACCTGCGGTTGATCGAGAAAGAGCGCGACATGAACCGCCGCCTTGAACAGCGGGTGGAAGAGCGTACCCGTGAGCTGGATGCGGCCAGGCAGTACCTGGAAAGTGTCATCAATAATATGGGTGAGGCTCTGTTGCTGCTTGATCCGGAAGGCAGGATCAAGACAGCAAATCCGGCGGCTTGCCGAATGCTGGATTATGCCGAGGCAGATCTTCTGGGAATGGCGATCGGGGATGTTTTTGAAGAAGAAGAAACGCATCAGGCCAATGCCTTTATGGGAACCTGGCTCGAGGCGCTGATTCGTACCGGCACTATCAGCAGTATCGAGGCCAGTTTTATTGCGAAGGACCAGCGGCGTGTCCCTATCCTGTTTTCGCGTACGGCGATCAAGGACAAGACAGGCGAGATAACCGATATAATCTGTATAGCAAAAAATATGAGCGGCTACAGGCGTGCCACCGACTAGCTGACTAAAGGCTGCGGTTGCAACCGCACGGTCACACTGCGTAAACTTGCGGCAGGACTAAATGGAGTAATTGATGGAAGATTCACATCCAGACCAGGCACCGGAAGATGATATTACCCTGACTGCAGACGCCCTCAAGGCAATGGGTCATCCGCTGCGCTGGAAGATTTTATGTACCCTTGGCGACAAGGAAATGTCTGTTGGTGAAATAGTCGAGAAAATCGGCACCTCGCAGAGTAATGTGTCGCAGCATCTGGACCAGTTGCGGAACAAGAATATCGTTAAATCCAGGCGTGATGCGAACCGTATTTACTACTGTGTGAGTAATGAAGAACTGCTGAATTTGATTGGTACCATGCGGGGTGTTTTGTGCCATACGAACCTGAATGACGGCTATTCGTCCGAGTAGTGCAGGGGGGCGTCCCGGCTAAAGATCACCCCGGCTTCTACTGCCTGCTGCGATCTGGCTGCATCCTTGCAGGAAAAAAAACGGGGGCGGCTCTTGCGAGTCGCCCCCGTTTGCCTTTTCAGGCTATCAGACCAGTGTTACTTGGCAACTGGAGCAACAGGCGCCTGCGGAGCAACCGGAGCAGCAACCGGAGCATAACCGTAAGGGGCACGACCATACGGGGCATAACCATAACCGTTGTAACCGTTATAACCATTGTAGCCATTACCATGGCCACGACCGCTACCACGACCACTCATGTTCATGCCGAAGCTGAAATCGCCGTCGAAGTCACCGGCCGTATCGCCATAACCGTTGTTGTAACCGTTGTAGCCGTTATTGTAACCGTTGTTACCAAAACCCCATGCAGAAGCAGCAGTTGAAGCAACAGCGATTGTAGCGGCGAAAATTAAAGTAGTGATCTTTTTCATGATAAATCTCCAAGTAGTCGTTTAATAAAATCGGGTTAAAAAGTTTGTGTGTTCAATTTACGTAAATTATAATATTAGAAAATACTTAAATAAGCAACAACTAATTAACAAATAACTTAACAAGTAAATGTTGTTTTGGTATTAGTTTATAATAATCTCTTAATATCAATGAGATAGTGGATATTGAGGTTGGGAGCTACGCTTGAATAAGCGGGTTTCATGACGAAAACACCCTCAGTTAACTACTTTGTGACTATATCTAGGAAGACGAAGTGAAAGCGCGGGGTAAAGAAATCGCGGGGCAAGGTGCTTTGACAGCTAAGATAGCTGCATGGGTACACTGAAACCTGAAAAGCTGCTGCTGTCTATTATCGAACTCGGAGGCTATCCTAACTTCACGCCACTGTATGAGTCGCTCGGTTACGCGGTGGTAATTGAAACACGCATGCGCAAGGCGCTGGCTTTTCTTAAAAAGCATCAGCCAGCGGTGATAGTCGCAGAGTTTAACTTTCAATCGGATTTTCGAGACCGTACCAGCAGCCTGGAATCCCTGCTTGCAGTGGTACAACGTTTGCCTGAAACCCGGGTCATTATATTTTATGAAAAGGAATTCTCCAGCCAGTTTGAAAAGCTGCGTTCACGCTTTCCGGTTTGTGATGCGCTGACATTTCCGATAGAGGAGACCAGGCTGCGCATGGCACTGCAACAGTCTACGCCGGTTGCTTCAGGTTGATGTCTGCAGGAATTGTTCTACACTTTACGACTAACAGGTAAAATAATATGAGCTATTTTATAAAATTTTCGGTTCTTGTCTGGTTGTTGACTGCCGCAATTACAGTCACCGCTGCGGATGTGCAGATACAGGTTTCAGAACGTGCGGGGAATGCGCCACTGGTTGGTGTTGCTGTTTGTCTCGGGACCTCTGCCAGGATTGACCAGTTCGGTGCCAGGCTGACAGACCAGAGAGGTTTTGCTGTCTTCAAGAATGTGCCGCGCACAACCATACTTGTCACTGCATCCGGTAATGGCTACATGTCTGAACAGGAAAACATGGTAACCTCGACAAGTAACCGCAGGCTGGTTATGTCCTTGCCGGCGGGCGGCGGCGGTGTGCAATGTCCGCTGGGGAAGGCATCATCCGCCACGACAGGCAGCGGTCTGAGTGTCAGCCGGTTTAGCATAAATAATAATGCGGCTTCTACGGTAACCGGCAGGGTGATGCTCGATAATACCGTGCAGGGCACACCGACCCAGTATCGAGCCAGTGAAAGGGCTGATTTCAAGGATGCAGAATGGCAGGGCTACAGCAAAACACCTGTTTTTAACCTGGCTGCCGGTGCGGGTAACAAGACGGTATATTTTCAGGTGCGTCGCCACGCTACAGTTAATGGTGCGAAGCTGGAAACCCTGTCACCTGTTGTGCGGGATTCGATCCGGTTGCAGTAGTTGCAGATTGCTACTGTAATAAGCGTGTTGCTTTAACGCCTGTTGTAGTAAATCAAAAGGGAATGACCGGCCCCGTCCAGTCGCTGTCCTTGCGTGGTTGCGCGCGCGAGATCGCTTCACCGGCATCACCCCATCCATTGCAGGCATTGCGTCCCGGACGGCCGCGAAACAGATTCAGGATGGCCTTGCATTTCGCATAAAACCTGAAGAACAGTACGATTGGATACCGCCTGATAGTAGTGGCAGGATCTGTTGTGCAGATAATCTTGTCATCGTACATGCCGCGGTCGGTTAGTCCAATTGCCCCGACGGCAAAAACGCTTATTCGTTCGCCGCGCCGCAGGCGCGTACCCAGTACCACGGCATCAAGCAGGTCACCTTCAAGGCCAATGTAATTTTCCACGGAACCATAGTTAAACGGGCATGGCAACGGGGAAACAAAGTCCAGTTCGCCAGTTGATCCACGTTTCAGGAAGCTGCCACGCGGTATTTCTATAACGACCTGCAGTTGCGGGAAATTACCCGGTGTGTCCGGTTTACTGCTGCTCATGGGGCATGTTAGCGCGGACGTTTCTTGCGGCCTTCGAAGTGGACGACCGCCTGCACAATAACATCGTAGGGTAGTGCTTCCAGGCGTCCGAACCTGCTGATGGCGAGATCAATCAGGCCGATCGCGTTTTCAACGTTATCAGCTGCAGATTTTTCCGGATGCAGCAGGCTTTGCAATCCCAGCAGTCCACCGGTTTGTACCTTTATTTCCTTGGCATGCGGCAATGGTCCGTCAGCGCTGGTCAGGTGCAGTGCAAAGCGTGCATTGCGGCGCATCAGGTTGAGCAGTTCTCCGCAGAGAGCATTCGCCGTGGCTGAATTGCAGGCAATACCCTCGCGATCAGCCAGCTGCAGGCGGCGGGATTTTTCGCAGCTGCAACGACGCGAATTGATGGTTTTCTCAAACACGCAACGCCGGTCATTTATCGACTGGTAGGTATCCCTGTATGCCTGCTCATCCATTACTGATGACCGCGCGGCTTATTTTTCCCATTCCTTGGCGACAGGTTCTTCCCTGAACTCGGACAGACGCTGCTCTGCCTGTGCTGTGTCGTCGGCGAAGATGATTTTGTATGCCTGATTGTCCTGCAGTTGTTCCTCACTGCGCAGTCGTCTGACTTCTGTTTTGGCGAGTTTGAAATTTTCATATTCTGTAACCAGCTTTACAGCCTTGGTGCTGGCAGTTTCCAGGCTGGTAACAATGTAGATGTAGTAGGGCATGTCCGGATCCTGAATAAATGTTTTCGATACAGGGAGTATATCAGTCGTTACAGCCTTGCCGACAGTCAGCTGTCTGTTAGCACGGCCGAGATCTGTGTGTTATGCATGATGATGCAGCCGGTGCGCCGGGTAATGCCGTCTTCACTGTAATCAAATGTATAGGTGCGTTTCAGTCCCGGGCCACTGCCGCGCCTGAAGTAGGGATTGATTGTTTGCAGGGAAGCGGTGCCATCGAGGAACTGTACACCCTGCTGTTTGCAGGTTTCACGCGCGGTGACGATAGCCTGATCACGACATTGCTGACTGTTTTGCCAAAACCATACAAGGACAACAATTATTAACAGCAGCGCGAGCGGGGTCATGTTGTAAGGGCGTCCTGTGGAATAGTATTCTTTTGTACTCAGGCCGTGAATGATAGGGAATAAGTTTAGTCAGTGCGCGCTGACTTTTAGCCAGCCTTGAAAAAGGTTCAAATTAACGCAGTGATACAGTGGTTATGC
>Ga0316193_10001210_pt1 | contig 17168 bp, 9 predicted proteins | sample MerIslsedime2_MG_FD_207735 | JGI IMG/M metagenome (GOLD analysis project Ga0316193, IMG submission 207735) | Coastal sediment microbial communities from Maine, United States - Merrow Island sediment 2 | ecosystem: Environmental > Aquatic > Marine > Coastal > Sediment | place: USA: Maine... | reverse complement strand
GACAGCTTGTGCTGCTCAAAGCGCGGCCGGGCAATTCCAGAGGTTTCCTGTTTGATGATCGCCAATACCCACTCCGGTTGAATTTGAACGTCTTTTTCGGCCCTGATCGTCTCCACCGCCTGGTTGACGGCCGCGCCATAACGCTCCAGGATCTGACGGCAGTCAAGGGCCCGCCCTTTGTACAGGCTGTTTAGGTGAAAGAGCGCATCGTTAAAGTCTCCAAAAGGGATTTTATTTGTCGCGATGGTTTCAAGGGCGATTTCGATCATTTTTTCCAGGGTGGGAAGATCGAGCTTCACATCCGGAACAAAAGTAATCTTGCTGCGGGCGGTCTGGAACGAACAGGGGTAGCAGAGTGAACGGCGGGTGACTTTGGGATTCAGGGCATTTTCGAATTGAAACTGCGCCACGCCGCGGTTGGTGCCACGGCCGAAATCTCCATCGATCAGAAAAGCCCCCGATGAGGCGGTTGAGTAGCCAAGAAAAACCAGCAGCCGCTGAACCGCTTTGATGGCCGATTCACCGGCGGATTGCCGTGTCAGGGTCGTGTCGCCGCGTTCAAGCCTCTTCAGATCGTCGCGCCAGTCGCCTTCATCGCCACTGATTGAAAGAATCTGTCGAATGCGTTCATCATTGAGATCCATTGGGCTCCTCCTTTCCAGCCGCTACGGTTTTCCTGAACCCTGCCGGCCGGCTGAGAAAAGTATCGGCAGCGGTCCATCCTGGTTTACCCCAACGTTGCAAAAGTCGGAAGGCTTCAGAGGCCAGGCGTCAAGGGTGAAGCTGAAATTTCCTACCGCAATCCCTTGACAACGCAGGATCTGAAGTCCTCCGGCTTTCCGCGTTGTTTTCAGGGTAAACAACATGGCAAAATCGATCCCATCCTTCGAATTCACCGATGGGGATATCCTAAAATAAGTGGTTTTGCTATGATATTGGTTATAATTACGAACCATTTGCTATCCTTTGCCATGTTGTTTATGCAACTAGGGGTATAAGTTTCTAAATCTCAATCAGTTTATTCCCCTTCGCTTTACCGATTTTCTCCCCCTTCCTCACGGCTGCACTGACAGCCGGTTTCAATATGCCACATTTTTCGACTCGGGCAATTTGGCTCAATCCCAGGTCCCTGTATGCCCAAAATCACGCCAGGCTTCGAGCCTCAACGGCACCTTTGCGCTTGCTGCAGGTGAGCCCCTCAGCAGGCCGGTACGCAAGGGATTTAAATGAATGTAGCGGACCAATTCCAGCAGGTAAGCGTCTTCCTGACACAGAATCGATTTGTAGCGGTCTTGGAATAAGTGCCCATGCCGTCGATAGTCCCGCTGAAAGCGGGATTGAACCTCATCGCCTAGCCGGTCAACAACCGTTGCATTATGGTTGATATGGGAGAAGCCCCGGTTCGTAACAGTAGATGGAAATGATTGGGCATAAGCGCCCATGCGTGACAAGCAGCAAGGGTATCTATGAGAATTGTTTCAAGACGCGTAAAAAGTCCTCCCGGTCGGTATCATTATGAAATATCAATTGACGGTCGATACCCCTAGCGATGATGTGGTGCAGGCAATCGGGGGCATCAATTGGTGCTCTCCGTGGCATATGATGCCGGTAGCAGAACCGGCATCAATTTTCAACTTATGGCCCCTAAAATTCATGGCCCTTTGGGCCACCACGGTCAATGGAAATTCTATTTTCGTACTAAAAATTGTCAACCAAATTTACACGCGCGCAGCCACAACTGTCTACGGCTTGTACGATAATCAGTCATCGTCTATGGTTGTCATTATGATGCAGCCCCTTTTAAAATGAACCTAAATCTAAATAAATAAAGCAGCTTATCGGTTTCTATCACGCTTTTGAGTTGTCGCCGATAAAATTGGCACTTTATTTGATTATAAGTTTTTTCAAGCGCTCCAATCAGCTCTGCTGGCAAGTCGGTAGCGACTCGATTGAGTTTATCGGAGATCGATGAAAAAGCGAAATCCGCCGGGGGTTAGATGAGCATTTATCAATGTTTCCAATCTGCCACCGAGAAAATATCAGGGGTTACGCGAGGTTTCGAAATGCATTTGTTGTTTTCAGCAGAAACAGGACCATTGCAGAAACCGCAAGCAACCTGAAGCGGATAATTGAATTGGTCTTGCATTGTAAATATTATTGACAACGGCAAAGGGACACTGTAAATACAAATTAGTTAGCGGTATCTATTGCGACGGTCTCTAATTCCCACTGCTGGTCTCTCCAGACCCGGTTATCGATCAATCCCTACGCCTGATCATCTCACTCTGTTTCTGAAAAAAACGGCCTGTTACTGAAAACAATGTCATAAGCGTCGTTGTCAACATATCGGCATTTTTCCGGCCGAGAATCCAAAATCGGAGTAAGGCGCTTTTCTTAGGCTGCCTTCAAGAAAAAATCAGTCCGAACGAGCATTTACGGCTCAGCTGCTTTGGACAGGAGTTTGCCATGAAATGCCGGCGATGCACTCATCAGAATCCCTTCGGTGTCAAGTATTGCCGTAACTGTGGGCAGATGATTGGCGCACTCTGCCCGGGCAGTACGACAGTGAATCTTCTCGAAAGCGATTTCTACAACCAACGCGGACAGTTTTTGCCCAATCCGCTTTTCCTTGATGTCATGAAAAACGCAACGCCACAGACTGCTACTGTAAAACGAAAGTACGAAACGGTGCTTTTTTCGGACCTTTCGATTTATACGACACTGACGCAGCGCCTTGACCTGGGGGAGGTCAAGGAAATCATTGCGCGTCTAAACGACAATCGATTGGTTGATTAAAAGGAGGTGATGCCTATGAAATAGAATCTGGGAAGAGGCACGGTTTGGATAGTACTCTTTATACCAAGGTGAGATGTTCAGAAAAGGAGGTGAACCATGGCGGATCAATTTTCAAACATAAAACTGGGGAATGTAAGGCAGCTGCGCCGCTTCAAAATCGACTACAGCAACGTTCGAAACTTGGAGTACATCGACAAGAACAGGCAGCCCCCTCAATCGTTTGTTGAGTACCGTCAACTTGTTCCTCCAGCCCCAATGGTGATTGAAGAGCAGACGCGGCCTCGATTCCCCGCCGACCTCAAATATCTGAAAAACTATTCGCCCCTGCAGTTTCCCAAGGGCAAGATGCTGATCCTGGTAAACTACGATCTCTATCCTTCAATCAAAGCGTCCATCGATCAGTACATAAAGGACGTGGCCTACGAAGGTTATTTCGCGACCGCCTTTAAGGTAAAAAATGGCACGCCGGAAGAAATGCGGAATTTCCTCAAAGGGAAATTACCCTTCGCGGGGGCTCTGCTGGTGGGCAACCTTCCAGTAGCATGGTTCGAAATGGACGACGACTTCTATAACGCGCATTCGGAGTTTCCTTGCGACTTGTACTACATGGATCTTAACGGCACCTGGACCGACCCTGACAATGACGGTAAATTCAGCGGCCATCCGGCAGGTGTTGAACCGGAGATTTGGGTCGGCCGCCTCTGGACTCCCTCTGGCAATGGCAACGACGCAGCTCCGCTCAAAGACTATTTCAGTCGCAACCACAAATTCCGCAAGGGACTCTTTGGGTACTCCGATCGCGCGCTCGCTTATGTCGATGATGATTGGGTAGGCTTCGATGATTGTGCTTTCGACCTGATGTTTCCGGCAACCAACATAGAGACGATAACAGATCCTGCAACCACCGATGTTGATCGGTATAAGGCTGAAATAAACCAGCACCGTGCCTGGGCCCAGATCTGCGCCCACTCATCGCCGAACGGCCACTCCTTCAAGGTGCCTGGTGGTAGCGAATGGGTCGCAAACTCCTACCTGCGGGATGTCAACCCCCCTGATGCTTACTTCTACAACTTGTTCGCCTGCAGCAACGCGCGGTTCACCCAGGCAGACTATATGGCGGGGTGGTATGTGTTCGACAAAGGTGGCGGTTCAGTCTGCAACGGGCTTGCGGCCGTCGGTAGCACGAAAACAGGCTCGATGCTTTTGTTCGAGAACTTTTACGGCTCTATGGGCGCCGGCAAGACCATTGGCGAAGCGTTTGTCGCCTGGTGGAAGGCGCTCGGCAACACGCATGACCTGGGAGAGCGGCAGTGGTACTACGGGATGGTGCTGCTAGGGGATCCCACCCTCAATTGGTGGAGCGGTGTTGTGCCGACGCTGCGTGACCCGCATGAAGGCGACACTTTCGACCATTTCCCACGCCGAACCAACTTCCGCTGGGATCCCATCGGCCTCCGGGGTGCTAGATACAACATCGAGATCGATGCCTTTGGAGCGCGTGTTGGGGGGAAATGGGCTGCTGAGGCGGGTCTGACTTGGCTGGTATCAGGCACGCTCACCGGCGTCAACTACGAACACCTTTTCGTAGGCGCCCAACGGGGCCGGTGGCGCGTGCGGACCAGGGTGGGCAGCAGGGTTTGTCCCTGGAGCAACTGGAGCTACTTTAACTATACCGTATAGCCGTGAGGAAAGGATTAACACAGATCCCATTGGCAAGAGGCGGCGCGCTGATTCTCAAGACGGGGGGGCTGAGCGCCGCGCAATCGCTTCGACCTATCTGCTCATCTCGTTCTCTTTTATGAAATCAGCGGGGAGACCATATGTCATGATGTGGTACAGAAAAAAACTTCTTTTTTGGCGTTCATCGATAGGGCTGGTGAATGTTCCGCTTCTATCTGTCTTTTTGATTTCTTGGAGCACCTTGGTGCCTCTCGGGCGTTCCATGGGGTCTGATGCGGTGATGGCTCTATCTTGCGCAATGCTCCTGCCAACCAACAAGGAGAATAGTCGTCTCAGCAAATTGGCCGGGCGATATTCGTATATTGGAAATCCTTGCACCACCGCCCCCTGTTTGCCAGGTATGGCCTATGCCGTTCTGGTGAAGGACAAATACTACTTCCTCACCGTCGAGGACCGCTGGTTTTCTGAAAATCGGTCATGGGAAGGTTATATGCCGGGGCCGGGTGACCCGGTAATGATTACGGGTTATTTGCGAGAGAAGATAGATGTATTCGGTAAACCCTTTAACACCATTGAGGTCGTATCACTGCAACCGGCCAAGTGAATAAATGGTTAGGCGCTACTGGAGAGGAGATTGGTAATGAAGGTCTACATTTCTTCGACGTTCACTGACCTCCGTGAGTATCGGGAGGCGACGACCGACGTACTCCGAAAGCTTGGGCACGATGTCCGAGGGATGGAGACTTACGTCGCTGAGAGCTCCCGTCCGGTCGATGTGTGCGAGGCGGATGCAAGGTCCTGCGATGTGTACGTGCTTCTGCTGGCCTGGCGGTATGGATATGTGCCGGGGCTGCAGAGCCGGGTGCCTCCCCTTTCGATCACAGAGCTTGAATACGAAGCCGCTGCAGGTTCGCCGACGACCGAGGTCCTGCCCTTTCTCGTCAGTGTCGAGGCACCGTGGCCAGTGCACCGAATGGATGCGATTACCAGGGAGCAGGACAGCGCTCGCATAGAGGCGTTCCGCCACCGTGTTAGTCGAGAGCACATGATCTCAACCTTTGGCACTCCGGATGAACTGGCCCGCGAAGTTGCTGCTGCCGTACGGCGTGTCGAGGCCGCCGTGCGATTGACCGAGCGGGCCTTGCGCTCGGCGGACCGGGCGCAATTCGCTATGATGCGCGCGGAGGGTGAGTTGACCGACACTGCCGCGATGTCGATCGTGCAAGCGATCACCAACGCAGCTGATGCCGAGGTCGTTACCGTAGAGGTGGGAGGCGGCCGTAACTGGTGGTCCACTAGACTTTACCTGCTCGCATCCCTCGCCGCAGATCTCACATCCATCCGCCAGTTTCTGTTTACCGGCCGCGATTTGGAGGTACTCGGTCTGAGCACGCCTGTTGTCGTGCGGGATTGCCTGAGAGCAATCTTCCCGATGCTCAGGGACTACGAACTGCAGCTCGGAGACAATCTACTGGCAGATGCGACCGATGAGGCCAATCGGCGCTTGGACCAGTGGCACCTGTTTTTCACTGGCACCGGCGGTGAGGAAACGGCCCGGGTCTGGCTACGCCACGACCTCCTGGAGGACTGGCTTGGTGAGTACCTGATCCGCGGAGTCATCAAAGTGAACCGCGAGACAGGGTTGACGGTATCTCAGGTTCAGCAAATTCTCGACTGGCCATGGCCTTACGTCCCTGTGCGAGGGCTCTCTCCGCCTGAACCGGGTGTCGATAACGAGCCCCCGATCGTTGTCAACCGAGATGCTTTCGCACTCGAGCTTGCCCGGGAGTGGGTGGCCAGGGAATTGCCCCGAAACCCTGCGCGGTGACGCTTTGTGGTCGCCTCAAACGGTCTGGGGTAAAGAGTCTGTTCGCAAGACTTCGGCGGTCAAATCCTGACTATCTATTGGGTGGTGCGGTAAAAACAGGATGACGCTCATAGAATTTCAGAGCGCGTAAAGTCTTTAATCGATGCGATGAGCGGCGCCACAGCATGTAATACGTCCATGGATTTGCCGAGAAATATTACGCAGAACATCTACATGGCCTTCGGTTTTCGAGGGAAAATTACTACTCCAACAAATCGCAAAAATAGAATAAGCCAAGTAAATATCCTGCGACTATAAAACGTCGATTAAACCCGTCTGGTGAAAGCATCGAAAACTGATGCGTTCTTTGAAACCTCATGTTGAATGGGGAAGAAACAACTTTAATATAGCAAGGGGGGCTGATAATGATTAGCAAAAAACCGCTTTGTTTCGTCCTGATGCCCTTTGGCAAGAAAATCGGAATGGGCGGCCAGGTTATCGACTTCGACGCAGTGTACGAGAATGTCATTGCCGGGGCGATTCGGGATGCTGATTTGGAGCCGCTGCGTGCCGACGAGGAGAAGAACGGCGGAATCATCCACACGGCGATGTTCGAGCGGCTGCTTCTGTGCGATTACGCCGTGGCGGACCTTACGACGGCAAACGCCAACGTGTTCTATGAATTGGGGGTGCGTCACACGGCCCGGCCTCGCAGTACGGTTCTCCTGTATGCTGAAGACGGCGGTCTTCTGCCTTTCGACGTCCGGATGCTGCGCGCTTTGCCTTACAAACTCAGCCCGGAGGGAAAGCCTGCCGATGTCGAAGCCGCTCGCGCTGCGCTGTGCCAGAAATTATTGGATGCGAGGCAACCAGCGCATGACAGTCCACTGTACGAGCTGGTCGAGGATTACCCCGACATCTCTCACGAGAAAACCGATGCGTTTCGGGATCGAGTGGCCTATTCCGAAGAAATGAAGCAGCGGTTAGCCGAGGCGCGCGTATTGAAAGAGGGTGTTGTCAAGGCCTTGCAGGCAATAGAAAACGAACTCGCGCCGATAGCAGATGCAGAGGCTGGTGTGGTGGTCGATCTTTTCCTTTCCTACCGATCTGTAAAAGCCTGGTCTGATATGATCGAGCTGGCCGACAAAATGTCGCCTCCGCTGCAGGACTCGGTCCTGGTTCAGGAGCAGTTGGCATTTGCCCTCAATCGCAACCAGGCGGGAGACCGAGCCGAACACGTATTGACTGAACTGATCAAGCGGCGTGGCGCTAGCAGCGAGACCTACGGCATTCTTGGACGTGTGTACAAGGACCGTTGGGAGCAAGCAGAAAATGAAGGTCGAGAACAGCTTGCGCGCGGCTTGCTCAAAAAAGCTATCGACGCATACCGGAAGGGTTTCGAAGCGGATTGGCGTGACGCTTATCCCGGCGTGAATGTGGTGACACTCATGGAGCTGAAACAGCCGCCCGACCCGGAAAGGCTGAAGCTTCTGCCGGTCGTCAGCTATGCGGTGGAACGCAAAATTGCCTCCGGCAAACCGGACTACTGGGACTATGCCACCCAGCTGGAGGTCGCAGTTCTCAGTAAGGACGAAGACATCGCGAACTCAGCCCTTGCCGACGCTTTGCCTGCCGTCCGGGAGGTATGGGAGCCCGAAACGACGATACGCAATCTGCGCTTAATCCGCCAAGCGCGGGAGCGCCGCGGCGAAGCCGTTGCCTGGACACATCCGGTCGAGGAAGAATTAGAGCGGCGCATGCAAGACTTCGCAGGTGCCAAGAGAGAATAACCCCTCGTAGCAGATGCCAGTACAACACCATCGCTCGCGCTATGGTTCTTACATGCGAAATGACCGTAAACGGTAAAGAGAAATGAAGGAGGGACTGATGATAGCTAACGAGAACATGCCAAATTTGGAGGCGCTCGACCGCAGCCTGAAGGCGGGCGACATTTCCGCGGCTCGTGAAATTCTTTTTCAACTTTCAGATGACGAACAGCGAAGACTCAAAATCGAATTAGGGGAGCAGGCATTCAAGCAGCTCTATGCGTCTGCACGCAAAATCAGGCGAGGCCGCAAGCAAGGACGGGTCATTCTGCTGCACGGAATTATGGGTTCTACGTTGGATGTCGTTAAAAAAGGAGACGCTGATCGCGTCTGGATCAACTATTGGCGTCTCTTCAACGGCCGCGTTTCCGACCTGAAACTCACGCTTGCGGGAGACCCGGTACCGGCGGGCACGCAGATTCGGGTTGTGGGACAGAATCGCAAGGCCTATCTCCCCATGCTCATGGAACTCGACCAGCAATGGCATGTCAAGCCGTTTTCTTACGATTGGCGCGAAGATATTGCCAAAAGCGCCGAACGACTCGCAGCCGAGGTCAAGACCTTCGGTAACGGGCAACCGGTGCACCTGGTGGGGCATTCGATGGGTGGTCTGGTATCGCGAACATTCATCCAATTATTCCCGGATCTGTGGCAATCGATGCGTGATCCGCAGGGATGTTCGGAGGGGGGACGACTGATCATGCTGGGCACGCCGAATCATGGATCATATGCGATCCCTCTGGCCATGTCGGGTGGCGAGAAGCTGGTCAAGATGCTGGGCGTCGTCGATCGCAAGCACGATCTCAAGGAATTGCTTGACATCCTGAACACGTTCCTTGGCTCCTACCAGATGCTACCCTCGCCGCTGATCGAACTCAATGACAACCACCGCGAACTATATGAGCGAAAAAACTGGGGATCGCTGCCCGTTCATCAGCTGTTGCTCGACCGCGCCGCCGAGCTGCACAGGACTATCGGATCGGTGATTGATCCAGAACGGTTTCTCTACGTGGCCGGCTATAATCGCCCCACGCCCTATCGCATTCGAATCGATCGCCCTGGGGTCTTCTCTTATCAGCTTACTCATGACGGGGACGGTCGGGTGCCTCACGAACTCGGATTGCTCAACGGCGTCAACACGTACTGGGTGGATGAGGACCACGGCTCTTTGGCCAGCAACGCAGACGTGATGGACGCCATTCATGGACTATTGATCGAGGGCGTCACGGATGTCCTGGTGCCGACCCGCCCGTCGGTACGGGCATTGCCGCAGGTGGAGTGGAAATCAACCGAAGAGCTCGAACCGTTGACGCAAGAGTTCTCCGATACACTTAAAACCGAGACGTCACGCCGGAGTGCAAAAGAGTCCAAAATAGACTGGGAGCGACAAATTCGTATCGAAAATCTGCTGCTCTCCGACTACGTGGGCGAAGCTCGCGGCGGGACGGTGGAACCCATCTCGGCAAAAAAGGAAACAAAAGCATCGCCCGGGTACCCTCAAAAGCTCACCATTGAGGTGGTATGGGGGGATATCACCAAGGTCAAAGGAGACGTCTACTGCGTCGGCCATTATCAAGACGTGCTGCCCCAGTACGCTGAAAAGGCCCTGGACGAAGCCATGTCCGAAACCGAAGATCCCGAGCGTCAAATTCTGCGACAGCACACCCTCAGAGGGGTTTTGCGTGGTGCCCTCGGAGACATCGGTTTTTACCCTTGGCAGTCGGTCGACGGCATTTTCCGAACGGTCGCCGTCGCCGGCATGGGACGACCCGGCTCTTTCGGCAAAGAATCCTTGCGAATGCTTGTCCACAAATTGACTTGGGCGGTCGCCAGCCTGCCACAGGTCAAGACCGTTTGCACGGTTCTGATTGGTTCCGGTGAAGGCACCCTGGAGCCGAGGGAGGCCGTCGACGGGCTGATAAAAGGTCTCACCGATGCTTTGGCCTCCGAAAGCCTCAAGCCCGGTATCGAAAAGGTGAAAATCGTCGAGCTCTATCGAGGCCGAGCCGAAGAAATCCACCGTCGAATTGAAGAAACGCTTCAGCAACCGTGGAGCCAAGAATACATCAATTTAGAACTAAAAAGCGAACCAACGCGGGGAGCAGATTCGAGGATTTCAGATAAGGACGTGCTCGAACTCTTGCTCGACGAGGTTATCAAACTTTCGTCCGCCAAGTTGAACACCAAGGATGGACGCGCGCTCGCTACTCTGATCGAAAAGGTGCAGGTGAAAAATACGAAGGCCGAAGAATTGCGGAAGGCTTTAAAACGGGTACCATCCAATCGCAAGGGTCAAAGGGCTTGCGTCAGCTTTATCCCTGATCGCGGTGCGGATTTTCAAGCCGCTCAGCCACAGCAGGAAATCCCAACACGAATTTCTTTCTTCCGCGATGGAGAGAATATCCGCGTTGCCGCCATTTCGGAAACAGCGACCGTCTCTGAAAGAATCCTCAAATTCGATCCGAGCCTAATCAGCGAAATCGTCGAAGACATCAACGCCCTTCGGGAGACCAGCGTCGGCGACGTTCCCGATTTTCTAACCCGCCTCTTGTTGCCGAGAAAATTCAGGGACCTGCTTACCCGGGACGTTCCTTTGGTATTCGAGGTTGACCGCTGGATGGCTCAAGTTCACTGGGAAATGCTCGCGCATTCCCTCGATTCATCCGACCACAAAAAACCCATCGGAATTCAAACAAAGGTAGCCCGCCAGTTGCGAACAACCTATAGCCCGCCCCCCATCAGATCCAGAAAACCTAGCGAGAAGCTGAAGGCGCTGGTCATTGGTGATCCCGGAGACCCGAAACGCGGAATGAATCTTCCCGGCGCAACGAAAGAGGCCCTGGAGATATACGATGTGCTGAAAAGCCATGGCGTCGAGGTTGACATACGAATCGGCGCTCCGAGTGCGCCGCGGCGTGGCCGCTTGCAAGACATCAAACCGGCCACTCGAATCGAAGCACTACATTTGCTTATGCAGGGCGGTTATGACATTTTGCACTACGCGGGTCATGCCGACTTCGACCCCAAAGATCCTGTCCGGGCCGGATGGCTGTTTTCCGAAGGACTTCTCACCGCCCGAGAACTTGAGCGGATCGATGAGGCGCCATGTTTGGTCGTGGCGAACGCTTGTTTGAGTGCACGCTCCTCCCAGACCCTGGCAGGCGGGGCAAACATCGTAGAGCAAAGGAGTGACGAATACCTGCTGCCGAGTCTGGCGGATGAGTTCTTTCACCGGGGTGTGCGGAATTATATCGGTACGGCGTGGGAAGTCAACGATATCGGAGCAGTTTTGTTCGCTAAAACCTTCTATGAAAGCCTTTTTAAGGGCAACAGTTACAAAATCGGAGAGGCCGTCCAAAAAGCCCGGCTCGCCTTGTATGAAGAGCAGCGCTTCTACGGGAGGCTGTGGGCAGCCTATCAGCACTATGGCGATCCCGTTAGCCCGTTGCGCCTGCCAGAACTAAGGGACTGATCGACGATGATGTATGGGATGTTTAGAAACGACTTATTGTGGTACTGTGCCAGTTATAGGCAAAATTATACGTCGATGCGTGTGAGAAGCTCTCTATCTTTAAATTATATTTATGGACGTTAACACTCAACACCCCAAATTAACATATATGTCAATGGACCTTATAACACACCCTCTACTATCAGGGTTCAATTTTATCCAATAGAGCACTGATTCTCCGCTTCAAATCGGCGCCAAAGGCCTGCTGGTTCAAGGAATGGTCGTTCAGCCGCTTAATGATGAGTATGCGATCAGATCCATAATCAAACGGCGGCGGGGGCGATTTTTCTTCTCTAATGGGTACCCAACCGATTGGCTTTTCCCGCGGTGAGTTGGTCAGCGACTGGAACATGCCCGCCTCAAATATGACATTCGGGTTGTCGATATATTCTTGTACTGAACCTGGGTCCGGTTCCGAGAAATAGCAAACCCCGAATTTTGATTTCGTAATGGCTCGAATGATTTGCTGATCGACTTTACCCGAATCGTTGCATTCATCCCAAAACATCAAACGCGCCCTGTTGGAGAACGAATCTAAAACAGATTTGATTTGACCGACAACATCTTGATCCGCTCTGGAAGAAAACGCAACAAAGATCTGTGGTTTGGTCAGCTCGGGCCAGCTCGCCTCACTCAGATTTTTTTCTATACTCTTAAGTGCGACGACCGTGTTTTTATTTTGAGCCAAGAAAGTTCGGTTCAGGTATTGAACTCTTGAAATGGTATTGGCAATTCTTGTTAGCTCTTTTTTTGCCGTTAGCGTTGGTTCAAAGTATTCCATGGTTTCGAACTCGACCACACCCACCACTTCATTTTCTCGGATGATGGGAACCATGATTGATGTTTTGATGTCGTGTCTCTTGTGATCTTTACTTTGGGGCAAATCTTCGACGCCACTCCACAGATCCACATGTTGCGATTCTGGGTCTTTGAGATCTTTTCTATTCTTATCGACAACCCATAGCGCCACTTTCTTGATAAAGGCATATGCTGTTTGTCCTGTTATCTTTCCTTCCTTCCATACCGAAAAATTTTTACCTTTATTATGGCCGCTGACTGTGTATAAGCCGACATTTTCGTCGATCATGGTTTTATTCTTCAAAGAAACATTATCGATCTTCAAATAATTCCTCACATAATCCTCGATAATACTCACAAGTTTATCAAATGTCTTATCATCAACGATGTCGACCGCAAGACTAAACTGTAGTAGGTAATCCCCAAAGGTCTGTTTTCCATTGCTCATAATTCACCTCCTGAGTGCATTGGGCCAGATCATTTTTTTCAAATAATTTCCATTCCTGAAAAGACATGAAATCACCCGGTCGCAACGGCCGCCGAAGCCACCGAGACCTGGCGTTCGATCCCTACAGAACCGCCCTCAGCAATGGAAATGGCCTGATTTCATGCAAGCCGCCGTCTCCCCCTTTTCACGAAGCCTGCTGGAAGGCCGTGACGGCGCCCATCATCTCAGCGAATTTCGGGTTGGCCTCTTCAAGGGGCTTTTCACCCTCAGCCGCATCCGGAGCATAAATCGGCTTATCGAGGACCAGACTGGCATGCGACACACCGACATCCTCCTTGATGAAAAAGGGTGTAAAGCCATCGCTTTGGGTCTTCTTTTGCAATTGTTTAATCCCCTGGATATCGGCCGTTTTGTCGCATTCCGAATGGGCTGCGAACACCCGTTTGGGAAAGGGGGTTTTGGCGTCGAAGCCTTTGAGCAGACCGTCGGTTTCCTTTATCAGGCGAGCCAGTTCCTTGGCGCCGTCCATATCCATGCGGTCATAGCGGTAGGGGTTCCGGCCGACCAGGGGTTTTTGGCTGTCGAGCAGATCGGAAAGGAAGGTGCGCAGGATGCGTTCCTTCATCTCGCCAATGAGGCCCATTGGGCCACCGGCCAGATCCAGGGCAGCCGAAAAGAGATAGAGGTCGCCCGTGACCTTCGGATTTGTGCAGGCTGTGTAAAAACTCAGGGTCCCCCCGGTCGAAAGACCCCCAACGGACACGAATTCAGCCCTGCCTGCTGCCGTGTCCACGGCAAAACCGATGTTGGCCTTCCACTCCTCGAGTTCGACCCCCTCCATGCCCTTAGGCTCTTTCAGGCCATGGCCGTGCAGCAGGGGCAAGTAGACGTCGCAACCGAGGTTGGTGTGGAAATGCCTTGCGATTGCCATGAGAAAGTGGGGCGAATCGGTCAGGCCGTGGCAGAGAACGATGGCCTTTCCGGTCGCCGCCTCGTGCTTAAACACCCTCGGGTGGCAGCCGTCGCGGATGGTATCGGTGGTGAAGTAGGGAAAGCGCTCATAATACGCCAGCCATTCCTTGCTGTCGGATGCACTCATGGTGATTCCTCCTTACTTTTTAGTCCGTTTGCCGGCCCGCGGGGCTTTAGTTTTGGAAGCGGCCTTGGGCTTGGCTCTCTTTGCGCTGCCTTTTCCTCCCCCGCCAGGCGGCGTTTTGTCTTCATCATCAACGCTTAAAGAGCCGGCTTTAGCGTCATTTGCCCCTGGCGAGGCCGAAGGATCCAGAGAAGCAGCGATGCGTCCAAGGTTTTTGGCAAGATTATCCAATTTTAGGTCATCCCGCGTCTCGGCCTTCGCCCTTTTATCCGTGAAGGTTTTCAGCAGCTTTATCTGGGTTACCACCGAATCGAACTGCCGCAGACTCTTCGGCAGCTGATCCCCCAATGCCGTGTAGCAATCAATGATCGCCCGGGCGGCGTCGAATTCCCCTTTCTTCTTAGAGGCCTCCATCAGACTTTGATCGATGATCCTGGCAATGAGCTCGCCATCGCCTGCCATCATCAAGTCCCAATAATCGCGGGATGTGGCATATCGTGCGCGCGCTATATTCCCGGCATGACGCGCCAAGTCGTCGGCCCCGGGTTTGGCGATTCCGAGTACCGCCTGCAGCGCAAGACGGTTTTGCGCATTATAGGGGCTGAACCACGGCTGCTGCGGGTCACCCTCTCCGGCTTCGTACCATTTGGCACTCAGCACCAATGCCTGCTTGATGCCTTTAGGCTTCTCCGGTTCACCAGTTTCCATCGACCAAATCTCCAGTTTCCCGCCAAGGCGCTTGTACGCGCTGCCGAGCAGGGCGCAGCGCTCGCAGTTGATGGCAGCACCGGTGATATCCCCGGCAGCGTCGACGCCGCCAGCAGCTTTCACCAGGTAACGCAGGCGGTCAATGGCGCGGTATATCAAGTCGAAGTTGTTCTTCTTCTCTCCCTGCCGCGCCTCAAAGTTGGCCAGCTGTTCGATGGCCGTTACCGGAACCTGTCCTTTCTTGTCCTCGATGGCGACTGCCTTCTCGAAGTAGTGAATCGCTTCGGCGAAGTCTTTCAATTCGCCATAAAAACGGCCACAGGCATAAAGTACTTCGGGCATATTTTGCCAATCCTTGGGGGCTTTCTTCAACAGGTCTTTCAGCTGTCGACGCAGATGGCGGGTTTCTTTCCCGGCATATGACACTTTGTTGTGAAGCCTGGAGACGGACGCCACCAGTTCCACAATGGCCACCGGTTCCGGGGGACCGTTCCCCCTCGAACCACGACCGGAAGGGTCCATGTGAAAACCAGGGTCGCCGTAAGCCTGGTAAGCGCCCCAGGTGTTGCACCCGCTGAAACGAGGGTCTTCGTAAGTCATTTGCCGTGCTGTGTGAATCGCCTCCCCAAACATCTTGCGTTCGTGCAGCAGGGTACGATAGAAGGTCTCGGCGAAGAATTCTCCGGCATCGTCGCGAACCGCCCATCCGGCAACCACCACGACACGAACCCCGATCTCGATCAGTTCCCGCGCCACGCTGTAGGCGAGGCGATTATAGGCCGTTTTCGGTGGATTATTCACCTTGCCGAGGAAACAGCAATTCAAAAAGACGAGGTCCGGTACCACCTCCAGTTGCCCGATCTCGACGGCCGTCAAGAGCAGCCCGTCGGAGAGCACCACGCCGCTGCGCGCATCCTCCCCCTCCCCTGCCTGGAAAATGCCGTGTGCCGAAATATGGATGATGCGATAGGGCTTCTTGAACAGTTTGTTGATGACGTCGACCCCCTTTGAGCCGGAGGGGGCCATGACAACTTCATAGCCTTGTGACTCCAGATTTCTTCTAACCGTAATGGATTCTTTCTCGGCACCTGGAAGCGGATCGAGGCGATCGGTATCGGGCCGATTTGCGTCGGGGAAGGCGGTATAATAGCCTTCGGTCGACGGATCCCCGACAACATAGGCCGTCTTGTCCAGTGTGTTGCGAACCTGGGGGCGATAGTGGGTGGTTGAAAATTGTCGCACGATCGCCGTATTCTTTATTAAGGGTTCGTCGTTAGCGGCCAACATTTCCCACGGCAGGTTGGCAGTGTAGCCATCGACCACCAGGACCAGGTTTTCTGTCTGGCGGGCGGTTTCCTTGAAATCATGGGGGATCAGCAGCTGATAAAGCGTGTTCGATAGGTCCGGTTTATACGAACTGTCCCGGATACTGCTTTCGACCAGGGTTTCCACCAAGCCGGGCTGGCGCTGATGCACCTCGGTCTCAGCCCGTGCCCGTTGCGAAAGGTACATAAAACGAAGCTTGTGAGCCAGTTCTGAGCGCCGCCGGGGGTGAGTGGGCAACAGGAGGGCAGTCTCCCCATTCCTGCCGAGTTTTTCAAGACATTCCGGGGGCAGGATATCTTTGAGGCGCGACGGTAACCGTGTTTTTTCCCGGCTTTCAGGCGGGCAGAAATCGTCGCGGCGATCGGCATCGGTTATGGTCAGCCGCGGCCAATAGCTGGTTCCTGAAATCGCTTCGAGCCGCTGTTGTGCGCCCTCGCCGATTGTCAGGGTTAATGCCGGCTCCAGGTGGCACCCCATGCTTTCCGCTTCCCGTTCAAGCCTTCCGGCCACGCGGCGGAGTGCCCCGGCAGCGCTGATCGCCACATCGAGAAAGAGTTCGATGAATTCGAGATGGGCTACCCGCAAGGGGGATTCCATGGCCTCGGCAAATTGCCGGTTGGCCTCCATGACGCCGCGCACAATGGCATGAACCGAATCGGTAATCGAAATGTTGGTGGTGGAATTGTAACCCAGCAGAAGCGTTGCCAGGCCTACCTCTCGAGGTGTCTTCTCCTCCGGCAACCGCCCTCCCGCGATGTCCACGAGATGCAGAAGGTAACGCAGCACCCCGTCGCGCACGGCTTCGCCAAGTCTGCCGGCGGTGAGGTTCCCATAGTGTCCGAGGCCAATGACAACGGCACCGCGCTGGACGCCAGCCTGGATCAGTTCTTCACTCGGTCTGGGGAGCGTAACCGTTGTTGTGCCCGGTTTTCCGGCATACATCCCCATATGATAGCGCTGGTTCAATCCGCCATTGACCAGGGTACGATCGATCTGGGACTCTGCACCGGCAATTGGGTCACCCTCGTAGTGGCCGACCAGGATCGGATGAATGGCGTGACGCAGATCCATGGCGCGACAGGATATCGAAAGCGAATACTTTGCCCGCCCGCGTCGCTGCACCGCTTGTCGACCGCCGACCAGGCTGCGGGCAAGGCTCTGTTCCGTTGGGT
>Ga0316193_10001204_pt1 | contig 17221 bp, 19 predicted proteins | sample MerIslsedime2_MG_FD_207735 | JGI IMG/M metagenome (GOLD analysis project Ga0316193, IMG submission 207735) | Coastal sediment microbial communities from Maine, United States - Merrow Island sediment 2 | ecosystem: Environmental > Aquatic > Marine > Coastal > Sediment | place: USA: Maine... | reverse complement strand
TACGCCATATCTTGCTCAGTGCGGCCTTGGAAAAGGGGCCATTGAAAAATTTTACCAAGATGCCAACCGTCATAAATCATATAGCCGCAAACAGAAACGAATCAAAAATGCACTGAAAGTCGAAGTGTTTTTTTTAGCGCTATTAACGCACTTAAAAAAAAGGATGCTTTGACTGAAAGTTTTTTCAAATAAATATGAAAGCATTAATGAATGATTTAGAGCCAATCAAAAATATTCTCGTATGTCCTGCCTGCCGAAGTGGACTCGATTTTAAACCGCATGAGATTGCGTGTATAAATTGTAATCGGGTTTATCCGGTAGATGAAAACATACCCCAGTTTGTTAATTATAAAGACGATGAAGGTGTTATAAAAGAAGTCATTGGGAAATCAACCCATAATTATGAACAACAATACGTGAATTTCGAAAAAGCCAGAAATTACAATCTGAAGTATGATCGGGAGCCTTTGAAGCGCTTAAGCACCATGCGAGAAAATCAAATTCTCAAACGTCTATTGGGACAGCAAAAACACTGTGCAACGATGCTTGAAATCCCGTGCGGTGGTGGCCGCATTAGTTCACAATTAATTGATGCAACCGATTTGTTGATTCAAGCGGATATTGGTCTGGGACAGATTTTGTACGCAAGGACCAAAGAGAAATTTAAAATACCTCAGGTATGGATGACGGCATCCGCATTTCGTATACCGTTGCGAGATTCCAGTGTGGACGCCTTGGTATGTATTCGACTTTCTCATCATCTGGTGACGGCGAAACAACGGGAGAGCTTACTTTCAGAGCTTTTACGAGTGTCCCGACGGTTTGTCATAATGACTTTTTTTGATTATCACTCAATTAAGAATATGCTGAGAATAGTTCGAAACAAAAGGCCTAAACTGACCATGACTAGATCTCAAATTTCTACACTTGCAGCAACCCATGGCGCAAAGTTAGTTGCCAGCCCCTGGCTATCTGTCATTGGCTCGGGTCACCGTTATGCCTTGGTGGTAAAAAATCGTTATTAAAGCATACTTTTATAGATGAGTGAAATACAGATAAAAAATCAAAACAAAAATTGGGTGGCATGGCGATATATACTTATCATCCTCTTTGCATTAATCATCATTCCCATCCTGTTTATTTTCGACACCCCGATCTGGCAGGCTGCGCGTGACCTGGTAGAGCCGGATTATTTGTATATCCCTGAACTATTCACACATTGGGGGTTATATCTTTTCTATTTCATTTTTGCTGTTATCTTGATTGATGCGTTCATTAAGAAAAAGCAGAAGCTCATCCATATCGGTCTGGCATATCTTAAAGCCCAGGTTGTTTTTTCACTGGTTGTGGTCAGATTTTTTAAGGTTCTACTGGGCCGTGCCCGGCCCGGTTACGACCCCGAATTCGCTTTTTTTGAGACAAGTTTCAAATACAACGCATTTCCCTCCGGGCACTCGGCCGACGCATTTGTATCCGGTGTTTTTCTATACTATATGCTAAAACAATCCCAATATACCGGATACCGATTTTTACCCTTGATTTATGCATTTTTAATTGCCCTTTCACGTGTATTTGTAAGCTCGCATTATCCATCGGATGTTGCCGCCGGGATGGTCATCGGTATACTGGGTGCCTGGTTTTTCCTAGCCAGGTGCCAGCCCCAAACCTTCTAAGCTGCCGGCAGCCAAATATTACAAATCGGTTAAATTTATTATTTTATGGATGAACTGAAGCTATTTGCGGATGGAAGTGTTAATACTCAGTCAAATATTGGATATGGGGCTTACCTGGCGGTGTCTGAACGGGGACTTTCCTTGGATTCGTTGAGGACGCGCGTGAAAGTGAGGCGATTTGAACATACGTCTTCAACGAAATTGGAATTGCAGACATTATTATGGGCGTTAAACGATATTCAAGTATTGGGGCGTAAGGTGATTGTGTATACGGATTCTCAAAACATGGTGGGGTTACAGGGAAGACGTGATTGGTTTGAGCAAAATGATTATCGTTCAAAGAAAAATAAACGCCTTAACAATTATGAGCTGTATCAGGAGTTTTTTAGAATGATCGATCAGTTGGATTGTGAATTGGTTAAAGTGCGTGGACATCAGGAATCGAGTCAAAAAGATGATATTGATAGGGTTTTTACACTTGTGGATAGAGCTTCACGGCATGCGCTGAGAGGAGATAATCGGTGACCTGTCGTTTTCAACATGCCGATGGATCTAACCGCCGCTGATTTGAAGCGTCAGGCGATGTGAAAATTTATAATTTATTACGAAAGGAGATTAAAATGAAGATCTATGTAGGAAATTTATCGTACGAGGTCACCGAAGAGGACTTGCGGATGGCTATAGAACCATTCGGGCAGATTGAATCCGTCGCCATTATAAAAGACAAGCAAAGTGGTCAATCAAAAGGATTTGGATTCGTGGAGATGGCCTCTAAATCTGAAGGGCAGTCTGCAATTGAAGGCCTAAATGGCAAAGAGCTAAAAGGAAGAACGCTTAACGTGAATGAGGCTCGCCCTCGCACCGAAAGTCGCGGTGGCCGAGGCGGATACGGCGGTGGTCGGGGCGGACAAGGTGGTGGCAGAGGCGGATACGGCGGTGGCCGGGGCGGACAAGGTGGCGGCCGAGGCGGATACGGCGGTGACCGGGGTGGACAAGGTGGTGGCCGAGGAGGATATGGCGGTGACCGGGGTGGACAAGGTGGCGGCCGTGGCGGACAAGGGCGCGGCAGATGAGAACCAAAGGGTGGCCCAGCTTCTAATCATCAACTTTCAACGAATCACGCCGGCTGACCCTGGAGCGGGGCGGACGCCACTTCCCGCCGCCGTTTGTGGTCAATCCAGAAGGGTAGCTAAAGAAACGGTATCGGCTTGCCTGTGTCAAAGGCCAGGGCCTGGCACAGGGCAATCAGGTCGCCATTTTCATCGGTGACTTTGATGTCGTAGCTGGCTGTTTTTTTGGTCTGGCTCACCCGGGTTGCTTCGGCCCGCAATTGCAGCCCGGGTTGGGGACTGGAAACATAGGTGACATTTACATTCAAGGCCACGGCCACGGTGCCGTCGGTCTGAGCGGCGGTTTCAAAGGCCTCGTCAATCAATCCAAAAAGAGCCCCGCCGTGAGCGCGGTCATAGATGTTATTCATCTTCTCGGGATCATAGGTCATATGTACCACTGAATGACCCTTTTCCAATTTTACCAACTCTATATCTAACGCCCGGGCAAAAGGTTCAACTTTTACCGCTCGTACAATCGCCTCTTTGACTTTTTGATCCATTGTCTTTCTCCATCGTTGGAAATAGATACAAACCAACCCTTTCTTTTTTCTGAGAAAAGCAGTTTGCTATAGAGGTCTATATCATATCGATCGCTGGTATCAAGTGGCGCGTTCAAAATTTATTCCAATTCGTCATGCTGTGCAACGTATTCTTCGACAAGATAAAAATTGTTTGGCATGGATGATATTTTCTATGAGAAGCAACCCAAACCGAAACCGGCCCCCGATTGGGCGCTTTATGACTAAATGTCCCTAGGTTTTAGTTGATCTAAACTTTGACACGGTATAGTTTGTTTTTATTATTCTTAATCCCGAATTTTTCATTGACGTAATGCCGGATAGCTATTAAGTAGCTATATGTTATCCTCGATAGGAGGTCTATCCGAATTATTTTGTTCCATCTTCGGTCCTTTTTTGACCACTAACCCCGAGCACAGAAAGGAGAAAGGCACATGAAAAAGCTAATTTTTACATTTCTGTTAATCTTCTGCATTGGGCTGGCATTCGGTTTCATGAGCCCTGTTACTGCCGAGGCCGCTTCCGTCAAACTCACCTACAGCAATTTTTTCCCGCCTGGACATATTCAGATCAAATTGGCTGAGTCCTGGTGCAAGGAAGTGGAAAAACGCACCAACGGACAGGTCGTGGTCGAATATTTTCCCGGCGGAACATTGACCAAGGCCCGGCAGATTTATGACGGTGTTGTGGAAGGACTTTCGGATGTCGGTTTTTCCGTTTTAGCTTATACCCGCGGTCGGTTTCCGGAGATGGCGGCTGTTGATCTGCCCCTGGGATATACCAGCGGTATGGTGGCCACCAAAGTTATCAACGCAGTCTATAAAGAATTTATGCCCAAAGAGCTTATGGATACCCAGGTGATGTATCTGCACGCCCATGGTCCTGGTCTCATCAACACCAAAAGCAAAGCCGTACGCAAGATGGAGGACATGAAGGGGCTTAAGTTCAGGGCCCATGGCACCAGCGCGCTGGTGGTCAAGGCTCTGGGCGGCACGCCGGTTTCCAAGCCCATGCCGGAAACCTATCAAATGCTTCAAAAAGGCGTGGTGGATGGTGCGGCTTATCCGTTTGAGGCCAACAAGGGCTGGAAGTTGGGAGAGGTTACCCGGTTTTGCACCGCTGATTTTTCGGCTGCCTATACCACTTCTTTTTTTGTGGTCATGAACAAGGCTAAATGGAATGCCATATCGGCTGCCAACCAAAAAATCATCGATCAGATCAACCTGGAATGGGCGGACAAACACGGCGAGGCCTGGAACACCAGCGATGCCCTGGGAATCGTTTTCTTCCTGAACCAGGGCGGTGAAATTATCGGGCTTGATGCCAAAGAAGCTGAAAGGTGGAAGAAAGCAGTCGCCCCGATCATCGAAGATTTTAAAGCCGATATGAACAAAAAGGGCTTCAAAGGAACCGAACTGGTTGATTTCACAATTAAAACACTGAACAGCCTGCAGTAGATGCTTAGAGGGTGGGCCCTTATCGAAGGTCCCACCCGTATTTTTTCAGCTTTAAAACCGTCGGTTGGATTCGCTTTAGGATCTTAGTTCGTCCCGGGCGGATTGTGCATTTTGTGGTATACATTAGCGCCACCAAGACCCAAAGACACAAAGATTAATATTAACCAAAAGTTTCGCTTTGTGTCTTGGTGCCTTTGTGGCAATTTGTTCCGGCCTTAGATTTACTTGAGAGCACATTTAAACTGGTTTGTTCGCATGGCTTTTTTCTGGAAAATCGTCCAGTGGATACTGGATAAAATGAAAATCATTGGCGCAGGTTGCCTGGCAGGTATGATGCTCCTGACCTGCGTCGATGTCGTCGGGCGGGCTTTTGGTCATCCAATATTCGGTTCGGTGGAAATTGTGGGTTTTATGGCCATACTGTCCGTGGTCATGGCCATGCCCTATACCCACCAGGTTCAGGGTCATATCGGCGTGGAAATTATCGTGCGGTTATTTTCCGAGAAAACCCAGACCATCATTGATATTTGCACCGGAATTATAAGCTCAATTCTGTTTGCCATTGTTACCTGGCGGATGACGGTTTATGCCAATACCATGAAAGCATCCGGCGAAGTTTCCATGACGCTTGAGTTTCCCGAGCATCTTGTCATTTATGTGACGGCCTTCTGCCTGCTGATCTTCACCCTGGTCATTCTAAGGGATATTATTAATAATATCAGAAAGCTGAAATCATCATGAGTCCCACCACGATCGGCATCATCGGCATCACTGTTATGGTCCTGATTTTTTTCTCGAGGATGCCGGTGGCCTATGTTATGACCTTGATCGGGTTTATAGGCTTTTCCATCATGATCTCCTTCAAAGGAGGGCTCAACCTTCTTTCCCGAAATATCTACGAGGTTTTCTCCTCCTACGGACTGACCACCATCCCCCTGTTTATTTTCATGGGTCAGCTGGCCTTTAACAGCGGCATCAGCGCGCGGTTATACGATACGGCCTATAAATTTTTGGGCAGCACCCGGGGCGGACTGGCCATGGCCACCGTTTCCGCCTGCACGGCTTTTGGCGCTGTCTGCGGATCGAGTCCGGCCACCGCAGCCACCATGGCAACGGTGGGGCTGCCGGAAATGAAGCGTTATAAATACGCCGATGAGCTGGCCACCGGTTCGGTGGCATCGGGCGGCGGACTGGGCATGATCATGCCGCCCAGTGTTGTTCTCATCGTCTACGGTGTCATGACCGAAGAATCCATCGGCAAGCTGTTTGTTGCCGGTATTATTCCGGCCATCTTCGTTACCATCCTCTTTATCATATCGATTTATATCATTTGCCGCTTGTCTCCGGAACAGGGTCCGCCGGGTGAGAGGTTTTCCTGGAGAGAGAAAATGCGGTCCCTCACCGGTCTCATTGATACCCTGGCTGTTTTTGGCCTGGTCATGGGCGGCCTTTTCTTCGGGTTTTTCACACCCACCGAGGCTGCCGCCGTGGGTGCTTTCGGCGTGCTGGCGGTTTCATTGATCAGGCGCCAGATTACCTGGCAGGGGTTTGTCAAATCCTTATATGAAACCCTCCGGACATCCTGTATGGTCCTGTTATTGATTGCCGGCGCGGTGGTCTTCGGTAAGTTTCTGGCCATCACCCGCATTCCGTTTAACGTCGCTTCCTGGATCGGCGGCTTTGATCTGCCGCCCTTTGTGATCATGGGCATGATTGTTCTGGTCTATTTTCTGGGTGGATGCTTTATGGATGCCCTGGCGTTAATAATGCTGACCATTCCGATATTTTTTCCGATTGTCATGGGTCTGGGCTACGATCCCATCTGGTTCGGTATCATTATCGTGATGGTCACCGAGATGGGAGTCATCACGCCGCCTGTGGGTATCAATGTTTACGTGGTGTATGGCGTGGCCGAGAGCGTTGTCGGCGGCGTCCCGCTGGAAGCCATTTTCAAAGGCATCATACCGTTCTTGATTGCCGTCATCGTGGGCCTGATCATTCTGATTTTCGTACCCCAGATCATTCTGTTTTTGCCGAATCTGATGTATTAGACGGGTTGCGCGTTGCGGGTTACGGGTTGCGGAGTGCGAGATACGCGTTGCGGGTTATGATACAGTAGTTTATTGGGTTGATTAAGTTGATTGAGTTGATTAGCAATTCAGTGCGAGCTCAATTTTTAGGGACGTTTAATTATGACCGAATCAATTTACTGGAACCCGGTGCTGGAAACAATGCCGCGGGAAAAAATCCGCGAACTACAACTGAAGAAATTTCGCAAGATTTTTCAGTGGGCCTATGATCGTTCCAAATTTCACCGCAAACTTTACGACGATGCCGGCATAACGCCCCGGGACATTCGCTCTTTTGAAGATATTCGACGGGTGCCCACCGTAGAAAAATCCATGATGCGCGATATCCAGGGCAAAGACCCCTTCCCATACGGTGATGCGCTCTGCGTGCCGCTGGAAGAGGTGACCATATTCCGGCAGACCAGCGGCACCACCGGGCAGCCCGTCTATCAACCGGACACCTGGCAGGATTGGGAATGGTGGATGGAGTGCTGGTCCTATATTCTCTGGGCCCAGGGCTACCGCCCCCGGGACCGCGTGTTTATTCCCTTCGGCTACAACATTTTTGTGGCCTTCTGGGCCGGGCACTATGCGGCCGAGAAAATCGGTTGTGAAGTGATTCCGGGCGGCGTGCTGGATACCAAGGCCCGGATTCTTAAAATCCAGGAACTGCGGGCCACCGCCATGATGGGCACGCCGACCTATATTCTGGGGATGGCCGAGACGGCGCGAACGAAGATGGACATCGACCCCTCCCAATTGACCATCGGCAGGATCACCTGTGCCGGCGAGTGCGGCGCCAGTATCCCCAGCACCAAAAAGCGCCTGGAAGATGCCTGGAACGCCAAGGTGTTTGATCATGCCGGGGCGACCGAGATCGGCGCCTGGTCCTTTGAGTGCACCGAGCAGCCGGGCGGCATGCATGTCAATGAAGCCCTGTTCCTGGTGGAAATCGAAGATGTGGAAACCGGCGAGATCATTGAAAATCCGGGCCGCCGCGGCAAGATGATCATCACGGCCCTTGATCGCCAGGCCCAGCCCTGTGTACGCTTTGACTCCAAAGATGTGATCGAATGGGCTGCTGAACCCTGTGCCTGTGGACGGACCGCCCGGTTGATCAAGGGCGGCGTGGTCGGCAGGGCCGATGATATCACCAAAGTCAAAGGGGTGCTGCTGGCCCCTTCCGCCATTGAAGAAGTCGTTCGCAGTGTTGACGGCCTGGGCGATGAATACGAAGTCATCGTGGATAAAGTCGGCGATGCCGAACGCATTCAGCTCAAGGTGGAGGTTCTGGATGAAGAACCGAATCAGGACCAATGCCGGCTGATTGAAACCGAGCTGGCCGACCAGCTGCGCTTAAAGACCAATTTGCGCTATGACATTGAGATCTTTGGCTGTGAAACCCTGCCCAGGTACGAAGTCAAAGCCAAACGCTTCAAGGATTTGAGGAAGTCAAAAGAAGATAAATAAGAGGTGGCAATGGACCCCCGTATAGACTTAAATAAAATCGACGCCAAAATTAAGTTGATGAAGCAGGCCGCCGAAGAACTCAACCAGATAGGGGAGAACTTCCCGGCCCTGGCTCGCAACACCGTCCGCATATTGGCCAGTGTTAAAATGCTTGAGATTAATGTTTCCGACCTGGTTGAATTGGATTCGTGAAAAGCCTGCCGCTATTCTCGTTTTGATCTTCTTTTGGAAGCGATTGCTCCGGATCTTCTCACCGGCCGCGAAATCTCCGCGGCGCTGCCAGCCAGACAAATACACAGGACAGCAACAGGACAACGATGACCAGGATGAAAGCCATGTTATAACTATTAGTTTTGTCAAATATAAATCCCGCCACCCAGGCCCCCAGGGCGCCTGCCAGACCTATGCCGGCTTCCAAAAACCCATATATAAGGCCAAAAACTTTGCCTTTAAATAGGTCGGCAGACACCGACATATACATCGGGGCCGTAACCCCCCATCCCATTCCGAAAAAAATGAAAAAACTCCAGGTGAACGGCATGGATCCGGTAAATTCAAATAAAAGAAGTGAGCCGACACCCAGGCAGGCGCACAGGATCCCCATGGTGAATGTTATCTCACGACCGATGCGATCCGAAAGCCATCCCCAAAATATTCGAAATATCGAGGAAATTATTCCGACCAGAGCGAAGATAAGGGCGGCCGTCATTTTGTCGATTCCCTGATCAACTAAAAATTTTACGTTGTGAACCAGGATAATGTATATCCCTATTATTGATAGAAACGGAAAGGTCATCAGGGCCCAGAAGCGTCCGGTGTGAACGGCTTTTTTGAGGGTCCAATCGATTTTTATTTCACGCTTTTGTTCGTTTTGCGGTACGGGTTGCCCGGGTGCTTCGAAAGGTTTAGATCCGTCCGGATATTGACCTAGCTCCTCTGGTTTGTGCCTTAGCAAAATTGCGTTGGCCGGCAATAGTATGATGAGAACCAGTGCGCCGGTAACAATAAAGGTCAATCGCCAGCCCCACATGGAAATGAACGTCTGTGAAAGCGGCACCAACAAAAACGTTCCGAGGCCCATGCCGGAGACGGCAATTCCACTGGCCAAACCCCGTTTTTTTTCAAACCAGTGGGCCAGGATAGCAGAGTAAGTGACGATACCGATACAGGTAATTCCGGACCCCATCACCACTCCATACATAAGATAGAACTGGGTTAAAGTGTCGATGGTGCTGCAAAGCACCAATCCCAGGGATAGAACAAGTATTCCCGGAACGATAACGCGGCGGGGTCCAAACCGGTCGATCAAGCCTCCCACCAAAGGCGCCAGCAGGGTGTAGGTGATCAGGGCCATGGATTGCGCACCGGCTGAACCCGAACGGGACCAGGGGAAATCCTCCAGCAGGGCCACATAGAATACGGAGAAGCTGGAGCGGATGCCCAGCCAAAAGGCCATGGATACCAGGGCCACGGCCACGATGATCCAGCCGTAATAGAAATTCAAGAAATTGACGATTTTTTTGGGGCTCAACAAATCACTCCGCATTTTTCAGGGAAATTTTACCATTCCTTGGTGCCTTGATTATCATGACGATTCTGCTCGTGATCTTTCCCGAAATCGCGACCTTTCTTCCAAGCCTGGTAACCTATTAAAAATTAGAATCGGTTCCGGTCAAATATTTTCCACCCATTTCTTCGATAGGGTGACGGCAGCCACGGCATCCTTGCCATAGGCATCAGCGCCTGAATATTCCCGGACATCATCGGTGACGGTACCGCCACCGATCATGATCTTTACCTCGTCACGGAAACCCGCTTCTGTGATAGCTTCAACCGTATTCTTAAAAGATTCAAAAACCGTGGTTAACAGCGCGCTCATGCCGACAACCTGGGGTTGGGTTTTCCGGATCGCCTCAACGAATTCAGAAGGTGGCACATCCACGCCCAGATCGTGAACTTCAAAGCCATTGACGTCCAGCAGAAATATCACAATGTCCTTTCCAATGTCGTGAATGTCTCCCTTAACCGATCCAATAACCACTTTGCCTATTCGTTCGGTTTTGTCCCCGGCACCCTGTTTTAAAAACGGTTCGGCTATTTTGGATATCTTCTTCAATATTTCACCGGCCATGATTAATTCCGGAAGGAAATATTCGCCGAGCTCAAACTGCTTTCCGACAAATTCCACAGCTTCGCGGCACAGTTCTAAAATCTTCAGAGGATCCTGGCCTTCATCTAACATTTTTTTTGCAAGGCGTAAGGCCTCCTGTTCCCTCATGTTCGCCATGGCATCAACTAATTCGTTCAATATTTTTCCCTCCTGATGTTTCGTTTTCCTGTGATGATCTTCTTATCCGCGTCTGCTGTGCTCTGGGGTGAATCGATTTGATTTACTCAGTTATTGGCAGCATATTGTTTTGAAAAATCAATCATGGCTTTCACGTTTTCGACTCTGGATCCTTGCATACCGGCCCCTGTAGAGAATATGAAGCCGCCGTCCTTACCGGCTGAATCCATGAGGTTTTTACAATACGCTTGGACCTTTGCGGGGGTTGCCGTACACAACAGGGAAAGCGGCACGTTGCCGGCGATGCAGGCCACCTGTCCGACCGTCTTTTTGGCCCGCGCCATGTCCGTGAGGTCGAACCACCACACGGTTTTGCCTTTGGGAAGATCGCAAATGGTCTCAAGGCGCTGGTTATACCCTCCTTCTGCAAACAGTTGCGGAACACAACCTTCATTGACGAGCCCGATGATGAGCTTTCTCAGGGTCGGCCAGTAAAACGTCCGGAACTGTTCATCGGACATGAAGCCGTCGGCACCCTTGTGGAGGGGAATAAAGGGCATAATGTGGCCGGTGGCCTTACAGGAGGCCACTCCCGATTTTACCATAAATGGTGTTAGTCTCTCACAGGCTTCTATGAGCTCGTCCGGATGCCGGTACATGTCCAGCATAATTCCCCTGGTGCCCCTGAGGGTGTCGCCAATTACGTCAAAGGGCGCCTTGGTGAAACCACCCGAAAAGGACGGGTATCCTTGGCCCATGATCGATCCATTTAAGCGGCGGACAGCCGATATCCACCGGATGGTCTCCTGACCCGCTTCCGCGAGGGTTTTGAAAGCGCTCTGAAGTTCTTCGGTTCCGAAAGGAATCAGGGCCGGCGGGATGCAGGGGATTTCGTTGACAGGGGGCAGGAGGGGCATCTTTTCCAGTGGCTTCAAGCTGCCAAAGATACGGGGAAAATAGGTACTCATAAAGTATCCGGTCGGGTCGTCTATAAGATCCTGGTACTCATCCGCTTTCATATACTCCTTTTCCACATACTGGTATTCCTGTTGTTTGGAAACACCCTGACCGGGCCATTTACAAAGCTTAAAATCCAAAATTTCCAGTGGCTTACCGGGAACAACGGTCGTAGGCGCGTTGTACGCATCCGGGGTAAAATCACGACAGTATTTTTCCCAGGCTCCGGTGAGGATCTCATAGTCATACATCGCGTCATACATACTGACGCCGGCGTATTGAACCGGAAAAAATCCGGCGGAGGGACATATTGGGATACGGGCGGGTATCTTTTTCAACTGGATGGCATCCTTGATCAGGGAGACCCTTTCCCGATAGGCTGCGGCCGCGTCATCATCGACAAAAGGGATGCCTTTTCCTGACAGCCATAAGCTGAATTGCTCCTCCTGCTTCTGTTCTGCTTCTGCCGAAACATCAATAAATCGTTTTTGCATGCTACTGCCCTCCGATCCGAGGCTTTGTGACTCTGACACCTGCTAACACATGCTGACACCTCATAGTGGTGAATAGCGAGCTTTGTTTAAAAAGCTTTTGACAAAACTTTTTCTGGTGAATTCTATCATGTCAGTGCAATAAGGTGGTCTACTTGATGTACATACCGTTTTTTAAGATTCGTTTGACTTTGTCCAGGATTTCGAGTTTTTGAATTTCGGATAAATTTTTCAACATCAGATCCAGCCATTCATCTTTTTTATTTTCAATATTCTTCAGGGTCCTTTTGCCTTTGGGGGTAATTTCAAGGATGGTTACCCGTTCATCGGCGGGATCCGATTTCTTAATAATAAATCCCTCTTTCTCCAGCCGTTTGGCGATGCCCGTAATATTGGCGTCCGGCACGAGCATAATCCGGCTGATGTCGCTCATTTTATTCTGGCTGTTTTTAGAAGCTTCCAGGACCCTTAGAACATTGTACTGCGGAAACGATAATCCGTAATTTCTGAAAACAGCAGAATGGTTCCTTTTGAAAATTTCTGCTGCTCTCACAATTCCCATGAGGACCTTTTCGTTAATGCTCAGATCGCTTTCGTAAATGGGTTCGGCCATAACCCTTGCCTCTTGGTTCTTTATAGCAAATTTAGTCAATATATTATTTATCAATATATTGAATATATTTTATTGAACCTCATATAATACTGCATTGATAGCAAATGCAAGAATATTTTGCCGAGAACCTTCTCTACCGGTGCACCTTGAAACCCTGGGGCATGCCATCTCTACGGCTTTTATAGCGGTTGTTAAAAAAACGATCCGCTTAATTCATTAAAAACTATTGACACCCAATTTAAGTTAAAATATTGATAGTCAACATATTGGTTATTTTACGCCTGTTTCGGTTGTAAAAAATAAGTCGCTGGAGGCGAACAGCATGACAACTAAATTGGTGTTACGGGAATTGAGCCGTTACCCAATCGGGACCTTTGCGGATATCATTTACCGAAATGCGCTGCTCTTCCCTGATAGTGAGGCTTTTGTTTACGACACGCAACCGATCAGTTTTAGTGAATTCAACCACAGGGTCAACCGCCTGATCCACGGCCTGCAAGCCCTTGGGATTAAAAAGGGCGACAACATCGGAATTTTGTCATGGAACCGGATTGAATATTGCGAGGTTTTCGGGGCGGCCATGACGGGGGGATTTGTGCTATCGCATTTCAACCCGCGTCTTCAAGCCGAGGAACTGATTCAGGTTATCAATGACTCTCAAGCCAGGCTCATGTTTTTCAGCGATGAATTTGTCGAAATTATCGACGCGATCCGGGAGCGTTTGTCCCCAACCAAAATGTTTTCGGTTTTCGGCAACGAAATAGAGCCGCTGAGAGCCTATAAAAGCCTTTTGAAAAACCGGTCAGTGGGCGAACCGGATACCACGGTCAACACCGACGACCCACTGGTGATTTTCTATACCAGCGGGACAACCGGAGTTCCCCGCGGTGCTATTTACACCCATTAGCAGAAGATGGAAAATACCTGTATGAAAGCACTGGACATCGGGGTTAAACATGGTGACCGGCATCTGGTTGTCCTGCCCATGTTCCACATTGGCGGAGACAGCCATATCTGGCCCTTTTTTCTGATGGGCGGATGTAATGTCATTATCCCCGCGCCTTCTTTCGACCCTGCGGCCGCATTGCAGACCATTGTTGAAGAACGGATTACGGATGTCCATATCGTTCCGACCCAGCTGGTAGCTCTACTGAATCTGCCTGATATTGAACGCTATGATCTGAGAAAACTCAAACGCATCTGGTATGCAGCCTCCCCCATGCCAACAGAAGTCCTGAAACGTGGGCTTTCAGTGTTTGGACCCATTTTTATCCAGGGATATGGACTGACCGAATCCGGCCCTCACTCGACCGCACTCAATCAAGCCAATCATCGCCTTTCAAGTTCATCCGCCCAGGAACCGGGCGTGCTATCATCTTGTGGGCAACCCTGTGTCGGCGTCCACATGCGAATCGTCGATGAAGAGGGCCGAGACGTCGCGGCAGGGGAAATCGGTGAGATCATCATTCGCAGCCAAAGACTCATGACCGGCTACTGGCGGAATCCCGCTGCCACCGGGGAAGCCGTCCGCAATGGGTGGTTTTACACTGGGGACATGGGATACTATGATGCGAAGGGATTCATTTATATCGCCGACCGCAAGAAGGATATGATTGTGACGGGAGGAGAAAATGTCTATCCGAAAGAGGTCGAAGAAGTTCTGTACCGGCACCCGGCGGTTTACGAGGCGGCTATCATCGGAATCCCTGATTAATGCTGGGTCGAGAGGGTTCATGCCCTGGTGGTGCTCAGGGAGGGGCTGCAAGCCACCGCCGGGGAGATCATCGACTTTTGCCGGAAGCAGATTGCTTCTTACAAAGCGCCCAAGGGGGTTGAGTTCGTCGATTCACTGCCCAGGAACCCGCAGGGTAAAATTCTTAAAAAAGAAATTCGTAAACACTACCGGACGGAAAAATAATCCTGGTTTGCTGTGTAATCTTAGGAGGAATGAATGTCAGAAGTTAAGCGCGTAAAGACAGTTTGTCGCAGCTGTCATGCCTGCGAAGTCGCTTGCAAACAGGAGCATGGACAGGGGGTCGGACCGCGGTTGGTGAGGGTGATCGAAGATTCTGTTGATTTTACTCCCGGATACTGCCATCATTGCGCGAAGGCACCCTGTAAACAAGCTTGCCCGGTGGACCCGATTTCACGCAATGACCAGGGCATCGTCTTAATCGACGGCGAACTTTGTAGCGGTTGCCGGGATTGTGCTGAAGCCTGTCCCTTCGGGGCCATGCAATTCGAAGACAACCGGGAAATAGCCATAAAGTGTGACCTCTGCCTTCAGCGGTTGGCGGAAAGCAAGCCGCCGGCCTGCATGCGTGTCTGCCCGACCGGTTGTATCTATTTAGGCGGTCCAAAAAGTATAGCGGCTGTGTTTGAAAAACCGATTTTGCAGGAAATAGGGATAGATGGAAACGGATAGACCGGTTAGACTGCGAATTGAAAATCTCCTGCTCAGTTTTGGCGGCGTTTTTGCCCTTAATGAAGTCAGCCTGGACGTCCGGGATAATGAGATCCTGGCTATCATTGGACCGAATGGGGCTGGCAAGACCGCCCTTCTCAACTGCATCAATGGTTTTTACAAACCCCAGGAGGGCGAGATCTACTTTGATGGGCGCAAAATCACCCGCATGCGCCCCGATAAGCTGACCAAACTCGGCATTGCCCGAACTTTTCAAAACATCGAGCTCTATACGGGGCTCAGCACCCAGGATAACATCATGGCTGCCCGGCACGTGCTCATGAAGCAGAATTTCGTTACCGGCGCGCTATACTGGGGCCCGGCGCTCCAGGAAGAAATCAAGCACCGCCAGGCGGTTGAGGAAATTATCGACTTTCTGGAAATGGCGCCGATGCGAAAGCGAGTCGTCGGTGTTTTGCCCTACGGGATGCAAAAAAGAGTCGAGCTGGGCAGGGCCTTGGCACTGGAGCCGAAAGTATTGCTGCTGGATGAACCCATGGCAGGGATGAATTTGGAGGAAAAGGAGGACATCGCCCGCTTCATTCTTGACATCTTTGAGGGCCAGGGCGCCAGCTATCCGGACACACCCGTTCTGCGTGATGGGATTCGCAGCATCATCCTGGTCGAGCATGATATGGGGGTGGTGATGGACATCGCCGACCGGATTGTCGTCCTTGATTTCGGGCGTAAGATTGCCGAAGGCACGCCGGATGAAATCAAGAACAATCCAGAGGTTATCAGCGCGTACTTGGGAAAAGAAAACTAAAAAATTTCAGATCAAAATAGTTGAACCACAGAGATAGGTCAATATGCTGGAAGTCAACAATATTGAAGTCGTCTATATGAATGTTATTCGGGTGCTGCGAGGCGTCTCACTGACGGTAGCCGACGGACAGATCGTTGCCCTGCTCGGAGCCAACGGCGGCGGCAAGACGACAACGCTCAAGGCCATATCAGGAATGCTCAAAACCGAAGAGGGCGAAGTCACCGACGGCAGCATCGAGTTTGACGGCAAGCACATAGAGCGATTCGGGCCCGAACGTATTGCGGTTTTGGGCATCAGCCAGGCCATGGAAGGGCGCCGGGTTCTCGAACACCTCAGCGTAGAGGAAAATTTGCGCGTGGGGGCTTACTGCCGCAAAGACCGCCAGGGAGTCAAACGGGACCTTGAAATGGTTTTTGACTACTTCCCGGCCATTAAACGACTGCGCCGCCGGATGAGCGGTTATCTGTCCGGCGGTGAACAGCAGATGGTGGTGATCGGGCGGGCGCTCATGGCGCGCCCTAAACTGATGCTGCTGGACGAACCATCGCTCGGTCTTGCTCCGCTCATGGTGCAGGAGATATATGAAATCATACAGAAAATCAATGCCGAGCAAAAGATGGCCATACTTTTGGTGGAGCAAAATGTCAGAGCAGCCCTGGGCATTGCCGATTACGGTCATGTTTTAGAGAATGGCCGCGTCGTCCTGAGCGGCCCGGCCGAAGATTTAAGAGATAATGAGGACGTGCGCGAGTTCTATATGGGACTGTCAAAGGTAGGATCCCAGAAGAGTTATCGTGAGGTCAAACACTATCGGCGCAAAAAGCGGTGGTTGGGTTAGAAGAAGAGCAGGGAAATGACGATCAGCATGGAACAAGTTTACCAGGAAAAGGGCAATACCTGGCCCCAGATACTCAAATACAATTACGAGACTTATGGCGATTCGCGCCGAGCCATGCGTCATAAGCACTATGGGGTCTGGCAGCCTTATACATGGAAGGATTACTATGTTAATGTAAAATACCTGGCACTTGGATTAATGGCCATCGGCTTTAAACCCGGAGACAAGCTGTTGATTATCGGCGACAACGCCCCCCAATGGTACTACGCCGAGCTGGCCGCCCAGGCCAACCACGGCCTTTCGGTAGGATTGTTTTCGGAGTTGTTGCCATCGGAAATAAAAGCCATAGCTGAAAACTGTGAGGCCCGCTTTGCCGTCGCAGAAGGTCAGGAGCAGGTTGATAAGCTTCTTCAAATCAAAGATGAACTTCCCCTTCTCAAAAAAATAATTAACTGGAACTATAAGGGGCTTGCACACTATGATGATGAGATCCTGATCGGTTACAG
>Ga0316193_10001203_pt1 | contig 17221 bp, 16 predicted proteins | sample MerIslsedime2_MG_FD_207735 | JGI IMG/M metagenome (GOLD analysis project Ga0316193, IMG submission 207735) | Coastal sediment microbial communities from Maine, United States - Merrow Island sediment 2 | ecosystem: Environmental > Aquatic > Marine > Coastal > Sediment | place: USA: Maine... | reverse complement strand
GAACACTGATGCCATCTTGAATGGAATTGAAAATGGTCTTTAGAAATCGCTCGCTTTTATGCAAAGCCTCCTCTGCTTGTTTTCGATCTGTGATATTTTTTGAGGAACAGATTACGGAAATCACTTTACCATGATTGTCCTTTATAGCTTTAACGGTTGTGATGTAGTACTGATCACCTTTTGATCTTGGAACACGGACTTCAATTGTTTTGGATTTGCCAGTAGCGAAAACATGTTTAACTACAGCGAATCTCTTATCACCTTCGTCTCCTGGAAAAACATCCCAAATTCTGTAACCGATGATCTCATCAACTGATTTTCCGACTCCTTCGGCGAATGCTTGGTTCACAAAACGGTAGGTCCCATCAGGATGGAATGAAAAAGTAGGATCGCTTGATTCATCGAGCAAGATACGATATTTATCCTCACCCTGCTGTAATGTTTGCTCTAATTGCTGAATCCTTTTTTCTAATTCTTGATAGGTTGGTTTTTCATCCATTTGAAGGATCTCCAATTTCAAAAATTGGCTGGTGCTCGATTTCTGAACGACATGATACTTGCCTTATACTTAAATCCCGTCATTGCTAACAATATGCAATTTTAATTCAATAACAGGTATGCTGTCTTCTTCTACCGTCCCCCGGCGTAAAAATAATCTAACGTTAGCCGAGGAGCGCCTCTGCCTCTATCTCCACCAGGTATTTCGATCCGATGATATCGGCACCGACCAGCGTGTTGGCCGGCCGGATGCCCCGGAAGCGCCGGCCGTGCACCTGTGCAACCGCTTCCCAATACTTCATGTTCTTGATGTAGATACGTGTACGCACGACATTCTCGAGGCGAGCCCCGAGGCTCTGCAGCGCACCCTCGATCTTGTCGATCACAAAATTTGTTTGCGAGGCCGGGTCGTCACCACCGATGACCCGATCGCCGTGGGTCGCGGTAGTCCCTGAAATCAGGATGCGGTCACCTTGCCGCACGGCCCGGCTGTATCCGGCCAGATCTTCCCAGATCGTACCGCTCAGCACCCGGGTGCGGCCGTCCTCCCCGGTGCGGACCTCGAAAGGCGCGGGCAGCGTTTCGAGATGGTCGCTGAGATCGCCTGCGGCAGTGAGGTAGGGTGGACGCCGGTACTCGTCGCCGCAATCGCCCGGAATCCGGCGCAGTCGCGCCACGGCCTCATCCATCTCGGCATGATCAGTTTCAGTGAGCGAAAAACGGAACACCTGCAAATTATCCTCACGATGCTCGCTGATGCCGAGACGCGCCCCGACGATGATGCCGCCCACGGCCGGCTGATCGAGGATATAGCGGCCGGCGACATTGGCCATCGAGACGTTGTGCCGCCGTGCCACCCGCTGGACGATCGCCAGCAGGTCCTGCAGCGCTTTCCAGCCGCCTGCCTCCCGGATAAAGCGACCGTATTTCATCTGGGACCAGGTTTCGAGGGCGTCCCAGTCCGGCTCCGGCTGGGCCAACCAGCGCTCGGAGAGGAATCCCCCCGCAAGGGTGCCGAAGGCCAACACCGTGACCCCGTGCTCCGCACACAGCTCCAGCATGCCGTTTGCCCGTGCGCGTTGATCGAGCAGCGAGAAGCATACCTGATTGGAGACGACTTCGATACCACTGTGCAGGATCATCCTCAGATGGGCCGTGTCGACGTTGGTCATGCCCAGTTGCCGAATGAGCCCTTCGGTCTTGAGCTCCTGAAGGTAGTTCAGCGAATCCAGGTAGCTCGGATCGGCATAATTCCAGGCGTGAAACTGCAGCAGGTCGAGACGGTCGCTGCGCAGGCGCTCGAGCGCCGTTTGAACGGCCGTCCTCACATCGCCACGGCTGGCGGGTCCCGGCGTCGGCACCCACTTGGTGAAGAGCTGCACGGCGTCATGCCCGTGCTCCCGGGCGAAGTGGCCGGCAATGACTTCAGCCGATCCGTAGTGGTCGGCCATGTCAAAAGTGGTGAAGCCGGCCTGGACGTAGGGCGCCATCGCCCTTGCGGTTGCCGCCGGATCCAACTCGCGGCCTTCACGCTCCATGTCGGCGATCTGCCAGAGGCCGGTCAGGACCCGCGAAATGCTCAGATCCGGAGTTATGTTCCATCGTTCTACAATGTCTTTCATGTTCGTCTCCATTTTTTAAGGTTTCAGGTGTCAGTGTTCAGGTTTCAGGATTTGGTGATTCGATTTCCTGACACCTGACACCTGAAACCTGAAACCTATTCTCTGGATTCCTTTGCTAAAGAATGAATGACTGGCGTTAACCAACAACCGTGAAATACACCCCCAATCCCCAGTACCACCTGATTGAGCGAAGTTATGCTCAATCAGGCTTGTAGAATACGGCCACCCCATCTTTAACGACGTACATGATCATATCCCGCACCATGTCGCCATTTTCATCGAATTGGTTTTCCCCCAAAGCCCCCATCACCACAGGATGATCTGTCCCGATACTGGACAGTCCAGTGGCGATCTCCTGACGATTGTCGCCGCCGATCTCGATTGCCTTGGCCGCAAGTTCTACGCAATCGTTGGCAATGGCTTCTACCAGGCCCGGGTCTTGGCCGAATTTTTTCTTGAACTCGGCGGCCCACTGCTGGATGTATGGCCGCTCGTCCTCCAACGAGAAATAACCCGAATAAATGGTTCCTTCAGCGGCTTTACCGGCTACCTTAATGTATTCCGGGTGACCGATTCCGTCCGTACCGAGTATCTGGGCCTTCAAAAGGAGTTCTCCGGCCTGCCGTGCAATCAGAGCGCCTTCTTTGTAGTGGCCGGCGATGAACAGCGCATCGGGGTTCAACCCCTTGATTTTAGCAAGCTGCACCGAAAAGTCCGTATCGTTTGGTGAATACGCTTCGGAGGCAACAACATTATCTTCGGAAACCCCGATCTCCTTCAAACCGGTTTGGAAGACTTCCGCCAGGCCTCTGCCGTAGTCATCGTTGACATAAATAACCGCATAGGTTTTCCATTTCCCCTGGGTATGGGCCCATTTAGCCATGTACCTGCCCTGGAAGGCGTCGGTCGGTACCAGGCGAAATGAGTAAGGGCCGGCGTTGGTATAGGCCGGGGCAGTGGCGCCGATGGCAAATTGAACCAGTTCGTGCTTATTCATGATCGGCGCTTGCGCCAGGGCAACCGTACTCGTAAGGGGTCCGATCATAATGAGAATTTTATCATTATCGATAAATCGCTGAGCGATAGACGCACCTTCCCTGGGGTCGTTTTTATCATCCGCCACTTCAACCAGTTCCAGCATCATCGCGTTGCTTTTTCCTTTCGGCACCACCCCGCCACGGGCATTGATCCTTTCAATGGCAAATTTGGTGCCGACCTCTGACTTTTTACCCCAGGATGCGGCCCCACCGCTCATCGGTGCGCAAAGACCCAAACCAAGGGTATCGGCGGCAGCGGTTGACATAGCGATCCCTGCGATAAAACCGATGACAACTACCACAATTAATAAAAGCTTTGTTTTCATGATCCCTCCTTTTTTTTAGGGTTTAAAAGTTAATGGTGACTGCTCCTGTCACTCACCTAAATACGCTTTGATCACGTTTTCGTTTTGCAGCAGGTTTTGGGCAGAATCCTGCAGCACGATTTGCCCCCGATTTAAAATATATCCCCTGTCGGCTATGGAAAGGGCCTTTTTTAAATTTTGTTCCACCACGAAGATCGGTATACCGACCCGGCTCACTTTTTGAATGATCCCAAAGACCTCGTCCACCAGTTTCGGGGACAGCCCCATGGACGGTTCATCCATGATGATCATTTTTGGTTTTGCCATCAGGGCCCGGCCGATAGCCAGCATTTGTTGTTCACCGCCGCTCAGGGTACTGGCATCCTGGTTTAAGCGTTCACCCAACCGTGGAAAAAGGTGATAGGTTCTCTCCAACTCGGCTGCAAAATCGAAGTCTCGATTGCCCCTGTGGATAAAGGCGCCCATTTCGAGGTTTTCCTTTACGGTCAGCCGGGCAAAGACCCGGCGTGCTTCGGGTACCGGTGAGATGCCTTTGCGGACGATTTTGTGCGGACGGAGCCCGTCAATCCTTTCTCCGTTGAACTCCACCCGCCCGGAAGTCGGTTTAACAATTCCCAGAATGGTCTTCATGGTGGTCGATTTTCCGGAGGCATTCCCGCCCAGCAGGCAAACGATTTCCTCCGGGCCTATTTGAATCGAAACCTTATGCAACGCCCGGATGGGACCATAATGGGTTGTGACATCCGTGATTTTTAGCATTTTCGTTGCATCTCCACCCACTTCCCTCTGACACCCGCAACCTGGCATGAAACTTCATGGAATGACGATTGACGATTGACGATTGACGAATTGTGGCTGTCGCTTCGCTCTGCTCTTTTTAACAAATAAAATAGAAAGAATTCCTTCCTTCGACATTCGATATTCATAATTCGATATTCGATATTCGCTTTTTGATAAGTTCGGGAAAAACCGCCAACGGTCTAATCCCGGCCCAAATAGGCCTCAATGACTTTAGGATGGTTGCGGATTTCGTCATAGGACCCTTCTGCAATTTTTTGCCCGTAGTCCAAAGCAATCACACGGGGGCAAAGCTTTTTGATAAAATTCATATCATGTTCGATCACTAGGACTGCCATCCCCCTTTTATTAATCGCTTGAATAGTTTGAGCCAGTTGCAGCGACTCGGCCGGATTCATGCCGGCTGTGGGTTCGTCAATCAGAAGCAATTTGCCGTCGGATGTCAGTGCCCGGGCGATTTCAAGACGCCGTCGATTTGCATAGGAAAGAGTCCAGGCCGGATTCATTTCGACACTGCGCAACCGATCGCCGAAGAGTGCCATCACCTTCCGGGCGTGGGCCTTGAGCTGCCGACGTTCTTTGCAGGCGCCCGGCAAGCGCAATAAGGCTGAGAATAGACCCGCCCGGGTCCGGCAGTGACCGCCAATCATCAAATTTTCAAGAACGGAAAGATTATTGAACGGCCGCTGGTTCTGAAACGTTCGGGCAATGCCCAGGCCGATGATCTGGTGGGTTTTCAGTTTCAGCAGATTCACCGGGTGATTATTGAAAAGAACTTCGCCCCCATCAGCCTGGTACATGCCGGATAGGACATTGAAAAATGTCGTTTTGCCGGAACCATTGGGCCCGATGATTCCGACGATTTCACCTTCCTCAACATCGAGGCTGAAACTGTTCAGAGCCGTCAGCCCATCGAATCGTTTTATGAGGGATCGCACAGATAAAAAAGCCATTTTTACATCTTGTAAGTGGGTTGGTACAATTTTTTGCCGAAAAGCCCTTGGGGCCTGACGATCATCATAATCACCATAAAAGCGCCCATAATCACCATGCGGTATTCGCTTGCAGCCCTGAAGATTTCAGGCCCCCCGATCATGATAATCGCCCCGATAATAGTGCCCGGAATGCTTCCCAGACCCCCCAGGATCGGTATGGTAATGATGATGACCGATTCGAGAATGGTAAAACTGTTCGGGCTCACGAAGCTTTGAAAAACCGCGAAAAAGCTACCGGCCAGCGCTCCCAATGCAGCTGAAAACCCAAAAGCCATGGTTTTATAATAAACCAGATTGATCCCCATCACCGCCGCGACATCTTCGTCTTCCCGGATGGCCATCCATGCCAGGCCGACGCGGGAATCCATTATTTGCACACACGCGTAGATGGCAACGAAAATGAAAAAAAGGATCAAATAATAATAGGCCGGATAACTTTCAAGGACGATCTGCCAATCGGCAAATCCGATGCGGGGTGCCGGGATCCCCGGTATCCCCCGGGGTCCTCTGGTCAATCCCATCCAGTTGTTGGCCACAATATAGACAATCTGGCCGAATCCAAGGGTGACGATGGCCAAATAGTCATCCCGCACTCTCAAGGTCGGAAAGCCGAGCACGATGCCCAGCAGGACGCCGAAAAACATACCCACCGGAATGGTCAACCAGAACGACATCCCGAACTTGACCATTAGAATAGCGGTTGAGTAGGCCCCCACGGCATAAAACGCGGCATGACCGATGTTCAGCAGTCCCGTATAGCCCATGACCACGTTCAACCCCAGGGCCAGAACGATGTAAAGGCCGATATAGATGATGACCCGCATGGCATAGTTGCTCGCAACAACCCAGGGGATTATCAAACAGACCAGTACGATCAGAAGCTTCACGTACCACTGGGACAGTGCCACTAGCCCGGCCATGCGAACCAGAGGACTTTGCTTTTGCTTCTGTAACCCGGCCTGCGATCCGCCGGCAAGGTCATCGAGGTTGTTCTCGTTTTTTGGATTTTCCAATTTCACCCAAAAGTCCTTCCGGTCTGAAAATGAGGACCAATATCAGTACGCCGAAGGCAAAGGCATCGCGATACAGGGAAGAAATATATCCGGCCCCGATACCTTCAAAAACGCCGAGCAGAATTCCACCGATCATCGCCCCGTAAATATTGCCGATACCACCCAGGACTGCGGCGGTAAACGCCTTTAACCCGGCATTGAAGCCCATAAAGGGATCGATGCTGTTGTAATTGACGGCAAATAGAATTCCGGCCACCGCCCCCATGGCCGACCCGATTGCAAAGGTCAGCACAATCACGGCATTGATGTTGATCCCCATCATTTCGGCGGCCTCGGGATCGGCGGCGGTTGCACGCATGGCCTTGCCGATATAGGTTTTCTTGACATAAAGGCCTATGGCGATCATCAGGATTAGCGAAGTGGCCAGAATAAAGATTTTTTTAAAAGGGATTACAACATTGCCGAAAATTATCGCAGGAAGGCCGAAGTCGACATCGAAGGTTTGAAATTCGGCTCCCCAGACAATTCTGGCCATATTTTGCAGAAAAATGGACATCCCCAAAACACTGATGATAACTGCAAATCGGGGGGCATTGCGCAATGGTCGATAGGCGATTCTCTCAACACTGATCCCCAGAAGGGTGCTCAGCATGATACCCAAGAGGGCGGCGATGGGAAAAGGAACCGACTGGGCGGTCATGAACCACCAGGTAAAAAAGGCCCCGCACATAAAGATTTCACCATGCGCAAAATTGATCAGCTTGATGATGCCGTAGACCATGGTATAACCGATGGCCAGCAGAGAATACATGGCACCCAGATTTATGGCGTTGACCATTTGCTGCCAGAACATAACGACACGCTTCCGGTAAAAATCATGATGGGGTAATGATTTAAACCTCAGTTGGCGAGTTTTTACGTAAAGATGTGCCGTAACCATTCAATCCTTGGAGGCGAATATTTCCCCATACAATTTTTGTCCCCAAATTGCAAAGATATAAATAAGGCTAAAGTGAGGGAATTGGAGTAAAATGCTTGGATCACATAATTAAAAGCGGGCAAGATAATAACCGATCTATGAGCAAAAATTATCAAAAGAAACATAACAGCATGTAAAGCTTTTGAATTTTTCATTTTCTCCATCATGTCACAAAATTTCTTGGTTTCAAGACCGAATTTGAAAGGCTAAAGCCTTGATGTATCTGATACATGGGATTCGTAATTATTTCAGATAGAGAAACGATATCATCACGGGTTCCACATTCCCTATCTGGTTTGAGGTTCATATTCAACCATTTTATTTTATCAGCAAATCGATCATAGAATATGGAACAAAAACAGCTTGACAAGTTTGCGAAACTTGTCGTAACTGAAGCCATCATTCATTATCAATGCCAACCGAAAGGAGAAAAAAATGAGTAAAACAACCGAAAATTTGCAGGCTGCTTTTGCAGGAGAATCCCAGGCACGAAACAAGTATACATTTTTTGCCGAAGTCGCCAGACAAGAGGGGTATCACTACATTGCAAAAATCTTCGAAGAAACTGCTGAAAATGAAAAACAACATGCCAAAGATCATCTCCTGCTGCTCAACGGAATCGGAAACACCGCAGCTAACTTAAAGGAGGCCTTTGGCGGTGAAGACTATGAAGTCGAGAGTATGTATCCCGGGTTTGCCAAAGATGCCGAAGAAGAAGGAGAAACCGCAGCCGCTATCGCATTCAAACAGGTTGCTAAAATCGAGACACACCACAGAGTGCGATATAAAAAATTGCTGGAAATGGTCGAGGCCGGAACTGTCTTCAAACGCGAACAAGCGATCAAATGGAAATGCAGCGTATGCGGTTATGTCTACGAAGGGACCGAGCCTCCGCCGAAATGTCCTTCGTGTAAACAGCCGAAAGAATATTACGAACCGGCCAGCTTGGATTTCTAAAAGGTTAATATGGCTGTCTATCCAATAAGGAGATGGATTATATGAGCAAAACCGATGAAAATCTAAAGGCGGCGGTTACCGGCGAATCTCTTGCCCGCAACCGGTATTCGTATTTTGCGGAAATGGCCAAAAATGAAGGCTATCGGTATATTGCCAAAATTTTTGAGGAAATTGCCGAGAATGAAAAATACCACGCCATGGAAGAGCTCAAGCTTTTGATGGGTGACCGGGATACCCTGACAAACCTCAAAGAATCCGTCAACGGTGAGAAGTATGAATTCGAAGACATGTATCCCAGGTATGCCGACGAGGCGGAGGTCGAAGGCAATCGGGCTGCCACGATTCTATTTCGGCAAATTTCCAGGATTGAAAGACAACATCACGATCGCTTTCGAAAGCTCCTTGAAATGGTGGCAACAGGCAGAGTGTTTAAACGGGATACGCCAATTAAATGGAAATGCAGCATTTGCGGGTATGCTCATGAAGGTCTAGAGCCTCCCAAAAGGTGTCCCTACTGCAAGCACCCGCGGGAGTATTACGAACCGGCCAACCTGGATGTCTAGGGGGGAATATGGCAAAATACATATGCGGTGTCTGTGAATATGTCCATGATGAAGAGAAAACCGGTCAAAAGTGGGATGATCTTCCTGAAGATTGGGTGTGTCCGGTCTGTGAATCTCCTAAAAATTACTTTACCAAGACAGAGGACGGTGAGTCTGCACCTACGTCCCACGATGACAAGATTGAAAAAGAGACCGATGCACCGGTTCTCATCGATCTCCAGAAAACAATGGCTGAGGCTGAGCCTTATTTTGCCGATATTCAAGAAATCGCCCGGAGCAGCCGGACCGTGGATGAACCCATGCGCACGAAAGAGCCTGTCATTTCATGGGATGAAATACTCATAAAGGGGGCGCAACTGGCGAAGATGCCGCTCAATAAAGACGTGCCGGTAAACACCAGAACGGTTATCGGCCCCGGGGCCGCAACACCGCTCGTTATCGAAACGCCGATTTATATCTCACACATGTCCTTCGGCGCCCTCTCGAAGGAAGCTAAAATCGCGCTGGCTAGGGGCAGCGCGTCTGTGCAAACACTTATCTGTTCAGGAGAAGGCGGCATTCTACCCGAAGAATTCGATGCGGCCTACAGATATGTCTTTGAATATGTTCCCAATCAATATAGTGCGACTGAGGAAAACCTGAAAAATGTGGATGCCATTGAAATCAAAATTGGTCAGTCTGCTAAACCGGGCATGGGGGGACATCTGCCCGGCAACAAGGTTACACCGGAAATCGCCAAGATCCGGGGATTCAAAGAAGGGCAAGATATCATAAGTCCTTCCCATTTCGAGGATATCCGCTCCCGGCAAGATTTAAAACAGAGGGTCGCTTGGCTGAGAAAGGCGTCCGGAGGAAGACCTATTGGCATTAAACTGGCGGCTGGAGACATCGAGGCTGACATTGAGTTTGCTATTTATGCAGGACCGGATTTTATCACAATAGACGGCAGAGCCGGGGCAACCGGTTCGGCACCCAAATTTGTCAAGGCGAGCACCTCCATACCCACCCTGTTTGCGATTTATCGGGCTCGGAAATATCTGGACGAGAATGACGTTACAGATGTCAGTCTTACGATTACCGGTGGGCTGAGGATATCCTCGGATTTTGCTAAAGCCCTGGCGTTGGGGGCTGATGCTGTGGCCATCAGTACTTCAGCGCTGATCGCCATCGGTTGCCAGCAGTATCGAGTGTGCAACACAGGAAAATGTCCTATGGGAATCGCCACCCAGGATCACGACTTACGCCGTCGTCTGGACATAGACCAGGCCGCCCAAAGACTTGAAAACTTTCTCCGGATTTCCACCGATGAGCTCAAAGATTTTGCCAGACTAACCGGTAACAACGATGTGCATGGACTTGCCGTATCGAATCTGTGCACAACCAACAGCGAAATTTCAAGCTACACTACCATCGCGCATGTTTGATGGGCGCTTTTTTTTGTGTTTATATCGGAACACGATTCCAATTGAACAGCACTATCCCAAAAAAATAAAACGGCGGAGCCCTATAAAAAGACTCCGCCGTTGAATTGAATTAGCTGGTAGAAGTTTTTTCGCCGTTTAATAAGTCTCTAGTTAACAGCCTCCTTTAATGCCTTGCCCGGGGTAAATTTAGGCGCTCTAGATGCTTTAATATCGATTTCCGCACCGGTCTGCGGATTGCGTCCCTTTCTGGCCTTTCTCTCCACCACTTTGAAGGCACCAAAACCAATCAAGCTAACGGTATCCCCAGTTTTCATTGCTTTGGCAATAGATGAAAAGACACAATCCACCGCTTCCTGAGCCTCTTTTTTGGTGCTGACCACTTTGGCCACTTCGTTGATTAAATCGCCTTTATTCATTCTTTTCTCCTTTGATCAATTTTAATTTTTTACGGAATACTGGAATTTTGCAGGGTTGTTGCCTCTCTGGTCGCTATTCCCGATCGTGAGAAACAGAAAAGCAATAAAAACCTGATTTTTCGGTGATATACGATCTGATAGTGAAGGTTGGACGGGTCGTAATTCAAAAGTACTAAAAGGGCATCCCTCTCTATTCGAAGAATGCCCTTTTGCTCGAAAACGAAGGTTAAATCACAGTGACATTTGCTGCGGCAGGACCTTTTTGGCCTTGCTCTATGTCAAAGGAAACTTGGTCGCCTTCATTGAGGGATTTAAACCCGCTTGCGTTGATGGCTGAATGATGAACAAACACATCCGGTCCGTCTTCCTGCTCAATGAATCCAAAACCTTTGCTGTCATTAAACCATTTAACAGTTCCATTAGTCATAATAGCATTCTCCTTTCATAAATATTTTCAATGTTGCAAACTGGAGGATGCCACTTTGACAAATGGATACTTCCTTCAGAAAGAAACTATCCCGATTTTAGAATGCGGGACTTAATTGATTATGTGGGACATAACCTTTCTTTAAGCCAATAGCAAGCGAATTATTGATATTTTTAGATGAAATGCTCAGATTAGGTGATATCTGGAATCTAAAATTTGAATGTATCATTTGAGTATCATACTATTTTCGATGAAGCGCCGGGTCCATATGGCTATCTTTCATTGCGCCAATTTTAACTGAGGGATAGCGCTTTTTGGCGGCACTGAATTACGCAACCATTGCACTTCAGACAGGTTGAATCATCAACGATAATGATATCCTTTTTATTTTCTGCAATGCCGTAAACACCTACAGGACATACCTTGACGCAGGTATTGCAATTTACACATCTGGATTTGTCTTGGGTGATGAATCCCATGTGAACACCCTTCGATAGAAAGAGACGTCCAACGGATTTAAAACCCAGTTTGTGCAGAAATGCTTCCGCCTCAGAAGATTGATCACCGACGATACCTTTGAGATCGAATCCGATGGACAAGATAACCAGCGAAGTGAAAATCATCCAGCCCGTATAGTGCCAGGGGTGACCGGTGATATGTACGGAAATCCCGACAAAAACGGCTATGGCAGCGATAACTATCATCAGCGCTTTAGACCACCCGCCCTTAAAAGGTAAAAGATAGTACCCGGCATATAGAATAAACCCAGCACCCCAGAAAGTCAGTGTCATGACAACCGCCCAGGCAGGGTGAATGGCCAGAGCAATGGCGCAAAAGAAAAGCCACAGCAAAAAGTTCATGGCGAACAGCATTTCCATCCGAAATGACAAGTCAAAGCGCACCCGACACTGTTTTTGAGTTTTGGTATGGCTGTTTGCAAGAAACTCAGGCAGGCTGCCGGCATATACAGGTCCCCATTTGCCCTTCCAGCCACTCATCTTCTTCAACAGTTTTGTGTCAATTCCCGGCGCGGACAACTGCGGCAAAATAAGCTCTCTGTGATCAACGAGACTGGCGATGTCACTCGTTTTGAGAGCCGTTATGATGGAATGAGTGTTCATCTCACCTCCGGCAGATGCACACCAGACGTTGATACCTTTTGACTGTACGACAAGCAAATAACAATTCTGATTTGTAAGTGCTCTTTCGACTCGACGAACCGTAAGGTGAAAATTGCCGGTAACGACGACCGGACTGTTTCTGTCCGGTGTACCGATCCTCCGCAATCCAGGCACCACTGGATTTGGAAACCATCGCCCGCAAAAATCGAAGAGTGATTTGATTTGTGACCTATCCTGATCGGGCTTCATTACTCGCGCGACAGCTGCGGGTTGTGTAACCTTAGATCTTCTTGCGACAACGGTTACCAAACTTTCGAGAAATGAATAGCGTTCCTTTATGATTTCAAAGCCCGCTTGACGCATTTCATCCACTAGGTTCCGTACCGGTTTGGTACCCGTCTGGGAAATAAGATAGGTCATAAGCGCCAGTGGGAATCTCAGAACGTAATAGATCGCTCGTTTCAGAAAATGTTTCGGTCTTACCTCACTGAAAACCAGTAATTTTCCATCAGGTTTCAGGATTCTGAATAGCGCCTTCAAGGCCCATTCACGCTCTTCGGGATACAACTCACTCATCACAAGGGTAGATGCAATGAGATCGAAGCTTTTTTCATCAAATAGGTTGTCTATCTCAACAACTCCGGCATGGTGAAGAACGACTTTGTTTTCCAGTCCGTTCTCATGTAACCGTTCCTGTGCAACAGCCAGCATGCCCTCCGAAATATCAACCCCGGTCACAAATGCACCAGCCCGCGCTGCTCTGACAGCCAAATCTCCCGTTCCACAGCCGACATCGAGAACGGTCATGCCCGATCGGACAAAATTGGTGACAATATGTTCCTTGATCTTACCTGCTTGTCCTTTTGTAAGAAAGTCTATGCCCCAATCGTAACGATGCGGCCGACTTTCAAGAATCTTCATGAATATATAGGAAAACATGACAGTCTCATTTTCTTTGTTTGATCCAAGCCATATGACATTAGGAATTAAGTGGAAATCTCGTTTTTGACAAAAAACTGCGCCTCTATTCCATTTGTCGTTTACTTTGAAAAAACACTATATCAGATAGATGCAATGTTTTGCCAAATTAAAATATCAGTCGGGTAACAATTTATTGAGAGTACATGCGATATCTTAAGGATGAATGCATAAGACCATAGATATGAACAAACCTATAACCAAAGCAATGGTGATTTTTGGATAAGGTTTGATCAGATACTGGGAAACCAGGCATCCACAACAGATGGAGGGAATAGAAACCAATCCGAATTTCAGCAAAACGGGAATTTCCGGTAGTGTGAATAACAATAATTGAAAACCGATAACGAAAATGTAATGGGAGAGATACAGGTTATAAGAATTTGTTGCCAGAATTTTATTAAGCGGGGTTTGTCGATTCCAATATCGAACTCCCAAGGATACCGAAAGTCCAAAGGCTGTGACAGTAAAAAAATTCAGGCAAAACCAGAAAAGCAGCCCGAACAGCTTTTCCATCTCATCGCTCCCGGCGCTCATCATCAGGAAATAAGAGGAATAGTAACCAACACACACAACCACAAATGCGAAAAACCAGGTTTTGATATGGCCTGGGAATCTGCCTCGTTCAATCCATTTCCACTTAAAAGTCAATACGCCCAAGACAAAATATGCGATGTGCAGGAATATTCTGGATACCCGAAATTGAACAAAATTGCCCAGTGTGAACCACGATTCGGGGTTTGACACTTCCGGAGCAAGCGTAACCATCGTCACGATTAAAAGGGTAGAACCCAGAAAGGTTATAATCCCGATGGATAACATCATTTTCATTGTCGATATAACAGACGGGCTAACAGCCTTGAGTGAAAGGTCGGTTGATGCAAACCACTTTTTTTTTAACGAGTAAATAAAACTGAACACCAAAAAGAAAGCAATCAGCAAACCGATAAACCACATGTACCGCTGGTAAAACAAATCATTCTGCATAACCTGTCTCATCGGCGGTAAGATCCCGACATCAAAACCTATGGCGTTGTCCATAACGGCCAGCCAGGTATGCCGGTAGCTGGATGACAGGGATAGGCCGTTCCGCGTATAATGATAAACCAGGGGCACAATCGGGCCGATGAAAAGCGTACATAACAACCAGGGCAGCCCCAGCCTCTTGAGTTTTCCTTTGATGAATAGTGAAATTGATTTATTTTGAATCGAAGGAACGGCAAAATATCCTGATATAAAAAAAAGAGACGGCATCAGGAAACCATCGAAGAAAGCGGTAACGGCGCCAATAGCCAAGCTGGGCTCATCGGTCACCGGCCACCAGCCGGAATTCATATACGCCATACTTGCGTGCTGCAATACAACACTAAGGACAAATAAAAATCGTAAATTATCAAAAAAAATCAATCGATTAGCGGTGCTATTGACAGGCATATTCATACATAGTTTCCTTTTTGAGAGTTAAAGTAGAAATTAATGTATATCTGCCATATTTTTTTAATATAATTTGCCAGCTATTGTCAAGTAAAATATTTTAAAATTGTTTTTATTTGAAATGGTTTTTTTTATTCTTCTGAATAACTGGACACACCGTTCGGTTAGTATGATTTTGAAAATAGATGACATATCGTTTAATATTTTGATATTAATCGAATTAAATAATAAAGTGCTATGCATTATTTCAACCGCAAACGATTTTTCTCGCTGCGAATTCAATACTTTTTTCTTGACTTTTGCCATAAATAAGTTGTAAGACTACTCAAAAATCCATTAGGGGCGAATGAATGGAAAAGAAAAAAATAAGTCCAAGAATCGAAGATCAGAGCCGAGAATTTCTGTCAACGAATTTCAGTACGCTAAATGCCGGAGCAGAATATGTTCTTGACGGGTTTCCAATGCTTTATAACCGTGCACTCCATGAAATGAGAGGACATTTTTTGGAGGGAGAATTATCTTTTTTGGTCGAAGCCTTCAAGGAAACAAAACTAAGTCCGCAATTGGCCGGCCAGCAGTTTAAAATATTTTGTGATGATGCGATGACCTTTAGAAAACTTGATGATAAATGGAAGATTAAAAAAGACGTATTTTTAAAAAAGATTCAAGATGTTACATCCTTTCAAATTGCCTGTCTTGAGATTTGGGCGAAAAAATTCTGGTTTGCCAAATGGAAAAAAGGAGAAAGAAGTTTGAGGGAATATGTGAAATTTTTAACTTGATTCCGAGACGCTATTTGGCACACAGTTTTCCCCAGCCTAGTCGCAGAAAAAGCTTAGTACCTATTTATTGGCCTTGTTGCCAAAGCCGTTAATCAGACATAGTTTAAAAGCCAAGCGATATTCTAAAAAGAGGGGGGGTTACCATGCGCTGGAAACGGATACTGGGCATTTTCGTTGCCGTCATCATTGCCGTGTTTGTAACGATCTATATTATCGCATCGTCATATGACTATAACAAATTCAAACCTAAGATTACGGAATTAGCAAAACAATATACCGGCCGTGACTTGACCATAGGAGGCGATATTGAATTGGCACTGGGCCTATATCCGACGCTGGGGGTTAATGATGTGACCTTTCAAAATGCATCCTGGGGAACCCGTCCGCAGATGGCACAGGTTAAGCGCCTGGAGGTTCAAGCTGCCCTGATACCGATCTTGAGCGGTAAGATCCATATCAGCCGGTTGACCGTTGTGAATCCTCAACTTCTTATTGAAATCGATAAATCCGGCAAATCGAATCTGGAATTCGACGTCCCCCAAAAACCTGAACCGAAACCAGCCGAAGATGAACCCGTCGACGGTAAGCAGGATTTTCTTAAATTCAAAGAAGTGCAAATCAAGGACGGGACGGTTACGTATAATGACCATCAAGGCGGGAAAACCACGGCGATATCAATAGAAAACCTGAAATTGGAATCTCCGGAATTTGGCGCATCCGCTGCTCTAGATTTAAAATTCACCTACAATAAGACGCCCATTCAGATCAGCGGCGATCTCGGCCAACTTTCCGGAATACTCAATTCAGAGGAACAATGGCCGTTGAATCTCACGATTACCGCCGTGGGTGCGACAGTCTCCATTTCAGGCCATATCACGAATATCATGGCGGTTAAGGGGATTGATCTTAAGCTGGCCGCGAAAGGACCGGATTTAGCCAGCTTCCAGCAGGTCACCGGCGAACCCTTACCGATTAAGGGCCCGTTTGACCTGGCCGGCCATCTCACCGCCCCTACCCTTGAGGACTTAAAAATCTCTGATATCGCGGTTTTACTGGGTGAAAGCAGAATTAGCGGCGAATTTACGTTCAATCAGAAATCACCCAGGCCCCAAATCGATGCCAAATTCCATTCCCAAAAATTGGACCTGCGACCGTTTGTAAAACAAGATAGCAGCGACAGCAAAACGGAAACAAAATCCAAGAAGAGCGCTGCGAAAAGCAACAAAGTACTTTCCGCTGAACCGTTCGATCTTCAAGCCCTCGACCAGATCGATGCCGCCGTTAGTTTTCGCGCCGATCAGATTTTAACCCATCGAATTGCATTGGATAAGTTTAATATAGACTTAAGCTTGAAAAATGGCCACTTAATCATTAAACCGCTCACAACCAATGTCGGCGGCGGAGATCTTGCCGGCAGCTTGGATCTGCTGGCCAAAGGAAATCATGCAACCCTGACCACCAAGATCTCTGCAAAAAAGATTGATTTGGGTGAAATGCTCAAAAAACTGGAGATTAGCCAAGGACTGGATGGTGTCCTCGATCTCAACATCAACCTTAAGGGCCAGGGGAAATCAGTGGCCGCCTTGATGGCCGGACTCAATGGCGATATGATCGCCATTCTTAAGGAAGTCCAAATGCCCGTCAAGTATCTTAATCTGGTGGGAGCGGATCTTGCGACGAGTCTCTTGAAGATAGTGAATCCATTTTCAAAAAAGATCGAAAGCGCTCAGATTAACTGCGCCGTGTGCGATTTCAATATCAAAGACGGCTTGGCCAAAAGCGACGTCATTATGATCGATGACCCGGAAAAGACCTTGCTGAGCGAAGGCACAGTCAATTTTAAAACCGAAG
>Ga0316193_10001199_pt1 | contig 17241 bp, 20 predicted proteins | sample MerIslsedime2_MG_FD_207735 | JGI IMG/M metagenome (GOLD analysis project Ga0316193, IMG submission 207735) | Coastal sediment microbial communities from Maine, United States - Merrow Island sediment 2 | ecosystem: Environmental > Aquatic > Marine > Coastal > Sediment | place: USA: Maine... | reverse complement strand
GAGATCCGGGTCCGATACAAGGATCTATACAAGACCGGACTCGTCACGGAGGCCGCTCGAATGAAGCCCGCAAAGGAAACGACCCGGGGACGTATACGACCAACGTCGTGATCCGCAACCTCGCCCAGCGTATCCAACACCTCAACGTCGAGATGCGCAGCATCGACAACGCCCCTGCCGGTCTCATCGAACAGACCGCGCCATCGCTGTTCGCCCTCTACGGCGTCGGAGTCGACACCGCCGCGTCGCTGCTCGTCGCAGCCGGCGACAACCCCGACCGGCTGGCTTCGGAACGGTCATGGGCGCACCTGTGCGGCGTCACCCCGATCCCGGCCGGGTGCGGCTCAACCGAGGCGGCGACCGGCAAGCAAACGCTGCGCTCTACCGCATCGTGCTCACCCGCATGGCATCCGACGACCAGACCCGCGACTACGTGCGACGGCGGCGAGCCCAAGGGTTGAGCACCGCAGAGATCATGCGCTGCCTGAAACGCTACGTCGCCCGCCAAACGTTCAAACACCTCCCCCAGGCGGCGCAAGGACATGGGTGGGGTCTGACCCAATAATCCGGCTGACGCGCCAAGAAGCGCCGTCCTCAAAAAGAACTGTCGACCCCACCCACCAACCCAAACCAGGGCGGTGTGACCAAATACGAGCCTGCCCACCACAGTGTGGCCCCTCCCCGTCCTGTCCACCCAACCCGCAAGCACCTCGACATACGAGCTTCATTCTGGGCGGCCGGACGGGCAGCCCGTATGTGCCGATCTGGGTGCTCAAAGAGTCCGGCGGTGTCCTCGGTTGTCGGTGGTTCGTGCCCCGTATGCCGGTGACTCTGTCCGCATCCACGGGATCTCTGGCAGCGATGTCCTCCAACATGCGGTTTCTTTGACGGGCGTGACGGCGCGCCCTATTAGCTTGAGGCCCCGGACCCTTCCAGGATTTCCTTGAGCCTTGTCAGGTCTGCGCGGACGCGACGGCTGAACGCCCATTTGATCGGCACCGTGAATGGCCGATAGACGGCGGTCAAGTCTGCATCAGCGTGGTACGTGAACTTGGTCCCGGTCCCTGCGTCTTCGACAAGCCGATAGCCGTGAGCGGAGAGAGGACCCGAGACTGTGCGGAAGGCGATCTTGCATCCAGGCTCGTACTCGACAATCTCGGCCTCGGTAGCCATATCGCGACCCATGAAACGCATCACTTCTCGAGTTCGCGCTCCGATCGAGACACGGCCCGGCGGGTCGTGAAGCATCCCTGATACTCCAGAACGCCAATGTGGATCGTTCTCGTAGTCGCTCACATAGGCGAAGACGTCGTCCCTGGGACGATCGATCAGAACGGTGCCCGACACGGAAGTCATGCGCCCAACCTACCGCGAAGGACGAAGGTAGCTCGTCCACGCGGGCCACCGGCCCGGCACAGGAGGAGTCCCCAAACACTGCCCACCCAAATCCGGCAACGTCAGCGATTGAAACCGGCTTCCACGACCACCCATAGGTGCCGTTGTGGGCAGGGTCAGCGAGGAGGTGGCAGCAACCAGAACGGCGCGACGCGCAACGTCCCACCCGTTCAGTGGGGATGGGCCGTTGAGGCACGTCCTCTTCGGAGCGCACGCTGTCTCGGTACGTCTTCCATTTGCCCTTGGTTTGGTCTTCCGCGGCTGCAGAGTCCGAGCGTGCCCACGGAGCCGTTGTCGAGGCCGCAGTACTTCCAAGAGTCCCCAGCGGTCTGAACCCGCGACTCGTACCGTTCGCGCTCCGGGTCGTTGTCAGTCAACCCGCTGAAGGCACACTCCGACCTGGCATGAGACCCAGCCTGCATCCTATTGGTGTTGCACTCACCCTCCGTGTCTCGGTTGTCGCTTCTGGGTTGACTGGCTCGGTCGCTTCGGCACGACGCCTGTTGAGAACAGCACCTGCAGCCTTCCCTCTGTGCGTGATCGGTCACCATTTGGTAGGTTCGACCGACGCGACGTCGAGAGAGGACATGTGGACTGACGACAACCTGATGGTGCTCAATCCTGAGGATCAGAGAGCGCGGGGGAACATCACGCCACTCATGGCAGCATCCGAATCCGTCGGTGGGTGGGGCGCTGTCCTGGTGACCGGGAAGCGAGGAACCTCGGGCCGGACACACATCCATCGAGGAGAGTCCGAGGCCTTCTTCATCATTGACGGAGAAATGGATCTGTGTGGGTCCACCTCGGTAACCCCATTGGTTCCTGGCGCCTTCGCCCTCGTCCCGCCCGATACCGAACATGGCCTCAGGATCACCAGTGAGGAGGCCACGTGGCTCGCCATCTGGCCGTCGGCACTGGACGGGTTGATCGATGACCTCGAAGACGCACACGCACGGGGGCACGTCGGTCAAGAGACCCTCGATGAGATTCGCAGCAGACACGGGATGGAAACGGGCGGACCCATCACTCATCTCGACTGAAGCGACGGTTGCCACGCGGTCACACAACCCAACGGTTCCTACAACATAGACGCCACCATGTGCGGGCATGCGCGTCAGCGCGTAGGGTCGTGGGAACCGTCCAGGGAGGTATGTGGTGGGTGCGAGTCATCCTGGTGAGGCGAGCAAGCTGTTTGAGGAGCGATTCGCCGCCGGGGATCTTGACGGGTTGATGGACCTCTCTGAGGACGGTGCCGTCTTCACCAACGCCCAAGGAGCCCACGAAGGACCCGATGCGATCCGCGAGGTGCTCGCTGTGTACCTCGCCACGGGAGCATCCATCGCTATGAACGAGTCGGTGGCGTTCGAAGCCGGGGAGCGAGCGCTTGTCCACTGGGCATGGACCATGAGCTTCCCAGATGAGCGCGTCGCGGAGGGGGCAACCGCAGAGGTCCTTCGCCGCCAGCCTGACGGGTCATGGAAGTTCCCTATCGACAACCCTGACGGCCCAGCTCTCATCAGCCACGCCTGACTCACAGACTCATAGCCGCGCATAGGTGCCGACATGGGCGGCCTACTCCGCTTCGCCGTTGCACGTCTCTTGGAGGACACGCTGAACCTCTGGGAGGGCCACAAACCCGGAGGTCAGATCTCGATCGTTGTGATCAGCGTCTTCGACGAGAACGAGCGCCTTGGGATCGTTCGCGGCGTCGAACACCTGGATTGACTGTTCCACGGGGACGGTTCGGTCGGCGGACCCAGCAACGACGAGTACCGGAGCTTCCACCAGACCGATCGTTTCCAAGTTCGGGAAGTCATCCCAGATGAGACGCCCGATTGGGAGGAAGGGAACTCGGGCGGCCGCCACATCGGCAAGCGAAGTGAACGGTGACCGCAGAATGAGCAGTGCCGGTGTCTCGACAAGCGACACGGCGACCGCCACGCCAGCCCCAAGGGACTCACCGAGGAACACCACCTTGTCTTGGTCAACGTCCGGTCGCGCCCTCACATACCGGCTAGCGGCGAGTCCATCGGCCCTCAACCCTTGCTCGGACGGACTGCCACTATTGCCCCCGTACCCGCGGTAGTCGAAGAGGACGACAGCGAACCCCGCGTTTGACAAGTTCTCGGCGAGCGAGAGGCGGTCAGTGCGATTCCCGCCGTTGCCGTTGAACACCACCACGGTGCACGGTGTATCTCGATCGGACGGCGGTATGAACCAACCTGAGAGAAGCGTTCCGTCAGCCGATCGGATCGCAATCGACTCGGCGTTGAGCATCTCGGCAGGCGCAGCGATGCTGGCGGACGGGAAGTAGATCAATCGGCGTTGGAGGAGGAGCAGTCCGACAACGGCGACCACGGCGATCAGCAATGCTGCAACTGCCATGCGAGCAATCCATCTCCGACGACGCGTCTCGATCACCGCCCAAGGCTACGCCCAGAACAGTGCAAGCCGTCTCGAACCGAGCCCTCCCAACTCCCCGGCCACAGCCGGCAACATGGACGATCCGGTCTCCGCCTTCTGGTCGCCCAGGTGCCGCCGATATGGGCGGTCGAGCGCATCGGGGATTGAACGCTACTGGCTGACACTCGCGAAGAACGAGAACGTTTCCTCGGGCGGCTCGTCCTCCCAGGTTCGGTGGTAGACGAACCGCACCTCACACTCACCGGACCCCTGTGCCGCCAACGTCCCGGTCCACTCCCCGCCCCCTCCGACCAGGTCGGCGTCGACCTCCTCGCAGACGGACTCGCCTCGTGCCGTTATCACAGCGGGATCGAACTCGACGAGTTCCCAACTGAATCCGGTGGTCGCGTTTCCCGCAAGCGTGATCTCAATCTCATCGCCCGACCGCAGCGCCACACGGGTTCCGTCATCTTCCGGACCCAATGAGCGGCTTGCGCTGCACCCGGCAACCGTCACAGCTGGCAATGCCAGCAGGGCGAAGACGCGAATCATGATCCACCTCCACGTCAAGCATGCCTCCCAGGACGCAGTCGATCAAGAGGCGTACGGTCACTCCTCCAGTCGACCGCCGGGGGACGCACAGGTGCCGATACGGGCGGGCTGTATCCTGGGGCGGTGGGACTGTCCAGCCGTGATCGAGCAGTTGTCGGAGAAGCATCCGAGACAGATATTGATGCGTTGGCTGAGTTCTTCATGGCTGCGTGGCGACAATCTGGACCTGATGCTCCAGGATTCGCCGGGGCGAGCGACGAAGTCATTGCCGAGCTAGCGACGCCTGACGCTATTCGCGAGCGGATCGGGGGACCGGACCGGCGAATGTTCCTTGCATGGGAGAACGGACGAGTTGTTGGGTTCGCAGCCGCGAAACGAGTCGACACCGACTCGGTCGAGTTGGCGGGCATCATCGTGCTGCCGTCATGCACTGGTCGGGGTGTTGGCGCTGAGCTTGTCAATGAGGCTCTTCGCTCAGCAAGGAGCGAGTCGTATCGGTCGGTGATCGTTCGCACGGAGACTACGAACGACTCGGCACGCGCGTTCTACGAGGCTCTGGGATTCGTGCTTGAAAGGTCCACGATTGAGCACGTCGACGACATCTCGGTTGAGGTGTGGGAGCTTTCTCGCGATCTCTAGAGACCGTACTTGACCACGTATCGGTGCCGATATGGGCGGGCGGGTTGGCCTTTGGCGGCACGTGGGGAGGCGTACTCGTTGATCTCGTCCCTGTCGAGCAACGGGACGACCCGGGTAGGCGCAGGTCGGAGGCCACCGGATGAGAGGGGGCGCATCCAGTGTGAATCCACTCACGTATTAGGAACTATTGAACGGCCGGATGCGCCCGGCCGGGAGGCTACCGAGCCGTCTCGAGTTCCGCCTGCGATCCAAATCGATCCGTACACCCGCCCACAGGTGCCGACATGGGCGCGATCTGAGCAGGCGTTCAGCCCTGCGCGCTCTTGGGCCACGTGTATGCACGCCAGATGATCAACACGTTGAACAGTACGTAGAAGGCCCCCAGGTAGTACTCCCAGCCCTGGGTCGCATCAACGAAGAAGACGATGTTGAACAACAAATACACGGGGGCCACGATCAGGTTGGCCATCCGCACGTAGGTGGGAGGCCCCACCAAGCAGAAGACGACCATCAGAGTCAGCACAATTGCGGTGGTGGGCGCCACCAACAGGACGATCGAATCGGTGACAGGTTCGCCCATCTCCTGGAGCAGGGTGAACATATCCCCGAAGATCCACAGGATGAAATGACATACCCAGAACACCGCAAGCAGTACCCGTGGGTTCACTTCCCGATCCACCAGACCCGAACTGGTCGGTCCTTCACTATTCACAGTCATCCTCCGTTCGATCTCACACGATGGTCGCCCTACCGCGCCAACTGTGAGAAGGGCCAGAAGTCCCCACACCGCCCATGTCGGCTGGGAGGGATGACGTGGCCGGGTCAGTGACCACTCAGCACGGTCTCGCATCCGACGTCGACCTGGACGATCTCCTTCATCTCCGCTGGAATCCATGGCACGTCAGACACGATCATGCGCTCTAGCGTCGCGTCGTACATCGATTGGAACACCAGACACAACGAGTAGATCTCCTCTGCGATCTCGGCCACGGCTGCTCCCTCCGCCGTGTTCCACCACTGCTCGGGTCCCGTCACCGACTCGAATGAAGCGACTCGCACCGCCAGCGCCTTCTCTGCCGTCACGAGTTTGGTGAACAACTCCATACCCGTCCGATGCAGCTCGGCGGCGTCCCTGGCCGGTTCAAGAGCCTGGAAGCCTTCGAGGGCCACCTCGTATGCTTCGATCCGCCGATCCCAGTAGGTCCGGACTTCCTCAAGAGTCGCCGTTTGAGAATCCCACGCCGCGTCCAGGGCGTAGATGCGTTCCTCCATCGCCGCGCCCAGTGCCATCCCCTGCTCGTTGTATTCAGCAAGGCTCAGACTCCCGCCGCCACAGGAGGCGAGGACAAGGCCAAAGAGCATTGCGGCCACGGTTCTTCTCACCACCTCATCGTACCCACGCGCATCGACGCCGGAAGCCGCCGGAGGCGTCGTTGGCTAGGCGTCGCGCTCTGCCAGTCTCTTCGTCTCGAGCATCATCTTTCGGCTCATCACGTAGGTGATCGCTTCGATGGGAAAGCGTCCAAATGCGAGGCGGTTCTGCCAATCCGGAGAGTGGTCGTAGCGGCCCCTGGTCAGGAACCGGCTGCCACCATTGGGGCCAGGGTTGACTGCGAACTGCCAGGTCGACAGCCCCCAACGCTCCTCGGCACCCATGTCGGCGGGTGACCCAAGAAGCACGAGAGCGTTCGGAGGATCCACGATCTCGATGCGCATCGGCGGTGCGGTCGGATGCAGATAGATGCCTTCACCGACCGCCGGATGCTGGTGGTCGGCGAGGATCTCTGTCGTGTTGGTGATCCTGCAACCCGCGACGTTCTCGAGCGTCTCATAGGTGTAGAACCCGCCGCGGCCCTGTCCGATCTGGGCGATCCACGGCCACACAGCCTCCGGCGATGCATCGACGGTGATCCCCAGGGTGTACGACCACTTTGGTTCAGGCACGAACTCGTCGCCCGGAAGCGGATCACTCGCCTCCGTCCCCACCGTGCCCCACCGCAGCCGCTCCTGTCCGATGAACGGGGTGGCGACCAGGTTCCACACGATGAGGCCGGCTCCCTCAAGCGCAGCGAAGACACCGACGCCAGGAGAGCGGTTCCCATGGCGCCCAGACCGTCCATCGCGCGAGGCCTGTGCCATACGACCCTCCGTACTGGCCTCCGATCATCTTGGAGCACTGTAGTAGAATCCTCCAGGGTCGAAGTTCTCCATGTCAGGGCTGGGAGACGGATGGTGCTCGGACGACCCGTCCGCTCCACTTCATCCCAAGGCTTGTCACTCGACCAGCCGAAGAAGGCAGTACACGGATTCGAGAACCCCGAACACCGGGAAGATTGCCCAGGTGAAGACCCAGTACTTCTTCCGGAATTCGAGGTCACGGTCCCAGATGAACAACGGAATGGCCGTGTACCAGAACGGGACGGAAGCGACGAGGGCAAGCAGGAAGCCCCATCGATGGCCGAGCATCATTCCGACGCTGCCTGCGATCTGCAGGGGCGCCCACAAGACCGCATCCGCCCACGCGTAGCCCTGGTTGAACGCGAAATATGCCGTGGGATCAGTACGGTCGGGACTACCCCCGTAGACGTTCTCGATCGTCCATTTGCTCCTTGGCCGGACAACGGCGACCCACTGCAGCCCACTGAGAATGCCCATGAGCGCCAAGCCGGCGACAGCGACCAGCCAGGTCAGTGATGTGACTTCCATCTCGCCTCCTCCTCGCTAGCGGGGCCCGGCAATCATGACGCCAGGGACACAACCGCTGCCACGATCGTCACAAGACCCATCACTCCCCAGATCGTGAGGAACACCAGTGCCAATGTGACGTTCTGTTTGGTTCCGATCCGCACACCACGCTGCCGCATGGCGATCCGCGTGAAGAGACCTCGCCCGGCGAAGTAGAGGTACATCGCGCCACCCACCAATCCGAAGTAGGTCCACGCAGCATTGTCCGCGATCAGCAGCACCCCGGCAACCGGCATCGTCCAGAGTGTCAGCGTGTCCCAGAGCACCTCACCCCGGCCGTCAGCGGCGAACGCCGCGTCAACGGCGTCATCAGATTCGGTCAGCGAGAGCCGCACCGCAGTCGAAGGAGAGAACCATGAGATTGCCTGGCCTCCCCAGCACACCACGGAGAGGGCTACGACCACGAATCCCCACATCATGCCCATGGGATCTCGCCCAGGTCGCTTGGCCCGTCATCGGGGAACGCGGGTTGCTGATGCTCCGTCATATCAGGCTTCCCACGGGTTGCCCGAAGAGCGTCATCACCGGATAGGGACCCGCCGCACGATTGGCTCCCGAACCCGACAAATCCCCGTTTCCGTCGCCCGTGAGGAGGCGAAAGAGGCGCGTCGCGTTGGTGACGACACGACCCCGCACATCCTCCCCCGGCACCACCCGACCATTGATCAAGTTGAGCGTCTCACCATCGATGTAGGCGAGCACGATGTCGGATGCGTGCTGTGATGCCTCGGCAGTCGTCCCCCTCGATACAGCGGCGAACGTCTCCGTGAGCCACGACTTCATCTGCGCCACGGCTTCGAGGATGTCTCCTGGCACCTCCTCGACACTGATGGGATCAGAAGCAATGAACCGGTAGAGGCCGGGATGCTGTTCGGGGTAGGTCGCGAGGTTCGTGATCAACCGACGCAGGTACTCGTCCGGCTCCACGGAGTCGTCGAGGCCGCCGACGACGAACTCGCCGTACAGGACGAGCACACGGCGAAACGCCTCCCACAGCAGATCCTGATAGGTCGGGTAGTAGTTGTAGAGGTTGGTGTGGGCGCATCCCACGCGGCGTGAGATCTCGCGGAGGTTCACGTCCTGCGACCCATCGGTCTCTGCGATGAGCGCCAGCGTCGTCTCGACGAACCGCTCTGCGGTCTGAGTCCGAGCCATGACCGAATATTACCACTGGTAATCACCGTCGTGTACGGTGCGATCGGCATGCTGCGCGATCATGGAGCGGAGCCGCATACCGAAGGAAGTCGTGAGGGTGTGACATGACGACACAATCTGGCCGCCCGATGGTCGATATGTGGGATCGGACAGGTTCATGAAGACGCGGAAGGTCGCGGAAGTCACGATCGGGGTGCTGTACGCGATGGGTGCAGTCCACCAAGCACTCTTCGTACTCCCGAGCAGCACAGAGTTCTACATCGACATGGCAGCCCAGGCCTGGCTGGCACCGGCGGCGACGTTCGTCGAGGAGTTCCTCGTGCCAAACAGCGTCGGCGTCACGATCCTCGTCGCAGCATTCGAGGCCACGCTCGCGATCGCGATTCTCACACGGGGGGCACTGGTCCGACCTGCCCTGATTGCCGGCGGCGTCTTCTCGATCATTGGTGCCCTCACCGGCAGCCCGGCCGAGACCGTTGGGTACGGCGTACTCGCAGGCATCCACTTCTGGCTCGCCTCGACCCACACGTCGGCGGATCCGAGGGCCGATCACACCGCCTGACCACCGTCGATGCAACCCTGGCTGGCGACCGGAGGTCTATGAGGTCGATGCCGCCGACGGGTACCGATACACGTCCTCGGGGTTGTCAGGGAACCAGACGCAACCAAGCACCCGCTCGACCACTTCCTTCATCTCGCCGGGGATCCAAGGGGTATCGGCGAATGCCCCTCTCGCCTCGGTTGCGTCGAGCCGCTCCTGGAACTCGAGACACACGTGCTTGCCGTCCGCTATCGCGCTCCGGTACGCCTCCATCTCAGGACTGTCCGAGAGATCCGTCCAGCCATCGGCGGTGTGCGGAGTTGAGCCCGCCCGGACGGCAAGCGCCTCCTCGGTGGCGATGAAGTCCTGGTGCCAATCGAAAACAAGGTCGTGAACGTCTGCGACTTGCTCAGGTGGGACGATGTCGGCAACGGCCTCGTCCACCTCGACCCTGATGGTCCGCGCTCGCTCGAGCATTGTCTGCAGATCTTGCGGCGCGAAGTCCTCGATCTCCCCCGCCTCGGAAGCAAGCGATTCCCCTTGGTCGCTCGCCTGGGCCTCGATGGCGTTGATGCGTTCGGTGTATTCGGTAAGGGACATCGCGCCACCTCCACAACTGCAGAGCAGCAATGAGAGACACAGCGCCAGAATTCCGGTTGGTGATGTGAGCATCGTTTGACACTATTCCCTCCCTCGCTCGGAGCGGGTAGGGGACGTGGTCACAAGGACAAGAGCGCGGGGTTCAGCTTGACGTGGGTGGGAGATCGACCGTTCGCAATGTCCGGTCGATGCTCTCGTATCGCCTTTGGGGCGAAAAGCCTCTGGTCGCCCGGGGGCGGGACCGCAAGAGTGATGGAGGCTTCAACTGGAGGTGCCCATGGCTGAGGCAACTGCGAGTACACCCGAAGACCGGGCGCGTGAACGCGCCAAGAGCTACACCGGACTGCTCTGGCACATCGGCGTATTCATCGTCATCAACGCATTCCTCTGGATCCTCGACGCAACCGTCGGAGTGAAAGGGATTCAGTGGGCCTACTGGGTCACCCTCTTCTGGGGCCTCGGCCTGGCATTCCACGTCGTGGCCTACCTGGTGGGCGGCAGTGGTTTCGAAGAGCGCACGTACCAGAAGTTCCTCGCAGAAGAGAAGCAGCGACAGTCCGGCACCTCATAGCGGCGCTGCTACGCGTTCGGGATGAGCGCGACCTTGCCCGCGTGACCGCCGCGCTCCAGCAACTTGTGAGCGCGAGAGGCCTCAGTCAATGGAACACTGGCCGATCCGAGTTCAGTCGCGTGCGGCCACCGTGATGACGATCTTGCCCCGGGCGAGACCCTGTTCCTGGTATCGCAGGGCCTCGGCCACGTCGCTCAACGGATAAGTCCTGTCGATGACCGGTACGACGTCCCCCGACTCGAGAAGCTGGGTCAGGAACGAGACATCCTGCTGGTTGAACGGCTTCCCTACGTGTATGCCCGCCGTCCGACTGCCCGCGATCGAGCTCAGCGGTCCCACAACCGCGCCTTGGAACACTCCAGCGATGGATCCCGGAATCATGACGTAGACACCGTTGGAGCACAGGGCCCGCTTGGACTCTCGGATCGAGCGGCACACCGCTATGTCGAGGAGCCGGTCGTATCGCTCACCTGTCTTCGCGTAGTCGATCTTGGTGTAGTCGATCACGTGGTCTGCGCCGATGGAACGAAGCATGTCGAGTTTGCCGGCGCTGTCCACAGCGGTCACATCCGCCCCGAAGGACTTCGCGATCTGGACAGCAAACGGACCGATGTTCCCACCGGCACCGTTGATCAGCACGCTTTGACCCGGCTGGATCGGTCGCTTGCCGCGAAGGCCCTGCAGAGCCATGACTCCCGCTTGCGGCACAGATGCTGCGGCCTCGAACGTCAACCCGTTCGGTTTCGGGGCGAACGCATGCTCCGACGCGCACACGTATTCAGCGAAGGCTCCGAAGCCGTGCTCGCTCAGATCTCCAAAGACCTCGTCTCCCGGTCGGAAGCTCTTCGCATTCTCACCGACCGCCTCCACCACACCTGCCACGTCCAGCCCGAGGCCTCGATTCCGCGGCACCCGCAATCCGGTGATGAGGCGAGCGAACTTCGGCCGTCCCAGGAGATAGTCGACGTCGGCCATGTTCACTGACGATGCCCGAACGCGCACGAGGACCTCGCCTTCCCTCGGAACGGGTATGTCTACCTCTTCGAACCGCAGGACGTCAGGTGAGCCGTATTCGGACCGCATGATCGCTTGGATGGTGGTCTCCTCTGGCTCGGGAGCCTTGCTGAGCGGCGGAAGCCTCAGGACCACAGTACCGAACGCCCGAGGACCGGAACCTCCGGATCGGCGACAAGATCCTCTTGGTGCCCGGAATTCGACATCACGCCTGCGACGGTGGTCATGATTGCGTTGGCGGAGCCAGGCATATTCATCATGGAGCAGGGGGTGTTGCGATTGATCCGCGATCGCGCCGAGGCCCCTCCCGTCGTCCGTCCATCGCCGGCTGAGCAACCGGCCGACGGCGAGTGTCTGCGGGACCGGGAGCGCGACCGCCTCCGCTACGACCGGTTGATGCCCCGGCGGCGGTCGTCGACCCTGTGGATGATCGCTGCGCTGAGGATCGCTATGGCGGCGCCGAGGGCCGCGCCGGCGGCGGCATCCGTGAGCCAGTGCGCGCGTAGATAGACCCGGCTGAGTGCCATCGCGACGACGAATGCGGCGGCGAGCAGTTCGAGATTCCGCCGCTTCGGTCCGGCCCTGACCAGGACGATCACCGCTGCGAGAGCGATCACCGCCCCTGCGACGGCATGGCCGGAAGGAAACGACCAACTCGTCGTCTCGACGAGCGGCATCGGCGGCCGAATCCGCTCATACACGTTCTTGACCGGTCCGATCAGGGCTTGAGAGACCACCATCGCGGACACCCATGTTGCGAAGGCCTCCCACCGACGTCGCCAGGCCAGCCAAGCGGCTATGCCGACCATCAACGGCCATGTGACCCAAACGCTGCCGACGAAATCGAGGATCTTCGCCGCGGCAACGGCCGGATCCCACTCGGCGGCCACCGCCCAGCGATACACCGCATCGTCGAAGGATTGCACCACCTCGGCGGACACAGGAATGGCCAATGCAAGAAACAGCAGGGCGCTCAGCATCCACAGCACCACGGCAACCCGCCACGCGAGCGGGTGGTCGTGAAGGAGAGGATCCGACTCCAGGCGCCCATCGGGCCTGGTCGGCGATTGCTCAGCGGTCATCTCACCTCCGCTCTCGGAGCGGCTGGTCTGACTCCATGGCCCCACCAGCTACGCACCGCCGGTCTCGGCGATCGTTCCCGACTCGTAGTCATATGCGTCGCCTGCGAGCGCCGCTCGCTGATCCTCACTCATCTTCCAGCTCTTGTTCACACGCCAGATCACATATGAGATGAGACCGAGCGGAATCGGGAGGAGATAGGTGACGGCTCTGAAGACCAGAATCGCTGCGACGACCTGGGCGCTGGTGATGTCGTCCAGTCCGATGGTCAGCACGGCGGCATAGCCGAGTTCGACCACCCCCACGCCTCCGGGAGTAACCGGGAGCGCCGAAATCAACCGCACGAAGGCGAAGGCGGCCAGAACCGTGATCCAACTCAGCTCCTCCTGGGATACCCCCACGTGGCGCAGGGCGATGAGCAGAACCAGGTAGAGCGAGATGTGGCTGAGCAGCGTTGCGACGGTGAGCCAGAGCCATCGATGTCGGAGGAGTCCGATCGTGTCGGTTCGGAAGGCAGAGGACCGCTCTCCCCATCCTTCCATCGGCTCCCGACGGAAGAGCTTCCGGCCCCAGTTGACGACATTCCCAACGCCCTGACCGATGGCCCGGGCCAGTCGATCGCTTCGCAGGAGGAGTCCGAACAGAACGACAGCGGCAACCAAGACGATGATGCCAATGGCCGCAGCCGTCACGCGTGCTGGCGTGAGTTCGCCGTCCAGGGCAAGGAGGGCAAGCGCTAGCACCGGCATGCCGAGTTTCACGAAGTTGTTCCATATGCCGGTCACAACCGCCGACCGCCCGATCGATGGAACCGTGAAGCCCCATGAGGTGAGCATGGCGATCGAGACGCCAACGCCGATCACGCCTCCGCCGGGCAACGTGTTCGAGACGGCCGTTGATGCCTGGTTCACCACTGCCGCCTCTCGAAGGCGGAGGCCCGGCAAAGCCGCGATCAGCACGAACCAATAGGTGACCAGATTCCACAGTCCAAACGCGACCAGGGACCCGATCTCCAGGCTCGTCATAGCCCGGATCGTGTCGAACACATCGCCGTAGTCCGCGATCAGCGGCATCACCCCGAGGAAGATCCCCGCGACGATGGCGAGGGAGATCAGCGCCTGAACGACCCGCTTCCAGGGGAACCTGCGTCGATCATCAGCCTGCTCAGCCACGGGCCCTACGGCGTCTCCGGCTGAGGCATCTTCGGTCATTCGAATCCCCGGTACCCCGCCTGGCGAGCGAGTTCGTACAGTTCCTCCATCGGGTACAGCCCGATGGCTCGCGCCACATCGGATTTCACGGATTGCGCACCCTCGCCCTCGGCGTCGATGTCGTAGCGGATGCAACCGCCGTCAAAGGTGTAGAACCAACGGGCTTTGTACACCGGATCATCGACATCTCCCGCGATCTCGGCGACGGCTTCGTCGAAGTCGAGACCGGAATCCTCGTCGCCACCGACACGACGGAGGCTCACCGTCTCGGTGTCGACCTCGACGTCGTCGATGATAATCACCGGCGCTCCGGCTGCATGGGCCGAGGCGACCTTCTCCGAGATGGGAGCGTCCGACTCGTCGAGGGTCGCCGTGATCTCGCGCCCTCGGATCGACTCGCTCATGAGGTGGGCGACAACCGAGACCGAGTAGTTGTGATGGCGATCTGCCACCGGGATGACCACCACCGCAAAGTCGGCATTCTCTTCCAGGACTTCAACCGAGAGGTCCACGTCTCGCTCGTCCGACGCAACCGAACGCGCTGCCCCTATGTCACACGACGGCAGCAGCGTCACTCGCAGGAACTCCATCCCCATCCGATCCGAGTGAAGAGTGAAATAGGCTTGGCCGCTGCGCGCCTCGACATGCTCGAACTGCCACCCTGGACGAAGCGCCTCGACACATGGGATGTATTCGGTTCCCGGGACGGCCTGCGCCGTGAGAATGACGCTGGTGCCGAGCGCTTGGGACGGGCCATCACACTCTACGATGCGCCGACCCAACTCCTGCTCCCCGCACCCAACCGAGAGCACCGCGAGAACACAGGTCGCGAATACAAGACGCCGCATCAGATGAACCCCTGCCCTCGAATGTTGTCGATGATGAGCGAGATCAGGATCAAGATGGCGATCAGCGTCACCACCGCCATCGCGATTCGACGGCGTGACCATCGCTGAATCGAGATCCGTTCTCGCGACGGCGCCAGGTCTCTGAACGACTGGACGAGATCGATTCTCTTGTCCTTGCGGACGGTGCGGAGCATGCTCCTGGATTGCGACGGGACGCTCACACTTCGCGTGGCAGCAAACGCCTCGGCGACGTCATCGGGAGAGAAGAACTGCAGTGCTCGGTTGTAGACCCGATCGGGATCAGCGCTCAGCGCCAGCACGAGCATCATGTTGGCGAGATCTACGGCTTGGCGCCACGGTGTTGGCCGCACTTGACCGAACGCGACATCGATCAACACCACATGGCCATCGCGGACCATGATGTTGGCCGGCTTGACATCGCGGTGAGCGAGTCCCGCATCCCAGAGGCGTCGAATCACCTCGAGCCCTTCGTCGATCTGGTCGTCGGTCAGTTCAACCTCGCTGATCTCCACGGCGCCGTCGAGAAACTCAGTGACGATCAGGTACTCTCGCTCGGGGGTGATCTCGACAAACCCATATGGCAGGGCACAGGGAATGCCCGCATCGCGCATCACGCGCATCATGTAGTCCTCGTACTCGACGAGACGTCGCACTGAGGTGAAGCGGACTTCGTCTTCCAGCGTGCCGTAGACGACGGTGCGCCCCCACTTGTACCAACGGTCGGCGCGGAGATGACTCTGCGCATAGAGCTTGGCGAAGACCATCGTCGACTCGTCCGAGTCCGGGCTGCGGCGCACGTTCATCTGCAATGGGGTTGACCCGGCACTGCCCTCGAGGCCGACATACCCCAGGTAGGTCACCTCGAGTCCGAGCTGATCTTGAACCGCACTCTTGATCGCCCTCCCCCGCTCACCAGTGATGTCGAGGTGGGCAGACTTTCCATGCGAGTAGGTGACGGGAAACACCGAACTTGGGACGAACAACTTGAAGACGACCACCGACACTGCAAGTGCGAACATCGCTCCGACCACCACGTCTGACGGATGATCGACGCCCAGGTAAACGCGCGCGACCACCGCGAGGAAGAGCACCAACCCGCTCCCAACGAACCACCGATTGCGCCACGTGCCCTTCGGTATGAGTGAGTAGCCGATCACTCCGAGCGTGGCTGCGAAGGCGGCAATCGGTACGGACGGATGCGAGTAGCCCTCCCACGAAACGAGGATCTCGACGAGCGGCCGGGGACGTGCGACCGCGTACCCCATCCCGGTGGCCACCAGGTCGACGATGAGGAAGACCGCCATCCCGGCCACGAGGTGACGCCATCGGCGGTAGAAGACCAGAGCGAGAATGACGCCCCATCGCACCACGCGGATGAAGACATCTTCCGTGAAGAGGTTGACGCCTTTGAAGAAGGCCGTCGCCGCATCCGTCCTCATGTCCTCGAGGCGGAGCAGCAGCCGCATGTCCTGTCTCGTCCACCAATCCGGCGAGCCACCGACGAGGAAGAGCAGGGCCCAGATCAGGAGTCCCAGGAGAGCGATCACAGCCCAGAAGGTCCCGGTTCCCCGGAAATCGCGCGGCAGTGGTTCCTTCTCGCCTGAAGGCCTTCTCCGCCGGCCGGCGAACCTCACGCCGCCGATGCGCACGACGCGACGCTCTCCGATCTGACCGAGATCGGAGCTTGGACCGACAGTGCCGCTCATGGCGCCGTCGATCACCTCAGGTGAATCAGCGTCGGGTGAGATCTTCCCTCCTGGGTTCGATCCTACCTCCATATTCCGCGCGGGCTCAACGCCGCACTTGGTGCCAGCCATAGGGCACTGCAGGCGGACGGACTCGGGACTGCTTTGCGGCGCACCGCTGGTGGGAAGCTTGCTCCATCACCACCTCGCGCGTGGAGGCCGTAGCTGCATCGCTGCTCAGAGTCGCCCAGACCGGTTCAGCCACACGAGTGCAAGCCAGCCCGGCAGAATGGGGAGCCAGAAGGTCATGAGCCTGAACAGCAGCACGGCCGCGAACGCGATCGCTGGATCGACGCCAACGACGGTGTACCCGGCGATGAGCGCTGCTTCAGTGGCTCCCACCCCGCCCGGTGTCGGGGCGGCGGTCGCTACGGCGGCCCCAGCCAGATAGATGACGGCGGCGGTCGCGATCGGCACGTCGGCATCGAACGCGTTCAGTGAGGCGATCATTGCGATCGTGTAGCTGATCGTGATGATCGCCGACCCGGCAAAAAGCGCCACCAGCTTCGTGGGTGTCTTGGCAATTGTCGTGATTGCCGTCGCCCCGGCCCGCAGGGCCGGGAGGAGGTACTTCGTCAAGAGCTTCCGGCCGGACGGGAGAATCATGAAGAGTCCCGACACCAGGACAAGGGCAGCGACGACGATCGCCGCTGTTCGCGTGTCCGGAAGCGGCAGCGCAACGTCTCGCGAGGCAGCGAATCCGAGAAGCACGAGCAGGGAG
>Ga0316193_10001197_pt1 | contig 17249 bp, 28 predicted proteins | sample MerIslsedime2_MG_FD_207735 | JGI IMG/M metagenome (GOLD analysis project Ga0316193, IMG submission 207735) | Coastal sediment microbial communities from Maine, United States - Merrow Island sediment 2 | ecosystem: Environmental > Aquatic > Marine > Coastal > Sediment | place: USA: Maine... | reverse complement strand
GGGCTGGCGGCGGTACGCAAATCCGCGTGCGTAAAAATCGTGATGGCGCCGTCCTTGCGCGAGCCCTCGGGCAAGCGCTCGATGGCGGCCTGGCTCGCAGGCTGGACGTTGCCGCTCTGCCAGGTCAAATCGGTCTCGGCGCGGATGTAGACGCCCCGCTCGTAGAAGCCGGTCGTGCGCTTGAGCTGGTAGCACTGATTGTGCCACTGGCCCGCGGCCTCGCGTAGGGCGTCGCTCATCGCTTCGACACCTTGACCTTGATGGCCATTTTGAGCTGGCCAGTGTGTATCAGCGGCTTGCTGGCGCCCTTGCGCGCGATGGTCGATGGCGCGTTCGGCGGCGCGATGCCGGCGTTGATGCCGTTGACGACGTCCGCGACGTGCTTTTCGCCGATGAGCCCAACGACGCGCGCGGGCTTGTCCGTGCCGTCAATCACGCGCCCGGTGCCTTGCTCGAGCATGCGCTCGTAGACGCGCCGATTCTGGTCGAAGGCCGAGCGCAGAAACGAGCGCTCCGGAATCCGTATCTGGTGTGGCCGCGTCACTCCAATGGCTCGCGGGTCGCCTTTGCGCAAGAAAATCGCAGCGCCACCAACCATGCCGCCGGAGCGTCCGCCGCCGCCGCCGAATACCGTGTAGGGCGTGCCGCCAGGGTGATTGATGTTGGCGCCGAATTCGTGCACGACCGCCAGGCCGATGTTGTCGATGTCGCCGTGCTTTTTACGGCCGAGGTCGCCGTGCACGCCGACCGTCGCGCGGTGGCCTTTCATGGCCTTTTGACGGGCCATGGCGGCATTCATGCCTTTGTCCACAACGCGTACGGTGCCTGGCTTCGTGGCCATTAGGTGCACCTGCAACAAAAGAGCGTCGCTTGAATCGAGAGATAGTGGCGCCCGTAGGTCGTCGTGCCGAGGTCGTCTTTCGCGAAAATTTTGGGCACGGTCAACGGCGACCAGCTCGCCGAGACCTGGCCCTCGCGCGAGCCCGTCACTGGGCCAGGCCCTAGTGCGGCCGGGCCGCACGGCGCGCCGTAGGCCTTGAGCATATGCGCGGCGAGCCACGCCAGGCCGTCGTCGGACTTCGCGCCCCAACATTCGGCGTTGTGATACCGGCCCGCCTCCGTCAGCCATCGGTCGATGGTCGCGGTGTCGGTGGCGGCGAATTCCGGAAACCGCGCCTTGATGTCGGCCGCGTCGACGCTCACGATAACATGCCTCCGAACGACGGCAGGTGTTCGGCCTCGGTCAGGTAACGGAAGCGGCGCTCGATGGCCGCCAGCACGGTTTTGCGGGTCTCGTCCGACTCGTATTGCGCCAGGTCGTCGATGCTCTCGCAGGCGTCGACCAGGGCAATCTTGTCTTTGGCGGGCAGCTGTGGCGACTCGGCGGCGTCGCCTGCGCCGTCGCTAATGACCAGCTCGGGCGGCGCCCCGTTCTGCGACGTCAGCAACGCGTCGAGCCAAATCGGATTCAGGATTGCCTCGACCTTGGCCCAGAGCGCGTCGTCAACGACGTTTTCGCCAGGCTGGATTTGGAGGCACGGCAGGATGAAACCGCTCGGCCGATTGCAGACGATGACCATGGCGCCCTCCGTGCGGTTGCGACGGGCCGGGCCCAACCCAGACCCGTCGCCTTGTTATCTGCTGCTAGACACCATCCATATACCGCATCGCCAGCGGATAATAGAGTTGTGTTCCGGCCGTGCAGCCGATGCAGCCGACCTCAAAATTCAAGCCGCGCTGGTAGACCGGCAGCTGCTCGAATTCGTTCGGAATCTCCTGTTGCAGGTAATCGGCGCTGCGCTTGTAGAGCACGGCGCGCGTCACGCCTGCGGCCCCTGCCGTCGTCGCCCGATACCAGGGCTCGATGGCCTTGAGATAGGGGAAATTGTCAAGCAAGAACCGCAACACGGTCGTGTCCGAATTGGTCGACCGCGGCTTGGTCGCCACAACGTGGTATACCGTGTCCGGCAACACCAGCGTGTCGGGCTTTTCGATGCCCTCGGTCGCCGTCAGCGTGTTGCCGTAGAGCGTGGCCACGTCCTTGATGATGTCGTCGGCGGTGGCGGTCAGCCAAGCGCCCGCGCTCGGCGCGACCGGCGTCACGTTCGGGTCGTTGAAAAACCCGGTCGCGATACCGACGTCCGCATCGCCGAAGCAGGCCACATCGTCGATGACTTCCTCCCACGCCCGGCGAGCCGCCGACGCCTTGCGGCTGTCGAGGCTGCGGCCCGTCAACTGGCTCTGTCGAATCTCGACAAGATTCCAGCCGTAGGAATCGCCGTACCAGCGCACCGGCCGGGTGAATTCCAGGCCCTTGACATCGACGCGCGGTAGGTCGGTGGCGCCTTGGGCGATTGCCTTGGCCCGGCCGACCCGGTCGTATTGCCGATACGTGATGGTCTCGGTCCCGCTCGGCGCTTCGTTGCTGACCGGGATAAATTGACGCGCCATCAAGGCCGGATACTTGATGTCGTACGACGCTGCTTTGATGCGCTCGAGCTCGCGCGCGAAAAACACAGTCTCGGCGGCGTCCATATGTGCGAATTGTTTCGACATACTTGCTCTCTTTTCTCAACGCCTTACGGCAGGTTGATGTCGATAACAGCGAGCTCGTCGGCGCCGCTGGTGGCCGTGGCCCATTTCGCCTGGGTCACCTCGACCGCGGTCGTCGCGTCATTGCGCCACGTACCGGGGTTGGTGGTGTGGTCCCAATAGACCTGGTCGCCAACGGCAACCACGGTTTTGGCGACGACCCAAATTTTGCCACGCCTGAGGATTTCGGCGGGCTCGTCGTCGGCAATGCCGTCGTCGGTCGGGTCCTCGGTTCCAAAACGGTGCACCGTGACGCCCAGGAACAAATCACCGGCGCCGCTCGGCGTCAGAAATTGCTTTTCGGCATCGGTGCCGGCGACGGCCGGCTTGCCGAACGCAACCGCCGCGCCGGTTTCGTTGGCGCGGCTGATGCTCGACTTGGTCGTGTTGTCGAATTCGGCGAGCATGCCCGCAAAGGCGCGCTCTGCTTCAACGGAATAGCTGGTTTGCGACATCAGTGCACCTCCTTGGCGGCGAAGTCTTTCCGACCGAGCTCGCGGTTGCGCTCCATCATGCGCTTGCGCGCATCGTCGGCGCTGTCCGTGCGCTCGGCTGGTTTGGCTGCGGCACGGGTTGCCGCAAGGCCGGCGTTGGGCTTTTTGTCCTCGGTCCAGCCCTCGACCGCGGCGTCAAAACGCGCCTGCAGGTAGGCGGCGTCGCAGCCATCGAGCCGGGCCTTGGCCGTGTCCTTATCGGACGCGACGGCCAGCACGACCGCGGACTTGATATCCGCGTCGGCCATTTCGTCCAGCTTGGCTTCGGTCCCCAAAATCGGGCCAGCGACACGCTCGAGCGCCAGGCGGTCGTCGACTGCCTTGCGCAGTCGTGCCGGGTCCTCGGCGTCGGCGCGCGCTTTCTTCTCGGCCGCCAGGGATTCCTCAGCGGCATCGGCTCGCGCCTTTTCCTGCGCGTGAAATTTCTTACAATCCTCAATGACGGTCTCAGCGTCATCAAGGCGCTTTATGAGCTTGCCGACGGCCTGCTCGAGCTGAGGCGTTGCCTCATAATCAACGCCGTCAATCCTGACTTTGGGTTCCATGCCTTTGGCTCCATTTTTGGGCCGTCCGTCGGCCCGGACTTTTACTGGCTGCGCAGCCGCAACCGGCGGTTGTTCGTCTGGCTGAATCTGAAACGCATCGGCGCCGTCGAGGCGCAACTGCACGGTCGAGCCAGCTCGGCCTTTGTCGACCATGGCGACGTGATTGCCGCGGATGTTGCGCTGTATCGCGTCGTAGGGCTGGCCGTCCGGGACGCCCGGGATACCGTCCGTGAAGCCGGCCCGCGGCTCAAGGTCGCAATGGTAGCCGCAACTGAGCTCGCGCCGCCCTGCCTCGGCGGCCTCGATGGCATCGGCGTCGGTTACTTGGACGAACGCGGCAACATGGTTGCCGTCCTGCTTCGGCTCGACCACAGAGCCGACCTGGTATCGGGCGGTGTTGCGCGAGTTGAGCATTGCCGGCGGATGGCCATTGGTCAGCGGCGCGATGCCGAAGCTCGCCAGCGTGTCAGCGCAAAACACTTCGTCGGGCAAGCGCAGCTCGCGCCGCGTCTTACCGCCTGGCAGGCGGTAGGCGAACACGCCGGTTTTCGTGATGGTCGCGGGCGCGCGCAGGTAACCCTGGTCCGTGCGCTCGACCTTGCCGACTGTGCCGCTATCCCAACGCCTAACTTGTTCCATTGCCGACCTCCGCACCATTTTGCGTCATTACTTTTTGAAACGCCAGCAAAAGTCAACGGTTTTGGGCATTTCGGGCGGTCGGACTCAGTCGCCCTTGAGCGAGGCCAGCACCTGATTGATATCGTGGCCGAGCGCTTGCGTGGCCGCGAGGCCGCGGGCCACCGCGTTAAACACTTCGGCCGTTGATTTGGCTGTGCTGCCGGCCTTGCGCTTGCGCTTCGCCGAAGAACAGAATTGCAGAGCGTCGCCATGGCAGGCGAGGACTTCGCCGCCGTGCCTGGCAATCCGAAGCTTGGCGGCGTCCGACAGGCCCGCCATTTGGTGGGCGTGCAGCGGTATCGCAGCCTCGAGGGAAAGGACTAACAGTTTGCAATCTTGCATTGGGATATCCTTCGCCTGGCTCGACGGAGTTGGCGCGCCGTTTTTCGCGACGGAGCCCGGCTGGAGCTCGGGCAATCAACGACGGCGACGACGTCCGCCAGGTCGGCACGCCGCAGCCATGCTCTGTCGTCGAATCGTTCGTCAAGCAACGCCTCGCCGCACGCGATTGATTCGTCTGGGTCGGCCAGCCCGGCCCATCCCCTGCGCCGGGTCGCAATGAGGGCGCACGCGTGCTGCTTTATCGCGAGCCTGATGCTGGTCCGCGCCGGGCGCCTACGGATGGCCGTCTCGTAGGCGTCGTGCACGATGTCCTCGGCGTCGCAGGGGCCGACCCATCGAGAGGCGTAGAGGACGTCCTCGCCCCTGCGCCTGGTTAATGCGTCGGGCACGAATACTCGTAGAGGCCGTCGGCGTTCTTGCGCCGCGTCAGGCGCCCCTTGCGCCGGAGCCAGTCGAGCGCGCCAGGCATCGACGTCAGGATGATGCCCGTCCGCTCGATGATTTGCGCCCGGGTCGACCACGGGTTTTCGGCGAGAAAATCGGCAATCAACTGAGCCGTCGGCGTGGGCCGCGCTTGTGCCAAGCAACCGTTGCCGAAATGCCGCCTGGCCCAGCCCGACAGCGTCTGCGGGCAGACGCCTAGCGACCGAATCTTATCGCTGCGCTTTCGCGGCGAGTTGGTGTGGTTCGCGAATCGGACATATTCGGCGACGACCCGGCGCTGCTCTGCGACCGATACGGCCGATGCGTTGCGGTGCGCCCGCGCGTCGTTTTCCCTGACGTGGCCCCATTGCACCGCGAGGTTCAGGACCGCTTCGAAGGCCGCCTCGTAGTCGGCCTGGTCGATGATGCCGTCGTCGAGTAGCCGGTCCGCTATCGTGCGTAGTTTATCGATGTCGCGCCACAAGATTTTGACCTTATAGGGCTGGCCTGCAGGTCGCGTCAAGCGGGTGCGCCGGCGGCCTAGGCCTTGAGCGTCGCCAGGCGGCTGAGATATTCCTGGCTCTGTTTCGCGTTCGTCACCACGGTCTGGCCGACCATCTCGGCGGTCTCGCGGGTCCAATAGTCCGCCGCAATCAGGTCGGCCGCGAGGTCGATGGCGGCATCAATGTCGCCTGGCCGCAGGGCGTAAATCCGTCGCGCCAGGTCGCGCTTGACTTCGTCGCTCGCCATTGTCGCCTCCTACGGTATCACCGTCGACATCGTGGTTTCGAGGTTCTCGGCGACATCGGCCGCCAGCTGCTTTCTGATGCGCTTCTCCGCCGCCTTTGACGTGCCCTCGAATAGCTCGTCGGGCCAGTCGATATCGCTGGCAAAGAATTCGGCATATTGCTTGTCGGAGGCCGCCGGGACCGACCGCCGCTTGAGCTGCTGCGACGCCTGCACCGCCAGCGCGTCGACGGTGTCGAGGCTCATAAGGGCGCCACCGACGCGCTTATCCTGCACGGCGAGGGCCGCGCCTATGGCTTGCTCGATTGATTCGTGCACGGCGCCGATATAGCCGCTGTAGGCGCGGTCGACCTTAACGCCGGTGATGCGCGAGGTTAGCGCGGTCGATGCGAGCTCGGTTGTGGCCTCCTCAATACCCTTGCCTAGCGCGCTGTTGTAGACGCCGATTTTGCGCGGGCTATGGCCATGCATGGCCTCGTGCACGACGACGTTCAGCGCCTCTGCCTGGGCGCGGGTCGGCTTGCGGCCGAGCGCTTTGGCTGCGTCGCCGAGGACTTTGTTGTGGATGATGATGTCGCCGTTGTTGGTGTAGTGCAGGCCGCGGGCGTCCTCGATGACGGCGGAGCCGAACGCCCCCCGCTTGGTGCCGAGGTCGAGCGTGTCGCGATTGACGAAGCCCTCATCGATGCCTAGGCCGTTGAGCTGGCGCCTGACTTCGAGCGCGTCGGCCTTATCGAGGACTGCGCCCGGCTTGGCCAGGCGGCTGAGCAGACCGGCCAGCTTGGGCGCCTCATACTTTGCGCCCTTGATGGTCGGGTCGTTGAAATACCGGTCCGGCAGGCGCTTATCGGACGGCTTGACGGTCTGCACGACTGTGGGCCGCGCCTTGGGCGCTGGCTTGGGCGTAGGAGCGGGCACGGGCGCAGCGACCGGGGCGGTCGGCGGTGGCTCGACCTGCGGCAACAGCCGCGCAGGGTCGGCCGCTGGCGGCGGCGCGATTGGCTTGACGCGCGGCCTTGGTGGTCGTATCGGCCGCTCGGGCGCCACGCCTTGCAGCACGCCAGTTGGCTGGCCGAGGCTCCGGCGCCTGTTGCGCTCGCGGCGGCGCTTGTCGCGGGCGCGCTTGCGCTTGACCAGGTCCGGGTCGCGCGGTACGTCGGCCGGGCTGGTCTCTGGAGCGTCTACGCCTGGAATTTTCGGCGTCGCGGTGCAACGGCAATTGCCGACCGTGAACCCCTGTGCTAGATACCAGCCGCATTCGGTCTCAAGGTTGTAGACATCGCAAAACGAGTCTTCACAAGTGAATTTATCGACAACGCGGCTGAAGCGATAGCGGCGGATTGCCTGAGTCTCGTCGAGGCGGCCGCGCTCTTCGGCGTCAGCGCCGACTACCTGAGCCGCCACCTGAGGCATGCCGGGCACAAGGTCGTCCGGCGGTATCGCCCGGCGCACAACGCCAAACAAATACCGGTAGAAGAAATCTGCCGCGACTTCCTGGCTGGCGAAAGCGTTAAGCACCTGGCGGAGCGCCACGGCGTCGTACGTGCGACCATAAAGCGTCACCTGCTCCGGAACGGCATCGAGCCACGCAGTCGAAGCGCCGCGATGCTCCAGCGCATGGCGCAGACTACCAAAGCCGAGCGTCAGCGCCTTGCCGAGGCTGCGCACAACGCCGTACGAGGGAAACCCCAGAGCGCCGAGCACAGGGAGAAAATCGCGCGCACCATGGTCGGTCAACGGAGCAGAGTCGGCTACGGCGAGCGCGAGCTCGCCCAGTCTATCGCCGCCCATCAATTCAGCGTCCGCCACCAGGCTCCTATCGGCCAGTACAACATCGACCTGCTCGTCAACGACGCCATCGCCGTGGAATTGCGTTGTGAGGCCTGCGACCCGATGCGACGGGTACAGCAAAGAAAGAAAATCGAAAATCTGCGCGACCGGGGCTTGTCTGTATTCTACGTCCTGTTTCGTACCGCTGAAGCCCTGCAGGCATGCTCGGCCCAGATAATCGCCGACTTGCACCTGCTCGGCGGGCAGCAATCCCCTGTTAGTCAATACAGGGTGGTTTGGTGTGGCGAGCAGCGTTTTGCCCGTTCCCGTGACGAGGCGGGTCAGTTCACCGCTGAACCTACGCCGATACGCTACATTTACCGGTGCCGGGCTGATCACCTCAGTTATCCCGACTAAACAATTGTAATCTTCGCCCGGGTGAACCTGCCGGCTCCCAACGGTCGGCGGGTCGTCCCATCGTTGGGTTGTTCCCTCGAGTTGCCGATGGGTCTCGCGCACCAGCTCGTCGCGCGAGGTCGACCATATGTACTCTTCGAGCCCGAGCGCCTCCTGGCGTTGCTTGGTCAGCTGGCCGTTGAGCGACCCGATTTGGTCCCGGGCCCAAAAGGCGGCCCGCGACTCAGCGACGCCGAGCGCGCCTACGATGGCGTCACCGACAGTGTTGGCACGCTGGCCGGACCGGAAACCTTGCGAGACGATGCGCTCGATTTGGTCGAAATTGGCCGCGCTGGTCGTCGTGATGCGCGAGACATTGTCCTCGACGAATTGCTCGAGCAAGTCGGCGAGCTCGGGATTTTCCGAGAACACGTCGACGCCCACGACCTGGCGCATCTGCCGGGCGATTTCCTCACGCGAAAAAAGCGACATCGAGCGCGCCGCGTCCTCGGCGCTTTCTGCGGCCGAGCCAAAGGCGGCCTGGTATCGCTGGCGGACGTCGCTCAGCGTCGAGCGTAGGAGCGCCCGCCAGGTGCTCTGGTCGAGTCTGGCGGAGTCCTCGCGCACGCCCGCGAGCCGGCCAATCTCGGCGAGGCGTGGGAGTAGCAATTCGTTGATTAAATCGTATTGAGCGCGGACGAGGTCGCGGTTGTCGGCCACGAAGCGGCGCTCGATGCCGAGCGGGAACCGGGCCGGGCGCACGCGGCGCAGGCGGCGCGTCTTAGGCAGGTTCTGGACGATTAGCTGAATCTGGCTCGCCATCAAGTCGCCTTTCGACGCGCTGCAGGTTGATGAGCGCCTGCATGATATACCACAACGCGGTCTGCGGCTCGCCTTGGTCGATGAGCCTGCGGCCTTCGTCCAGGTGCTCGCGCGCGCGGTGAAGCCGGACGTCTACCGAGCTGGCCGATGGTTGCGCCTGAGTCATGCGGCGGGCCCGGGGTCCGGCGGCACGTTGATTGACGTTGACCCTATTGGCGGCTGGTCGGCAGGCAGCACGGTCGACGCGTTGCCAATCCCGACAGGCACCGCGGGCGGCTCCGGCTCCGGCTCGTCGTCCTCGGCCCGCATGTCCTCGTCAAGCTGCGTCTCGAAGCTGTACCGGTCGCCACCGAACCGGCTGCGCGCTACTTCCTCGTTGGTCAGCACGCCCGTGTCGATGTAGACCGCATCGGTCTCGGCCTGCGTCTTGCGCGCGAGGGCCTCCTCTTGCTGCGACATCTGCCAGAGCGACTCAAAATCGAGCGCCCAGGACTTCGGCTCGACGCCGCCGGTCGGGCCGTCCTTTGCGAGCCAGAGCAACTTGACGATGTATTCGAGCGGGTCGCGCACGTCCTCTTCTTGCTGGCCCTCAACCCTATCGTACCAAAACGAGAGGTCGCCCTCGGCCGTCGAGTTGAGGCCGGACGGGCTCTGTCCGAATAGCTTGGTGACCGGCATTTTGGCCGCGGCGCAAAGCCGCAAAATGAACATCGCCAGCGTGTCCGGCATTCCAGACAGCGGCGTCACCTGGCGCTCCAATTTCTCGCCCTCATCAATCGGTATCATACGCACGGTCGACCGGCAGATATCCATGGTCGTCATGCGGTTGATGATGTTGCCGTCACCATCCATTGCCATCGACTGAGCGAGCCCAGGCGACGTAAAGACCGCGGGCGCGAAGTCCGCCAACAGATGCGCGGCGCCCGCCCAACTGATGCCGAAATCGCCCAGCGTCTCCTCAATCCGGATGTAAATCGAGTCGTGCCAGCCGCTGTTGCGTTGCAGCCTGCGACGGTTCACACGCACGCCGTCGAAGCGGACGGTGCGCGTCTCGTGTATCACCATGCCGGGCTGCACGGCACCGCCCCTGGTGCTGGATATTGTCCGGAGCCGGTAGGTCTCGGGCTGGCCGAACTTGGGCGACATCGGGTCGCTGTACTCGGTCTCGATGTCGACATCCCAGCGGTCGAAGACCTCCAAAAACCTGATTGACCGGATTGCGTTTTCGCGCAGGGGCTGGGCCATCGATTCAGGGTCGTCGCCACCGCCGTCGTCCGCGCCGATGAAAATGATTGACCCGCCAAACACCTGCGCCCACTTGAGCGCGTCTTTGACCCGCGCGCGGGCCTTGATGTCGTCGAGCGCCTGGACCATATCCGAGGCGGCCTGCACATTGTCGTCGGCGTCGGCGTCGTCGCGCATCGTGACATTGAGCCGTATCCACTTGCGGACCATATCGCTCACGAGCTCGTCGACAATGCGCCCGCCGAGGTCGTCGCCGTGGTAGATATCCTCGAATCGCTGATAGTCGGTGCTCGGCGCGACGGGCTTGATTTCGTTGGCGCTGGTCTTGTCCCGGCTGGTCCTGTGGCCGGTGACCGGGTTCGCCCAGCCGTCGTTGACGACGCGCAGATGCTCGCCCCGGTTGTTCACAATCTTGCTCTGAAACGTCAACGCCATGATGCCAGCCTCCGGAATCGTTCGACCTGCGCCATATGTATCCCCTCCGACAGAGCATATACAACCGCGTCGGCCGCGTCAGTTGACCGCCCGATTCTTTTCTTTATTTGGTCTTTCGACTCGACCTTGACGACGCGGTCGCCGTCGACTTTGTAGTGCGGCGCCGTCAAGTCCTCGCGCAGGCGCGGGTCGTCGACTTCGAAGCAAACCAGGCCGCGGCGCAGCTGCTCGCGCGTGTGCCACCACATTTGTGAGCGCAGATTGTTGAAGCGAAACGTATCGCCGCGCGTTTCGATGGCCTTGGCGCCGCTAATCACCTCGGTCGGATAATGATTCTGGGCCGACAGGATATCGACCACGCCCGCCCCGATGCCGACCGCGTCGATGAAAACATTGCGCGAGTCGACCGGAATATCAACAATGCGCCTCGAGACCATCGACGCGAGCCGCTCCAGCGATAGGCCGTGATGGTACTCGAGCTTCAGGATGGCGTTGCCTTTTTTGTGCGCGAGCACGCTATCGTCGTCGCCGTACCGGGCCACGTCGACGCCCAGACTGTAGCGACCATCGACCCGCTCGACGTTCTGCGCCGCCAGCGTCCAGTCGTAGGATATGAGCTGGTCGGGCTCGTCGGCCGATTCCCAACTGCCGAGCACGAAACGCTCGTAGGCCGCCGGGTCGGTCTCGCGTAGCGTTTCGAGACTGGCCAAGTATTGGGCGTCAAGGTGCGGGTTGTCGGTCACCTTGGCGGGCAGATAGTACCAGGGCGCCTGGAGCGTCCCCTTGCGATGCGGGTCGTACCAGCGGCGCTTGACCCAATTTAGGGTAGGGTTGCACGTCGCCAGAATGAGCGGCGGCGGCTGCCGGTCCTGGCACTGCCATGAGCCCGCCCGTTCGATGGCTTTGCTGAACGACTTCTCGCCGATTTCGTTGACTTCCTCGAGGGCGAAGCCGTTGACCTCGAGGCCTTTCCAACGGTCCAGCTCGGGGTCGCGCTCGGCGGACTCTGGGAAGAAAATGATTCGCGAGCCGTTGGCACAGTCGACGTACCAGTCCGTTCGGTTGATTTCGCCACAGAAGCCGGCGGGCTTGATGCGTTCGAAGCTCGGTATAGTGTTGCGCTTGATGGTCGGCAAGTCTTTGCGCACGACCGCCCAGCGCGAGCCCTTGAACATGCGCGCCAGGACCAGCACCAGCAACAGCATCGCGTAGGTTTTGCCACCGCGGATGGCGCCGCCATAGAGCAGATACGAAAATTTACCGCTGAACACGGCCTCGGCGAATTCGGCCTGTTTCGCCGTGAAGACTATCCGGTCGGCGCTGGTAGTCGCGTCGGTCATGCCATTCCAGGCTTCTGTGAGCCCCGTTCGGCCCGAATAGGCCAGGTCGGCGGGTCAAGCCAAGATTCACAGTCGCATTCATCCTCGCAGGCGCACCCGGTCAGGCCTTCAAGACAGTAGCGCAATTCTTCCCACAGCCCGCCCCAATGCCAGCCGCAGCTGAACCGGTCATCGCGCACGGAGGCGCACAACCGGCAGGTATGGTATCGGCTCCAGCGGCCGTCGTACAAGACCGACTCGTATCGGTACGGCGCGCCCGTCGGAATGGTGCGCTGGCATTCGCAGCATTTGTGCGGCTTGCGGGCGCGCTTGATTTCGCGCCGGTGCGTCAGGTCGGCGGTTTCGTCGACGTCGATGCAGCAGCACGCGGTCATAAGCTCCAGTCCATAGCCTCGAAGCCGTCGGCCCGAGAGCACTGGACGCCCCAGGCATCGGACAGCGAACCGAGCACGGGCTCGGCGTCAGCAACCGCAACAAAAACATACGCGCCGAACGGGTCGATGTGCGGCTCCCAGCCGCCAGCCTGGCCCGGCTCCCAGAACCGGAACACGTCGCCAGTCGTGATATCCGCCAGCTTACATTCGGTCCACTCAACCCGATTGCAGCCGTCGCCCGGCACGACCTGCATCCTCTCGGCCTTGCGTTTTCTTTTCTCGGTCATTAATCGCCCTCCCTCAATCGGGTGTATGGTCGCCATTTGCAACTCACTAGCCAACTGCCTGGCCTCGCCGGGCGTCAGCTCGATTACCTTGCATCCGACGTCCAGCCGCACGGTTTCTTTGCCACGTATAACCTCGCACTTTCCAAGCATCAATCGCCCCCTCTCAGAATTCAACCTCAATATCGCCCATCACAACCCGCTGGACCCGCACCGGCTTATTCTGCGCGCTGCCGACGTCGATGGCCTGGCGCCTACCCCAACGCTCGTTATGCCGCCTCTCGAGGCGCCAACAGATGCTTTGCCATGCCTCGCCGCCCATCAACCGCAGCGCGTCAAGCGCTTCGACCTCGGCAACCGCTTCTGCTTTTTTTACAGACTCCAAAAACGCCTTATACTTCCTATCTTTGGCCGTCAGCGTTTCGCCGTATTCGTAGCGCTCCAGCGCTTGGTGGCCGAGCTTGAGCCAGCCGAACACAGAAGACTTCGAGACGTTGGCCATCGCCGCCGCGGTCTCGAGGTAATTACCGCGCTGCAGATAATCGCATATCGTCGCCTCGACCTCGGGTGTCAGCTTCGACGGTCGCCCGGGCGGATTGCGTGGCGGCCTACCTCGTTTTTTTTTCTTAGCCATATCAATATCGTACCAACCGCGCCCGGCCCGCGCTAGGTGTCGGCGCCCCCGTCATCGCTCCGACGCCGAGCCGCCAGACTGATGCGCTCCGTGCTGCGTGACGCCACCGCCGCCAACGCGTTCGCCAGCCTGTCGGCGCAGTCGAGGCAGAGGACCTCGGACGCGACACCGCCCACGCAAAACCGGACGCAAGCAAAAAAGAACGAGCTGCATTCCTCGCAATAGAACGGCCCCCGCGTCCGCTCTTCGTATTCAATCAGCATCGCCAACGCCTCCGTCGTCGGCCGCCTCTTTCGCCAGCCGCATATGCCAGAGCGCTTCGCAAGCGATTGCGATGTTGCCATTGGGGAGATTGCGCAGGCCTTCGGACGCGTGCCGGTGCGGTATCAGCCGGTCGGCGTCCTCGCTCAGCGGCACCCACTCATTCCGGCGCCAGACCATTACTTGTTCGATGCCGAACGCGTCCAGATGCTGGCAAGTCGGCGTCCAGAAGTCGCGCTCGACTTGCCGCAGCTGGTCGAATTCGGGCAGCCAAAGCAAGCGCAGCTCTACCGGCAACTCGCCCGCCGGGCTATGCTCGTAGGGCCCAAAATATACCTTGACAGGCATCGTCAATCCTCCGCCTCTTTTTGCGGCGCAGCGTATCGCGCCTCGGTCTGGTCCCATAGCGCAGCGGCGGTGGCGACCGCCGCATATGCCTTTCGGTCGCGCATATCGGCCTCGGCGATAGGGCCAGAGACGCCCGCCACCAAGCGCAGCGCCGCGTCCCGGACCCATTGTTTTTGCTCGTCCGTCACGCCGCCGCCGTACACGTTACGAACCGCACGCTTAAGGGCTTGGAGGCCCGGGTTATCCGCCATTGGCTTCGTCCTCGGGCCGGTCGATGGCGGCCCGTCGAGCGGACTCGGTCCAGATAGTGTCCGCACACTTGACCGCGTCCATTGCCTCGCCTTGCGGGTCCGGGCTGTCGTCGTCGGCATATCGCACAGCGGCCAGCCGCAGCGCCGCGTACCGGGTCCAGGCCACGCGCTCGCGCGGTGCGTGGTCGGGCACGCACCGCTTGCTTTTGCGCTGGTGCTTGTCGGCGGTAATGGTGTCGTCGTTTACTTTTGGCATCAGTTTTCCTCTGCCTGGCTCGCAGGCGTTTTTGTTTCGTGGCGCGTATCGCCGTTGTCACCGGTATCGATTTGCAGCACGGCCGCGTCGCCGTCGCACGAGCAAATGCAGCGCAGCGGCGTCTCGGTGCGCGCCGGAGCCTCGGCGGGCTGGCCGACGTTACCCACCATCCATCCGGCCACGTTACTCGCCGACCATCCGGCCACCAGGCCGACGCACAGAAACATGATTTTCCACCCCAGCTCGGATGGGCTCATTCCTTCGCCCCTTTTTGCGGCGCGTAGATGCCGCGCTCGAAGTATTCGTCAAGATTGTCCGCCAGGTCGGCGGCCAGACGCGTCGCTGTCCCTGTCCCATCAAGTATCGGCGCGCCGTGCATCTTTGCCGCGGTCAGCACCGGCAAAAGTCGTATCGCCGCCTGCTCGATGAGCCGATGCCGTTCGTTCTTGGCCTCAGCTTCGAGCCGGGCCACGGTCCGGGCCAATGATTTGAAAGCGGCGCCGGAGCCGTCCAGCGCCATCCGCAAGCGCTCGATTTCTTCGACCTGGTCGCCCTTCACTCCGCACCATCGCTTTCCGGCGGCTCGGTCTCAGCCTCGGCCTTGCGCTTGGCGCGTTCGTCATGGAAAATGTCCTCGAGTAGGTCCCAGAGCGCGTACGCGACCGCAGCGGCCAACGGCGGCGCCGAATTGACATCGTTCTGTACGGACATCGTGCCGGCCACCGCCTGCGCCGCAAAAAACCGAATCGTGTCCTCGCGCGACTCGACCGCGTCGCGAGCCCAGACTCTGCCGTCGCTGCAGTACATCGGGTGCCGGTACGCCGGGCCGGATATATCGGCCTTCAATGTCGCCTCGCGTTTCCATCGGTCGCGCTCGTCGGCCAGCATCCAGGCCGATTCGCGCATTTTGTCAATCCGGTGTTGCTGCTCGGTGACCTCGGCGCGTAGGTGTTTGATGGTCTCTTTGTCTGTCATCTCTCGCCCTCTCGATTCCAAATGTACGGCGCGATACCGGTGCGCCGGTAGATTGCCACAGCTTGGTCCAGGGTAGGCCGCCGCCGACCAGATAGTAGATGGTCGAGCTGCTGGCGCGTCATGCTCATCGCCTCGGCCTCATGCGCCTTTACAAGGTGGGCCCGCGCCCGAAACCAATTGCGCAGTGCGCGATGCCCTAGCGACGTCCTTTCCATTGTAACCTTTTGTCACACATCTGGAGTCGATGTCCACCGTGGGTGTACGATTCTTTCCCGGTCGATTTATCTTGACGCCCACTACTTGATTCGATACGATCGAATCATGTCAAACAACGACCACGGAGCAACGACGATGCCAGAGCACATTGCCAAAACAGAGTCCCGGTCAGGCCGCACGGTAGAAATCACCCGATACGACACCCCTGCCGGCGTGAGTTTTCGGGTCTACCTGACCGAGCCCGCCGATGAGCTGGTGCACGGCCGCCGTATCCTGGCTGGTCGCACCGTGTTCGGCATCGAGGCGGCGGGCGCGCTTATCTCCGAGCTCGCGGACCGCTAGGCTACCAGCAACCGCCGCCAGTGGCCCGCCTGGTGCGGGCCTTTGGAGGTAGAGGCAACAAACCACGGAGCAACCATGAAAGACACCGACAAACTACACGACTCAGCGCCCTACAGCGAGCTCTACGACACAGACACAGGATACGAGGTGATGACGTGGGCCAGCGAGGCAGACTACGACGCCGACCCGGACGGTGCGTACGCCATCGGGCGGCGCCATGCGTGCGTCGCGTGCGTCGTGCATATGACGTCAGCCGACGCCGCGGATATCCCGACCGGCAACAACATCGCCTTTTGGCACGACGAGCACGGCCGCAGCGACGGCACGCCCTCGCGCGTCTGCGACGAATGCCTGGCCGCGAGCTCGCCGACAGGGCCAGGATACCGGGCGACCTGCAAGCCGGTCTGGAGCGACGACGAGCCTGCGGCGCCTCGGTCTTGCCACGGCTGCGGCCGGCCCATCGGCCAGCACCAGCCAGAGCGTGTCGTTTATTGCGGCCGATGTGGGAGCGACGACGATGAATAACACCATAGAATGCCCGCATTGCGGCGAGGATAGCGTATCATGCTTTGCAATCGCGTGCTGGGTCTACGCCGACAACGGCCAGGCGGCCGAAGCGTGCGGCGACGCGAGCGACCCAGTCGAGGGCGAGCCCGCGCAGACAGCGCATTGTTCGACCTGCGACCGCGTCTTCGGGCCGCCGCCGGGCTTCGTCTACCGCGTCCAGCACGGGGTGCCGGAGCAAGAGTGCATAGGGGTGCCGGCACCGACCGTGACCCGGACCCGAACAAAACAACCGGCCGGCGCCAGCTCGGCCATTTTCGCCCAGATTGAGGCATAGGAGCAAGCAATGGGACTCAAATCAGTATCGGCGCACGTCGTCGCCAAATCCGCGGGCGTCAAGCCGCGCCCGGTCGGGCTGGTGATGGCCGACCTCGAGACCGAGCTAAGGACGCTGCGGCGGTGGCTCGATGCCGACTCAGACACGCCGTACAAACGCGAGGCCGCCGCCCGCATCCGAGCGCTCTGCGACGAGCTGGAGCGCAGCCGATGACCCGGCGCGACGGTTGCCGGCGCAAGGGTCCGCACGGCGGAAGCCGCGAGGGCTCAGGCCGCAGGCGCAGGCTCTGCGGCTGTCGCGCTATCAGCGTGACGCTCGACAGCGACAGTATTAGCAAGCTAGACGCCTGGTGTGATAGTACAGGCCTAACCCGCTCGGCACAGCTGCGCGCGCTCCTGCGCCGTGTGCCGGAGCCGAACCGAGGGAGCAAGCCCAATGGATAAAGCCCAAACCATCCGCGCGAGCGAGGCGCCCATCGTCGTCGAATGCGGCCTGGCCGCGACACCGCCGACCTGCGAGGTCGACACCAGCGGCACGGACGCGAGCCTAGGCCGAGCGGTGCACGACTCAATCCAGGGGTGGATTGACGGAGGCCGCAAGGGCGAACCGGAGGCGCAGCCCTACGCCAACGCGCACGG
>Ga0316193_10001196_pt1 | contig 17260 bp, 12 predicted proteins | sample MerIslsedime2_MG_FD_207735 | JGI IMG/M metagenome (GOLD analysis project Ga0316193, IMG submission 207735) | Coastal sediment microbial communities from Maine, United States - Merrow Island sediment 2 | ecosystem: Environmental > Aquatic > Marine > Coastal > Sediment | place: USA: Maine... | reverse complement strand
CAGCATGCGCAGCTCGTAGGTAATTACCTGCACGGCCGCAGCGACATTCAGCGATGGATAGTCGGGACTGACGGGGATCTGTACCAGATAATGACAAAGATCCAGCTCATCATTGGTCAACCCGGTGCGCTCGCGGCCAAACAGGATTGCAGCTTTGGTGGCATCCGGGTGCAAGCGGACCTGCTCCGCACAGCCACGGGGATCGAGCATCGGCACCGGTAACGAGCGGCTGCGCGCACTCGCACCTATAACCAGCGTTGCGTCGGCAATCGCCGCATCGATGGATTCGTACTGTTGTGCCGAGGCCAGTACGTTGTCCGCTCCCGAGGCGCGCGCCGTCGCCTCGGCATTGGGGAACTGCCTGGGATTGACCAGTCTTAGATCGTGCAGGCCCATGTTTTTCATAGCACGTGCGGCCGCCCCGATATTACCGGGGTGACTGGTTTCGACCAGCACGATGGCTGGCTGCAGCATCTTTTCAGGCATCATTTATCCCGTCTCCAACTCAAGCCCGATCGAAACCAAACGGCATGGTGGCCTCGATCCTGGACGCTTCCATTGCAACCATCAGTAGACGATCAAATCCCAGCGCCACACCACTGCAATCCGGCAGTCCGTGGGCAAGCGCACCGATCAGTGCTTCGTCAGCCGGCATTTGCGGTTGCCCCCGCTTTGTTCGGCACACATTGTCCGCCGCAAAACGCTGTTGCTGCTCATCAGCATCTGCCAGCTCGTGAAAGCCGTTGGCCAGTTCCACCGCACCAAAGTAAAGTTCGAAACGTTCGGCGACCGGCTGCTCACCACCGCGCAACCGCGCCAATGATGCCTGCGACGGTGGGTAATCGAACACAAACTGCGCAGCTGTGCCGAGGCGGGGCTCCAGCCAGTGCGTCACGATCAGGTCCAGCCAACCATCCATATCGTCTTCATCCAGCGCCGGAAGCGATTCCCCGAGTTGCTGCGACGCGAACTGCCGGAATGCCGTCCCACTGTCGACCCAGGGATCAAGCCCTGTTCCCTCGACAAACCACTCACGGTAACTGATACGCTGCGCAGGCCTGTAGTCAGCAAGCCCGTCCAGCACAACTGCCAGTAAATCATCCACCTCGTCCATCAAGGCATGGTGATCAAGACCTGGCCGGTACCACTCCAGCATCATGAACTCGGGGTTGTGACGCGCACCGAACTCGCCGTTGCGGAACACGTGCGCCAGGTTATAAATCGGGCCGCTACCCGCAGCCAGCAGTCGCTTCATGAAGAACTCTGATGAGGTATGCAGATACAGTGGCTTGCCGTCCCCTGCCCCAGGCCCTGTGTAGCAGGTTTTGAACGATTCGATGAATGGGTCGGTTGTAGCCGCAGAAGACAAAATCGGCGTATCGACTTCCAGCACATCCTGCTCATGAAAATAATTACGGATGCGCGTCAACAACGCGGCGCGCATCCGTAACACCTCGCAACCAGCGCCCGGACGCCAGTCAATCGGTGGATCAGTCTCTGGCACGGCCGACGTATTCGCCGGTACGGGTATCGACCTTGATAATTTCACCGATATCAATGAACAGTGGCACACGCACTACAGCACCTGTTTGCAGCGTGGCCGGCTTGCCGCCACCACCCGAGGTATCCCCGCGCACACCGGGATCGGTTTCTGTGACCTCAAGCATGACAAAATTCGGTACCGTCACGCTGATCGGTACACCGTCCCATAATGTGACCAGACAGGTATCCTGATCCTTCAGCCATTTTATAGCGTCGGCAACCGCTGCCTCGCCGGCCGCAATCTGCTCGTAGCTCTGTGGGTCCATGAAGTACCAGAACTCTCCGTCGGTATACAGGTACTGCATGTCGGTTTCCATGACATCGGCTGCCTCTACCGTCTCGCCTGACTTAAAGGTGCGCTCGATGACCCGGCCTGTCTTGAGATTGCGGATTTTCACCCGATTGAAGGCCTGGCCCTTGCCTGGCTTCACAAACTCGTTTTCAATGATGGAACAGGGGTCATTGTCGAGCATGATCTTGAGACCGCCCTTGAATTCATTCGTACTGTAGGTCGCCATGGAGCACCTTGTGTTGTCGATATCGGGAAAATCGGGAGACGTATGATACCGCGAAGCCTGCAACGGCAACAGCCGGCACATTGGCAGACGCTGCTCAGCCAATGTATCACCGACGTGGAAACATTGTGGCAAACGCTGGATCTGCCTCTTTCACTGTTACCGCAGGCACAAAGCGCTGCGCGACGATTTCGCTTGCGCGTGCCAGCCGGCTTCGTGCAGCGCATGCACAGAGGAGACCCCGCCGATCCCCTGCTGAGACAGGTGCTACCGCTCGGTGATGAGCTGGTGGAAATCCCGGGCTACACCACCGACCCACTGGAAGAACTGAACGCAATGCCGGTTCCTGGCCTGTTGCATAAATATCCCGGGCGGGTACTGCTGACACTGACCGGTGCCTGCGCGGTGAACTGTCGCTACTGCTTCCGTCGCCACTATCCCTACAGCGAGGCAAATCCGACCCGCGAACACTGGCCAGCCACGCTGGAGTACCTGGCCCAGCGCGAGCAGATCAACGAGGTCATCCTCAGTGGCGGCGACCCGCTAACCCTGACTGACGCCCGGCTGGCCAGCATGGCCGAAGACCTGGCATCCATATCCCATATCTCCACGCTACGCCTGCACAGCCGGGTACCGGTGGTATTGCCGGAACGCATCGACACTGCACTGCTCGACTGGATGTCGACTTCGCGGTTACGGGTGGTGTTAGTGATTCACTGCAATCACGCCAACGAAATCGATGCCTCAGTGGTAACCGCAATGCGGCAGCTAGCGTCGGCTGGCGTCATTCTGCTCAATCAGTCGGTGCTGCTGCGCGGCGTTAACGATGATGCGAAAACCCTGTGCAAACTCAGCCATCGGCTGTTTACTGCCGGCGTTCTGCCGTACTACCTTCACCAGCTCGACCCGGTACAAGGCGCCGGGCATTTTGCCGTCAGTGACGCTGAGGCGTACAGGTTGATGGAAAATTTACGTTCTGTATTAGCTGGTTACCTCGTCCCTCGACTGGTTCGCGAAACACCCGGAGAGAGCGCCAAGACGCCACTTTGACCGGCTCCGGCGGGAAATTCCACGTCGGCAGGCACACCATCCGCTCTCCAGCTCCCCGCAAACATTCAGTTTTCTGCCTACAGGACGATAGCCCGGGCGGGACGCAGGGAAGACGGTATTACGCGCGCGTCCGATGCAGCGACTGACGATAACCAGCGGAATAACTGCCCATGCGACTTTCTGTACCGAATCGTACCAGCCCGAAAAGTGGCTCATTCGACAGCAACCCCACCAGCGTTAAAGACTGGATCAGTCATCTTCCGATGGCCAACCTGGGGGAAACGACGAAGCTGCTGTTCGAAGCGCTGAATGATCTCAATCATCAGGATATCCCCGCCCAGCAGCGCTTCGAGGCACTGGAACTCCTGCAGCAACCTGTTCGCTTCGTTACCGACCGCATGAAGAAGCACGTCATCGGCAAGCCGCTGCCCCCGGCCATGAAAAACCTGAAAATCGCCCACCTGTCGCGCGAGATTACCCACGCGCTGGCCACCGGCTACAAGGTACTGGTCATGGAGCAGATCGCAGGCGTCGGTCGCAAGGACAAGAAACTCCTCGTCACTGCCATCCATCGCTCGGTGAAACTTCTGGGCCTGGTACTTCTCAAGGCCTTCCAGGTCTACCAACCGTATCCGGAATCGGTCTGGCTGGAGATTCACTCCTTATACCGATATGCAGAAAGCAACGGCCTGCACCGCAGTAAAGTAGTGGATATCACTGCATCTGCCCGACATAGCTCCACGACAACAGATATTTACAAGCAGATTCTACTGCTGGCGCTAGCCTGCCCCTATCGCCTGCGTCACGGCGAAGTCGGAGATATTTACGACGCACTTGATGAGTGGGCGTGCTTCAGCGACCTGAAAACGTTCGAAGAACGACCCAATGCACTGTTCACCGTAAACCTGGATGCCGATGAACCTCCCAGCTACCTTGTGCTGAGAGACACAAACGAGAACTGTGGGACAACGCGCTCACTGGAAACAGAGCGCCTGGCCAAACGCGTTCGCAGCGCCATGAGCGAGAGTCGGGAAAACCGCGCAATCGGCATCAAGCCCGCCACACTGCGACACCTGATGCTGGTGTGGGGTGTCATGCCCAAGCGTCGCTATTCACGCACCAAGGATCAGTCGCAGGTCATCGTGTCGATGGGATTGAGTTCAATTCATTATTTTGTAAGTGGTGAAGTCGCATTCAACCAGGCCTCCGTAAGTGCGGAATGCCACACCGACCTCGCAGTCGATCCTGAGCCGACCTCATCTATCCAGAACTGCGCCCATTTTGATGCCCGGGACGTGCAAACGGACAATACCAATTTGCCCGATGTGTGGGAAATGAACTATCAGATCGAAGGTGAGGCCGCACCCAGCGATCTGGAAACCGCTGTTGCACGCACCGCTTCAGGCATGCAGATCAACCCCAGCCATCGCACCCAGAACTGGAAGATGCTTAATATCAGCGCCGGAGGTTACTCCCTGCTGTGGGACAATCTTGAAACCACTCGCGCGCAAGTTGGCGAGTTGCTGGGAATACGCGAAGAAAGCGATCCGGACACCTTCCACTGGCGGCTGGGCGTGATTCGCTGGCTGAAGTTTGCCGACAAGCGCGGACTGGAACTCGGTGTGCAGATGCTGTCACCGGGCGCCGTCGCCATCGCCGGGCGGCCTGATAAGCGTGGTGCGAAAAATGATGAATTTACCCGTGGCCTGCTGCTACCGGAAGTCGCCACCATCCAGCAGAGCGCAACCCTGCTGTTGCCCTCACCACCGTTCAGCATGGGCGACACAGCCATTATCAATTGTCACGGCAAAAATGTCCGCGTCAAACTAACAAAACTGGTTGAAAATACGGGTAGTTTCGCCCAGTTCCAGTTCACGGCACTGGGAGAAATAAAGCTCCCCGCGCAAAAGAAACAGGCTGCAAGACCGGCCAGCAGTGACTTTGATGACGTCTGGGAGCTACTGTAAGCCAGACTCCGTCAGAACAGCGCCTTGAATAAATCCGGATACTCGACTTTTCCACCACCGGACAAGGCGCCATCGACCAGCTCCATTGCTGTCAATGCATCTTCGGGAATCGGCAGGTTACAGGTCACTCCCCATTCCGTTGCCGATTTAAATCCAAAGCGCAGGTAGTAGTCGGGATGACCGGCCACCACGATGGCGTTGTAACAAAGCGGCCTGGCACGCGCGACTGCGGCGTCGATCAATTCAGAGCCAATGCCGCGGTGTGACTGCGATGGCACGACAGACATCGGTCCAAGTGCGAGCAATTCGCTTTCACCCTGATCGGATACCAGCTTTACCCGAGACAATACAACATGGCCGACGATACGCCCGTTCAGCTCTGCCACAAGCGACAGATCAGGAATGAAGACTGGCGACCTTCGCAATTCACTGACCAGTTGCGCCTCAGCTTCACCCTCGAACGCACTGAGATTAACGACATCGATGGCGCTGAAATCATCGGGAGTTTCAGCTCGTACCCTGATCTGTTGCATACCCTGTCCCCGGCTCGCTTTATGCAGTCACTGAAGGTGACCGTTTCACCGCATGCTAGCAGGAAACCCGTTTATGTAAAAGGGCTTACAGAACACGCGGGAATGACCCAATGATACCGGCCAACGAGTAAAGAATGCCCCCCTACTGCCGAAACAATGAGAGCGCGCTGCCGGCCATGATCCGGCGAGAAAAATCTGAATTCAGGAGCACAGCACCCTATGGACAAGGACCAGACCACCCTGCACCTGCTTATCGTCGAGGAATCCCGGAACGATGCAGAAGCCCTTGCCAATATCCTCAGAAACGCCGGACAGGCATCCCGTATAGACTACGCAGAAGACAGCAAGGATATTAATGCCGCACTGGACAAACGGATGCCCGACCTGGTGCTGTGCGCACAGGGGCTCGAGTCGGTCTCGCTATCCGATGTCGCCGCACTCCTGGCGCAACGTGAAATCCCTGCTCCGCTGATTGCCATCGGCGAAACCGCAAACGAGGCTGACATTATCGAAGCCATGCGACAGGGTGCATCCGACCTGTGTTCCTACGATCTGCCCGACCACCTTCAGCTGGTTACCCAACGCGAACTCCGGCAGCTTAGTTCTTCCAGCAAGGCGCACAGTTTCGAAGCACGTTTCCATGAGAGTGAGAAACGGGCACGCAGCTTGATGGAGAGTTCACGGGATGCCATCGCCTATGTTCACGAAGGCATGCACATATTCGCCAACAGCTCCTATCTGGAAATGTTCGGTTTCGAAGATATCGATGAAATCGAAGGCACGCCCATTCTCGATATGGTCGCACCCGATGAGCACAGCAAGTTCAAGGATTTTCTTCGCAGCTTCAGCAAGGAAGAAGCGACTGAAGCCTCACTGGAAACCCACGGGCAGTTGCCCGATGGCAAACAGTTTGATGCCTTAATGGAATTTTCCCCCGCCAGTATCGATGGCGAAGCCTGCACCCAGATCATCATCCGCAACCAGGCGGGATCGAGCAAGGAACTCGAGCAGAAAATCAAGTTCCTCAGCAAGCAGGATGTTCTTACAGGCCTGTTCAACCGCCAGCACTTTATGGAAGAACTGGAACTCACTATCACCAACGCGGTGAGCGGTTCCGAGAATGCTGCGATGATCTACATGCTGATGGACAACTTCAAGGACATCAAGGACAACATCGGAATCGCATCGGCCGACATGGTCATGGGTGATATCGCCGACCTGTTGCGCGAGCATACAAACGAGAACGATATCGTTGCACGCTTTGGTGACCACTCTTTCACCATCTTGCGCAAAGACTGCGATCACGACTCGATTACGGCACTTGGCGACGAGATTCGTCAGGTCATCGAGGACCATATCGCCGATATTGAAGGCAAGTCCATTACCACGACCTGCAGCATTGGTATGAGCATCATCGGCGAAGGTGCACCGTCGGCACACGAAATCATTTCCCGTGCAGACCTTGCCTGCGAGGTTGCCCGCTCTTCGGGTGGCAACAAGATTCATCTGCACAACCCGGTGGTGGACGAAAAGATCGGCAAGGAACGTGACCAGCAGATGCACACCTTGATCAAGGAATCTCTGGAGAACAATCAGTTCCGTCTGCTATATCAACCGATTGTCAGCCTGCAGGGCGATACAGGTGAGAGATACGAAGTCTTTCTACGCATGCTCAACGAAGAGGGCGAAGATATCCTGCCCAGCCAGTTTTTGCCGATCGCCGAGCAGACAGGCCAGATTTCGGAGATCGATCACTGGATCATTGAGCGAGCTATTGAGACACTTTCGGAACACCGGGCAAAAGGTTCCGATACCCAGTTTTTCATCAAGGTGTCAGCGCAAACGCTACTGGATGAGGAACTCGTCACCTTCATTAACGAACGCCTGAAAGAGCATCGCCTGCCAGGCGACGCGTTGATTTTCGAACTATCGGAAAACGTCGCCTCACAACATCTAAAGCAGGCCAAGGCCTTCATAAAAGCACTGCAGGGACTGCATTGCAAGACTGTGCTGGAAAACTTCGGCACCAGCCCGAACTCTTCCCAGCTACTCAAGCACCTCCCGGTGGACTTCCTGAAGATCGACGGGTCATTCACACACAACCTGGCCAGCAATAACGACAACCAGGCCATGGTGAAATCCATCCTCGACACGGCCAACTCGATGAACAAGCAATGCATCGCCGAGTCCGTACAGGACGCGCACAGTCTGGCAGTGCTCTGGCAGAGCGGCATCAACTTTATACAGGGCAACTTTCTGCAGGAGCCAACCGAAACACTCAACTACGATTTCTCCGGCGAAGTCGCCTAGTCGAGCATGTGTGATACCAGGCCGTCGGCCAGCTTGGGTTCGAACCAGGTTGACTTGGGCGGCATCACTTCATTTGCATCCGCCACTGCCATCAAGTCTTCCATGGTTGTCGCGAACATTGAAAATGCCACCGCCATTTCACCGCTGTTGACCCTTTTCTCCAGCCCTTCCAGGCCTCGAATTCCACCAACAAAATCGATGCGCGGATCGGTGCGTGGATCACTGATTCCCAGCACGGGTTCCAGCAGATTATCCGCCAGAAGGCTGACATCCAGACGCGCAACCGGATCTTCAGGAACGCGTTCGGGGTGGATATTCAGGCGGTACCACTGGCCGTTCAGGTACATGCCGAACTCTCCGGGCTTTGCCGGCGCTACCGGTTCCGCCGACTGATTCACGTCGCACGCAGATGCAATCTTCTCCATAAACTGCATCTCGCTCAGACCATTCAGGTCTTTCACCACACGGTTGTAGTCGAAAATCTTCATCTGATTATGCGGAAAGATTACCGACAGAAAGTAACGGCTCATGGCATCCGCCTGCTCGTTCTTGCTTGCTGCCACTCGCGATGCGGCCGCCGAGCGGTGGTGCCCGTCAGCAATATAAATGGCCTTCATTGCTTCAAACCCTGCGGTTAACTGGTCAATGACCGCCTGGTCATCGAGCACCCAGAAGCTATGCCCGATCCCGTCATCGGCAACCAGATCATATTCCGGTGGGTTAACCGTCACTGAGCTGATCAGCGCATCGATATCATCCTGCGAGCGATACGCCAGCAGCACCGGGCCGGTCTGGGCGTTCAGCGCCTCAATCTGGCGTACGCGGTCATCCTCTTTCGCAGGGCGGGTGAACTCGTGCTTGCGAATCCGGTTACTGTCGTAATCAGCCACCGATGCAGCGGCTACCAGCCCGGTCTGCACGTGATCCCCCATGGTCAGACGGTAGACGTAGTAGACCGGCTTGTCCTCGCGCCGGAGTACGCCATCGGCGATCAGCTTCTGCAGATTTTCCGCCGCCTTGGCGTACACCGCCGGGTCATAGGGATCTGTACCCTGTGGCAGATCAATCTCCGCCTTGGAGATATGCAGGAAACTCAGTGGCCTGCCGGTGGCTCGTTCGCGAGCTTCCTCGCTATTGAGCACATCATATGGCGGCGCAACCACGTCGTTGGCGCGTTCCGGCACCGGCCGCAAGCCGGCAAAGGGGAGAATCAGGGACATAGAAGCTTTTCCTGGCTAAAAATGAACGGGCGCCATTCTACCCGCCCACCGCCGGCAACGCACTGACTATACTCAAGGGAGGTTTCCGCGTAACAACGGAGGGCGACATCATGGGTCAACTACTACGAGACATTGAACGGGATGAATCCGGACTGTTGCGCGATCCGCGCGACTGGACGCCGGAACTGGCGAAAGAACTCGCCTACGAGGATGGAATCAGTGAACTCTCCGAGACACACTGGAAGTTTATTGAATCACTTCGCGATTACTATGTGCAGTTTCATGTGCCACCGCCAAGCAGCCGCATTTGCCGCGACATGCACCTTGGACACAGCTGTGTTCATGACCTGTTTCCAAACTGTCTTGAAGCCTGGCGCATCGCCGGTCTACCGGATCCGGGGGAAGAAGCAAAGTCCTACCTGTCGGCTGAGTAGCTAACAGCCAGACTTAATCAGCAAAGGCCCGGTCGACACGCTGCAAGCCACGCGGGAGTTTCTTGCCCTTACGGCCGCGGTCGCCCCGGTAAAGCTCCAGTTCTGATGTCTTGAGTTTCAGGTGACGCTTGCCCGCATGCAGCACCAGCGCACCGTCTTTCGGCACACTCACCAGTGCCACCATGCGCTCTTCGCCCGTGGCGAGTTTTTTCGTGCTGACACCCTGAATCTTGATACCCTTGCCACGATTCAGACGCGGCACTTCGACAGCCGGAATCACCAGCATATGACCCTGCAGATCGATCGCTGCCACCTGATCCATCTCAGCATCCACCACTGGCGCAGGCAATAGCACCTGCGCATTCTTCGGAACTGACAGCACGGTTTTCCCAGCCTTTGTGCGCGCATACAAATCGCCCAGGCGAGCGACAAAACCATAGCCTGCATCGCTTGCCAGCAGGTAAAGGCTATCCGGATTTCCGGTCATGACACCAACGAACCGGGCACCATCCGGCGGATTGAAACGACCGGTCAGCGGTTCACCCTGACCGCGTGCCGATGGCAAGCCATGCGCGGCCAGCGTGTAAGCGCGGCCACTGGAATCAAGAAACACAACCTGCTGATTACTACGACCCTGAACAGCGGCCAGGAAACTGTCCCCCGCCTTGTAACTTAGTGCTTCGGCATCAACATCATGCCCCTTTGCCGAACGCACCCAGCCTTTCTCCGACAACACGATCGTTACCGGGTCGCTGGGAATAAGTGCAGTTTCATCCATCGCTTGCGCGGCCGGGCGTACTACCAGAGCGGAACGTCGATCATCGCCGAATTTTTCACTGTCAGCCGTGATCTCCTTTTTAACCATTGTGCGCAACCGCTGTTTCGATGACAGTGTTTTTTGCAGCGCATCGCGCTCGGCAGCCAATTCTTCCTGCTCACCGCGGATTTTCATTTCTTCCAGCTTCGCCAGATGCCGCAGTTTTAAATCGAGAATTGCATCAGCCTGACGTTCACTGAGATCAAAACGTGCCATCAGAACCGGCCGCGGTTCGTCTTCGCTACGGACGATAGCGATGACCTCGTCGATATTGAGGTAGGCGATCATCAGACCATCGAGGATGTGCAAACGATCCAGCACCTTGTCCAGCCGGTACTGCAAACGCCGGGTCACCGTACCAATACGGAACTCCAGCCACTCCTTCAGCAGCGTGCGCAAATCCTTGACTGCCGGGCGACCATCCAGCCCGATCATGTTCATATTGACGCGATAACTGCGCTCCAGATCAGTGGTCGCGAACAGATGTAACATTATGGTGTCGATGTCGACGCGGTTTGAACGCGGCACGATGACCAGACGAGTCGGGTTCTCGTGATCCGACTCATCGCGAAGATCTGCAACCATGGGTAACTTCTTTGCCGTCATCTGGGCAGCGATCTGCTCCAGAACCCTGGCGCCGGACACCTGCCAGGGCAACTCGGTTACGATGATATCGCCGCCTTCCTGCTCGTAGCGAGCACGGATGCGCACGCTGCCACTACCGGTATGGTAGGCACGCAGCAATTCGTCTCGCGGCGTAATGATGTCCCCGCCAGTCGGATAGTCCGGGCCCTGGATGTGTTCGCACAGATCATCCACCGTAGCCTTGGGTTTCTCCAGCAGGTGAATGGCAGCGGCAGCCACCTCGCGCAGGTTATGCGGCGGGATATCCGTCGCCATACCGACTGCGATACCGGCCGCACCATTCAGTAGCACAACCGGGAGACGCGCGGGCAGCAGGATCGGCTCCTGCAGCGTACCGTCGAAATTAGCCGTCCAGTCGACAGTCCCGTCGCCCAGCTCTGCCAGCAGGACTTCCGAGAACGCCGACAGGCGCGCCTCGGTGTAACGCATCGCGGCAAAAGATTTTGGATCATCCTGCGCACCCCAGTTACCCTGCCCGTCAACCAGCGGATAACGGAAAGAAAACGGCTGCGCCATATGCACCATGGCCTCGTAACAGGCCGAATCGCCGTGTGGATGAAACTTGCCGAGCACGTCGCCCACAGTACGCGCCGATTTCTTGAACTTTGCGCGCGCCGACAGGCCGAGTTCAGACATGGCATAGACGATGCGCCGTTGCACCGGCTTCAGGCCGTCACCGATATGCGGCAGGGCGCGGTCAAGAATGACGTACATGGAATAATCCAGGTACGCTTTTTCGGTAAAGGTATGCAGCGGCAGCGTTTCAGTGCCTTCGACGATGGTATCTGTGGACATGCCGGTTCCGTGATCTGTATTGAGACCGGGCTATTGTACCGACGCAAGCGCCTTAAGGTGAACTAGAGATTACAGATTGCGCAATGAAGCCCACTGCCGGGTGATATCAACGACTTCACCACACCCCACAACGGAATGAGCCAGATCCGAAAGTTTGATAGCTCGATGTTTCGACTGTTCCCGCACGGATGCCACCAGCTTGTCCAGCGACTTCTCATCCAGTGCATGAACAAATGTTGTAATGATCTTCAGACAACGCCAGTCGGGCCTTTCGGTCAATTGCTGCAGGTAAGCTTCACGACCGGCATCACTGGAGAAATCCAGCTCGGTCGCAGCATGGATAAAGGTTTCACCGGTCTCCTCATCCAACTCCCGGTAAACATAAAGCTCCAGCTCGAACGGCGCCGGCGGTTCCTGCGATGCTTTCTGCTGACGCATGAGAATCTGAACTGCATCGTATAGTGTCGTTACGACACGGCGATCATTGAGACAGCGAAAATCATGGCCACTTTCGGTCGCAAAGAAATCCAGTACCGCATTGCCTGCTTCAGGCACACCGACGAACTGAAGGTGCGCACCACCTTCCATATTACGCCCGAGGAAAAACGGAACAGTCGGCGTGTTGGCTGCCAGCAATGACTCATACAACCTTGATGTGGTGGCACTCCAGATATCACCGGTATCCACACCCAGCTTGTGCTCGTTCTTGGTGATCAGTTCGACAAAAAATTCCTTGAGCCCTTCTTTTGCGCTACCCAGTACGCGCTCGAGCATGAGCACCGTTCCCTCATCACGATCGATCGAATTGACGACGAGGTAAGGAATATCCATCAGGTTGGCACTGGACTTCTTTTGTTGCAGGGAGACCAGGCCAACTTTAACGGGAGCGCCGGCTTTTATGGCAATCCGGCTTTTCAGCTGTATACGGATACCCCGGGTGGAAATATCCCTGGACATCCCCTCCAGGCTGCGATCCCCGACCTTGATATCAATCCGCGTCTCTGCGAGATAACGATCCTCACGCCGGCGCTCCACGTAGCCAAAACGGATGAGATCAGTCTTGAGCTGCTCGCGGGGAATATCCAGCGCCTGCTCCACCGACCCGTCAGAAAGTTTCCTGCGCTCGGCACCAACCCATGCCGCGAGCCCATTAACGTCATCACCGGTTACAGGCACTTCAGTATACCTGCGCGTCATATCGACCATGTACGCAACAAATGACAGCCGTGCCAGTTGTTCGCGCAACACATTCATCTTCGCTTCGGACTTGTACTGCAAGCGCTGCGATGCTTCGTCGATCTTCTTGCCCGATGCCTGAAGTATCGGCATATTGCCCGCCCGTACCTTTACAATGCTGTATTCAGGTTGGCTGGCGGCGTAATGAACGAAACGGAAAAATTCATCCGCCGAATCAAATTCGAAGTCGGCCGCAGAATGAAGTCGCATACAATCGTCACCCTCTCCCTTACGACGATACATGGCCATGACAAACTCACCCTCATCTTCCAGGCGGCCAAGTCGCTCGGGAAGACACAGAGGGCTGAAATCATAGTTATCCTCTGCAGTACAGAAGAAGCGTGCCAAATGCGTATTTCCTTCACTCATGGCAACTGCCTGCACGCGTAGCTCATCCGTTGCAGTCTTTTCGATAAATACGGGTAACTGGGTAGCGCTCTGCGCATGGCAGCGCTCGTAGTACCAGCTCAGCGCTGACTGGCACTCATCCTCTACATCCAGCTTGTAACGACGCTGATTTTCCTCGATAAAGCCCGATACAAAATCGGAGAAGCCGGCCGCCTCTTCGGGATCCGCACGTCTCAGAAATACTGCGCTCTCAGCTGCACGGCTCTTGATACGAACTATCCTGTACGTGATGTCATCGACCTGCACCCTGCCTGCCTTGCCGTGAAATCCGGTAAACGATACGCGAACTTTCTGGCCTTCCTGAAACGTGGTCATGCCTTTGATACGTACCTGAATACCACACACAGAGATGTCACGTGTAATGCCGCTGCTCCGGATGTTGCCGCGTTGCAGCGTCACCTTGCAAGCGTATTGCAAACGCGGGTGACCACGCTTGCGGAAGTAACCGAGCGGTAAAGGATCAGGATTTTCCGCCACTGCCGACTGCACATCGGCCATTTCTTCATCGCCATCAACCCGGGCACGCTCGCGCATCGCGTCACGCGTCCGCTCCAGGCGCCGCTGCTCGATTTCCTGCCTGCGACGTTCAGCCTCTTCCCGGGCACTCACCTGGGCCTGAAGCGTATGTACGCCACCAACGATTGCCTCAAAGGTGCCAACAGTGTAGACACCGTTATTCTCGCGCAGTCCGCGTTCGAACATCTGGAAGGAAATATCGTCGAGGTAGTGAACGCGATCGTTGAATGCGTAACGTCGACATTCACCAGCCACCTTGCCACGCATATCGATTGTCTGGAAACAGGGACGGGTAAGACGGGTTTCTTCGATGCGCTTGAGGAAGTGCCCGGTATCCGAGCCTTGCACCACGATCTCGGTCACCAGTTCCTTTCGGTCCGATGCCGAGTCGGTACGCTTGAAGTGTTTGACGACAATCTCGCCCATGTCTCACCCGCGGGCCCGAATCGTGACGGATCCGGGAAACGATTTAATCCAGCTTTAATTTCATGCAGTTAGGGGGTGCCAGCAAAAACAAATGGCTGGTCCAGACTATATATCGGCAAGGTTACCGTTTTTCTCAAGCCAGTTGCGGCGGTCAGGTGCCCGACCTTTGGCAAGCAATAAATCCAGGGTACTGTGACTGTCATCACCCGGCTGGATGGTGAGTTGAATAAGACGACGGGTGTCAGGATCGATGGTGGTTTCACGCAACTGCATGGGGTTCATTTCACCCAGTCCCTTGAAGCGCTGTACGTTGATTTTGCCTTTTATACTCTCGGCGGCGATGCGGTCGAGCACACCCTGCTGCTCCGCATCGTCAAGCGCGTAGAACACCTGTTTACCGACATCAATCCGGTACAGTGGCGGCATGGCAACGAATACATGACCGGCTTCTACCAGCGGCTGAAAGTGGCGCAGAAACAATGCGCACAGTAGTGTGGCGATATGCGCACCGTCGGAGTCCGCGTCAGCCAGAATGCAGATCTTTCCATAGCGCAGGTTCTTCAGGTCACTGGAACCAGGCTCGGCGCCGATAGCCAGCGCAATATCGTGCACTGTCTGCGAAGCCATCACCTCGGCGGGATCAACTTCCCAGGTATTGAGTATTTTGCCGCGCAACGGCATAACCGCCTGGAACTCGCGATCTCGCGCCTGTTTGGCGGAACCGCCAGCGGAATCACCTTCTACAAGAAAAAGCTCGGAGCGCGCCAGATCGTTACTGCTGCAATCCGCCAGTTTGCCCGGCAATGCCGGCCCACTGGTCACCTTCTTGCGAACCACCTTCTTGCCCGCGCGTTGACGGGTCTGGGCATTCTGTATCGCCAACTGGGCAATCTGCTCGCCCGCTTCAGTATGCTGGTTAAGCCACAGGCTGAACGCATCCTTGACCACACCGGACACGAACGCGGCACACTCCCTTGACGACAGGCGCTCCTTGGTCTGACCGGAGAACTGCGGCTCGCGGATCTTCACGGAAAGAATATAGGCGCAGCGTTCCCACACATCGTCCGGCGCCAGCTTGATACCGCGCGGCAGTAAATTACGAAACTCGCAGAACTCGCGGATGGCCTCGGTCAGCCCCATGCGCAGACCATTCACGTGAGTACCGCCCTGCGCAGTCGGAATCAGGTTAACGTAACTCTCGGCAACCAGTTCGCCGCTCTCCGGCAACCACACCAGCGCCCACTCAGCGGCTTCGTCATTACCCTCCAGGCTGCCGGTGAAAGGCTCCACAGGAATACTCTGCGCATTGCCCAGCGCGTCAACCAGGTAATCGCGCAATCCATCCTCGTAATACCAGGTTTCCTTCTCGCCGCTTTTCTCGTCGAGCAGCGTCACTTCCAGACCGGGACTCAATACCGCCTTGGCGCGCAGCACATGCTTCAGGCGAGGCAGGGAAATCTTTGCAGAGTCAAAAAAAGCCGGATCCGGCCAGAAGCGTACCGTGGTACCGGTATTCTGTTTGCCAACCTTGCCGACTTCATCCAGCCCGGATACCTTTACGCCATTCTTGAAGGCCAGGTTGTATTCCATGCCGCCGCGACGCACCCACACCTCCAGGTGTTTCGACAACGCGTTCACCACCGACACGCCAACACCGTGCAGACCACCCGAGAACCGATAGTTTTTGTCCGAGAATTTACCGCCGGCATGCAAGCGCGTGAGAATGACCTCGGCGCCGGACACCCCCTCTTCGGGATGAATATCGACAGGCATGCCGCGGCCGTTGTCCTTTACCTGCAAGGAACCATCCTTGAACAGGGTCACTTCGATTTTGCTGGCGTATCCGGCAGTGGCCTCGTCGACGCTGTTGTCGATGACTTCCTGGGCGAGATGATTGGGCCGAGCGGTATCGGTATACATGCCCGGGCGCTTGCGTACCGGGTCCAGGCCGCTCAGAACTTCAATGGAGGCGGCATCGTATTGACTAACCATGACGTTTCAGACTTCGTGTGTTGATCCGGACGCCCATGCTACAGAAAGCGCCACGCTTGTTCTATTCATCTTCGCCAAAGAGAACATTGGCGGGGTTGGGCCTGCTCAAACGCCGGAGCAGCGCGGTGTGCTTGCCGGGCGAAGGCGCCGGACACATGAAATTGGCGCGTAATACCTTCAGGTAACGATCGGAACCGACACCATCGATATACTCCCAGCGGGAATTGCTCGACAGCTTGAATTCATTCTGGCCACCGTAGGCATAGCGCCGGTACTGGCCGGTCGAACAACGCATTCCTTCGTAGAACACATTCGCTGCCCCGGAACGGGACTTGAGGATCGCGGTATAACGCACGATCCAATCCTCCCCGATACTGACAGAGGCAGGATCAACGAACAACCGGAAAGGAAAGCGATCGAGTGACAGGTCTATCTCGATCAGATCCGGGGAACCGGTATCCGGGTAAGCCGGCAGCGCGATTCCCTGTTCCTTCCATTTCTTTCCCTCGAAGAAACCGGGTGAGCCGCCTTCTTCTTTATATACATCGCCAAAAATAGGATCCTCGTCAGCAGTTGCCATGCGCAGGACAACCAGCGCTAACACAAGAACCATGGCGCGTAATACAATTTTGCTCATCATTGTCACCGGAATTTCGCCTGCCGCAGTTTAACCAGTTCCCGGGAAACAATGAAGCAACAAAAACCCCGGCCAATGGCCGGGGCGTCAGAGCGTGTGCTGAATCAGCTCTGTACTTCAATCCGTTTGGGCAGAACCTTGACCTGCTTGGGAATGACAATTTCGAGCACGCCGTCCTTGCATTTTGCGCTGATAGATTCGGCATCGGCGCCATCCG
>Ga0316193_10001194_pt1 | contig 17266 bp, 14 predicted proteins | sample MerIslsedime2_MG_FD_207735 | JGI IMG/M metagenome (GOLD analysis project Ga0316193, IMG submission 207735) | Coastal sediment microbial communities from Maine, United States - Merrow Island sediment 2 | ecosystem: Environmental > Aquatic > Marine > Coastal > Sediment | place: USA: Maine... | reverse complement strand
CGATCGGAGGCGGTGCGATCCAGTTGGCGAATTTGCCAACATCGACGACACGCCCCATCAGGCTGCCAACGTATTCACGATCTAAAGCCGAAGGCAACCAGCTATCTTCGTTCTGTCGCCATTGTTCGTCGCTGATCACGTCGCCGTCGGGGCTCACGTGAACCTCGGCCAGGGCGCCGATCTTACGATTGAAACCCTTGTGTGGCACGCTGAGCTCGAAGTCTACGCCCGCTTTTTTGATGATGCGATTCCAGCGTTTTACGCCAGATACCGTATCGCGAATATAATCATCGCGCAGCACTTCGTTCAACGCGTTCAACATCGCTACTTCCTTTTCCACCAGTTTGCCATCGCGCAGCTCCAGCACCGGATAGCTGTCGTTCTTCAAGACGTGGTCGTCATCACGCTTGCGCTCGGTATAACGACCCTTGAGCCCGGTGGTGTAGAAAGTTGCCGCGTTACTCGACTCGTCCGCACCGAACAGGTCGATGGTGACGCTGAAATGGAAGTTGATATAGCGCTGAATAGTCTGCAGATCGATCACGCCGGCGGCGCGCAAGGCGGCGGGATCGTCGGTCTTCAACTCGTTCATGATCTCGCAAGTGCGTTGAATGATGCGCGCGACACCGGATTCACCGACGAACATGTGGTGTGCCTCTTCGGTCAGCATGAAGCGCGTGGTGCGCGCCAACGGGTCGAAACTGGATTCGGACAGCGCGTGCAACTGGTACTTGCCATCGCGGTCGGTGAAGTAGGTGAACATGAAGAATGATAGCCAGTCTGGCGTCTTTTCGTTGAATGCCTGCAGGATGCGCGGATTGTCTTCCTCACCACTGCGCCGTTCGAGCAGGGCTTCGCCTTCCTCGCGACCGTCGCGACCGAAATACTTGTGCAGCAGATATACCATCGCCCACAGGTGGCGGCCTTCCTCGACGTTGACCTGGAACAGGTTGCGCAGGTCGTACATGCTCGGCGCGGTAAGGCCCAGATGGCGCTGTTGCTCGACCGAAGCCGGTTCGGTATCACCCTGGGTGACGATGATGCGGCGCAAGTTGGCGCGATACTCACCAGGCACCGATTGCCAGGCGTCCTCGCCCTTGTGGTCGCCGAAGTGAATCTTTCGATTCTCTTCCGCCGGATTGAGAAAGATTCCCCAACGGTAATCCGGCATCTTGACGAAGCCGAACTGGGCCCAGCCTTCGAGATCGACACTGGTCGCGGTGCGCAGGTAAACGTCGAAATCCGGCGAGCCTTCGGGTCCCATGTCCTGCCACCAGGCCAGGTAGTTCGGTTGCCAGTGCTCCAGCGCGCGCTTGAGGGCACGGTCTTCGCCGAGGTTCACGTTATTCGGAATCTTTTCGTTGTAATCGATCGCGGACATGTTGTTCTCCTTTAAATAGCAGGCGCTCTGAGTATTACTGAACTTACGCCTGTACCACTAGACACGCTCCCAATCGAAGCGGGCTTTGTCGCCGCTGCCGTAAACCTTCAGCGCGCCGCTTTCACCGACGGCATTGGGACGCTGGAAAATCCAGTTCTGCCAGGCGGTCAGGCGGCCGAAGATTCGCGTGGCCAGATTTTCCCGGCCATTGAAGCGCAGGTTGGCCTCCATGCCGGTCAATGCGTCGGGTGACATCGATACCCGTTCCTCGATGGCAATGCGAATTTCGTCTTCCCAGTCGAGATCGTCGGGATTGCTGGTCACCAGGCCGAGCTCAAAAGCGCTATCGGCATCCAGTGGCTGCAGCAACTGTTCACGCGCACGCTGCAGGGGTTCTGCCTCGTGGTAGAAACGTCGCTGCAGACGAGACTCATCGGTAACCATCGGCCACAAGCCGAAATTGGCTTCGCTTAGCGTTATACACGGAGCGGCATTGGGATCGTCAGGCAGGGCCAGCTGGTAGCTGCGATCGCAGGCCAGCGCCAGTTCGAGCAGGCTGCCGGCAAAACAGGAACCTTCATCGATCACTGCAAACAGGCTGCGCGCGGTAACGTCCAGGCGCGCGAAACTGCGGCGCAGGTAGCCAGTCGTGGCGCGCACCAGCCAGTGATTACGGTGGTTCAGCAGGGTATCGTCGAGCTGCAGCACGGCACTGGCATCGCCCTCGGTCTTGATGATCCAGGTGCCAAGTTCCAGTTCGTTGGTGCGCATCGACAGAATCGCGTCTTCCAGTTCGCGTGCCAGCACGAGTGGATACCAGTCGGCGGCGGCTTGTTCGATGCCCGCGATATCGCTCGGTTGTGCACCGCTCGGCGCGCTGACGATAAAGGTCGCCGTGCGACTGGCGCGATCCATGTCGACCCGGACGTGGGTGTAATGCAGTGCATTTTCCTCGATACGGCGAGCAAGCGGGTCGAGCGCCAGCGCTTTTGCGTCTGCTGGGCGATCGCTGGCGGCGGCCAGTTCCGCGGCACAGTCGCGCACGGCCTGGTCGAACTGTGCTGGTCTGGCAATGTCATCGACCAGGCGCCAGTCTTTGGCGCGTTGCCCGCGCACGCCTTCGCTGGTAGTACAGAAAATATCCGCCAGATCGTGGCGCACGTGGCGTTTGTCGGTGATACGCGTCAGTCCGCCGGTACCGGGGAGCACGCCGAGCAGGGGGACTTCAGGCAGACTGACGGCGCTGGAACGATCGTCGACCAGCAGGATACGGTCGCAGGCCAGCGCCAGCTCGTAACCGCCGCCGGCGCAGGCGCCGTTCACCGCGGCGATAAACTTGAGGCCGTCATGGCGCGACGAGTCTTCGAGGCCGTTGCGGGTTTCGTTGGTGAACTTGCAGAAATTGACTTTCCAGGCGTGGGAACTGACCCCGAGCATGAAGATATTGGCGCCGGAACAGAAAACCTTGTCCTTGAGACTGGTGATCACCACGCTGCGCACCTGCGGATGCTCGAAGCGAATGCGATTGATGGCGTCGTTGAGTTCGATATCGACGCCCAGGTCATAACTGTTCAGCTTGAGTTTGTAGCCCGGGCGCAGGCCGGCATCTTCGTCAAAATCGGCAAACAGGGTTGCCACCTGACCGTCAACCTTCAACTGCCAATGGCGATATTGATCCGGATTGGTTTGGTAATCAACGCGCTCGGAATGGGTCAAGTCAGGTACTCCGAATTATGAAATAGGAAATATATTGCATTCCAGTATTTCAGTAAAGAATTATAGTGCATATCTATGGGCTTCAATCAGCTCAGCGCTGGTGTCACCAGGCTGCTCAGCAAGGCGAGGGTTTCTGCCAGCGGCTGTTTACTGGTATCCAGTTGAAACTGGGCTCGGGAGTAAAACGGCTCACGCGCCGTGAGAATAGCTTTTAGATCTTCCATCGCCTCGCTGGAGCCGGCCATGGGGCGGAAGTCGCCCTGTTCGATGACGCGTTGCATGTGATCGGCGGGGTTAGCCTGCAACCAGACTGACTGGCAGTTGGTCAGCAGCAGGTTGAAATTGGCCGGATCCGTTACCAGTCCGCCCGGTGTCGCGATAACCGCAGCGCTATGATCCTGGATTGCCTGCTGCAGGGCCTGGTGTTCATAACGACGATAGGCACTGGCGCCATACATATCCTGGATTTCGGCGATACTGCAGCCGGCAATCTGCTCGATATCGCGACTGAGTTCGACGAAAGGCAGTTCCTTTGCGGCAGCCAGCTGTTGGCCCAGGGTGCTCTTGCCGGCACCGCGCAGGCCGATCAGTGCAATACGCGAGCTGGTGGAAGGCGCTGCGCCAGGGTCTCCCAGAATTTCGCCCAGCGCAATCCTTGCCTGGTACAGGGTTTGCTCGTCGCGGTTCTCCAGCAGGGAACGGATCATCAACCATTCCGGCGACGCGGTGGTGAAATCACCGATTAATTCGGCAAAGGAGCAATGCAGCGCAACCGCCACCTGTTGCAGGACCAGTACCGATACGTTGCCGCTGCCATATTCGAGATTGGCGAGATGGCGTTCTGATACACCGGTTGCGTTCGACAAGGCTTTGCGAGTGATACCACTGCGATCGCGCAATGTGCGTACGCGCTGGCCGAGGGCGAGCAGAAACGGATTCGATTCGAGGCTGTCAGCCTGCGGGTTAGACAATCGCTGTTTTCTTATATCTGCCATCGGTGAGTCCGGGTAGTCAGCGCGTATGCAATAAATTGCTTGATCTGGGCATTTATGGGGATTAAGGTTTGTGCACAATAATTCATACCCTGTGTTTTGGCAAGATCGGCCGGGCACCAGGTGAGCGAGGAAATGCGGCATGCCCAGTAGCGAATTACACCAGCAGATTGCAACATTATCGGCGCATCTTGCCGGCAAGGTTTTGAACCAGGAGCTACAGGACTGGCTTAACCTCGAGCATGGAGTCGGCTCCAGCACCTATGGTGAAATCGAGCAAAGCTGTCGCGATGGAGTGACTGAGGGCTGGTTATGCCAGTATGAAGCCGGCGGCATCCGTTACGGTAGAATCTTCAAGCCGGCCGCAGAGTTGCACGGATTCTCGGTAGACGTAGTCGATATGAATGACCTGGCTGGACCGCATCACCGCCATCCTGCCGGCGAGATTGACCTGGTAATGCCAGTTGACGCCGAGGCTCGCTTTGATGGTCATGCAGCTGGCTGGGTGGTTTACGCGGCCGGCAGTGCGCATTATCCGACCGTGAGTGGCGGGCGTGCGCTGATTCTGTATTTATTACCCGATGGCAGTATAGAATTCACCCGTTAGCGCGTCGAGGCCTGATGATTCAGATTGGCTAATCGACCGAGCGCGACCGGACCCTGGGGGGACTATGACAACCAATGACACTACGGCACCGGGTGCCGAGTTTAATTATGCCGATTACCTGTTCGCTCTGAACCGTGATCGCGCCGGTAAAATTGCCTACATAGATGATCAGGGGATGCTGAGTTATGGCGACCTCGAACAGCGTGCGCGCAGATTGGCGCAGGCCCTGCTTGACGCGGGTATACAGCGCGAGCAGCGGGTATTGCTGTTAATGCACGATTGCAACGACTGGCCGGTCGCTTTTCTGGGGTCGATTTTTGCAGGCATCGTACCCGTAGCAGTCAATACTCTGCTTACCGCCGAAGACTATTTATACATGCTGCAACATAGCCGCGCGCGCGCCGTACTGGTGTCGAACGCGCTGCTGTCGACACTTCGAGTAGCGCTGCAGTCAGGGACTCATGAAGTTGATACAGTGTTGGTGTCTCGAGTAGAAGGCCAGTTGCAGGAAGGTGAGCAGGATCTGGAGACCTGCCTGCAGGCGGGTGAGGCTATGGCCGAGGCAGCAACGACCAGCGCCGATGAGATCGGATTCTGGCTTTACTCCTCCGGCTCAACCGGCCAGCCCAAGGGCACCGTGCATACCCACGCCAATCCGCACTGGACCAGCAAACTCTATGGTGAGGGTGTGCTGGGTATTCGCGAGCAGGATATCTGTTTCTCCGCTGCCAAACTGTTCTTCGCCTATGGTCTCGGCAATGCGCTGACCTTTCCGCTCAGTGTCGGTGCCACCAGCGTTTTGCTGGCTGGACGTCCGACGCCGGATGTTATTTACCAGCGATTGCTGGAGCACCAGCCGACGATTTTCTTCGGTGCACCAACGGGATACGTCGCCATGCTGGCGGCCGCGGAGCTGCCTGCGCCGGAGACTCTGGCCTTACGCCTGGCGGCTTCCGCAGGTGAAGCGCTGCCGGCAGAACTGGCGCAACGCTTTACCCGGCACTTCGGCATCGACGTCATCGATGGTATCGGTTCCACCGAAATGCTGCACATTTACGTCTCCAACCGCCCGGGTGCGGTGCGTTACGGTTCAAGTGGAACGCCGGTGCCGGGCTACGATATCGAGCTGCGCGGCGAGGACGGTCAACCTGTTGCCGACGGTGAAATTGGCGACCTCTATGTCCGCGGGCCCAGTGCAGCGATCATGTACTGGAACAGCCGCGCCAAAAGTATCGACACCTTTCAGGGCGAGTGGACCAAAAGCGGTGACAAGTATGTGCGTAATGAAGACGGCAGCTATACCTGTTCAGGGCGCAGTGACGATATGTTAAAGGTGAGCGGTATGTACGTGTCGCCATTCGAGGTCGAGGCGACGCTTGCCGAACATGCGGCCGTGCTGGAGTCTGCGGTTATCGGCAGGACCGACGCCGAGGGTCTGGTCAAAAGCAAGGCATTTGTGGTGCTGGGCGAGGGTCAGCAGGCGAGTGCCGACGAACTCAAGGAGTTCGTCAAGGAGCGGCTTGCGCCCTACAAGTACCCGCGCTACATCGAGTTTGTCGATGAGTTACCAAAGACGGCGACGGGCAAGATTCAGCGTTTCCGCTTGCGTGAGCGCGAAGCCGAAAAATGAAGCAGGCGGTCGAGTTTGTGGACCTCGACTGCAACGGTCGTGCGCTACAACTGGAATACCAATGGCTGGGTGTCGGCGATGCGGCGCAGCCGCTGCTGGTTTTTCTGCACGAGGGCCTCGGATCGCTGGCGATGTGGAAGGGTTTTCCACAGCGTCTATGTGAGGCGCTGGGCTGTCGTGGCCTGGTTTATTCACGTCCCGGCTATGGTCGTTCCAGTGTGCGCGCTACGGACGAGTCGTGGCAGGCTGATTTCATACATCGACAGGCGCATGAGGTGCTGCCGGCACTGTTACAGGCGCTCGGTATCGACACGCAGGCGCATCCGCCCTGGTTGTTGGGGCACAGTGACGGCGCATCTATCGCTTTACTATACGCGGCGCGCTACCCGCGGCAGGCGGCCGCCGTGATTGTGCTGGCCCCGCATATCCTGGTCGAGGACATCAGCATCCTCAGCATCGAACAGGCGCGCAGGGCTTACCTGGAGACCGATTTGAAACAAAAACTGGCGCGCTATCACGACGATCCTGATTCGGCCTTCTGGGGCTGGAACGATATCTGGTTGCATGCGTCGTTTCGCCCCTGGTCGATTGAAAACGAAATTGAAGCAATTCGTTGTCCACTGCTGGCGATACAGGGTGTTGACGATGAATATGGTACCCTGCAACAGGTTCGCGGGATCGCCGCTCGAGTCGCGCAAACCGAAGTGATCGAGCTGGCGGATTGTGGCCATTCGCCGCATCGCGACAGGCCGCAGCAGGTGATAGCCGGGGTGAGTCGTTTTGTGCAGGCAAACCGGCTTTATTCGTCTACCGCCGAGATGGCGAAATTTGCGGGATAATTTCCTGTCGATATCCAATATAATGCGGGGCTGTTGTGTGTTGCCGGCGATTTGGGCTATTCAGTTGAGCGTCAGCATCTCGATGCGATCATGGTTTGGTTAAGGTGGCCGAATGTTGGCCGTGGTATGGGCAACATGTTCGAAAGGCAATGTTCAAAAAGCAATGTTCGAGTAGTCATGTCCCCAGGGAAATGTTTGTAGGGCAAAGTGATAGACGGATGGCCTGAGCCATCGATTGAATAATAAACTCCAGAGGAGCGTAATGATGTTAATTAAAACAATACGTACAGTATGTATCGCAGCTGCGATCGCCGTTACCGGGGCCGCGCATGCGGCGGAAGTCAAGATCGGTTTTGTTACCACCTTGACCACACCTGCCGGTGTCATCGGCGAGGACATGAAGAATTCGGTCGAGCTCGCGCTTGAACACATCGGTAACAAGATGGCCAACCTCGACGTTGTGTTGATCATGGAAGACGACGGTTTCAAACCCGACATCGGTAAGCAGAAGACCGACAAGCTGGTAAAGCAGGACGATGTTGATTTCGTCGCCGGCTATATCTGGTCGCACGTATTGCTGGCATCGGCAAAATCGGTGCTGGATGCCGACAAGTTTCTGATCAGCGCCAACGCAGGCCCGTCGCAGATGGCCGGCAAGCGCTGTGATAAGAACTTTTTCTCGACTTCCTGGCAGAACGACCAGACCCCGATGGCGATGGGTGATTACCTGAACCAGGTGGGTGTGAAGTCGATCTACGTCATGGCGCCGAACTACGCCGCCGGAAAGGACATGGTGAGGGGTGTCGAGAGCACCTTCAAAGGCGAGATCAAGGGCAAGGATCTGACCAAGTGGGGCGCCGATGCGCAGCTCGACTTTTCCGCGGAGCTGGCCAAGGCCAAGGCATCGGGTGCCGAGGCAATTTTCGTGTTTTACCCCGGTAAAGCCGGCGGTGCTTTCATCAAGCAATACCAGCAGGCCGGATTGCAGAGCGTGATGCCGCTGTACACGGTTTTTACCGTCGATTCGATTGCCCTGCCGAAACTGCAGGCCGGTGGTCTGAGCGGTGTACTGGGTTCCAAGAACACCCAGGAATGGTCGCCCGATATGGATAATGCGGTGAACCAGCGATTCGTTGGTGACTACCTGAAAAAGCATGGCAAGTACCCGTCTTTTTACGGTGCCCAGGCCTATGACTCGATCCTGTTGATCAAGAGTGCGGTAGAGGCCACCGGCGGTAATCTGAAAGACAAGGACGCACTGCGCGCGGCGCTCAAGGCTGCCGATTTCGATTCAGTGCGTGGTCGCTATACCTACGGTAACAACCACATGCCGATTCAGAACTTCTACCTGCGTGAAGTGGTCGAGGATTCTGCCGGTCGCTGGACTACCAAAATCGTCTCGACCGTCTACAAAAACCACCAGGATCCTTACGCTTCGCAGTGCAAGATGTAGTTTTTTGTTCCCGGGTGTATCTCCCGGTCACCCGACTCCTGTTGCAGGAGTCGGGTATGACTTCAAAATGTTGATCTGATAAACGCTATGGACTGGAATCTGCTCGTCACGCAATTGATGAACGGACTGCAAATGGGCTTGCTGCTGTTTTTGCTGGCCTCGGGCCTCACGTTGATTTTCGGTATCATGGATTTCATCAACCTGTCGCACGGCTCCTTCTACATGATCGGTGCTTATTTCTGCGGCACCATCGTCGCCTATACCGGTTCGTTCGCGCTTGGCATAGCGATCGGCCTGGCCGGCGTGTTTGTGGTCGGCGCGCTGGTAGAGTGGTTTATCGTGCGCAAACTCTATCGCTCGGGTCATCTGGATCATGTGTTGGTCACCTTCGGCCTGATCCTGATCTTCGATACCCTGGTGCACCTGTTTTGGGGCGCCTCCGGAATCGCGATTCCACTGCCCGAATTCCTCAATGGCCAGTTGACGCTGGGTAACCTGGTGTTGCCGACCTACCGCTTGCTGATCATTGGTGCCGGGTTGCTGGTTGCTGCCATACTCTATGTTCTGGTGAGTAAAACTCGACTAGGCATGCTGATCCGTGCAGGGGCTTCCAATCGCAATATGATCGAAGCGCTCGGCATTAACATCAACCGCCTGTTCCTGTTCGTGTTTGCGCTGGGCGCGGCCATGGCGGGTCTTGCCGGGATGCTCATCGCGCCGATTACCGAGGCCAGTATCGGCATGGGTAACGATATCATCATCGTTGCCTTCGTGGTCGTCATCGTCGGCGGCATCGGCTCGGTCAAGGGCGCATTCTACGCAGCCATGATACTGGGCCTGATCGATACCCTGAGCCGCTCTTATCTCGATTTGCTGCTCAAGCTGGTGATGCCGAATAACTATGCCGAAACCGCTGCACCGGCGTTGTCGGCAATGTTGATATACATCCTGATGGCAGGGGTGCTGGCGTTTCGACCCCAGGGCCTGTTCCCACCGGCCGGGGTGAAGGCGTGAACTGGATACCGGCGAAAACTTCGACCCGGATATACCTGCTGTTGCTGTTGCTACTTGCCCCGGCGCCGCATTTTTTCGACTGGATCGGGCAACCTTTCTATCTCGACCTGCTGAGCCGGGCGCTGATCATCGGTATTGCCGCCATCAGCCTCAACCTGATACTCGGTTTCGGCGGCATGGTAAGCCTCGGCCACGCGGCCTATATCGGCATTGGTGCTTACTGCGTCGGCATTCCTTCCTACTATGACTATTACAACGGCTGGCTGCACCTGGGCCTCGCGCTTTTGGTCAGTGCTGTTTTCGCCCTGATTACCGGTGCCATCAGCCTGCGCACGCGCGGTGTTTACTTCATCATGATCACCATGGCATTCAGCCAGATGGTGTATTTCACTTTTCTCAGCCTCGAGGAATATGGCGCCGATGATGGCCTGGTGATTTACTCCCGCAGCGAGTTCCCCGAATGGCTCAGCATGGACAGCAGCAGTGCACTCTATTACTGGATTTTCGCGGTGCTGCTGCTATCGCTCTATTTCACTCACCGGCTGGTGCACTCGCGTTTCGGCCGCGTGATCGTCGGCGCACGGTTCAACGAGCAACGCATGCAGGCGCTTGGCTTCGATACCTATCGTTACCGCCTCGTCTGTTATGTCATTGCCGCCATGATCTGCAGTGTAGCGGGTGTGCTGCTGGGCAATTTCACCGGATTCATCAGCCCGGACATGATCGGCTGGGCGCGCTCGGGCGAGCTTATTTTCATGATCATCATCGGTGGCACGGCGACGCTGTTTGGGCCTTTGCTTGGAACCATTGCGTTTGTGGTGCTGGAAGAATTGTTGTCGTCGATCACCGTTTACTGGCACCTGATCTTCGGCGTTATGCTGGTTGCACTGGTTTTGTACGGCAAGGGTGGCATCCACGGCTGGCTCAGCCGTTTCGACCGCGACAAGGTGGAAGATGACTGAGTCGCTTCTCGAAATAAAGGGCCTGAACAAACACTTCGGTGGCATCGTTGCCAGCAATGATGTCAATCTCGCGGTCACCAGGGGCAGGGTGCATGCGATTATCGGCCCTAACGGCGCAGGCAAGACCACGCTGATCGAGCAGTTGTCAGGGCAGATCAGGCCCGACAGTGGCGACATCAAGTTTGCTGGGCGCAGCGTTATCGGCGACAGCATCGCACAGCGCGCGCGTAACGGACTGGCGCGCTCATTCCAGATAACCAGCGTTGTGCTGCCGATGACCCTGCTGGAGAACGTGATGCTCGCGGTACAGGGCAATAGCGGGCATTCATACCGTTTCTGGTCGCCGGTCAAGGAGGACAGCGACATGAAGGCGGCGGCCATGGCGAGCCTGGCCGAGGTCGGCCTCGACGATCGCGCCGGACGCATAGCCGACAATTTGTCACATGGTGAACAGCGCCAGCTTGAAGTCGCCATGGCGCTGGCGATGAAGCCACGTATGTTGTTGCTGGACGAACCCATGGCAGGCATGGGCAAGGATGAAGGTGCCAGGATGGTCGAAATCCTGGGTAATCTCGACGGCATGACAATACTGCTGGTGGAGCATGATATGGATGCCGTTTTCAGTCTCGCAGATCAACTGTCGGTGCTGGTGAATGGACACATCATCGCCACCGATACGGTCGATAATATTCGCGCAAATGATGAGGTGCAGAAGGCTTATCTCGGAGACGGCCATGCTTGAGGTGACCGACCTGGAAACCTGTTACGGCAACATACAGGCGCTGTTCGGTATGAATCTGCACTGTGCCGAAGGTGAGGTAACCACCTTGCTCGGCCGCAATGGCATGGGTAAAACCACCACGGTCAGCTCGATCATCGGCTTGCTGTCGAGCCGTGCCGGTAACATTCGTTTCAATGATCAGCTTATCAACGACTGGCCCGCTTACCAGGTCGCGCAGCTCGGTATCGGCCTGGTGCCGGAGGGCAGGCAGATATTCCCCAACCTGAGCGTGCGCGAAAACCTGGTTGCGACGGCCGCCAATTACAGCGGCAGTGACGACCCCTGGACGCTGGATCGAGTTCTCGAGTTTTTCCCGCGCCTGCGAGAGCGCCTCGGCAACCAGGGCAGGCAGCTTTCCGGTGGCGAACAGCAGATGCTGGCGATTGGACGGGCGTTGATGCTGAACCCGAGACTGTTGATACTCGATGAGGCGACCGAAGGCCTGGCGCCACTGATTCGCCAGGAAATCTGGCGGCGGCTTGAACAATTGAAACAATCCGGTCTGACCATTTTACTGATCGACAAGAATATCGACGAATTTGCGCATATAGCTGATCGCCATTTTATCGTCGAGAAAGGGCGCGTGGTGTGGCAGGGGGGCTCCGACGAGTTGACTGCAGATGCTGAGCTGAAAGCCCGTTACCTGGGTATCTGATTCCGGTTTTTCGTCTCCAGTCGCGGCCTCGGTGACTCTGTCTGTTTGCGGGACCACGCCCACGCTCGCACAACGCATTGCGGCCCCTTCCACAGGGATGATGCTTGCCTGCCTCCGGTCTGTGCCAGTGACGTTGACTCATGGCGAACGAGGCCTTTCCCGGCGGAATAGCTCAAAGATTTGAAAACTTTCAGGAGTCAGGAAACTGCGAGAAATTATCGTCGGCTGAAGTGTGTTGATCCCCATGGTTTTGCGAATATTTCCTCTATGACCCGATTGCCGCACCTGGATAACGCCTTATTTTCTTGCCCGCCGAGGGCCTGTTGAACGCAAGTTCCAAGGCTCAGTCCTGTGCTGTTGCATGGTTTGCTACCTATGAAACGCGGTGTATTTGCTGATGTTCTGTCAGTCCTGCAACGCTGTAACTGGTCTGGTAGTTACCGGGCTGCTGGCCCTATTTCTGCATAAAAAATTTCCCTAAGGTCAATAACCAGATGTCCTGTGGGGTAAATAACGGGTCATCGACTCGGGTAAACAAGAAAATACAATCATCAATGGAGGAGAAAATATGTCCGACAAAATACTGGTTGCGATTGATGGGAGCGAGGGCGGCCGACGTGCACTGAAGGCTGCCGTGAAGCATGCGAGCCTCACTAATGCCGATCTGGTTCTAACTTATGTTATCGCGTGGACTCCCTACAGTTTCCATACACCGGAAGAACTCGCCGAGCGCCATGAACGACGAGAATCCGAAATCGAGCGAGCTAACGAATCGATACTGGCGAGCGAAAGCGCGGTGGCGATAAGTGAGGGCATCAAGGTTGAAACCGTGGTGCGCCATGGAAAGATCGCTGATACCTTGATTGAGCTGGCGAAGGAGTACGATGTCAGCCAGATTTATATCGGCAGACTTGGCGAATCACGAGTGCATTCAATGATTTTCGGCAGTGTGACAGCCGCCTTGATCCAGACATCTGAAGTTCCCGTAACGGTCGTTCCATGAAGTAGACACTCTAACAAGAAGCGAAAAATTCATAATCTGTAGGAGGATTCATAATGAGATATTTTCTGTGCATGCTGGCCTTGCTGGGGGGCTCGATTTCTTCTGCCCATGCGGGTATCGACGACGCGATTAACTCGGCGACAGCGCCGATCGCTACCTTTATCGGCCAGGTCGTGTTTTTCAAAATACCGATATTCGGCGCGCAACTGCCGGTGGTGGTGTTGTGGCTGGTCGTCGGTGCCGTATTTTTCACCTTTTACATGGGCTTTATCAATCTACGCGGCTTCAAGCACGCGATTCAACTGGTGCGCGGTGACTATGCTGATCCCAACAGCAGCGGTGAGGTATCTCACTTCCAGGCACTGGCCACGGCGGTGTCGGGCACAGTCGGCATCGGTAACATCGGTGGTGTCGCGGTGGCGGTCACGGTCGGTGGCCCGGGTGCTACGTTCTGGCTGATCATGGCTGGATTTCTCGGTATGTCGACCAAGTTTGTCGAATGTACCCTCGGCGTCAAGTATCGCAAGGAGTTCGATGACGGGCATGTATCCGGTGGACCGATGTATTACCTGCGCCAGGGCTTCAAGGAACGTGGCATGGAAGGCTTCGGCAAGTTCATGGGTACTTTTTACGCGATCGGTATTTTTATCGGTGCACTCGGTATCGGTAATATGTTTCAGTCGAACCAGGCTTACGTGCAGTTGAACAACGTATCGGGTGGTGCACTGGATGGACTGGGCTGGCTGGTCGGGTTGATCCTGGCGGGCGTGGTTTTCTCGGTCATCGTCGGCGGCATCAAGTCGATCGCGCGTGTTACCGAAAAAATTGTACCCTTCATGGCTGTCTTCTACTGCCTGTTTTCCATCATTGTTATCCTTATGAATGTCGGTTCTCTGCCGCAGGCGATCGCCAATATTTTTACCGGCGCATTTACCGGTGAAGGTGTGGCCGGTGGCGCACTGGGTGCCATGATCATCGGCTTCCAGCGTGCCGTATTTTCAAACGAAGCCGGTATTGGTTCTGCGTCAATCGCGCACTCGGCTGTCAGGACCGACGAGCCTGTTACCGAGGGAATCGTATCGCTGCTGGAACCTTTCATCGACACCATCGTGATCTGTACCATTACCGCTCTGGTTATCGGTACCGCGCAGGTAGCAGCTCCCGATTTTGCCGGGGACTCGATTGGTGTAGCCATGACTTCGGCAGCCTTTGAGCGTGAATTTTCCTGGTTCCCGATCCCGCTTGCGTTTGCAGCCCTGCTGTTCGCCTTCTCGACGATGATCTCCTGGTCTTACTATGGACTCAAGGGCTGGACTTATCTGTTTGGTGAAGGTGAAACGGGACAGACCATCTACAAGCTACTGTTCTGTGCCTTCGTTGCCCTGGGTTGCGTGGTACAGCTGGGCCCGATCCTGGATATTTCGGACGCACTGGTGTTCCTGATCTGTGTTCCCAATATTCTCGGACTCTACTTTCTGGCACCCATCGTGAAGCGTGAAATGATTTCCTACTTCGCCCGCGTCGAAAGCGGGGAGATCAGGAAGTTCAAGTAGTTGTAATCCAGAGATCAGGAAAACCCGGATCATTCCGGGGGGCTGTAGTGATCGGCCAGGGAGTTCCCGTTTTCTGGCCACACTGATTGAAACATCCAAAGCAACACTGCAACCGCTGACCTTCGGGTGGCGGTTGTTTTTTTCAGGGAAGAGGTTACTCAGAGCTGTCCGTGACGGGCAGTATTAGCGAAAAGCCACAATGTGAGCTGACCTCGATGTGTTTGCTTTGTGTTAGAGGCTAATTTCATACCTCACTTCAAATACCTGCGTGAAACCTGATAGCGCAGAAACAAAGACTGATACCTGTCTCTCAGAAATTCAACAAATGCTATGTCAGAATTTATCCGTTTTAGCAGTCCGAGAGCAGCGATTCTATGTCCGAGAGATGTTTCGACTTGATCTTCAAGGGTGAGATAGAACCTGGCTATAGCCAGGATGAGGCCCGTTGCAGCCTGCAGAGCTTGTTCGCGTTCGACAGCGAGAGCCAGGCCGATCTATTCAGTGGGCAACCCGTCGTCCTGGGTACGAACATGAATACCATGACAGCCAATCTATTCAAACAAGCACTAGCAGACGCTGGCATCGCAACGCATCTTCTAGCCGCTAATGATACTGTCGCAGACGAAGAGGTTAAGTCACGGCGCCTGGTGCAACGTCGCAATAATACCAGGCGTCGTTCCCGCATTCGAAGCTCTGCAATTTTACCTGACCGACGCGAAGGCCTGAATCGACGAGCGTAACAACTGCCGTCAGAGTTAAGCAGTTAAAATAACAGGTCATAACAACGAGGGCCACAGACCATTTGTTGATGAGCCATCTCGATTTAGTGCATAGCGCAGGTCTCTGATATAGGGTGTTCAAGAACCCGTTATTTCCAATATAGGAGCCGCTGAAAACTACGGCATGGGAGTCGGAGTTCGGCACGGAGCGGTCATTCCGGTCGAATAAAAAATATCCTTGACTGCATACAGCTTTTTCCCGCTAGAATGACGCCGTGTCCAGGAAACGATCGTTATAAATGAAGAATCAAGCCAGCTGTTTGTGCGGAAGCCTGCAATGGGAAATCACGGCGGAACCCTTCAATGCATTCAATTGTCACTGCAAGTTGTGCCGTAAGGCACACGGTTCAGCGTTCGCCACTTATTGGTTTATAAAACCGGAGCAGTTCAACTGGCTCAGCGGAACCGATACCATCGTTCGATACCGTTCATCGCATCTGCTGACCCGCAGCTTTTGCGGTGTGTGTGGCTCGGTGGTGCCTTACCCCAGCGAGCAGGGGAATCATTGGCTTGCCCCGGGCGGGTGTCACGACGACGGCAAGAAATCTGACTGCCATGTCTTCGCAGCACATAGCGCGCCCTGGCACGACATTACCGGCGACTTGCCCCGGCACGACGACTACCCCGAGTTTACCGGGATGCAGCGTGTTGAAGAGAATCCACTCGAGCCCGAATCGGAAGGTATCGTTCGTGGCAGTTGCATGTGTGGAGCCGTGAAATTCCATATTAGCGAGCCCTTTAAGCTGGTGCAGAATTGTCATTGCCATCGATGCCGAAAGGCTCGTTCCGCGGCGCACGCGACCAATGGGTTTACGCTGATAGATGGTGTCAAGTTTGTACAAGGTGAAGATAACCTGGCGTATTACAAAGTGCCCGATGCGAAATATTTCATGCAAGTGTTTTGTAAAACCTGTGGATCGAAGATGCCGCGACTCGACCCCGACAGAGGAATTGCGGTTATACCGTTCGGCGCTTTGGACGACGATCCCCACGCCAAACCCGTCAGACATATCTACGTCGACGACATGGCAAAGTGGTACGAAATTACCGACGACTTGCCGGTGTTCCGCGAGGAGCCAACAAGCTGAGTCGGGTGCAGTAAGTCAATTCATCTAATATGTCTGTGATGGGTTGGTTTTCGCCGTGGACTAATCGAATTTTAGCTTCAGTTTTCTCGTAAGCAGACTCTCACACGGTCTTGGTGGGAGGTGGTTTTCGGCACGTTTCGGACACTGAGAAAAAAATACGATGGATTGCTGAGTCCGCACCATAGTGGGCGCTGGGAGTTATTTGATACAGGCTGCTAACCAATCCGAAGTGTTTGATTCTGTATCTACCCTCGGGTGACTACCAATATTATTCCGGAAGATCGAGTTTGCGCAGTGCTGCGGAAAAGCGTTCGATTATCGTTTGGTCACGAAAAGCTATATTTCTGAAGTACCGGCTAATCGAAAAATTGGGATCGAGTCTCAATATTTCACTGGAGTGCCGACCCGCACCTTCGGAGTCGCCCAATTCGCTCAATAATCCCGCCAGCCCGATATGTCCTTCGATTTGATCCGGGTCCCGCTCCAGCATTTCCCGGTAGGCGTTCAGGGCTTCATCGGTCTTTCCAAGCAATCTGCAGGGTTGTCCCTGATGCACGTAAAACCACATGGGAACTATAGGGGACAGTTGGATAGCCCTTCGTATTCGCTCGTAACCAAGTTCGGGATGGCCACACTTAGTCAAAATCGCAGAGGATGTAGCAACCACAAGCGCGTTGTTGGGTGCACTCGAAACAGCCTTGTTGGCATTGGTAACGGCCGCCTCGAAGTCTCTGTCCGTGAGGTAATGCATGGCTCGCAAAGACCACGCGTGGGGATTTGATGGATCGCACTCGATGGCTTTTTGCACGAATT